>Ga0210085_1001070_pt1 | contig 11054 bp, 2 predicted proteins | sample China_Galinas_PW_5_FD_184866 | JGI IMG/M metagenome (GOLD analysis project Ga0210085, IMG submission 184866) | Wetland microbial communities from San Francisco Bay, California, USA, that impact long-term carbon sequestration - China_Galinas_PWC_D1... | ecosystem: Environmental > Aquatic > Marine... | reverse complement strand
ATCGGCTCGGTGGCTGCATTCTGCGCTGGCATCGAGTCGGCGCGGCCGACGCCGATGTAGGCGAGGCCCAGCGCCTCGACCGCGTCGGGGTCCCAGAAGCGGCGCCCGTCGAGCACCGCGCGCAGGTCGGCTTCACGCAGCTCGCCGAGGTCGATGCCCCGGTAGGCCGTGTGCTCGGTGGCGAGCACCAGCGCCTGCGGCCGCCACTCGGCCGAGTCGGGCCGCCAGGCCGCCAGCCGGTGTTCGCCCAGCTCTGCCTCGCTGAACAGCGGGTCGTGCACGCGGACGTCGGCGCCGCGGGCGCGCAGCGCCGCGTCGATCTGAAAGGTCGGCGAGCAGATGTGCTCCTTGACGTCGGGCCGAAAGGCGAGGCCGAGCACGCCGACGCGGACCCCCCCCAGTCCCCCGAGGCGCTGCTCGAGGCGACTTGCCATCCGCGCCGGCTGCTCGTCGTTGACCCGCCGTCCGCCGGCGACGATCGAGGCATCGATGTCGCGCCGCTCGGCGTCGCGGATCAGGAAGTGCGGGTAGACCGGCGTGCAGTGCCCGCCGACGCCGATCCCAGGAGAGAGCAGGGCGCACTCGCCGTCGGTGTTGGCGGCGTCGAAGAGGCCGATGCTGTCGAGGCCGCTTGCCTCCGCGTAGCCGGCAAGCTGGTTTGCGAGGGCGATGTTGACATCGCGGTAGATCATCCCGGCGAGCTTCACGAACTCCGCCGCCTCGAGCGTCTCGACGTCGATCGTCGGCGCCCCCAGGTACTCGCGGTAGAAGTCCGCCGCCCGCGCCGCCGCGTCGTGGTCGAGGCCGCCGACGATCTTCGGCGTCTCGTCGAGGTGGCGCATCACAAAGCGGCTCTTGACCCGCTCGGGCGAGTAGGCGACGCTCAGCTCGGAGCCAGGCTCCAGCCCACTCGAGGCAAGGATCGGCACAAGGCGCTGCCGCGTCGTCCCGACCGGCACCGTGGTCTCGTAGACGACCAGCGTGCCGGGCCGGGCGCCCCGGGCGATGTCGCGCGAGGCGTCTTCGAGGTTCGAGAGGTCGGCCTCGTGGGCGTCGGTCAGCACCGCCGGGGTGATGACGATGACGACGTCGCTATCGGCCGCCGCTGCGGCGGTGTCGGTGGTGGCCCGCAGCCTGCCGGCCCGCAGCGCCTCGCCGAGCAGCTCGACCACGCCGGGCTCGTCGATGTCGGGCGTGCCGGCCTCGATCGCGGCGACCACGTCCGGGTTCTTGTCGCAGGCTCGGACCGAGGCGCCGCGCGAGGCCATCCAGGCGGCGATCGGCAGCCCCATCTTGCCGACGCCGACGACGCTGACGTTCATGGAGCGACCTCGGCGACCAGGCTCTCCCTGGTCCATTTCAGCGTCCGCCCGAGCCCGTCGGCGAGCGAGACGCTCGGCTCGAAATCGAGAAGGCGCCGCGCCTTCTCGATCACCGGCGTGCGGTAGGCGACCTCGGCGCGCGAGACGTTGCCGGGCTCGGCCCGGGCGTCGGGATCGAGCGCGGAGACCATCGCCGCCAGCTCGTTGGTGTCGACGGCGGCGTCGGGGTTGCCGATGTTGAAGACCTGTCCCGTGGCCTTGTCGTTTCCGAGCGCGAGCAGCGCCGCGTCGACGAAGTCGTCGACGTAGCACCAGGCGCGCACGGCGCTGCCGTCGCCGTAGACGACGAGGGGCTCGCCCCTGGTCGCCGCGAGGCAGAAGTTGCGGATCGCGCCCTCGCCGGTTTGGCGCGGGCCGTAGACGTTGAACGGGCGCAGCACGGTGGCGGCGAAGCCGTGGGCGTCGCCGCCGCGCAGGACGAGGTGCTCGCCGGCGAGCTTGCTGGTCGCGTAGACCCAGCGCGGATCCGAGGAAGGGCCGATCGCGCAGGGGGACTCCTCGTCGACGTCGTGCGCCTCGGGCCCGTGCACCTCGCTGGTCGAGAGGTAGACGAGTCGCTTGACCCCGGCAGCGACGATCGCGTCGACGATCCCCGCCGTGCCGTCGATGTTGACCCGCAGGGTCGTCTCCGGTTCGCGGTAATAGCTGGACACGCCGGCGATCGCGGCGAGGTGAAAGACGGCATCGGCGCCCCGCACGGCGTCGAAGACCGCGTCGCGGTCGCGGATGTCACCCTCGATCAGCTCGACGTCGGGATGGTCGGCGAGCCCGCTCATCGCCAGCGAGTTGCGCCGCAGGTTGTCGAAGAGGACCAGTTCGGCGCTGCCGGCGAGCCGTTCGGCGATATGGGAGCCGATGAAGCCGGCGCCGCCGGTGATCACGTAGCGGGGTTTTGTGCTCATCGGGAGCCGGTGGCTGCGAGGCTGCCGACCTCGACCGGTTGGCCGTCGAGCTGGATCGAGCGCTCGAGTGCCTCCAGCGCCTGCACGACTTCGAGCCCGAACTCGGCGCTCGAGGCCGGCGTCGACCCTTCGCGGATCGCGGCGGCGAAATCGCTCAGCTCCAGCGCCAGCGGCTCGGAGGGGGCGATCCGCGGCGAGACGATGTCGCCGGCGCGGTAGCTGGCCCGGTACTCGCCGAAGTTGGCCGGCTGGCTGATCTCGAGGCCGCGGTCGTAGACCTTGACCGACTCGTCGGCCTCGCTGTCGTCGTACTGGACCATGCGCTCGCTGCCGATGATCAGCATCTGGCGCAGCTTGCGCGGCGCCAACCAGGAGAGCTGGATATTGGCCTGGGTGCCGCCCTCGAAGTTGAGCGTCAGGAAGGCCGTCTCCGGGACGCCCTCCTGGAAGACGCTGCGGCCGTTGGCGGTCACATGGGTGATCCGCCTGCCCAGCCAGTGCAGCAGGATCGAGAGGTCGTGCGGCGCCAGGTCCTGGACCACGCCGGCGCGCTGGTACTTGCCGAGATTCATCCGCGAGGAGGTAACGAAGTAGATCTCGCCGAGCTCGCCGTCGTGGATCAGCTCGTGGACCTTGTTCACGGCCGGGCTGTAGACGAAGGTGTGGCCCGGCATCAGCACCCGGTCGACCGCGCGCGAGATCTGAATCAGATCTGCCGCCTCGCGCGCGGTGACCGCCAGCGGCTTCTCGACCAGAACGTGCTTCTCGGCGAGCAGCGCCCGCTTGACCAGCTCGTAGTGGGTCGAGGGCGGCGTCGCGACGGCGACCGCGTCGATGCGCGGGTCGACCAGCATCCAGTCGAAGTCGCGATCGACCTTGATCTCGTGGAACTTCGCCTTGAAGTCGGCGATCCGGCCCTCGTCGAGCTCGCACATGCCGACCAGGCGGAAGTCCTCCGACTCGGAGATGTTCCGGGCGAGGTTCGGCCCCCAGTAGCCGTAACCGACGATGCCGAAGCCGAGGCGCCCCGTGGCCGGGAGCCGGCCGTTGCCGTTGTTGCCTCTGCTGCCCTGGAGTCCCGCGTCGAAGTTCATTCTGCCCACCCAACGGGCGCCGGTCGGACCCGCTTGCACGGTCCGTGCGGGCGGCGGGGGAAAAAGGAACTAGGGCGCGGCGAAAATTCGGCCGGCGGACGGCCGTTCTCTCCCGGATGGCCGAGATCGCAGAGCAGGAGGGTCCGATCGAAGCGGTGGGCGGGGGGCGCGGAAAATCGCCGCGCGCTCGGCCGTTGGTGGTGCAGTGACCGGTCCGCGCGCAGGCCTGCTCGCATTTCTCGTCGCCCTGGTGGGAGGCCAGCTGCTGCTCGCGGCGCCGGCCCTCGCCGGGCCCTGCGACCCGCCCAACAACGAAATCGTCTGCGAGAACTCGAAAGCGGGCACGCCGTCGAGCGTCTGGGACGTGAACGGCGCCGGCGCCTCCAGCATCCAGGGCTTCGCAACCGAGATCGGCGTCAATCGGGGCGAGACGATCGATTTCAAGATCGACACCGCTTCGAGTGACTACCGGCTCGACATCTACCGCATGGGCTACTACGGCGGCGATGGGGCGCGCAAAATCGACTCGATCGAGCCCTCGGCGGCTCTACCGCAGAACCAGCCCGCCTGCGACCTGCAGCCTTCGACCGGCCTGGTCGACTGCGGCAAATGGTCCGTCTCGGCTTCCTGGGCGGTGCCCGAAAGCTCGGTCTCGGGTATCTACTTCGCCAAGCTCGAGCGCGAGGACGTCAGCTCCGAAGGCAGCCAGATCGTCTTCGTCGTGCGCGACGACGACGGCGAATCCGACCTCCTCTTCCAGACCTCCGACACGACCTGGCAGGCCTACAACGAGTACGGCAGCAACAGCCTCTACGCGGGCAGCCCCGGCGAATCCCCGGGGCGCGCCTACAAGGTCAGCTACAACCGACCGCTGACCACCCGTCAGACGAGCCCGGAGGATTCGCCCTTCAACGCCGAGTACCCGATGGTGCGCTGGCTCGAGCGCAACGGCTACGACGTCAGCTACGCCAGCGGCGTCGACAGCGACCGCTCCGGCGGCGAGCTGCTCGAGCACGAGGCCCTGCTCTCGGTCGGCCACGACGAGTACTGGTCGGCGCAGCAGAGAGCCAACGTCGAAGCAGCGCGCGATGCCGGCGTCGACCTCGGCTTCTTCAGCGGCAACGAGATCTTCTGGAAGACGCGCTGGGAGGACAGCATCGACGGCGCTGAAGACGAGTACCGCACGCTCGTCTGTTACAAGGACACCCACGCCGACGAATCGATCGACCCGGAGGGTCCGGAAACGTGGACCGGTACCTGGCGCGATCCCCGCTTCAGCCCGCCCGGCGACGGCGGTCGGCCGGAGAACGAACTCAGCGGAACGGCCTTCATGGTCAACTCCGGGACGGCCGAGATCAAGGTCCCGGCCGAGGACGGGGCGCTGCGCTTCTGGCGCGACACCGACATCGCCGCGCTCGAAGCGGGCGAAACGGCGACGCTCGGCGAAAGCACGCTCGGCTACGAGTGGGACGAAGACCTCGACAACGGCTTCCGGCCGGCCGGCCTCACCCGCCTCTCCTCGACCACCGAGGAAGTGGCGCAGAAGCTGCTCGACCACGGCAACACCTACGCCGCCGCCACCGCGACCCACCACCTGACCCAGTACCGGGCCGAATCCGGCGCGCTGGTCTTCAGCGCCGGCACGATCCAGTGGTCGTGGGGGCTGGACTCCGAGCACGACCGGGGCGAAGGGCCGGTCGACGCGCGCATGCAGCAGGCGACCGTGAACCTGCTCGCCGACATGGGCGCGCAGCCGGGCACGCTGCAGGCGGGCCTCGTTGCGGCGACGGTGAGCGGGGACGAGGTCCCGCCGGGCTCGACGATCGCGACGCCGGGCGACGGCGCCGAGGTCGAGTTGGACGAAGAGGTGACGGTCACCGGCACCGCCGCCGACAGCGAGGGGGAGAGCGAACCCGGTGGCGAGATCGGCGGGGTCGAGGTCTCGGTCGACGGCGGCGAAACCTGGCACCCCGCGGAGGGGCGCAACAACTGGAGCTACACCTGGTTCCCCGACCAGCTCGGGGAAACGACGATCCTCTCGCGCGCGGTCGACGACAGCGGCAACCTCGAGTCCTCGCCCGACGAGGTCAGCGTCGACGTGGTCGAGCTCTCCTGCCCCTGCACGATCTGGAACGACACCGTCACCGGGACGCAGGACTCGGATACCAGCGCGGTCGAACTCGGGGTCAAGTTCCGCTCCGAAGTCGCCGGCTACATCAGCGGCCTGCGCTTCTACAAGACCGCGGGCAACACCGGCACGCACAGCGGCCACCTCTGGACCGCAGGCGGTGAACAGCTTGCCCAGCTCACCTTCTCCGGCGAGACCGCCAGCGGCTGGCAGCAGGCCGAATTCGAAACGCCGGTGGAGATCGAAGCCGACACGACCTACATCGCCTCTTACCACGCGCCGAAAGGCGGCTACGCCTCGATCAAAAGCTACTTCGCCGTCACCGGCTTCGAAAACCCGCCGCTGCTGGCGCTGGCCGACGGGGTCGACGGCCCCAACGGGATCTACGAGTACGGCCCCGCGGGCGGCCTCTTCTCCGGCGGCGAACCGAGCAGCTTCCAGTCGGAGAACTACCTGGTCGACGTCGTCTTCGAGATCGACGTCGGCCCCGACGAAACGCCGCCGCAGGTCACCGGCCGCAGCCCCGTCCCGGGCGCCGACGGGATCGGCGTCGACACGCCGGTCAGCGCGACCTTCAACGAGGCGCTCGACCCCGCCACGGTCAGCGGCGCCAGCGTGAGGCTGCGCGACGGCGAAGGCGCCCCGGTCGCCGCCACCGTCGGCTACGGAGCGGCGCAGCATCGCGTGACGCTCGACCCGACCGGCTCGCTGCAGGGGGCGACGAGCTACACGGCGACGATCGAAGGCGGCGCCAGCGGGGTCAAGGACGCCGCCGGCAACCCTCTCGCCGGCGACGAGGAATGGTCGTTCACGACGGCGGCGCCGCCGCCTCCGCCACCCGACTCCGGCCCCGGCGGGCCGATCCTGGTGATCTCCAACGCGGCCAACCCGTTCAGCCGCTATTACGGCCAGATCCTCGAGGCCGAAGGCCTCAACGAGTACACGGTCGCCGACATATCCACGGTCGACGCGGAAGCGCTGGAAGAGCGCGACGTGGCGATCCTCGGCGAGGGCGCGCTCAGCGCCGCTCAGGCCGAAATGCTCGCCGACTGGGTGCAGGAAGGCGGCAACCTGATCGCGATGCGCCCCGACCCCGACCTGCTCGGGCTGCTTGGGCTCAGCGCTGCCGAAGGCGCACTGGCAAACGGCTACATCGAGGTCGACACCGGCTCGGCCCCCGGCGCCGGCATCGTCGGCGAGACGATCCAGTTCCACGGCAGCGCCGACCGCTACACGGCCGAAGGCGCGGAAACGGTGGCGACGCTCTTCTCCGACGCCGAAACCTCGACCGGCGATCCGGCGGTGACCGTGCGCGCGGTCGGCCCGAACGGTGGGCACGCGGCGGCCTTCACCTACGACCTCGCACGCTCGGTCGTCTACACGCGCCAGGGCAACCCGGCCTGGAACGAAGACGAGCGCGACGGCCTCGGCGCGATCCGCTCCGACGACCTCTTCTTCGGCGCCAAAGCCGGCGACGAACAGCCCGACTGGATCGACTTCGACAAGGTGGACATCCCCCAGGCCGACGAGCAGCAGCGCCTGCTGACCAACCTGATCGGCGATGTCAACCTCGACCGCAAGCCGCTGCCGCGGTTCTGGTTTCTCCCCCGCGATGAGAAGGCCGCGGTCGTGATGACCGGCGACGACCACGGCCACGACGGCAGCTCCGGCCGCTTCGAAAGCCAGAAAGCGCTCGACCCACCGGGCTGCTCGGTGGCCGACTGGGAGTGCGTCAGGTCGACCTCCTACATCTACCCGAACACGCCGATCGGCGACGCTGAAGCGGCGCAATTCGTCGCCGAAGGCTTCGAGCTCGCCCTGCACGTCACCACCGGGTGCAACAACTGGGACGACCAGGAAGAACTGGGCGAATTCTACGACGAGCAGCTAGAAGAATTCGCCGCCGGCTTCCCCAGTCTGCCGCCGCCGCAGACCAGCCGGACCCACTGCGTCATCTGGAGCGACTGGGCCTCGCAGCCGAAGGTCGAGCTGGAAAGGGGCATCCGCCTCGACACGACCTACTACTACTGGCCGGCGAGCTGGGTCCAGAACCGGCCGGGGATGTTCACCGGCTCGGGCATGCCGATGCGCTTCACCGACCTCGACGGCTCGCTGATCGACGTCTACCAGGCGGCGACGCAGATGACCGACGAGTCCGAACAGGCCTACCCGGACACCAGCGACGCGCTGCTCGACGGCGCGCTCGGCCCGCAGGGCTACTACGGCGTCTTCACCGCCAACATGCACACCGACAAAGCGACGCTTCCCGAACACACGGCGATTGTCGAATCGGCACTCGCAAGGGAAGTGCCGGTCGTCTCCGCCCGTCAGATGCTGAGCTGGCTCGACGGCCGCAACCAGTCCTCGTTCGGTTCGATCGAATGGGACAACGGCGCGCTCGATTTCACGATCGACAAGGCCGAAGGGGCGACTGGCCTGCGGGCAATGGTGCCGGTCGAATCGGAGATCGGCCCGCTGCTGGAGATCAAACGCGGCGGCACGCCGGTCGAAACGACGAGCCGCACGATCAAGGGCGTCGAATACGCCTTCTTCGACGCCGACGCCGGCTCCTACACTGCGAGCTACGCGGATCAATCGCTGCCGGTGATCTCCGACGTCGCGGTTGAAGCCAAAAACGACGGCACCGCGACGGTCAGCTGGCAGACCGACGAGCCGGCCGACTCGCGCGTCGACTACGGCACCGACTCCGGCGAACTCGGAGACAGCGTCAGCGACCCGGCGCTCGTCACCTCGCACAGCCTGCAGCTGAGCGGGCTCGACCCCGACAGGACCTATCACTTTCGGGTCACCTCGGCCGACGGCGAAGCCAACGCGGCCATCGAGCCGGAATCGCTGCTCGCGCCGAAAACCTTCGCCACCCCGGCGGCGACGCCGACGCTGAGCGCGACGGCGCCGCCGTCGCCGGCGAACGAGAACGCGCCGAAAGTGATCGGCTCCGCGGGCGCGGGTACGACCGTCGATCTCTACGCCGGCGCCGACTGCAGCGGCTCGCCGCTGGCCACCGGGACCGGGGCGGAGCTCGAAGCGGGTATCGAGATCGGCGTCGCCGACGACTCGAGCACCGAGATCCGCGCAACCGCGACCTCGGCCGCCGGCACGTCGACCTGCTCGGCTGCGCTCGCCTATGTCGAGGACTCCGGTGCGCCGCAGACCCAGATCGACTCCGGCCCGGAACCGCTCAGCGCCAGTACCGACGCCGAATTTGCCTTCTCCGGCGACGACGGCACCGGCACCGGCGTCGCCTCCTTCGAGTGCAGCCTCGACGAAGCGCCGTTCGCCGCCTGCGCGCCGGGCGTCGAGCTGACCGGACTCGCGGAGGGCTCGCGCAAATTCGAGGTTCGCGCAATCGACAACGCCGGCAACGTCGACGCCAGCCCGGCGTCCTACGAATGGACGATCGACAGCCAGGCGCCCGAGGCCCTGATCATGAGCCAGCCGCCGGCCTTCGACAAAGACGCAACCGCCAACTTCACCTTCAGCGGCGAAGATGCGGGCGGCTCGGGCCTGGCCGGGTTCGAATGCCGGCGCGACTCCGAAGACTCCGAAGACTGGCAGCCGTGTGTCTCGCCGCTCAAATACACCGCGCTGGCGCAGGGCCCGCACGTGGTCGAGATCCGCGCAATCGACAACGCTGGCAACGTCGATGCTACGCCTGCGACGCACGAATGGACGATCGACACCAATGCGCCGCAGACGCAGATCGACCTCGGCCCGGCGGCGCTCGTCAACGCCGACGAAGCGAGCCTCGAGTTCTCCGGCTCCGACCCCGAAGGCTCCGGCGTCGCATCCTTCCAGTGCCGCCGCGACTCGACCGAACCGGGCGCCTGGGCGTCTTGCGGCTCGCCCCATGCCTACACGGGGCTCGGCGACGGCTCGCACAAGTTCGAGGTGCGCGCGATCGACCAGGCCGGCAACGCCGACCAGAGCCCCGCGAGTCACGAATGGACGGTCGACACGACGCCGCCCGTGCTCGCGATCGACACCGGGCCGGAAGGCCTGACCGCCGATCCCGCGCCCAGCTTCGGCTTCAGCTACGCCCCCGCACCGGGAGACACGCTGGAGTGCTCGGTCGACAGAGGCGAAGCCGCCTACGGGCCGTGTACCACCAGCGCCTCTCATAGCGCCTCCGGACCGCTCGCCGACGGGCCCTACACGTTCCGCGTGCGGGCAAGCGACGAAGCCGGCAATACGGCGGTTGCGACGCGCGCCTTCGAGGTCGACGCCACCCTTCCCGAGACCGAGATCACGCTGGGGCCGGCAGCGCTGGTCGCGGTCGGCGCGGCGAGCTTCGAGTTCTCCGGCGAAGACCCGGAAGGCTCCGGCGTCGCCTCCTTCCAGTGCAGCCTTGACGAAGCCGGCTTCAGCGCCTGTGCCTCGGGCGTCGAATACACCGGCCTGGGCGAGGGCAGCCACAAATTCGAAGTCCGAGCGATCGACAACGCCGGCAACGTCGACGGCAGTCCGGCGTCATCCGAGTGGACCGTCGACGGCACGCCACCCGAGACCCAGATCGATCTCAAACCGGCGGCGATCGCCGGCAGCAGCACGGCCGAATTCGAGTTCAGCGGCGACGACGCCGCCGGTTCGGGCGTGGCCTCCTTCGAGTGCCGCCGTGATTCCGAAGCGCCTGGCGCCTGGACGCTGTGCAGCTCGCCGCGCGAATACACCGAACTCGCCGAGGGCGCCCACAAATTCGAAGTCCGCGCGATCGACAACGCCGGCAACGTCGACGGCAGTCCCGCGTCCTACGGCTGGAGCATCGACAGCAAAGCGCCGCAGACCCAGATTGATCTTGCCCCGCCGGTGCTGACCAACAGCGCCAAAGCGACCTTCGAGTTTTCCGGCGAAGACCCGGGCGGCTCCGGCGTTGCCTCCTTCCAATGCCGCCGCGACTCCGACGAACCGGTCGGCTGGCAGCTCTGCAGCTCGCCGCGCGTGTACACGTCGCTTGCCGAGGGCGTGCACACCTTCGAAGTGCGGGCCGTGGACCAGGCGGGCGGGGCCGACCCGACCCCGGCGACATTCGAATGGGAGATCGACACCAAAGCCCCCGACACCCAGATCACCGCCAAACCCGCGGCGCTGGTCGACAGCGACACCGCCACCTTCCAGTTCGACGGCGAAGACATCCCTGGCGGCTCCGGTGTGGGCTCCTTCCAGTGCAGCCTCGACGAAGCGACCTTCGCCGCCTGCGCCTCGGGCATCGAATACACCGGCCTTGCCGAGGGCAATCACAAATTCGAAGTCCGTGCGATCGACAACGCCGGAAACATCGACGCCGGCCCGGCTTCCTACGAATGGACCATCGACCTGACCCCGCCCGCCGTCCAGGTCGACTCCGGCCCGAGCGGCCTGACCAACAACCCGAGCCCGACCTTCGCCTTCAGCTCCGAGCCCGGTGCCGGCTTCGAGTGCTCGATCGACAACGGCACGCCCAGCTTCGGACCGTGCTCGGCCGCCGCCTCGCACACGCCTGAATCGCCGCTCGGCGACGGCGCCCACACCTTCAGGGTGCGGGCGACCGACG
>Ga0210085_1001069_pt1 | contig 11061 bp, 7 predicted proteins | sample China_Galinas_PW_5_FD_184866 | JGI IMG/M metagenome (GOLD analysis project Ga0210085, IMG submission 184866) | Wetland microbial communities from San Francisco Bay, California, USA, that impact long-term carbon sequestration - China_Galinas_PWC_D1... | ecosystem: Environmental > Aquatic > Marine... | reverse complement strand
GTCTTCTGGCTTGTCGACCAGCTCGCGAACGGTGCCACAGGTCTCATCGGTCGTGACCAGGTAGGCCGTGTCGAGCTTGTCCTCTTCCCTGGCCAACAGCCACTGCAGGCATTGGACCTGGGCAGGAATGACGTCGGGTGGCTGGACCGTCAGGGTGTAGTGACCGAACATCGCCCTCCAGCCGAGGTCCATGCTCTCGAGCACGTAGCCATCGCGATCGTCCACGCGGAGGCGCAGGTCCCGGGAGCGGCTCCCCAGCAGCTCGGGGTCCACCGCCAGCAGCTGACGCATGGCCGCCAGATCGATGCGCGAGAGATAGGTGCCTTCGGTCGGTGGCTGCTCCGGCAGCCGCGCGTCCTCGATCACGGGCAGGCGCGCTCGGGCTGCGGCAGCAGCCGAGGTCGGCACGGCCTCGCCTTCGCCGCTGGCCAGGGCCGGGTCGTTGAGGTCGACGGGGGCGAAGAGCATGCCGTTCTCGTCCACCAGCCACGAGACCGCGCGATCGCTCCAGATGAAGACCGGGTCACGCTCGTCGAGCGTGACCGAGATGCTGGCGGGCAGGGTCACCACTGCCGAGGCCGCGTCCACCTCCGGCAGCGTCGAGAGCTCCTTGACGATGTCCGAGGTGCGCACGCGAAAGGCGTTGGGCCCGCGATCGATGTCGGCGAGCAGCGCGCGCACCTCGGACTCATCGGCGTTGACCAGTCCGCGGAAGGAGACGAGGTCCTCGCGCACGGTGAAGGCCGGGTCGGTCAAGAGCCAGTAGAGCACGGCCGTGATGAGCACGAGACCCACGGCCCCGACGAGGCGGGCCATGCTGGCGTGACCATCGCGGACAGGGGGCCGCGAGCGCGGCTCGATGGCACCCGCATCGTGGTCCCGCCGGGATACGCTCACGGCAGCTCAGCAGGGTCGAGTCGATGTCGGGGATGCCCGGCAGCCCGCTCGAGCGCCAGCCCCACGATGCGCTCACAGGTAGCCGCGAAGTCGTAGCCGCCGAGCGAGGCCATCTGGGGGAAGAGACTGATGGGAGTGAACCCGGGGAGCGTGTTGATCTCGCTGATGTAGGGGATGCCGTCGGCGGATAGCAGCAGGTCGACGCGCGCGAAGCCACTGCCGCCGATGACCAGGAAGACCTCCACCGCGGCGAGCCGGATGGAAGCGGCCAGCTCGGGCTCCAGATCCGCCTGCACCGTGACCGTGCTCGTCGTGGAGTGGTACTTGGCCTCGTAGTCGTAGAACTCGTTGCCCGGCACGATCTCGCCGGGTCCAAAGGCCACCGCATCGAGGCGGGAGTTGCCCAGGACCGCGGTCTCGAGCTCGCGCGGATGATCGAGATACGGTTCCACCAACACCAGGTCGTCGTAGCGCAGGGCACCTTCCAGCGCCGGCAGCAACGCCGGCCGGCCGACCTCGTGGACGATGGAGATGCCGATGCTCGAGCCGAGGCGCGCGGGCTTGACGATCAGGCGCGGGTCGGCGAAGCCGCTGGCGAACTCGCGCAGCCCCGCGACCACGGCATCGGGGTCGGCCACGAACTCGGCTGTCCGCACCTCGGTCCAGGGCAGGATGGGCAGCTCGAGCGTGCCCACCACGCGCTTGAAGAGGGTCTTGTCCATGCCGACTGCTGAGGCCGCGGGGCCGGCACCGCAGTAGACGAGCCCCGCCGACTCGAGCAGGGACTGCAGCTGTCCGTCTTCGCCGAACGTGCCGTGCAACGCGGGGAACACGACCGGCGCGGGATCGGCCCCGGCCAGCACCTCGAGTGCGGCAGCAGCGCGGTAGGGACCGTCAGCCTCGAGGGCGGCTGGATCGCGGAAGGCGCTCAGCGGCAGGTCCGGGTCGAGCGCGGCAGACGGCAGCTGCCACCACGCTCCGTCGAGCGTGATCAGCCAGCCGCGGACCGGGTGGCCGGCGCCGGCCAGGGCGGTGGCGATGGCCCGTCCCGAGACGAGCGACACGTCGTGCTCGGCGGAAGGGCCGCCGAAGAGGACGGCGATGTGCGTGGGCGGCAGGCTCAACGGCCCGCTCGCCGGTGTCGTCGGCTGAAGTTCATGTGTCCTCCGTGTGGGCCATCTCACCCACGAACTCGACCTCGTAGCGCAGCTCGATGCCGCGCTCGCGGAACACGGTGTCGCGCACGAGGTCACCAAGGGCCCGGATGTCGGCCGCGGTGGCGTCACCGGTGTTGACGATGAAGTTGGCGTGCTTGGGGCTCACCATCGCGCCACCCACGCGACGCTCCTTCAAGCCCAGCTCATCGATGATGCGCCCGGCGGAGTCGCCGTCGGGGTTGCGGAAGACACTGCCGGCCGACTTCTGGCCGATCGGCTGGTGCTCCTGCCGCCAGCGACGGATGTCGGTGAGTCGCTCGGCGATGGTATCGGAGTCGGCGGGCTCGAGGGCGAAGCTTGCCGCGAGCACCACGTCCGGCCGGCCCGGCATACCCTCCTTCAGGGCCGTCTGGCGATAGCCCATGCCCAGCGCCTCCGGCCCGAGGCTCCGCTCTTCGCCATCGGCGCCCGCGACGAGGGCCTCGACCAGGACCCCGCGCACGTCGGCGCCGTGGGCCCCCGCATTGGCCCAGACCGCGCCGCCGACGGTACCGGGGATGGCCAGCCCGAACTCGAGGCCGCTGAGGCCGGCCTTCTTGCCCTCGGTCGCGACCTTGGCCATCTGGACACCGGCCTCGACGGTGAGTCGCTCGCCCTCGATGCGCAGTCCACCGGCACGCACCAGGACCACCAGGCCGCCGATGCCCAGATCGCTGACCACCAGGTCCGAGCCGCGCCCGATGAGGAAGAGCGGGACGTCGCGACTGCGCGCGTAGCGGATGATCCCGCGCAGCTCGAAGAGGTTGCGGGCCTCGACGAACAGGTCGGCCGGTCCGCCCACGCGCATGGTCGTGTAGGGCGCCAGCGGCTCCCCCTGTCGCACGCGCATGCCCAGCCGCCGACCGATGTCGGTAGTCAGCGCGCGGACGGCATCAGGGGCGAGGCGGGTCACGCCGGCAGTGCCCTGGTCCGCTCATCCAGCTCCGCTTGCGTCGGCAGCGGGCGATGCGCCACGAGGTCCTCCAGCAGGCCGGCCGTGGCCGCCGCGCTGCCCGGTCGGCCGACCCGCGTGGCCGCTGCCGACATCTCGCCCAGTCGCGGCTCGAAGAGCAGGTCGCAGGCGCGGCGAAGGGCGTCGCCGTCGAGGTCCTCGTCATCGACCAGCAGCGCCGCCCCGGCCTCCACCATCTCGGCCGCGTTGGCCCGTTGGTGGGCCGCGGCGTGGGGATAGGGCACCACGATCATGGGCAGGCCCGCCGCTGCCGCCTCCGCCAGGGTGGAGGACCCAGCCCGCCCCACCAGCAGGTCCGCGGCGACGAGGGCTGCATCCATATCCTCGATCAGGAAGGCGAAGGGTCGGTAGCGGTCGTGCAGCCCGGACGGCAGAGCCGCCCGCAAGGCCTCGGCCTGCTCGATGGCCGACGGGCCGGTCACGTGGACCACGCAACAGCGCTGCACGAGGTCGCCGATCGCATCGGCCATGGCCTCGTTCAGTCGGCGCACGGCCTGCGAGCCACCGAAGACGAGCAGGATGGGCAGGTCGGGCGGCAAGCCCAGCCGCGCCCGGGCGACGGTGCGGTCCTCGCCCGCGAGCGCTCGGATGGGTGTACCCGTGACCATCGTCGGCGGCGGGAGGCTCTCGCCTGCGCCCGCGAACGAGACCGTGCGCAGTGACGCCAGTCGTGCCGAGAGCCGGACGCTGCGACCCGGGATGCGGTTGCCCTCCCAGACCACGCTGGGGATCCGCAGCAGGGCGGCGGCGGCCAGCACCGGGATGGCCACGTATCCACCGGTGCTGTAGATCGCGTCCGGTCGCCAGCGCAGCAGCCTCACCAGCGCCTGCGGCACCGAGGCTGCCAGGCGCAGGGGGTCGAGGATGGTGTTGACGGAGGCATCGACCGTGCGCAGCGAGCGCAGCCACAGGCGGTCGAGGGGGACGTCATGGGCGGGTACGATGTCCGCCTCCAGGCCCCGGTGGCCGCCGAGCCAGCGCACCTCGAGATCAGGCAGGCGTTTCCGCAGCTGGGTCACGACGGCCAGGGCCGGATAGATGTGGCCGCCGGTGCCCCCGGCTGCGATGAGGATCCTCATGCGGGTCGGCACCTCGGGTAACGGTCTCTCGGGAGATGGATAGAAGGATACCCACGGCCGCCAGGACGACCACGAGTGAGGTGCCGCCCTTGCTCAGGAACGGGAGGGGCATACCGGTCATGGGGATGAGACTGACCACCACGCCGATGTTGATGAGCGCCTGGAAGGTGAGCCAGGCGGTGATGCCGAGTGCCAGCAGGCCGCCGAAGGTGTCGGGCGCGTTCATGGCCACGCGCATCCCGCGCCAGGCCAGCAGCAGGAACAGGCCGATGACCAGCACTGCCCCGATGAACCCGAGCTCCTGGCCGATGACCGAGAAGATGAAGTCGTTCTGGGCGGCCGGCACAGTCAGGCCGGACGGCTGCTGGCTTTGGCCCAGCCCGGTACCGGTCAGCCCGCCCTGCGCCAGGGCCTGGATGCCGCGGAAGGTCTGGTAGCCAGGCCCGGAGGGGTCGCCCAGGGGGTCCTGATAGACCTCCAGGCGAGTCTGCATGTAGTTCGTCTTGAAGATCACCGCGGCGACCCCGGCGAGCCCGATGGGCACGAGCAGCAGCATCTGCAGGAGGCTGCCACCGGCGACGAAGAACATGGCGAAGGCCGCCAGCACGACGACACCGGTCGTGCCCAGGTCGGGCTCGGCCACGATGAGCACGGCCATGGGGCCCAGGATCAGCAGGAACGGCAGCATGCCCCGGCGGAAGGAGCCGACCTGGCCGCCTCGCTGGGCCAGCCAGTGGGCCAGGAACAGGACGATGGCCAGCTTGGCGATCTCCGTCGGCTGGAAGCTGGGCAACGAACCGATCTGGAGCCAACGGGTCGCCCCGTTGTTGTAGACCGGGTTGATGAGTGGCGGGATGCGGGGACCGAGCACGAGCAGCAGCAGGATCACGGCCACCGCCATGCCCAGCACGGAGAAGGTGCGCCAGTAGCGGAAGTCGATGCGCATCATCACGACCATCACCAACGCGCCGAGCAGGCCCCAGCCCAGCTGCTCGGCGATGGCGTCGAAGACGTTGCCATGGAGGGCGGCCTGGTGGCCGCCGCTCGAGTAGACCATGAGGATGCCCAGGGCGGCGAGCGCCACGGCCACCGCCAACAGCACATAGTCGGGCTCATGTCGCTCGCGCTGCGGGCCCTGGACCACGCGACCCACGGCCGGGTCGTGCGGCACCGTCTCGCGACCGATGCGCGAGGAGCCATGGGTCGCGCCCTTCACCGGCAGGGTGGCCCGTACCGAACGGGACACGGCCGCGCGCCGCCTCGGCGTCTCCGCCCGGACCGTGCGGGTCGCCTGGGCCCGACCGCCGTTCCGTCCCCTGTCGCCACGCTTGCCGCTGGTGCGGGGGCGGAAGGCGCTGGGTGCCACCTCCCGGTCGCGCTCGCGGTCGCCGTCCCCCCACGGGAAGCGCAAGGATTCCATCACCGCTCAGCCTCCTCGGCGGTCAGCGCGGCCACGGCCGACTTGAAGGCGGCGCCGCGGGCCTCGTAATCGCGGAACATGTCGAAGGAGGCGGCGGCCGGGCTCAGCAGAACGGTCGCAGGCGCCTGCTCGCGCGCGATCGCGGTCGCCAGCTCGACGGCCTGGTCCATGGAGCCGGCATGCTCGACCCGGGCCAGCCCCGCTTGGCGGAAGGCCGCTTCCAGCTCCGCAGCCGTCTCGCCGATGAGGACGGCGGCCGTGACGCGCTCGGCCACCGCCGCTGCGAGCGAAGCCACCGGCACGCCCTTGGAGCGACCACCGGCGATGAGCACGAGCGGACGCTCGAACGAGCGCACGGCTGCGATGACCGCGTCTGGCTGTGTGCCCTGGGAGTCATTGATGTAGCTCACGCCGGCCACCTCGGCCACGCGCTCCAGGCGATGCTCGACGCCCGGGAAGCTGCGAACCGCTTGGGCGATGGCCGCCGGAGCCACGCCGTGCAGGAGGCCCACGGCGGTAGCCGCGAGGACGTTGCTGACGCTGTGTCGTCCGGGCAGGGGGATCTCGGCCAGGGGCACGATCCGGCCATCGTGCCCGGTCGGCACCAGCTCGCCACCGGCCACGATCCAGTCGTCGGCCACGCCCACGCTATCGGCGGTCGGTGGCGCCTGTCGGTAGCGGATGAGGCTGGTCCCCGCGGGCGCCGTGTAGGTCGACACCACCGGGTCGTCGTCGTTGCGCACGAGCGCGCCGCCAGGAGGCAGCAACTCCGCCAGGCGCCGCTTGACGGCGCGGTAGGCCTCGAGGCTGCCGTGGCGGTCGAGATGGTCAGAGGTGACGTGGGTGTAGACCGCGATATCCGTCCCGCGTGAGAGCGTCGGCAGCTGCAGCTCCGACAGCTCCAGCACCACACGGTGGCCCGAGCCGATCTCCGGCAGGCGCTCGACGAGGGGGATGCCGAGGTTGCCTCCGAGGATGACCGGCGATGCGCCCGCGGCCAGCACTGCCGCGGTCAGCGAGCTGGTGGTGGTCTTGCCCTTGGTGCCGGTGACACCGATGGTGGCCGCGGGGCAGAGGCGCAGGAAGAGGTCCACTTCGCTCACCACGGGCACCTGCCCGGCGGCTTCCACCTCGGCCAGCGCCGCGCGCAGGCGTGGCTCGGTGGTGGGATAGCGGCTGCTGATCGAAGGGGAGGTGCAGATCAGGGCCTGCCTCTCGAGGGCGGTGGCCGGCTCGACTTCCGGGCCGAGCAGCAGCCGCGGCCGCCGGCCGGCGAGGGCCGCGATGGGCTCGGCCAGCTGATCCGCAGAGCGGGCATCGTAGACCGTCACTCGAGCGCCACGATCGACCAGGAAGCGGGTCAGGGCCACCCCGCTGCGGGCGAAGCCGAGGACGGCCACGGGTCGGCCCTCGAACGAGCGCAGGTCCAGGCGGTCGAGGTCGATGGCCGCCTCCCGGCTCGTCACGCTGGTCAACTCAGGAGCCCGACGGTGGCCATGTAGAAGGCCACGCCGACGAGCGCCGCGAGCGCGCCCACGATCCAGAAGCGGAGAGTGATCTTCTCCTCGTCCCAGCCGGCCAGCTCGAAGTGGTGATGGAGCGGGGCCATGCGGAAGAGACGTCGGCCACGGGTCTTGTAGGAAGCGATCTGCAGGATGTCCGCGCCGGTCTCCAACACGAAGACGAGCCCGATCAGCGGCAGCAGCAGGACCTGGCCGGTGATCACCGCGGTCACCGCCAGGGTGGCCCCGAGGGCCAGCGAACCCGAGTCGCCCATGAAGATCTGGGCGGGGTGGACGTTGAACCAGAGGAAGGCGAGCAGGGCACCGATGATGAGCGCGCACAGTTCAGCCAGGTTGGGCTGGCGGAAGGTGAGCGCGATGACCATGTACCCGATGAAGGCGAAGATGAGCGTGCCACCGGCCAGGCCGTCGAGCCCGTCGGTGATGTTGACCGCGTTGCTGGTGGCCACGATGGCGAAGGCGGCGATGAGGATGAACAGGAAGGGGTGGATGTCGACGGCGCCCACGAAGGGCACGGCCAGCTGGTCGATCTGGTAGGTGTTCTGGATCTGCCAGGCCACCACGCCCGCCACCACCGTTTGCCACAGCAGCTTCTGGGTCGCGCTGATGCCGTCGCCGGTGCGGGCATTGAGCCAGTCATCGGCAGTGCCCAACAGGCCCACCAGGGCGAGGGTCGCGATGGGCGCGATGGTGGAGCCGTCGAGGAAGCCGCCCGCCACGAGCTCGATGGCGCCGGCGATGCCGACCACCACGAGCACGATGAGCAGACCGCCCATGGCGGGGGTGCCCTCCTTGGCATAGTGGGTCTCCGGACCCTCCAGGCGGATGCGTTTGCCCATGCCCACGCGGCGGAGCAGGCGGATGAAGGCCGGCATGAGCACGACCACGATGGCGAAGGCGATGAGGATGCCGTAGACGATGCTCTGGCCGTCGATGTCGATCACGCCCGGGCCTCCCCACCCGCGGCCGCCAGCACCAGCTGGTCCACGAGCAGGTCCAGGGCCGCGCCGCGCGAGGCCTTCACCAGCACGGTGTCACCGTCGCGCAGCTGCGCCAACAGCAGTTCCGCGGCTTCGTCACGGTCGGCCGCCAGCTGCACCGCGTCGGGCGCGAGCCCGGCCGCGAGGGCACCATCGGCGATACCGCTGGCTCCTGCTCCGACCACGATGAGCTGGTCGGCGAGCCCGACGGCGCCACGTCCGACGCGATGGTGCTCGGTCGCCGCCTGCGGGCCCAGCTCGAGCATCTCGCCGAGCACCGCGATGTGCCGTCCTGGCAGCTCCCCGAGGAGGGCAAGGGCTGCCAGGACGGCGTCGGGAGATGCGTTATAGGAGTCGTCGAGGATGTTCCAGGCGCCGGCCCGCACCAGCTGCGATCGGTGGGGCATGCGCAGAGGCCGGGCCAGGCCCGTGATGATCTCTGCGATGTCCAGCCCGGCGCGGTCAGCCACGGCGACCGCGGCCAGGGCGTTGTGCACGCCGTGGCGACCCAGGACCGGGGTGCGAAGCTCGTAGCGCGCGCCGTGCACGTGGAGCGTGAAGCGCATGCCTTCGGTACCCAGGGACACGATCTCGTCGGCGCGCACATCGGCATCAGAGGCGAAGCCGTAGGTGATGGTGCCGGCAAGAGTGGCCGAGGCCATCCGGCGTACGCGCTCATCGTCGGCGTTGAGCACGGCCCAGCCGTCGGCCGGCAGGGATTCGACCAGCTCTCGCTTGCCGGCCTCGATGGCCTCGATGGATCCGGCGCGTGAAAGATGGACGCCGCGCACGGCCGTGACCACCCCGATGGCGGGGCGGGCGATATCTGCGAGGAGGGCGATCTCGCCGACCGCGTAGAAGCCCATCTCCAGGACCGCCGCCTCGTGCTCTGGTCGCAGGCGCAAGAGGGTCAGGGGCAGGCCGATCTCGTTGTTCCAGTTGGCCGGGTTGCGCAGGGTCCGGTAGTGCTCCTCGAGCACTTCCGCCACCTGCTCCTTGGTCGATGTCTTGGCCAGCGAACCAGTGATGCCCACCACCAGGGGCTCGAAGCGGTCGCGGTATCGTGCCGCCACCGAGCGCAAGGCCGCGGCCGTGTCCGATACACACACCACGGTCACTCGTCCGTCGTGCGTGAGCGTGTCCAGGCGCCCGGTCGGTAGCTCCTCGCTGATGACCAGGGCGCCCGCCCCGGCCTCCACGGCCGCCTCCAGGAAGCGATGGCCGTCGGTGCGCTCACCGGGGAGCGCGAAGAAGACGTTGCCCTCCTCCACCACGCGCGAGTCGACGGCACCGCCGCCGATGGCGCCGCTGCCTGCTCGGATCAGGTCACCGTCGGCCGCATCGGCCAGCCAGGCAGCATCGAATCGCATCGCGGCGTCCTGCGACGCCGCGTGGTGGGGCCGGAGCTCGGGTCGGTCACGCACGTCGAGCCATCCTGCCACGCCTAGCCATCCCCGGCCGCAGGGGAGTCGGCAGCGGCAGCGTTGAAGGCTTCGTCAGCCCGCTGCGCCTTCGCACCCTTCCCGGCCTTGGCCTTCTTGGCCTTGGCCTTGGCCTGCTTGCCCGTGTCGGACGCGGCAGCCCGCGCCGACGACTCGTCGCCGGAGCGCTTCGTGACCCGTGCTCGCTGTGGCGTCAACGTCCACGCCGCCTCGCTGCCGCGGATCGGCAGTCCAGCCTCGGGGTCCTTGGACTTGCGCATGTCGAGGGACTTGATGGTCGCGCGCGCGAGCATCTGGTACAGCTGGTAGGACTGGACATTGAGCGGGATGTCACCCTGTCTGACCGTTCCCGACGGTACGGGCTCCTCGATGCGCAGGGCGATGACGTACTCCTGCTTGCGGCCGCCGATGAAACCCACGAAGCTGTGGTTCCAGCGGTTCGGCTTCCAGTTCTTGATCTCGCTGCTCCAGATCTGGGCCGTGCCGGTCTTGCCGCCGATGTCGAAGCCGGGGATCAGTGCGCCCTTCGCGTAATAGGGCACGCCGCCGGTGACGTAGCGCATGATGTCCTTGGCCTGGTGGGCCACCTTCGCCTTGAGCACACGTACCGGCTCGACCTGGGCCTGCTCGCCGTCCACCACCAGGTGCGGCTGCACCAGGAAGCCGCCGTTGACGAGCACGGACGCGCCGCGGGCCAGTTGGGGCAGGGTGAACGCAGAGCCTTGGCCGAAGGCCCGGTTGGCCAGATCCACCGGCGCCCATGGCTTCACCCGAGGGTCGTGGGCGTTGCCGTCGGCCTCGCCGGAGATATCGACGCCGGTGCGTCCCACCAGGCCGACCTGGTCCCACAGCTTGTAGAGCCGCCTGGCGGCCTTCTGCACCGACGACCCCAGCTCGCGGGCGATCTTGGCCGTGGCCACGTTGCGGGAGTAGGCGATGGCCTTCTTCACCGTCAGGTGCGGCATGGCCTTCTTGTCGGCGTTGTGGACCTTGTACTTGTAGAACTCGAGGACCCGTTGGTCCTTGACCGGGGAGTCCGGCGTGAGCACCCCCAGCTCGAGGGCCGCGGTGACGGTGAAGATCTTCATCACCGAGCCCGGCTCGTACTGGTCGCTGAAGACGCGGCTGCGCAGCATGCCCATGTCGTCGTTGGCGACCGCGGCGAAATCCTCGGCGTCATAGGACGGCACTGAAGCAGCGGCCAGGATGGCGCCGTCCTGGGGGTCCATGATGATCGCACTCACGCTCTTGGCATCGTCAGCGAGGAAGACAGTGGTCAGCTCTTTCTCCACCTGCTTCTGGAGTCGCGCGTCGATGGTCAGCTGCAAGGGCTCGGGTTCGAGGCTGGTCAGGCCCAGCCCGAGGGCATCGACCGAAGCCACGTTCACGCGGCTCGGGTCAGGGGTGGTCAGGGCCTCGTCGTAGTAGCTCTCAAGGCCCGCGCCGCCGACACCGTCAGCGCGCACGAAGCCGAGCAGGTGGCTGGCCAGGGTGGTGTTCGGTTCGCCGCCCGCCCGCGGGTAGCGGCGCACGGCCTGCGGCTTGAGCTCG
>Ga0210085_1001068_pt1 | contig 11064 bp, 11 predicted proteins | sample China_Galinas_PW_5_FD_184866 | JGI IMG/M metagenome (GOLD analysis project Ga0210085, IMG submission 184866) | Wetland microbial communities from San Francisco Bay, California, USA, that impact long-term carbon sequestration - China_Galinas_PWC_D1... | ecosystem: Environmental > Aquatic > Marine... | reverse complement strand
CCCGCCGCAGGGCCTCGAGCGGATCGCTGGCCGGGAAGCGGTCGATCTCCCGGTAGTCGTGGGCCCGGACCACGGCCTGCTCGGCCTCGAGCGAGACGATGCGGCCGCGGACGCCGACCATGGAGTAGCGCCCGTAGCGGGCACCACCCTCGACCGATTCGAGGATGAAGGCCAGGCGGTCCTGCGCGTGGAGGCGCAGCGCGGCGGTCACCGGGCTGATGGTGTCGGCGCTGATCTCGACGGCGGCGACGCCGGCGAGGCCGGGTCGGGGAAGCTGGGTGGTCATGACGGTCCCTCGGATGGCTGATGCTGGTGCAGGTAGTCGATGGCTTCGAGATACCCGCGCCAGCCGTGCCCGAGGATGCGGTGGCTGACCACGGGCTCGATGACCGAGACGTGCCGCCACGGCTCGCGCGCGCTGATGTCGCTGATGTGGACCTCCACCGACGGGCACTCGGCACCGAGCAGGGCATCGTGCAGCGACCAGGCGTAGTGCGTCAGCGCGCCAGGGTTGATGACGATGGCGTCGTAGTCGCGCTTCTCGAGGCGGTCGATGAGGGCGCCCTCGTGGTTCGACTGGAACGCCTTGAGCGAATGGCCGAGCGAGTCGGCGTGGACCGCTGCGGCCGCCTCCACATCGGCCAGGGTGGTGGTGCCGTAGATCTCCGGCTGGCGCTGGCCGAGCCGCCCCAGGTTGGGGCCGTTGAGCAGCAGGATCCTCATCATCCCTGTCCCCGCCGGATATGGGCGATGGCGGCATCCAGCTCCGCCTCCGAGACGTCGTCGACGTCGATCACCCGGCCGATGTCCATGGGCAGGATCCAGCGCTGGCGCCCGCGGACCCGCTTCTTGTCGGTGGTCAGCGCCCGCTTCACGGCCGCCGCGTCGAACTCGCGCGTGAGCTCGTATCCGAGCTGGTGCACGACGCTGTCGATCCGCTCGGGCAGGCCGGGAGTGGCTCCACGCCCGGCCGCGATGTGGGCCACGGCGCGCAGCCCCAGCACCACCGCCAGCCCATGGCCCAGGCGATAGCCGCTCTCGATCTCCAGGGCGTGGCCGAGGGTGTGGCCCAGGTTGAGCGTGCGTCGCTCGCCGCGCTCGAAGGGGTCACGCTCGACCACGTCCAGCTTGAGGGCTACCGCACGGTCGATGAGGGCATAGCGATCAGCCCCGCCGTGGCGCAGGGCGGCGGCTCCGCGCGTCTCCACCAGCTCCCACAGGGCCGGGTCGCCGATGATCCCGCACTTGAGTGTCTCGGCCATGCCGTCGAGGCGACGCGAGCGAGGCAGGGTGCGCAGGACGGTCGTGTCGCCCACGATCGCGGCCGGTGGCCAGAAGGCACCCGCGGCGTTCTTGGCTGCGGACAGGTCCACCGCGACCTTGCCGCCGATCGCGGCATCGGTCATACCCAGCCAGCTCGTGGGCACGGCCACGAAGGGCGCGCCGCGCACGTACAGGGCGGCGGCCGTGCCGACCATGTCCGTGGTCACGCCGCCGCCGACGCCGACCCAGGCGTCGCCGCGCTCGGCACCCATGGCGCTGGCGTTCTCCAGCAACCGTTCCACGGTACGCAGCCGCTTGCGGCGCTCACCCGAGGCGATGAGCAGCCGGCGCCCATCCGGGAGCGCCGCCATCAGCTCGGGCAGCGCGTCCGCCGCGCGTCGGTCGGCGACGACCACGGGGGTGCCGGTGGTGGTAGAGGCGAGGACACCGTCATAGGTGGTCGCATCGAGCCCGGTGCCCAGGACCACCCGGGCCAGGTGCGGGCCCATGGGGTGATCGCGGCGGACCTGCGCGTCGAACAGTCGGCGGCCGGCCGGCCGTCCTGCCGCAGCGGCCTCGATCACGGCTTCCGCCACCGTCGCGCTCGTCCCTGCCGCATCGACCCGGCTGTCTGCTGCGCGGTAGTAGCGCTCGCGCCGGGTGCGCAGGCCGGCCAATCGCTCGGCGCGGTCGCCGGCCAGCATGGGCCGCGCCTCGCCGTGCCCGGCCAGCCGGCCCAGCAGCACCGGGTCCGGCGCGTCCAGCCAGGTCACGTGGCCGGCCGTCCACAGGGCCCAGCGGTTGCGCGGATCGATCACCGCCCCACCGCCGGTGGCGATGACGGCTCCATCGACGGCGCAAGCCCGGGCCACGGCAGTCGCCTCGAGCGCGCGGAAGGCCGCCTCCCCGCGGGTCTCGATGAGCTCGGCCGGGGGTGCGCCTTCGCGGGCCGAGATCTCCGCATCGAGGTCGAGCAGCGGCCGCCCAAGGCGTGACGCGACCAGCGCTGCGACCGTGGACTTGCCCGAGCCCGAGAGGCCGACCAGCACGATCGCGTCAGCCACCGATCGATCCTCCCAGCTCGGTCTCGAGCGCCTCGCGCATGACCGCGACCGGCGCTGCTCGGTCCAGCCACAGCTCCAGCGAGCGCCAGGCTTGTCCCAGCAGGATGGCCGCGCCTGATTCGGCTCGGGCACCGGTCGCGTGCGCATCGCGCACCAGGCGCGTGGGGCTCGGCCGGTAGACCAGGTCCAGCACGGCCAGGTCGGGCCGCAGCAGGCCCGCCGGCACGAGCGATTCGTCGGAGCCTGTGCCGACCGGGGTGGCGTTGACGAGCAGGTCGGCGGAGGCGAGTGCATCGGCCAGGCCGGCCATGGAGCCGTCGGACCGGCGCAGGATGGTCACGCGCGCCGTGCCCAGTTTGGCCAGGGCCAGCTGCACCGCCCGGCTCACGCCACCCGCACCGAGCACGACCGCGTGGGACACGCCCGCCGGGCAGAGCCGTTCGAGGGCTTCCACGGTCGCGGGCATGTCCGTGTTGTGGCCGATGAGCCGTTGGCCCTCGCGGACCACCGTGTTGACCGCGTCGGCCTCGCGTGCCGCCGGGCTCAGCGCATCCATGGCGCGCGCGACCGCGGCCTTGTGGGGCACGGTCACGTTGGCCCCGCCGGCGTCAGCCATGCGCAGGCTCGCCACGACCGGTCCCAGTCCCTCGGCGGGCACGTCCGCGAGGACGTAGCGATGGGGCAGCCCCAGCGCCTCGAAGGCGGCCGCCATCATGGCCGGTGAGGCCGAGTAGGCGACGCCGTGGCCGATGAGCCGAAAGGTCAGCGCTCCCGCCATCAACCGTCCGAGCCACCCACGACCGTGGCCTCCGCGGCCGCGTTCTCCGGCAGGGCCTCGAGGGTGCCGGACGCGCCCCGGCCACGCGGCCCACGAGACCGTCGCCGCCGGCGACGCACCGCGGCCCTGACATCGCCCATGGCATCGCCGCCCATGTCCGCCAACAGGGCATCGGCGAGGGCGATCGCGAGCATGGCTTCACCCACCACTGCGGCGCGCGGGATGATGGCCACGTCGCTCCGCTCGATGTGGGCGCGCCGTACCTCGCCGCTGACGAGATCCACCGAGTCGAGCGGGCGACGCAGCGTGGACACGGGCTTGACGGCGACGCGAACCACCACCGGCGCACCGTTGGTCATGCCGCCCTCGGCGCCACCGGCACGGTTCGTCTTCCGTGCCCAGTCGGCGGCGCCCGGCTCCACTTCGTCGTGGACCTCGCTGCCGCGCCGGCCGGCGGTGCCGAAGCCGAGGCCGATCTCCACGCCCTTCACGGCCTGGATGCCCATCATGGCCGCGGCGACCGCGCTATCCACCCGCGTATCCCACTCGGCGTTGGAGCCGATGCCCACGGGCATGCCCTCGGCCACGACCACGAACGAGCCACCGATCGAGTCGCCGTCCGCGATGGCCGCGTCGACCTCCGCCATCATGGCTGCCTCGGCCTCCGGATCGGGGCAGCGCAGCGGCGTCGGCGCTCGCCGGTCCTGGGCCACCCAGCCCTCGGGCACATGGGTCGCGGGCTCGTCAGCGCCGCCGAACGCCCGCACCGGGCCGAGCTGGTCCACGAACGACCAGATGCGCACGCCGCACGCCTCCAGCAGTCCCCGGCACACGGCGCCCGCGGCCACCCGCGGCGCCGTCGAGCGTGCCGAGGCACGTTCGAGCACGTTGCGGATATCGGCGGTGTCGTACTTGATGGCACCGGCGAGGTCGGCGTGGCCGGGCCGTGCGAGTGTGATGGGCCTGGGGCGCCGCGCGCCCGGCAAGGGTTCCACGGACATGCGCTCCTCCCAGTTGGCCCAGTCGCGATTGGCGATGGAGAAGGCGAGGGGCGAGCCGAGCGTGCGCCCGAAGCGCAGCCCGGCTGTCCAGGCCACCCGGTCGCGCTCGATGCGCATGCGCCGGCCGGAGCCATAGCCGTGTTGGCGCCGGGCCAGCTCACGATCGACGGCCGCGGTGGAGACGCGCAGGTCCGCGGGCAGGCCCTCGAGGATGCCGGAGAGGCCGGGGCCGTGGGATTCGCCGGCCGTCAGCAGCCGGAGCCGTCGCAGCGTCATGAGGCCAGGTGCTCCATGTCGGTCCAGAAGGTGGGGTAGGAGACGGCCGCGCAGGCGGGATCGTCGATGACTACGGTACCCGCAACGCCGGTGAGGGCCGCGACCGCGAAGGACATGGCGATGCGGTGATCGCCCTCGGTGCGGATCGCAGCCTCGCGTGGGCTGCCGCGAGACACCTTCCAGCCATCGGGCAGCTCTTCGGCGATCGCGCCGATGCCCTGCAGGCCCTCCACGACGAGCGCGATACGGTCCGATTCCTTGACCCGCAGCTCCTGCGCGTCGCGCACGGTGGAGACCCCCTCGGCCGCGGCCATGGCCATCGCCAGCAGGGGCAGCTCATCGATGACGTGCGCGACCCGCCCACCGGACAGGTCGATGGCACGCAGCGGCTGCCCGCCGGAGACGATCACCGTCCCGACCGGCTCCGGGCACCACTCGGTGGGGCCATCGGAAGCGACCTTGATATCCGCGCCCATGTCTCGCAGGACGTCGATGACGCCGGTACGCGAAGGGTTGAGGCCGACGTCCTCGATGACGATGTGGGCACCCGGATGGAGGGCTCCGGCCACCAGCCAGGCGGCGGCAGCCGAGATGTCCCCGGGCACATCGATCGTGCGGGCCTCGAATCCGGCAGGGCCCTCGACCGTGGTGATGTACCCCTCGCGCCGCACGGGCGCGCCCAGCCAGGCCAGCATCCGTTCGGTGTGGTCGCGGGTCGGGCCGGGCACGCTGATGGTGGTCGTGCCGCGAGCCGCCAGGCCGGCCAGCGCGAGGCAGCCCAGGATCTGGGCGCTGGCGACCGGCAGCTCGTGGGTCACTGCCTGCAGGTGCCGACGACCCTCGATCTCGACCGGTGCGTGGCCGTCCTCGGTCACGACGCGGGCGCCGATCCTGCGCAGCGGCGCCGCCACCCGCTCCATCGGCCGCGAGGACAAGGAGGCGTCGCCGATGAGCGTGGCCGTCCCTGGCCGGCCGGCGAGCGCGCCGAGCAAGAGCCGCATGGCTGTGCCGGCGTTGCCACAATCGAGCGTCTCACCACCACGCCCGGGCAAGGATGCGGCCGCGCGCGTGCCGCCACCACGGAGGCGCACGCGGATGAGCCCGTCGGGCGCGGTCTCGATCGAGCTCACGGCCCCCAGCACCTCGAGGGCACTGGCCATCGAACGCACGTCCTCGCCGGGGCGCGGCACCGTCACCTCGGCCTCGCCTTCCGCCATGGCGTTGAAGAGCAGGGCCCGGTGGGCGACCGACTTGTCAGCTGGCAGCCGCAGGCCGCCGACCAGTGCCGTCGCGCGGCGGACCTCCCCCGGCCTCGACGACGCCGGGCCCTCCGGATCGGTCACTTGCCGACGCCGTTGGCGCTGGCCGACTCGGGCAGAGCGCCGCCGGCCATCGCGGCATCGGTGGCGGCCGAACGACGCTGGGCGGCCCGTGAGACGCGCATGATCGCGCCGAAGACCGACTCGATCTCCTCGGGCGTGAGCACGCCTTCCGGGCCGTGGGCCGCGCGCTCGATGAGCTCGCGCTCGCGTGTGACGTCGTGACCGTGGTCGTCGGAGTCGCGCGTCTGCTGGACCGCGACCGAGAGCTCCGCCCGCTCCTCGAGCAGCGCGGCCAGTCGCGCGTCGACGTCGTCGATGCGGGCGCGCAGGCGGGCGCGCTCTGCCGGCGGTTCGATGTGCATCTGCGCGTGCGGAGCCGTGGGCTGGCGCAGGTACTCGTGCCGGCGCAGGTCGTCCATGAGGTCGCCGAACTCGGGGAAGGACAGCGACTGCTCCGAGTCCGAGCGGGCCGTGGGCGGGTCGGGGTGGACCTCGATGATGATGCCGTCGGCCCCCACGGCCGCGCCGGCCACCGCCAGGGGCCGGACCAGCGAGCGATGACCCGTGCCGTGCGAGGGGTCGACCACAACCGGCAGGTGCGTGCGCTCCTGGATGACCGGCACTGCCGAGAGGTCGAGCGTGTTGCGAGTGGCCGTCTCGAAGGTGCGGATCCCGCGCTCGCAGAGGATGACGTTGGGATTGCCCGAGCTGAGGATGTACTCGGCCGCCATCATGAGCTCGTCGATGGTCGAGGACAGGCCACGCTTGAGCAGGACCGGCTTGCTCGACTGGCCTACGGCCTTGAGCAGCACGAAGTTCTGCATGTTGCGCGCACCGATCTGGAGCATGTCCACGTAGCGGTCGAAGACTTCCACGTTGGCCGGGTCGGTGATCTCGCTGACCACCGGCAGGCCTGTCTCCTCGCGCGCCTCCGCCAGTAGCTGCAGGCCCTCCACCCCCAGGCCCTGGAAGGCGTAGGGCGACGAGCGCGGCTTGAAGGCGCCGCCGCGCAGGAGCGTGGCGCCTTCGCGCTTGACCCAGCGAGCGGTGGCCAGCAGCTGCTCGCGCGACTCGACCGCGCAGGGCCCGGCGATGACCGCCACCGGTGCGCCCGCCCCGATCTCGACATCGCCCACGCGCACGCTCGATCTGTCCGGGTGGTGTTCATTCGAGGCCAGCTTGTAGGGCTTGGAGACGCGGATGCACTTCTCCACGCCGGGCATCGACTCCACGTGCTGGACACGCTCCACGCCCACGCCCACGACGCCCATGACGATGCGCTCCTCGCCCACCATCACGTACGTCTCGAGGCCTTCCTCCGCCACGGTCTGGCGGACCTCGGCGATCTCCTCGTTGGATGCTCCGGTGCGCATCACGATGATCATCTGGCTTCCATCCTTGTCCTTGAATGCCGGGCCCCTCTTGGCCGGTGGCGATGGCTGGCTGACGTGGATCTCGGTCGTCCGAGGCAAACAAAAAACGCAGGCCCTGCAGGGTCCTGCGTTCGCGGGCACGAGTGCCTCTGCCGCCAGGATCTACCCGGCCGCCTCGTACCCGCTAGGTAAAGTACCAGTACTGGCTCATGCGACTTCGGACAGTAGCCGACCGCCACGGCCGATGTCAATCGGTGCGATCACGCGCTCGCTCCAGGGCCAGGGCCTGCATGGGCAAGACCGTGAGGGCATCGGTGATCTCGCCACGCTCGATGCGAGCCATGACCTCGTCGAAGGACTCCCAGCGAAACTCCAGGATCTCGTCGCCATCGGGCGTCGCCGCGCCCTGCTGCAGGTCCGTGGCGAGGTAGGCCACGGCGGCCTCGTCGGTGACCGAGTTGGAGAGCTCCCAGCCGCCGATGCGGCGCCACGACCGTGCGGTCAGGCCGGTCTCCTCGAGCAGCTCACGCTTGGCGCCATCGAGGGGATCCTCCGGAGTGGCGAGCCTCCTTCGGGGATCTCCCAGTGGTAGGCGTCGAAGGCGTAGCGGTGCTGGCCCACCAGGGCCACACGATCGTGCTCGTCGATGGCGACCACGCCGACCGCGGCATTGGCGAAGTGGACGACCCCGTAGATGCCGGGCTCACCGTCGGGACGCGTGACGTCGTCGTGCCACACCGTCAGCCACGGGTTCTGGTAGGCCACACGACGTCGTCGCCGGGTCCACGGTCCGATCATCGTCTCTTCCCAGCCAGCTGCGGCCGGTGACGACCTGCGGATCCTCACGCGCTCAGGATTCGGTGTGTGCGTCCGGCGCAGCCAGGCCCGCCGACGAGGCCGGTGAGAGCACGGTGCGTCCGCCGTCCACGCGCCACACCGCACCGTTCACATAGGACGCCTGGTCGGATAACAGGAAGGCCACGACCGCCGCGGCCTCAGCGGGCGTGCCCATGCGGCCGAGCGGGATGTCGGGCCGGTCCGAGGCTGGGAAGAGCTGCTCGTCGAAGGGCGTGTCGAAGGCACCGGGGGCGACCACGTTGACGCGCACGCCCTCCTTGGCCCCGATGAGCGCCAGCGACCGGCCGAGGCCCTCCAGGCCGGCCTTGGCCGCGGCATAGGCCGGTGAACGCAGCGACCCCTCGGCCGCGCCCACGATGCTGCCGACCAGGACGACCGAGCCGGCAGCGGCGCGCAAGGCCGGCCAGGCCAGGCGCGCGGCCTGCCAGGCGGCCGTGAGGTCGACCCGCAGGACCTGCGCCCAGTGCTCGGGGTCGTCCCAGGGCCCGCTCGGGGGCACACCCGCCGAGCACACCAGGCCGTCGAGCCGTCCCTCTGGCGCAGCGGTCACCAGCGCCCGCTCGAGGTCGCCGGGCTCGGCGGCGTCACCGGCCACCGCGGCCACACCTTCCGGTGCCAGCTCCCGGCGGGCGAGCGACGTCACGACCCAGCCGGATCCGGCGAGGTGGGCGGCGGTGGCATAGCCGATGCCGGAGGAGCCGCCGGTCACGAGGGCGCGCGGGGATGGACGCTCGTTCATGGCCGCATCCTAGCGGAGCCGGCGCGCCCGGCATCCGGCCCGCGGGCGGGGCCAGCCCGGAGACGCGGATGCACGTACGATTCGGGGCATGGGCAACATCGCGATCGTCTCCTGTACCTCGGCGGACCTCACCCCGGAGGAGGCGCAGGCGCTGCGCGTGCGGCTCGTGCCCCTCAAGGTCACCTTCGGGGACGAGACCTTCGACACCGTCACCGAGTTGAGCAACGAGGAGTTCTACCGCCGGCTGACCGCCCCTGACGCGCCCTTCCCGCGCACGACCGCGGCCAACCCGGCCGCCTTCGAGGCGGCCTATCGGGCCGCCCTGGACGACGGCGCCGACGGCGTGGTCTGCATCACGCTCAGCGCCAGGATGTCCGCGACCTATGCGGCCGCGGTGCAGGCGGCAGAGGCCTTCGAGCCGGGCGTCGTGCAGGTCGTCGATTCGCGCACCGTGACGCAGCCACAGGGCCTCATCGTCAAGCGCCTGGCCGACCTCGCGGCCACCGGCGCCGAGCAGGCGGAGGTGCTCGACCTGGCTCACGACCTCGTCGGCCGATCGCGCATCGTCTTCGCGCCCGACACGCTCGAGTACCTGCAGAAGGGCGGCCGCATCGGGCGGGCCTCCGCCCTCCTCGGTTCGGTCCTCTCGATCAAGCCCATCCTCGGCGTGGAAGACGGAGAGGTGGTCTCGCTCGACCGCAAGCGCACCGCGGCCAAGGCCCGTGCCCGCCTGCTGGAGCTGGCCGCGGTCGAACCGACCGAGGAGGTGGCCGTCCTGCACACGGGCGCGGAGGGCCTGGAGGAGTTCAGGGTCTCGGTGTCGGAGGTCTGCCAGATCCCGCTCGAACAGATCAGCGTCGGCGTCTGCGGCCCCGTCGCCGGCACACACGTGGGCCCTGGCATCGTGGGCATCTCACGCATCGTGGCAGGCTGAGCCACGACCGATGGCACATCGACCGAGCAGCCGCGCGGCGGTAGGCTAGCGCCACTCGCTCCGCTTTCGAGCCAGCCCGCCCGCTCCTGATGGGCCCGGCGCTCGTGCCAGCAGTTGGAGGTACTGATGGCCGCCCCAGAGGTCACGCCAGTGCTCGACGCGTGGGCCGTGGCCCAGCGCCAGTTCGATATCGCCGCCGATCGCCTGAACCTGGATCCGCAGCTGCGGGCGGTCCTGCGCGAGGCTGAGCGCGAGCTCATCGTGTCCGTGCCCGTGCGCATGGACGACGGCAGCGTGGAGGTCTTCACGGGCTACCGCGTGCAACACAACCTGGGCCGTGGGCCGTCCAAGGGCGGACTGCGCTACCACCAGGACGTGACCCTCAACGAGGTCCGCGCGCTGGCCATGTGGATGACCTGGAAATGCGCCGTCGTGGGCATCCCCTACGGCGGTGGCAAGGGCGGTGTGGCGGTCGATCCCAAGCGCTTGAGCCAGCGTGAGCTGGAGGGCCTGACCCGGCGCTTCGCCACCAACATCAGCGTCATCATCGGTCCGCAGAGCGACATCCCTGCGCCCGACGTCAACACCAACCCCCAGGTCATGGCCTGGATCATGGACACCTACTCCATGCACGTCGGCTATACCGTGCCGGCCGTGGTCACCGGCAAGCCCATCGCGCTCGGCGGCTCGGAAGGACGGGCCGAGGCCACCGGTCGTGGCGCGGTGGTGACCATCAGCGAGGCAGCCCGCCACGTGGGCCTCGACATCATCGGTGCCAGCGTGGCCATCCAGGGCTTCGGCAACGCCGGCTCGGTGGCGGCCACGCTGCTCGATCAGATGGGCGCGAAGGTCGTCGCCGTCTCCGACACCCAGGGCGGGATCTTCGGCGAGGACGGTCTCGACATCGTCGCCGTCAAGGCCTGGAAGGCGGAACACGGGACGGTCGTGGGCTACCCCGGCGCGGAGCCAGTGAGCAACGCGCAGCTGTTGGAGCTGGACGTGGACGTGCTCGTGCCGGCGGCGCTGGAGAACCAGATCACCGTGGCCAACGCCGCCCGCGTCAAGGCGCGCATCGTGGCCGAGGCCGCCAACGGGCCGACCACGCCTGATGCCGACGAGATCCTCCATCGCAACGGCGTCTTCCTCATCCCCGACATCCTGTGCAACGCCGGTGGCGTGACGGTCTCCTACTTCGAGTGGGTCCAGGACCTCAACCGGGACCAGTGGTCCGAGGAGGTCGTCAACAGCAAGCTCACCGCCATCATGGTCCGCTCCTTCGCCGAGGTCGTGGCCATGGCCGAACGCGAGGACTGCGACATGCGCACGGCAGCCTACCTGCTGGCCGTCGACCGGGTCGCCACCGCCACCGCCCTGCGCGGCCTTTACCCCTAGTGGCCAGCGGGCCAGAGCAAGGAGCAGACATGGTCGATCGACTCGATCACGAGGAACAGTTCCT
>Ga0210085_1001067_pt1 | contig 11069 bp, 12 predicted proteins | sample China_Galinas_PW_5_FD_184866 | JGI IMG/M metagenome (GOLD analysis project Ga0210085, IMG submission 184866) | Wetland microbial communities from San Francisco Bay, California, USA, that impact long-term carbon sequestration - China_Galinas_PWC_D1... | ecosystem: Environmental > Aquatic > Marine... | reverse complement strand
GCATGTTTCAAGACCCTCGGTTAGGTTCCACTTCCAAGGGTATGATATGTTGAACATCCTGCCAACTCTCTCCGTACTTATAACCAAGAAACGCGCTCGGTTTTGGACGGGATTATGACCAAGGCCGAGGTGCGCAGGGTCTCGCGCTCCTGGGTGCGACCGCGCAGGTTCTTCGCCAGGCTGCGGAAGCTCTCTTCGAAGCCGGGGACCGAGAAGCCCTTTTGGGACCTTGCAGGCGCGACCTCGGGCGGGCGGAACAGGGCAAGGAATCGCTCCACCGCGGTCTCGTCGGATTCGCACTGAGGCAGAGTGGCCTCGCCGAGGGGGGTGTATTCTAGGTTGACCTCACCGCGGCGCACATAGACCTGTGGCAGCGGCTGGCCGGCGGGATCGGGCCCGTGCTTGGGATGCCGGGGAATGCCGAACAAGGCGAGAGGCCACAACGGGATGAGCCGGTCGCCGCGCAGAGCGACCAAACCGTCGCCTGCGGCGAACGCGGGCGCGAGTGGCTCGGGTGCGGTCGGAACAAAGGGCTCTGACGTCTCGCTTGGGCCGCGCAGGCGGCCGTAGCCAGCGGATGTGCGCACGACGAAGTCCATCTCCGTGAGCCAGGTCAGGCGCGGCCAGATGCCCTCGAAGGGGCCTTGCCAGTTCGCCAACAGCTCGGCTGCGAGGCGACGGCCGATGCCGCCGCCGTGCGCCAGGCGGTTGCGCGGGGCAGGAAGGAGCGCTCCACCGAACGGGTGGGGTCGGGACCGTCGAGGAAGGGGGCGAGGATGTCCCGGACCAACGGGGCTAGCTCGGGCAGCGCCGTGTCGTCGGGCAGGGTCTCGGTAACCTGATGTGCCATGCGCCGCCAGTTGCCGAGCATAGGGTGCTCGATGGGGTAGCGGAGGTCGCGCCGGAGTCGTTCGGGAAGCTCGCCGCGACGGCTGAGATCCCCGATGCCGAGGAACACGAGCAGCCGGAGTAGGATCTCCACGGTGTCACAGGCGGCCCAGAGCTTGAGGATCGGGTGGGCCTCCTGCTGGTAGTCTTGCAGGGGAATGGCCACCGGTGTGGGCAGGTCGGCGATGATGGGGGTCAGCGCGTCTTGCTTCGGCGTCGGCGGCGCATCCCCCTGGCCCAAAACCGCGATCGCCGCCAGCAGGCGCTTGCGGTCGCCGAGCGGGAGGACGCCCAGTTCCTCGAGGTCCGCGTCTGTCAGCGTCGCGAGGATCGGGATATCGATCCGCTGGGCCTCGAAGGCTTCGGCGTACTCGCCGAGCCCCTCGAGCTCCAACCAGGCTCTGATAGAAGGCATTGTCATCCTGTCTTCGTTCCGTAGGTACGATCAGCATTGGTAATGTGCCGGACGGGCTTCGAGGTGGTCAATCCGCATCGAGGAGGTCATTTGTCCTGCGCCCCTAGCCGAATGGCTGGATCCGCAAGATCTCGCTCCAGCTGAGGATATTGGTTCTTTTCGTGTGGCACAGCCATTGGTTTCCCCCCGACGCCAGTTGAAATTCTGGACGCCCCGACGTGGGTACTCTTCGCTCAGAGAGATTGATGCTGTCGGTGCGCGATATACTCTGTGTATCTAAATCACAGCCCAACTCAAAGCCGAGGTGCTCCATGTCTGCTCCGCCGTCCACCGCCAATGCTGAACCGACAACTCGAGCCGTCAACCTTCGGGTGCGGGAAGAGATTCGCGACCTGATCGATCAGGCTGCCAAGATTCAAGGCCGTTCGCGCTCGGACTTCATGATCGATGCCGCGCGGCGGGCCGCCGAGGAGACGCTGCTCGACCAGACGCTGGTCAGGGTGGATCGGGAGACGTACGAACACTTCCTGGCTGTGCTTGACCAGCCCCCTGATGGAGAGGGTTACGAGCGTCTCATGAATGCCCCGAGTCCATGGAAGGCTTGACCATCAAAGCACCTGCTCCGCTTGCTGAGACGCATCGCGTCGAGGGTTTTTCCTCCGGGGTGCAAGCGCTCGACGAGTGGTTGATCCGACGCGCTTGGCGCAATCAGACCAGTGGTGCCTCGCGTACCTATGTGGTTACGACCGACGGGGTGGTGGTGGGGTATTACTGCCTGGCATCGGGCGCGCTGGCTTTGCTTCAGGCTCCGGGCGGCATCCGGCGCAACATGCCCGACCCCATTCCCATGGCGATCTTGGGGCGATTGGCCGTGGACCAGCCTTGGCAGGGGCGGGGTCTGGGCGTCGCTTTACTCCGCGATGCCGTCGAGCGCTCCGGGGCGGCAAGCAGCATCCTTGGTATCCGTGGACTCTTGGTGCATGCCCTGTCGCAATCGGCCGCGGCCTTCTATGCCCGTTACGGATTCGTCGCGTCGCCGACAAATCCCTTGACGCTGGTACTGTCGCTAAAGCGGCAGTAGGTAGTCAGGGTCATTGCACGGCCAGATCTCGCACAAACCCATCCCTTGGGGGCAATGAATGGCGAAAACCCTAAGCAGGAAGCTCCTGGCGCATTGCCGCGAGCTCGATCTGGGAAAGATCGATTCCACGGAGAAGCTTGCGCGTCTGCGCAAGGCGGTCGTCGAATGATTCTGCCAACTCGATGAGGAAGTCGATCCCGTCGAGCGGGTACTTCTTCTCGATCAACTGGTCAAAGACAAGGCATTTCAATTCCACGATCCGCTATCGGATGCGACCAAGTTCAGTTGGCTCATAGAGACCTTGTCCGACAGGAACGTCCTGTTTCTAGACGTCCCCGATGACATCCCCTGGCCGCCGCCCCTCTTGTACCGGATCGAAGACATCAATGCCGCCGAGCGCAACCGCGTCGGCCACTTCATCGGCCTGTACGAGTCTCTGCTGCACTTTCACTTCACCGCCGTTGCCAGCCAGTTCCTATGGCTCTTCGGGCGCGACGATGAGGGCACAGCGGACGCGACCGCCCTGCTCGGGCTCAAGGTCATCTACATGTCCCTGCGTAGCGGAATTCCCACCGGCGGGCGGGTGTGGCTCAACTGGTCGGCCGCGCTCTCGGTGGCCGGCCGTGCCCTATGCGTGGCCGGACGGGAGGCTCGCCTTCCCGAGCTGTTCGATGTCCTGTCCCCACAGGACATCGAGCTGGTTCAGGCGCACGACCCGGCGAAACACCGCGAGACGGTGGTGCGCAAAGGCAGCCCGGTCTGCCGCGTGATGGAACTCTGGCAAAGCTTCCGCAACAAGGAGCAGGGCCACACCGATCTGCACGCCCAGGATGCGATCGGGGACCTCGCCGGGGGGCTCGCGACGTTCGCGGAGCTACTGCTCGCGATCTTCCGGCCTTACAGCCGGCTCTCCCTTGCCTACGTGCAGAAGGCGGAGGACGTCTATTGCATCTACGGCGTCTGGAACGCGCGCGGCATCTTCCAGAGCTGGAGCAACGCGGCCAACAAGCGGGGGCTGGAGCGTATCTGGGGCGCGCCGACCGCGGACGGTCTGCTCGCCGCGCCCACGCCGCCGGACTGGCCTTGCTCCTGGGACGGTTCCCTGCTCCTTTACGACCGAAAGCCCCCGTGCGAGCGTTATCTCTACCTCATGCCTTTCGGGTACCGCTTCGAGAAGCGCCCCACTGGGCAGGAAACGCTGCCGGGACTCACCGACACGGTCTGGTGGTACAAGTCGGACGGCAGGACGGACGATGTCAAGAGTATCCACCAGAAGGCGTACAAGGACATCGCCGAGTTCACCCAACAGGCGTCGGAGCCGGCGTCGGACGCGCACTTGCATGGCCATCGCACGGCGCCGGCCAACATCCGCACCATCGTCCGCGGCCTGCGCGAGCGCTACGGAATAGACCTGCCGGGACCGGTCTCGGCCCGCGAGCGCACGCGCAACAGCTTCGATCTCGGCCATGAGCAGGCGGCCATCGAGCTTGCCGAGCGCTCAGTCCCCCGGGACCATGAAGTGGACCGCATCATCGCCCTCGCGCGGGAAGCGCCGGACCGGCGACTCCTGCTGATCGGGCCATCCGGCGTCGGCAAGTCCGTAGTCCTCGCCCAGATCTACCGCCGCTTGGAGGACCGGGCAATCTACTTCTCCATGGACCATGCCCCCGCGGAGGAGTACGAGCCCGAGGAGCCGGGCAGCGGTGGGCGCATCAGCGGGCCGGACGGGTCTGGGCCCAAGGCGGCGGCACCCGGGCTGGACGAGTGTCGGCCGGGCAAGACCCTGGCCGTGCCGGCGCGCATGCACCTGTTCTCCCGCCTGATCGTGGTGGCCGGGCGTCGGCACCCGGAGCCGGCCTTCGCCCAGAGCGAGGGCGAGGTCCGCCGGACCGTCACAGCCTTGCTAAAGGAGCTGGCCGAGGCTGGCGATGCGCCGGTGTGGGTCCTGATCGACGCCCTGAACCAGCACGGCGCACCTCGCGCGCTCCTGAGCGGACTGCCGAGCCCGCTGCCGCCCAACCTGCGGGTGATCGCCACCACGCAGGACATCGCCGGGACCATCGCCGCCGCGACCGACTACGGGCGAAACCCCTGGCGTATGGAAGACCTGCGGACCATCGGCCGCGACAGCACGGAGGTACTACTCCTGTTCCCTTGGCCCCGGGAGGAGCGAAGGAACCTGCACCTGCCGGAGCCGGTCCTCGACGACCTGCACCGCCTGAGCGGAGGGCTGCCGCTCCTCCTCACGGCCTGGGGCGAGGAGCTTCGCGACCGCTGGCGGGCGGAGGGGAGCGCGGGGTTAACCGGGTTTCACCGCCAGTTGGTGGACGGCGCAGGCGACCTGCTGCCGAAACGGTACCGGGATCGGCTCGGCCAGGCCCGAGACGGATTCGATCCCGCGAGCCTGCCCGATCTCCTCTTCTGGAGCCTTGCCCTGCTCGAGCGCCCCCTCGACCTCGAAGCACTGCAACGGGCCGCCGCGCTCCTGCGACCGACTTTCGAGCGGCTGCGCCCCGTGTCCCGAGAGGACATTCGCCTCGCCCTGGAGCGCCTCGGCGGTTTTCTCGCCACCGGGTCAGGTGGGCGGAGCGCGGGTCAGCACTGGCGTCTGGCCCACCCCTTGCTCGGCAAGTGGATCCTCGACGAGCAGGGGACCCCGGAGCGCATGGCCCAGCGCAGCGATGCCCTGCTCCCCCTCGGCGCCGCGCCCTACCTGGACAGCCCCGACGCCCTGGCCCGCTGGACGGAACGGGCCGTGGACGGCGAGCCCGTCTTCGACGAGCTTCCGGCCCAGCAGCAGTTGGCCTTGCTCGATCGCTTGATCGCGTGGTTGGACGCCCCGGAACGATCATGGCACGCTGAACGCCTCGGCCACCGGGTCGCCGGGCTGCGCGCCAACCGCACCTACGCGCTGCACCAGGCCGGCGAGTCCGCGGAAGCCTGGAGTGAGGCCGGGGCCGCCCGGGCACTGGCAGAGCACCTGCTAAAGACGACCCCGACCGACCGGCGCTGGAAGGTCGAGCGAGACCTGGCCTTGGCGTGGAGTGTGATCGGAATCCTGGAGGGGGACCGGGAAGCCTACGAAAGCGCTTTGACGGCCTTCGAGCGCGCCGCCGAGATCAGAACCGCGGTGATCGCGACGGCCCCCGAGGACAGTCGGCCTCGCCTTCGGGCCAGTCTCGGTGCGGCGTACCGCAACCTCGGCATCACCCTCGGTTCGCTTGGCCGGCACGAGGAGGCAATCGGCGAGTTCGCCCGCGCCATCGTGCTCTACGAGGAACTCGACCTGGCCAAGCCCGAGTTCCGTAACGCCCTGACCTCGGCACATCACGGGCGCGCATTCGCTCTCGCTGCCCTGGACCTGCGCGCGGAAGCCCTGGGCGACTACGCGCGGGCGATCGAGCTTGGGGAGGGGCTCGATCTGGCCCAGCCCGAGTTCCGCAACAACTTGGCAGGGACACATGTGAACCGAGCCATCGCACTCGCCAATTTCGGCCGGCACGAGGAGGCCATCGGCGATTACGACCGCGCGATCGCACTCTACGAGGCACTCGATCTCGACAAGCCCGAGTTCCGCAACAACTTGGCTCGGGCACATGAGAACCGCGCCATAGCACTTGCCAACTTCGGCCGGCACGAGGAGGCCATCGGCGATTGCGACCGCGCGATCGCACTCTACGAAGCACTCGACCTCGACAAGCCCGAGTTCCGCAACAACTTGGCTCGGGCACATGAGAACCGCGCCATTGCCCTCGCTATGCTCGCTCGCTACCAAGAGGCAGTGGAAGACGGCGCGCGCCCTGCAACTCCGCGAAGAGCTGATGGAGAAGCGTGGGTCGGAAGATCTCCCCGCCAGATGGCTGGAGGCACTGGAGGAGACGCGCCGATTCCTGCTGAGCCTTCGTGCTGTGCCCTTCCTTCCTTGGGCAGCAGAAGACCGGAAGGCTTCGCCAGAGCCTTACGCCGGTGCGTTACCCGACGAGCCGTCGGCGCATTGGGACCCGGCGCCGCTGATGCGGGGCGACTGGGCGTCCTTGACCGGAGAGCCGGCACGGACGTATCTGGACATGCTTGCATCGCTGCTGGCGGCCACGGGCGATACAGACCTACTCGCGTTACTGGCGAACGGGGTCCGAGCCCTGCGCGTGCTCGATCTGCCCTTCTACGGGGATTGGCAGCTCTGTGAGGCGCGCCTCGGCCCCGACACCCGGCCAGGGGCGCTGGCCTTCCTCTGCGGGCCTGAAGGCGGGCTGCTACTTTCCGGGGCGAGCGATCTGATCCACCGCTTCAACCAGGCAATGCAGCTCACGCTCGGCTCCGATGACGGATACCTCGCCTATGGGCGGTTCTTTTACTCCATGCTTAGGAGCATCGAGGGCCGCTTTCGCATCATCGATGCCCCAGCGGAGATCCCCTGGCTACCCGAGGCGACCGCTAACCAGGTTGCCGCTGTAGGCAGACAGGTGCGCCCGATGCGCCTGACGGCACTGGAGAACGGCGTCGCCATTGCAGAGGCCTGCCTTCTCTACGGCAATTTCATCTCCCAATCACGGCTGCGCATCCACGCAACCGGTATGGTGGAGATGACTGAAAACGAGCCTATTGCTACAAGCTTGCTCGTACGAGTGGAGGCTCTCGAAAGTACAGTTCGCTATGAGATCGACTTCGACCTCGCAAACCCGGAGCCCAGCAATGCCCTGACCCGGAGCCCAGCAATGCCCTGACCCGGGCGCACGAGAACCGTGCCATCGCCCTCGCTACGCTCGGACGCCACCAAGACGCGGTGGAAGGGGCCGTGTGCGCCTTGCGGCTTCGCGAGAAGTTGGTGGAACAACGTGGGAGGGAAGCACTCCCCGCCGGATGGCTGGAAGCACTGGAGGCGACGCGCCGATTCCTGTTGGGCCTTCAGGCCGCGCCCTTGCTACTCTGGGCGGCGGAGGGCCGTCGAGATCCGCCAGAGCCTTACGCCAGTGCGTTACCCGACGAGCCGTTGGCGCATTGGGACCCGGCGCCGCTGATGCAGGGCGATTGGTCGTCCTTGACCGGAGAGCCGGCGCGGCGGTATCTGGACACGCTCGCATCGCTCCTGGCGGCCACGGGCGATACAAACCTGCTCACGCTGCTAGCCGATGGGATTCGGGCCCTGCGTGTGCTCGATCTGCCCTTTTACGGGGACTGGCAACTCTGCGAGGCGCGCCTCGTCCCGGACACCGGGCCGGGTACGCTAGCCTTCCTCTGCGGGCCTCGGGGCGGGTTGCTCCTCTCGGGGGCGAGCGATGCGATCCACCGCTTCAACCTGGCGCGGGAACTCGCCCTCGCCTCCGATGACGCATACCTCGCCTACGGCCGGTTCTTCTGCTCCGTGCGTAGGGGTAAGGACGAGGAGGACCGATTCCACGTCATCGATGCGCCGGAGGAGATCCCGTGGCTGCCCGAGGCGACCGCCGAACAGGTCGCCGCTGTAGGCGGACAGGTGCACCCGATGCGCCTGACGGCACTGGAGGACGGCGTTGCCATCGCAGATGCCTGCATTCTGTACAGCAATGCCGTCTTCCAGTCACGGCTGCGCATCCAGGCTACCGGCGAGGTCGAGATGACGGACGACGAGACCGTCGGGGAGAACTTGCCAGTCCGCCGGGAGGCGTTCGAAGGTCCTCTGCGGTTCGAGGGGTGAACAGGTCCAGGAGACCGAATCGGTGCCGGAGGCGGCCAGTGCAACCCACGCGGCGGATCAGGATGCGCCCGGCTGCGCGGTATCCATTGCGGGCTTCGTTGCTCCGCCCTTCGCAACCGAACAGTCAGAAGTTTGCGTAGGCTTTACGCGCTGGGCCTCGTGGGCTCGGCTCAATCGACCCTGGTTGTTCGGCCAAAGGACATCGGGCGTGCTAGCATTATGGTAGCCAAACACTATCGAAGTGATGCCCCATGGCCACCGTACTGATCAAGAACCTGCCCGATGAGCTGCATCGGCAGCTCAAGCTGCGCGCCCAGCGTCACCACCGCAGCCTCAACAAGGAGCTGATCACCTTGATCGAGGGTGCGCTCGAGAGTCGGCCCGCCGAAGCGCTGCCCGATCCCGTCAAGCTGCGCAAGCCATTGACCCAAGAGATGTTGGACCGCGCCCGGGACGAGGGCAGGGCGTGATCGTCGTCGACGTCAACGTCATCGTCTATCTACTCACCGACACACCGCAGCACGAGCTCGCCAGTCGCGTGCGCGCATGCGACGGCGATTGGCTGGTGCCTCCCCTATGGCGCCATGAAATGCTCAATGTGCTTGCAACGCTCACGCGTCAGGATGTGCTCGATGGCTCTGCCGCGTTGACGGTTTGGCGAAACGCCGTCGCGCTCCTGAACACTCGCGAGCAGCAGCCGGACATGGAGCAAGCCCTCGCATTGGCGATCGAAAGGCGGATCAGCGCCTACGATGCCCAATATGTCACTCTGGCGGTAGCTTTGGATACCCAGCTGATCAGCGAAGACAGGAAGTTGCAGCGGCAGCTCAGCGAACGGGTGATATCCATGGCCGATTTCGCGGGCCGCATGTCCGAAGCCGGTGGCAATAGCTGAACAAGGAGCATGACTACGCATAAGACTTTGCCGTCGCTTGCGGGGGCTCGCCGCATGAGCAGGCGGGGCAATCTCGGCTGATTCGACGACCAGGGAGATTCCAATGACATTCGTCTCACGTTGGCCTGCGGTGTCGGCGGCGTCGATCCGCCTGTGCTACCCGTTTTTCTTTCCCGCCAGGGGCAGGGCCTGGGTGCTCGAGCGGCTCACCGCTCCTCTGGACGCTCTGCGTCTCACCACCCTGGCGGAGGCGATGCCGGTACCGCCGGATCTGCGCAAGCGTATCGCGACCAAGCAACCGCTGCCTGTATGGGAGCCGTTCGACCAACCCGTCTCGGACGATCTGCACCCCTTTGTGCGGCGCCTTTTTCACTGTGACGATGAGACGGATGCCACCCGTGCCGATGGCCCGTTCATCGGTGCCCTCGCGTACCAGCTCACCAAGCCGGCCCAGGAGTTGCTGGACGGGGAGCTTGGACATCCGGGTCCCGGCTTGGAGATCGGGCTTGGTTGCGCTGCGGTGAAGCGCCTGGGTGTCGAGGCCGGCTCGGCAAATAAGAAGGAAACGTTTTGGCTGCCATTGAGGGTCGCCCCGTCGAACCGCTTGACGCTGCACCTCTTCGGCTCCGGTGTCGGGCTTTTCGTCCTCGAGCTGGCGCTCGACCAGCAGGTGTTAAGCGCCTGGGGTGCCGAAGCGGTTTTGGAGACGGTTTACGCGGCGGCCAGAGTCGGCGAAAAACAAGCGCCGCCCCTGCGTTGGAAGAGCGAGGGAGAGGCGCTGCCGAATCTGTCTTTGGAGACCATGATCGGGCACCTGCTGCCCTTCCTGACGCGAGACGATGATGGGAAACAGGACGAAATCCAGCCCGCGATCGAGAATCGCTTGTTCTCCTACTGCTGCGTGCGAATGGACGACGACTGCGATACCGAGTTGGCGGAGGAGCTCGTCTATCGCCTCTCGCGGCGCGAATCGACCAACTATCTGCCCGGTGAAGAGCGAATCCGCGAGGGGCTGTACCGGCCGTTCGACAATATCCGCCACGCTATGAGCATCCAGGGAGGCGCGGTGCTGGTCGAGAACCTGCCGGTCGACGGTCGAGCGGTGGAATTCTTCGCCAACTTCATCCGCGATCCGATCAAGCGCGTGTACTGGCCGCTGGCCCTGCTCGCCTATACTGCGTATAGTCATAAACTGTGATTTTGTTTCGTATTTTGCGTATGTAAAACAGTTTGTTACGGTAGGTTGCACACGCAATTTATGCCTATACGCAGTATGCATGGAATATCTCAAGCTACTGCAGCTCACTGGGGGAGTCTGCCGCCACATAGACTTTCGCGATCCCAAGGCAAGCGAGCGGCGCACCCTGGAAGAATACCGCCAGGAGGTCCTGAACTTCCGGCTCAACTACCGGTTTCGCCAGATCAGCCGCATGAGTCAGCACAATGCTTGCCACGAGGCGTGGCGCGAGCAGTTCGACGCCGAGCGCCTGTTGCAGGACCTCACCACCAACGTGAGCGAGGTCGCGGGCTTCCTCGGCTACAAGCTCGCCCAGCAACGGGCCCGGCGCAGCTTCTGGTTCGGCTGGTTCAACACTTCGGTGGGGGTCGTCTTCGGTCTCGCCGTAGCCTTCACCGGGCTGTTCGGTATGAACCTGGTGGAGCTCAAAGGGATCTCGGTGGGCGGAAAATTCTTCTTGTACGCTGCGGCCACTTTCGTGATCGTGGCGCTGCTTGCCGTCGGGCTTCGCGGATTCATCGAGCACCGGCTGCACGACGACGATCGTTGAGGAGGATGTGCGTTCCGAGAGTTGCTGCGCTAACGATCATGGGGCGAGGCGAGCCACCCCGAAGGATGAAATCCCGCCTCGCCCCTGATCGTTCCTTCACCCCCGACCCTCTCCCACAAAGCAGGGCGATTTTGCGCTAGCTAATAAATATAATAAGATCAATACGATATTGTCTACTCTGGACTTTTACCTACGGATGATGTACAAAGGAACTTCCTCACACATCATCCGAGACAACGGTTTTGCGTGTAAAAGAAGTCCGCCTGCGACCGGTTCACAGCGGCGAAGAAGCGCGTTATCAGGAACTGATGCAGCAGCATCATTACCTG
>Ga0210085_1001066_pt1 | contig 11071 bp, 7 predicted proteins | sample China_Galinas_PW_5_FD_184866 | JGI IMG/M metagenome (GOLD analysis project Ga0210085, IMG submission 184866) | Wetland microbial communities from San Francisco Bay, California, USA, that impact long-term carbon sequestration - China_Galinas_PWC_D1... | ecosystem: Environmental > Aquatic > Marine... | reverse complement strand
AAAAGAAGATGCAAGCTTGGAATCGAGAGAGATTGATTTGGTGAAATCATTTATGGCCAGGTCATATTCCTTCATGTTGAAATAATCCCAGGCGCGGTTCATGTGGATAAATTTGACATATTCATGCGTCGGCATCAACCGCAATGCATCGGAATAATCGCTTATCGAAGCCTCGTACTGTTGGTTCATCAGATACACATATCCTCTTGATTCCAAGATCAGAAACTCGGACTTCTTGTCACCTTGCGGCGTCAATTCCAGGGCACGGGTGTAATCGTATATCGCGTTTTCGTATTGCCTGTCTTTGAAGTAGGCCTTGCCCCTATCGAAGTAGACTTTGTAGTTTTCCGGGTCCTTCGGGTTGACTTCCAAGGCCTTCGTGTAATTTTCGATGGAGCTGGTATACTCCATCCTCTCGTAAAATATCTGACCCTGCTCGTGATAGTTTCTGGCCAATCTATTATAACTGCTCGAACATGAAAATGTGAAGCAGAATATCAATGCCGAAATGAACCCGATAAAATATTCTTTGTTCAAGTCCTTTTTCACCATCTCAACCTCGCTGACAGTTAATAGTGTTCAACCTCCCAGAGGATCTTCACTGGTCATTCTTTCAATATAATTCGTGCGTCCACGACGCTCAGTCCCGTATTGTGTACAATGACCGGATTCAGGTCCATTTCGGCGATTTCCGGGTAAGACTCGACCACCTCCGAACACAGCAGCAGCAGTTTCTGAATCGCCCTCTTGTCGCTGGGCGGCGTGCCGCGCACCCCGTCGAGGATCGGAACCGACTTGGTTTCTTCGATCATCTTACGAGCGGAGGGCGGTGACAAGGGTAGGACCCGGAAAGACACATCTTTCAGAATTTCGACCATGATGCCGCCCAGGCCGTACATGATCACGGGACCGAACTGATCGTCGTATTTGGTGCCGATAATCACCTCAACCCCTTTGGGGGCCATGGGCGACACCAGCACCCCGCGAATGTCGGCCTCGGGGTCGAACCGGCGCGCATTTATCAGAATTTCATCAAATGCCCGGCGCACGTGCTCTATACCGTGCAGCCCGATGCGCACCCCACCGGCATCGCTTTTGTGCAGAATTTGAGGCGAGACGACTTTCAGCACAACCTCACCGTCAACGCTTTCTGCAATCCGAACGGCATCGTCGGCGCTTTGCGCCATCTGATCCTGAGATACCGGTGCGCCGTGCAGTTCAAGTAATTTCTTGGCCTCAGGCTCCAGCAAAAAACGCCGGCCTTCGGCGCGAGCCGTCTCGATAATTCTATTGGCGGCCGGTTTGGCTTTTGCCTTCCAGTTCATGCCGAAGTGGGCCTTGCTGTGGTAGGTTTTGAGGAAACTGCCGTAGTGAGCCAGCATGCCGGTGCACTTGCAGGCAATATCCAGAGAATCGTAGACCGGAATGCCGTAGTAGCGGAGCAACTCGAGGGAATGCGGTTTGGCGGAGGTGTAGAGGCTGTGCAGGACGATCGGTTTGTGGCGTTTGCGCACCAGTTTGCCCATCCGGTGCGCGGCGTCCTCTTCCATGAACCGCAGGCTTTCGGCAAACCGGATGCCATAACCGCCGAAGAGCCCCACGATCAGCAGCCCCCCGACCTGCTGATCATTGAGGATGATTCGGGCGCACTCTGCAAAAAGGGTTGGGTCGCTGTCCGTACCACCGGCCACATCGACCGGATTGACTACCGATGCGGCCGAAGGCAGCACATGGCGAAGCTTGTCCCGGGTGGTCTCAGAGAGTTCCGGAATTTCAAGGCCCAGATCGGTCAGGATGTCGGCTGCGATGGTGGCATGGCCGCCGCCGTCCGCCAGAATTGCGATACTGTTGCTGCGGATCGGTGGTAGACTCGACAGTGTTTCGGCCACCGGAAACAGCTCGTCGGAGTTTTCGACGACGATAATGCCGGCTCGATTGAATGCCCCGCGCGCGACCTCGGAAATACCCGCCAGAGCCCCGGTGTGAGAACCGGCCGATTTTTTGCCGGTGGAGGAGCGGCCGCTTTTTAAAAGTATGATCGGCTTTTCGAGGGTGGTTTTGTATGCCTGATTCAAAAACGCGCGTCCTTCGCGCAGTCCTTCGACATACATCAGGATGGCCCGTGTCTGCGGGTCCTGACGGAAGAATTCAAGATACTCGTGAAACTTGATATCGGCTTCGTTGCCCACACCGACATAATAGCTGAACCCTTTCATGCTCTTGACCGATGCCTCGGTGATCAGGGTCAAGGCCATGTTGCCGCTCTGGCTGAGCAGGGCGATGTCCCCCTTGGGGGCATGCCGCAGTCCCACCAGATTCAAGTTGTCCTTGAGGTTGATCATTCCGGAAGTGTTGGGGCCGATCAGGCGGACGCCGTGTTTGCGGGCCGTGTCGAGAACCCTGGCTTCCAGTTCACGGCCGTTCTTTCCGGTTTCACCGAATCCTCCGGCAAGGATGACGGCACCGGCGACGCCTTTTTTACCGCACTCTTCCAGAACCGCCGGCACGGTGGCGGCCGGTGTTGCCACCAAGGCTAGATCGACCGGACCGTCGATCTCGGCGACACTGCCGTAGCATTTCAAGCCGAGAATGTTTTTCTCTTTGGGGTTGACCGGGTAGATCTTCCCGGCGTACTTCTCTTCGATAAGAGTGCGGATGGTCTGAAAACCACGCTTGGTTTCGACTTTTGAGGCACCGATAACGGCAACCGACTGTGCGTTCAGAATTCTGTCAAGCGGCATGAGTCTTTCCCTTTTTTAAATATTTTGAAGGGTATGGTTTTCGACGAGTATGACAACGGCTTGCGGCAACCGGGCCCCCTATTTTTTTCGATCCTCGAAGTCTTTCAGGGATGTCTGCCGTTCCTTGGTCGACACGCACGCCAGGCAGGCCTCGGTTTCAAAATCCATGAGCGCTTCCATGCTGACCTCGCCGCGTGCCATGAGCAGTCCCTTTTTGATCATCTTAAGGGAGAAGGCCGAATTGGCGGCTATTTTTTGCGCCATCTCTTGCGCGGCTCGCATCAGTTCTTCCAACGGCACGGACGTGTTGACAAGTCCGATGCGGGCCGCTTCCCGCCCGTCGATGCTGTCACCGGTGAAAAGCAGTTCGCGGGCCTTGCCCGGTCCGATGAGGTCCTGTACCAGGCGCATGGCGCCGCCGGTCACAGATGAGGTCACCTTGGCTTCCGGCGAGCCGATTTGCGCCTCGTCGGCTGCGATGCGAAGATCACAGGCCAGCGCCAGTTCATAGCCGCTGCCCAGGGCGTAGCCGTTGATGGCCGCGATGGTCGGCTTTTCGAATCGGATGATCCTCCGTGAGGTTTCCTGAAGCGCCACGAGATAGTCGCGGTACGCTTCCAGGCTGCGGGTTTTGGACTCCTTCAGGTCTGCTCCTGTGGAAAATGCCCGGCCTTCTCCGGTGATGATCAGCACTTTTATCTGCGGGTCGTTCTTGACATCGTCCAACGCACTCTGAAGGTCGTGCCACATCTGGCTGTTCATGGCGTTGAGGACTTTGGGCCGGTGGAGTTTGACGGTGGCGACGTTATCTTTTTTTTCATAGATGATGCATTCAAATTCCATGCGAAAGGACTCCTTTAATTATCATCGGCAAGCTCCGGTGTTGCTGGGGAGACTCCCAGGGTTTGATTGTTCCAGAAGTTAACAAATACATGGTAAGCGTTCACACGGCACCGCATCTGCTTTGTTGTCGGGCACTTGAAGTACAAAAGTACGTCTGCGCGCCCGACGCCTTGCATCTGCGGCACCCAGTAAACGCTTACAATTAGATGGTTTGAAGCGCATCGGACTTTGCAACCCTGTAAACGGTTACAATACATGCGACCCTTAAAAAATGACACGACACTAGTCGATGTGGGGCATCAGGGTCCACTTGATGAACCAGGAATTCTTTTCAGCATCTTCCTCCAGGCAGACGATGCCCCCGTTTTGAAATTTGAAGACGGTATTATCTGCATTGCCGGTGACCAGATAAGAGGTCAGTTTCTCCATAAACGGCAAGTGTCCCACGAGCATCAGGTCGTCTTGCGATCGCAGTTCGGCGGACAACCGCACGACATCATCGAGCGGTTTCAACCCGCTGCGTTCCACCACCTTGTCTTCCAGGTCGAAGGCGGCGGCAAAAATAGCGGCCGTCTGCAAGGCTCTTTTCTTGCCGCTGTGAGCGATTCCCGCTATCTGGACGGCATAGTTTGCGGCAACCGCGGCGATGCGTTCGACTTCAGCCCGGCCCGTATCCGAGATTCCCTGCTCGGGGTCGATATCCTTGGGCAGGCTCTTGCCGTGCTGCACGAGATAAAGTGCCATAAGGCTTTTCCTCCTCCAAAAGGGTTGCCAATGAATTAAAATGAATATATATACACAATCTTGCAATAGTTACAAGCGCCTCAGGTCATCCACTTCAGGAGAATGTTGCATGCGAATCGTCACCCGGCCCGATTTCGACGGAGTTGTCTGCGCGGTATTGCTGCATGATGTCGAGACAATTACCGAACCGATCAAATGGGTCGAACCCGGTGACGTGCAAAAAGGGTTGGTGGAAATTCATGCCGGCGACATCATCGCCAACTTACCCTATGATGATCGCTGTACGATGTGGTTTGACCACCACTTCACCAACCGCATCGAGAAACCGTTTGAAGGAGAATTTTGCGAGGCCCCCTCGGCCGCCGGCATCATCTATGACTTCTATCCGAATCGATTTCCTGAAAATCGTCGCGAACTGGTTGCTGCGGCCGATAAAATCGACTCGGCCGACTTGTCCCTGGACGAAGTGCTTCAGCCGGAAAAATACGACTTCGTGTTGCTATCGATGACCATATTGAACCAGGATGAACCGGATGAGCCCTATTGGAATCGTCTGGTGGCGTTGTTGCGGAATTCGGATATTCGTTCCGTTATGTCGGATTCCGAGGTGCGGCTGCGCTGCGACAGAATCATCGCGGAGAACAGGATCTACCGCAAGCGGTTAGAGGAGCACACCCGCGTGCGGGGGCAGGTGGCCATCACCGATTTCAGGCTCCTCAGCAAAGCACCGGCCGGCAACCGATTTCTGGTGTATTCTCTTTTCCCCGAGGCTTTCGCACACGTTCGCATCCGCTACGACGCCAAGAATGTCGATAAAATTGCGGTCAACGTGGGGCACAGCATCTTCAACCGTACGTGCAAGGTGAACGTCGGGATGCTGCTCTCCCGTTTCGAGGGCGGGGGGCATCCGGGGGCCGGCGCCTGCCGCTTTCATGTCAGCAAGGCCGAGGAGTACCTCCCGCAAATCATCGAGACCCTGATCAAAAACGAGCCGTTGGAATAGGTGCCTGCGGGCTTAGGGCTCGTTCAAAAATAACCTACCATTTTGTCCGCCAATGCATCCCGTCCAACTGCCGGCGGCAGGGCTGAACCCTGAACCGCTTAAGCTATATAGGCTTCAAGATAAAGTTTTTGCCAAGGCCAGAGGGAGGAGGCTGTATTTTAATACGCCGACGACCGATAACGCAGTCCAAAATCTTTATCTTAATGCCTATAGTTGTATAAAAATATTACTTCGTGTCGTTCAGGCGTTTCAAGTGCGGTGAGGGGTCGGCTGAACCCAACGGTTGGTTGTGCTGTCGTAAAACCACTTGTCGGGGAAGCCGCGGCGTCTGACGAAGGAGGGGTTTTCGGCCCAGTTGAGGAGCTCCTGGTAGGCCTGATGGATTTTTCTGAAGGCGGCGGCATCGCCGCCGCGGTCCGGATGGTGTTTCAATGCCTGCTGGCGATAGGCGGTTTTGATGACCCGAAAGAGCTCGGGGGAATTCAAGACGGACTTGCCGAGCTTCAAGCGGATCAGTGACACGTCTTTGACACTCGGTATTTTGATCTCGAGGGGTTTGACCGACCCGCTGTCGGCGGCATCGCGACGGGCCTTCTCGAGAACCAGGCGCGATGCCAGGTAATGCCGGTTGGTCCGGCGTTTTTCGGCCCACCAGGCGTTTCCCAGCATATTGGCCATGCGGCAGAAATCCGTGGCCGGTTTCACTCTGGTCGAACGGGGATAAATGAAGCTGAAAATTTCTGCGGCACCGAAAGGCATCACATCCAGCAGGATCATTTCCGCCGTAAAATAGAAGGTCGCAAAACGGGTGTTGAGGGCCTTGAGCAGACCGGTTCGGATGTTCAGTGTGCGGCGCAGACGCTGCCGGCACTCGATCGAGCAGTAGCGGCGCAGACCCATTTTCAAGGTCGTGCCGCAGGACAGGCACCCGCCGATTCTGGTTCTAATTGGGACGATGCCGGTATGTGGACCGCTGTAATTCATGGCAAAATCGACCTTCACATCTCCTTGAATGCCTTCCCCGGGAAAAAGCAATACGGGCAAGCCTCCGGGGGCTCTGCCGCATAATGGACATGGCCGCAGATTCGGCAGCGCCAGACCTTTTGGCCACTTTGCTTCAGTGCTGCCAACTCCTCCGGGTCCTTGTCCCGAATGATCGGCAGATCCTCCAACGGCGGCATGACCGGCCGGTAATGGTTGAGAACAAAACCGGACACGATGATCCGTTGAACCTCACTTGTGCCCTCGTATATTTTGAGCAGGCGAATGTCTCGCAGCAGTTTTTCAATCGGGAAAAACCGGGTATAGCCGTAGCCGCCGAAAACCTGCAGAGCCTCCTCCACGACCTCCATGGCGGCCTCACTGGCGTAAAATTTGGCGATCGACGCCGATATTGTCGGGTCCTGCCCGCCGTCGGCCTCCAGGGCCGCCTTCCACGTGAGCAGGCGCGCGGTTTCCACCTTCTGGTACATTTCGGCGAGTTTGAACTGGATCGCCTGAAAATTCGATATTTCCATCCCGAAGGCCCGGCGCTTCTTGGCGTAGTCCAAGGCGTATTCCATGGCACTGCGGGCGGCTCCGACGGCAAAGGCACCGATGATCGAACGGGTCCGGCCGAAAGTTTTCATGGCCAGGGCAAACCCTTCTCCGGGATGTGCCAGGATGTTTTCGGACGGAACCCGCACGTCCTTGAAATTCAATCCAACCGTGTTGGAGCAACGTTGCCCCATTTTCGGTATGGGCCGGCCGGCCGAAACGCCTTCCCAGTCTTTTTCCACCAGAAAAGCGCAGATGCCGGCGTGTTTGGACGCCGGGTCCACCGTCGCAAAAACGGTCATGTAGTCCGCGACCCCGCCGTTGGTGATCCAGTATTTGGTGCCGTTGAGCCGGTAGCCCGCACCGTCCTTTTCCGCCCGACAGCGAATTCCGGAGACGTCCGAGCCCATCGTCGGCTCGGAGGTGGCAAAACAGATCAACTTGAAGCTCCCGACGATCTCGGGCAGGTACTTCTTCTTGGGAGCATCGTTTTTCGAAAGGATGACCGGTTCCATCCCCAGGGAGTTGTCGAAGATCGATGTCGCCAGACCGGGGCAGGCGGCGGCGATCTCTTCGGTCAACAGGGCGCTTTCCAGCATTCCCAATCCTTTGCCGCCGTAGGCTTTCGGAATGTCGGTGTTCATCAGTCCGGCGTCGAAAGCCTTGCGCAGGACGAAGAGCGGCAACTCGTCCTTTTCATCGAAGCGCCAGGCGGCCGGCAAAACCTCATTCAACGCAAAATCACGGGCTTCTTGCCGCAGGGCCTCCTGCCCGGCCGTCAGGTTGAAACTCAACATGGGGAACCTCCCGGCTAAAAGAGTGTCGTCATTATCGGTCGTAGCTGGCAAGCGGTTGCTTTTTCGCTTATATCGGAACCGCCGCAGGAGTGCAAGTCACTGCTATAGGCTTTAAGATAAAGATTTTGGACTGCGTTATCGGTCGTCGGCGCATTACAATACAGCCTTGTCCCTCTGGCTTTGTCCAAAACTTTATCTTAAAGCCTATAGGACCGCTTGCCGAACGGGATGACAGCCCTGAGCCCAATATTGGGGTTTATTTATGGATGGACAATCACCAACCGGCGTGTTAGCACTGCGGCTTTGTTCGGCAGGGGGGAATACCGAGGGGGAGAGGGTGCACTTGTGCTTGTTTATTGCAAGCTATTGATGACCGCTTTTTTCTGGGGCGGCACGTTTATCGCCGGCCGGGCCCTTGCCGGTCATGTGGCGCCGTTTTCAGCGGCCTTTCTCCGATTCGCCGTCGCATCGGTTTTTCTGCTCCTGTTCCTGCTGAGAATCGAAGGGCGTATACCCGGCCTTGGCAAGAAGCAGGTGGTACCGATTCTGGTCCTGGGGATGACCGGGGTCTTTGCCTACAATTTTTTCTTTTTCAAGGGTCTGCAGTTCATCGAGGCCGGTCGGGCCGCCGTGATCATCGCCAATAATCCCATTTTTATTGCGCTGCTTTCGGCCTTGCTGTTCAAAGAGCGGTTGAACCGGGTTCAAATGGCGGGCATCTTGCTGTCGGTTGCCGGGGCGGTCTACGTCGTCACACGCGGCCATCCGCTGCAGCTCTTGTCCGGCGGCTTCGGTCCGGGCGAACTGCTCATGTTCGGTTGCGTGGCGAGCTGGGTGACGTTTTCTCTGGTGGGCAAAACCGTCCTGAAGACCCTGCCGCCGCTGACGGCTATATTTTTTGCAGCGGTGGTCGGTTCGCTCGCTTTATTCCTGCCGGCCTGCAGTGAAGGCCTGCTGACCAACCTCGGCCGTTTTCGGGCCGTCGACTGGCTCAGCATCTTTTACCTGGGGTTCTTCGGCACGGTGGCCGGTTTTGTTTGGTATTATGACGGGATAAGGAAAATCGGCCCCACCAAGGCCGGCCTGTTCATCAACTTCGTTCCCGTCAGCGCGGTTATCCTGGCGTTTTTCGTGCTCCGTGAACCGATGACGACCTCCCTGCTCCTGGGGACGCTTCTGGTTGTGACCGGCGTCTTTCTCACCAACCGGCGCGCACCGGCAGCGGCAAGCCGACCCCAAGCTCCGGGCCATCCGGAGTCCGCCTTCGCAGATTCTTTAAAAAAGCGGGGATGACGCGTGGGAATAGCCGCAGTCTTTGATCACCTCTTTTTTTCCAGGATTTACGGAAACTCTCCGATTATTTTATTAAGCGCCGTTTATTTCCGGTTTGTTGGTTGGGCTTTCTGCAAGGGCGCCCTGCTCGGTTTCGACTTGTTCGGATAAGGCGTCCGACCCGCACTGGCGAAAATAAGCGACAGATTCAGTAAAACAATCCCTGGCCTTGTCGATGTCTCCCTTGTCCTTGTAAAAATTGCCCCAGTTGCGATACGCTTGCGCCAAGGTGCCTTTGGCGCCAATCTGTAAAGCCGACTCGATGGAGCTTTGAAAATAGACCGCCGCTCTCGTGTCAGCATGCAGGGCCAGGCTTTTTTGCCGACCGGCGCGGGCCTTTCGGGTCAGATCCGAATAGACGGCCGCCAGCATGGATCCACAGGCGGCGTATCGCAACCTGCTGCCGTTTTGCTGCCATTGCTGGCAGCTTTTTTCGAGCACTTGCAATCCCTCCTCGACCTGGCCCTGGCCGACCATAACGACCCCTTGGAAAAAACGGGCCGGTTTGCCGGCGAATTCCGCGCCGAATTCTTCGCAGAATTCCTCTATTTCAACAATGTAGTGCCTGGCGTCGTTAACCTTGCCGTTGAGAATCAGGCCATAGGCCAGAGCTAATTTCGGAAAAAGGGAGTACCAGGGGTCCACCGAAACCTGTACGGCTTTTTCGAAGAATTCGCTCGCTTTTGCCACATCACCGGCGATCAACTGGCTCCATCCGATGCAGCAATATCCCATTCCCTTGGCACGGTAATCGCCACGCTTGCGGCCGAATTCGAGCAACGTGTTACCGGCTTCCAACGTCTTGGACTTCTCCCCCTGATGCCAGAGGGCGTAACCCAATCCGGCCATGGAACTGAAGTAGATATAATCATCCGTGCGGGCCGACTTGTAAATTTCCTGGGCCTTCTCGGCATATCGGATGGCCTCGTCAAGCAAGCCCACTTCCGTGCAAACCCAGGTCAGCCAGCAGCAAGCATATCCGACGACGGCAACATCATTTTTTTCTTCCGCCAGGGCCAGGGCGGTCGACAAGTGTTGATGTGCTTCTTTGAACCGTTCGCGATGCCACAGCGCGCATCCGAGCCAGGCATAAAACATGCCGCGCTTTTCATCCTGCGGCAGGGAGTCGGCCGTTGATTGATGGCGCTCGAGCAGATCCAGTAAGTCTTTGTACTGTCCGCGGTAGTAGTATACGAACGACCACTTGTTCAACAGATCGATCTTCAGGCTTTCGGTTTCCGGTTTGGCGGTATGACCGTCGATACACGCATAGGCGTCGTGATAATACTGGTGAGCCTCTTCCAGCGCATATCTTTCCAGGCATTTTTGCCCCGATTTGGCCAAGTAATCGACGGCTTTGTCGAGAGAGCGGCCTCTTTGAAAATGGTAGGCCAGCGCTTCGTAATACTCGGAAAGGCGGTCCTCGAACAGGTGTTCGAGAACCCGGCCGACCCGTTCGTGGATCTCCCTGCGTTTGCTTTTGACCAGGCCACTGTAGACCACTTCCTGCGTCAGGGCGTGCTTGAAGATATACTCCACCGCCGGTCTGTAGCTGCGGGCCTTGATGATGTCCAGCGTTTCCAAGCCGCTCAAATGGTGCCAGAGGATGTCTTTGAACTCGGTGATATGGCTCAGTATATCCTGGTAAAAAGACCGGCCGATAACGGCGGCCTCCTGCAGGATGCCTTTCATCTCGGCTTCTATACGATCGATTCGGGCGGCGATCACGCCGTGGATCGTAGAGGATATCTTCGAGTCGCCAATAGTTTTACGAAGCACCCAGTGATCTTTGTCAGGCACCAGAATATCCGATTCGACAAGAGAATTCATGATTTCTTCTAGATAAAACGGATTGCCGCCGGCCTTTTCACGTATGAATCGTTTCAATTCCGAGGGAAGATGATCGGTTTTCAGCAACGAACCGACCATCGCCTCTGTTTCCGCCGGTGACAGATCCTCCAGCCTGATGTCGGTGTATGATTCACCGAAGTTGGTGATCTGCTGATTGGAGAACAAGGCCAGGGTGGGCCGGTAGACGCAGATGACCAGAGCCGGGTACCTGAAATCCGACAGCA
>Ga0210085_1001064_pt1 | contig 11075 bp, 11 predicted proteins | sample China_Galinas_PW_5_FD_184866 | JGI IMG/M metagenome (GOLD analysis project Ga0210085, IMG submission 184866) | Wetland microbial communities from San Francisco Bay, California, USA, that impact long-term carbon sequestration - China_Galinas_PWC_D1... | ecosystem: Environmental > Aquatic > Marine... | reverse complement strand
GGGTTTTTAACAGCTCTTCGGCCTTTTTTTCATCGAATCCTTCTTTGCGTTTGCCTTTGAACACCTTGTCGCCCTTCTGAAAAATGGAGCTGACACAAACACAAGGATACTCGCCGGGTTGTCCGCCGAATTTAACCCCTCCAACCTCGCACACCTTTTGCTCGGTGCTGATTTGAAACATCCTGACCTCCTCTGTCCTGAAATTTAATTGCAAATGACCATGAGATAAAATCTAAATCGCTTACCCCTGACTGTATTGGTCCGATCTATTAGTAAATTACGTGGCGTGTGAATATCGTCCAAAAGTTGATTTTTAAGGGGAATGCAGATGATTTTGGAAATGGCGATGGTGTCTCGCTCAGACGGCGGGTTTTTACAACGTAATGGCTCAGTTTACATTGCCGGATCGACTAGACCCAACTGGATTGCAAAGTGGATCAATTTGACGGGTGATTCGATGTTCAGTTTTTCCATAATATTCGCCCGATGGGTTTTGATGGTGCTGATGCTGACGCACAGCATGTCGGCGATCTCCCTGGTGGAGTGCCCTTCGCCGATCAACTGAAAAACCTCTCGCTCGCGGTTGCTGAGCTGATTGTACCTCTCAGCGATGGACGAGCATTTGCGCTTCGGCGATCGGTATGTTTCCACAAGGATCTTTGAGATCGTCGGGCTCAGGAAGGTTTCGTTTTTCATGGCGGAACGGATGGCCTTGATGATATCCCGTCCGCTGGAATCCTTCAGCAGGTAACCTGATACGCCGGTTTCCAGGAGTTCGTGAATATAGTGCTCATGGGAATACATCGAAAGGATCAGAATTTTCGTTTTGGGTAATTGTTTCCTAATTCTCTTGGCGGCCTCGATGCCGTTCATACGCGGCATGGCGATATCCATAATGACGATGTCGGGCTTGAGGGCCAAGGCCTGGTCGACCGCCTTCTGACCGTTGTTCGCCTCCCCGACGACCTTGAGATCCGGTTGTTCTTCCAGCAAACGGGCCAACCCATGCCGTACGATGGTGTGATCATCGGCAATCAGAATGCGAACAGATTCACTCATGACGCGACTCCTCGGCTAAGGGAATTTCGATCCGGATCCGAGTGCCGCTCCCTGGTGAGCTGCGCAATAAAAAAATGCCGTTGAGCAAGGAGGCTCGCTCCCTCATGCCGAGTAACCCGAGGCTGCGCTTGTCTTGCCCTATGATCTCGGCGTCAAAACCGATGCCGTCGTCTTCGGCTAAAAAGATGATCCGCGGATAGCTCTTGATGATGGCAAGATTGAAACTCTCGGCGCCTGAATGCTTCAAAGCGTTGGTCAGGGCTTCCTGGCTGAAGCGGTATAGAACCGTTTCCATGTCTGCGCCGATGCGGCGATCGAATCCGATGATCTGAAAGTCGATATCAAGGTTGGAATGTTTTTCAATTTCCTTGAGATAGAGTTTCAGAGCCGGTTCCAGACCGAGATCGCTGAGCAACGTGGGATGCAGATGGTAAGACATTCGCCTGATCTCAGAAGCGGTACGCTGGATCATTTGTCGTATCTCACCGATTTCATTCTTGAGGTGATCATCGGCGGCATGCTTTTCCTCCAGGCGATCCAACCCCAGCTTCACCGCTGTCAACGACTGCCCGGCTTCATCGTGCAGTTCGCGGGCGATCCGGCGCCGTTCTTCCTCCTGGCTCTGGAAAAGCTTTCCGGTCAGTTGCCGCAATTCCCGTCTGTGCTTCCGTATCGTTCCCATCATTTGAGTGTTTTCAATGGCGCCTCCAAGAAAATTGCCGAGCGATCCCATCAAGTGAATCTCGTGCAAACTCAAAACCCGCTCTTTTGGGATACTCAGCCCGAAAAAGCCGATCGCTCTTCCTTTGAAGGTGATCAAAAAGCAGGTCAGACAAAGATTTGTTTGGCTCCCGATTGCGCGATAACGAATCTGAAAGGAGGGGTATGAGGTTTCAGGGGTTAAGTCGGTGTTTTCTTCAAGCAAATGCTTCATCAGCAGAATGTCGTTAAAGACGATCTCATCCTCTTCTTCGGCGACCGCGGCGGGGATGTTGAATCTTGCCCGGAGTCTGATCCGTTGTGCTGCGTGGTCGATGAGAAAAAGTCCACCCCGCTCGAGCCGTAATACTTGGATGACCTTTTTGAGGGTTGCCTTCATGATGTGGCTAAAATCCATTGTGTGATTCAATGCCACGGCAATGCTATTGACAATCGATAGCTCCCGATTGCGCTGGCTGATGACTTCTTCATTCTCCTTGCGCCGAGTGATATCCTTGATGATGCCTTCAAACTCTACTTCTCCGGTTTTTGCATTTTCATACATCCTGCTGGATATGAGCACATGCAGTCGAGAGCCGTCCCGGGTTTTGAATTCAGTCTCATGGTCTTTGACGAAGCCTTTGCGGGTGATAGCGGTCAGAAACTTGTCGCGGTCAGCAGGGTTACGGTAGAGGTCTCCGGCAGATAGCCGGCCCAGCAATTCATTCTTTGTCCTGTACCCCATCAGCTCTACGCCGGCCTGATTTATATTCATTATTTTGCCTTCAAGATTGGTATTGTAAATCATGTCGTGGCTGCCTTCGAACACCCGTCGATACTTTCTTTCCCGCTTGACAACCTCCTCTTGCAGTCGCTTGACTTCGGTGATGTCCTTAAAAACTTCAAGCCCTCCGGTGACTTGTCCCAAGGGATCCCGAAATGCCGAGGTGGAGCAGATTATAGGAATTTTTTTGCCCTCTATATTGGTGATTTCATACTCGCGATTATGGATATCCTGGCCCTCCGCCACGGCCCGCTTCAGGGCACAATCATACTCGCAAATCGTGTTCTTGAAGACATCCTTGCAGTACATTCCCACGGCATCCTGGGCAGAAAAGCCGGTGATTTTTTCGGCCGCCGGATTGAAATAGGTAATCCGCCACTCGTGATCGGTTGTGAATAGGCCGTCGGGCAGACGATTTAGTATTTCGACATAGCTCTCCTCTTTCTGATAGATTCTTTCCAGGGTTTTCGCATGATAGAGCTCGAGTTGTTCGGCGACAAAGTTGTTCCATCCCTTGCCGTGTGTTTCGCTCCTGGCTTTAAAATACGAACAGGTCAGGCAGCCCGCGAGCTTGTGATAAAAATCGTCGGCGATTAAATCGGCACAGTGGGTCCTTGGAATCAACCAGCACTCTGACAGCCGTTTCCCATGAGTCGGGCAGAGAACATTGGTGCATTGAAAGAGCTCCCAGCACGGCTGTTTTTCAACGGCATGTCGCTGCTTAATGGAGATTTTTACGAGGTGACTTTCGAGCAATGAACTCACAGTACGGATCTCCCTTGGCCCGGCAGAGGGGTTCAATCGCCAGGAAAGTAAAACACCCCTCCGGATAACTCTCGCCGTAAATTAAATCCATGAATGCGCCGGCGACTCCCCGAAGCATAAAACACTTTCCCGAAGCGGCCCGACCGTAGTCTTTCAGATAACCCTTGGCTTCATAAGAATCCCCGACACGGATGACCAGCTTCTCATGCGGGACCAGTTTCTGCACCTTCAGATCGCCCCAGCCAAACGCCACGGCGACTGCCGCAAATCCCATTATTTGATCCTCTTGGCGGTCTATCATCGGTTTTACGATTTCATCCCACTCCCATGAGTTACGGATCCCTTGGAATGTAGCGTAGCCGCATTCCTGGGCGGCCTTTATCAGAAGGCTTTCCGCTTCGGCTGCGCGGGATGGACCGATTTTTTTTTCGAAATCGAAGCTGATCCGGTTATAATACTGCACCGAGAAGAGCGAGAGGTAGACCCCGAAAAGTGGAATGATGCCCTTTGATTCCCTGATCCGGCTTCCCTCCATGACCGCATGAATGATTTTGGTGCCGTCTATAGCCATTCAACACTCCTCTACGTGAAAGAGGCACTCCTTGTCGCGCATCATTTTACACTTGGTTTCCGACACCTTGTAGTATCCGAGCGGCTTGCCGCAAATGGCCTCCAGTGCACCGGCAAGCCAGCCGCGGGAAAAATGGCACCCGGGGGTACCGCGTCGACCGTGCTTGGCTAGCCACCCGGTGACATGGTGGCTGGAAGAGCTGACGATGTAACTGCCGCCGTTGTCGATTGTCTGAGGGTGGATAATACCCAGCCCGCAGTTCTGATACATGATGGCGCACATTTCCAGCTTTGACTTGACCGTTTTTATTTCGTGGTATTGCGCCAGCAAGGATTTTAAACTTTGGTATATGGCCTCTTCCGCGGATCGATAAATCAAGCGGACGCCTTCCTCACCGAGTGTATCCTCGAGCGTCTTCTGTAAATTAATATTATAATGATGACAATGAATGGCAATAGGTTGACCGGAGAGGACGACCTGATTGTCCCTCCGCTCGAGTTCACGTTTCCAGTCAAAAGTGACCATGCGCTGCCTGCCTCAAACTTGAAAAGTGCCGCCGACCATTTGGGGATGGGCACTGGTTAGATTAATGGTAACCGTTCACTGAGTTGCAAAGTCCGATGCGCATCAACCCACCTAAATGTAAGTGTTTACAGGGTGCCGCAGAGGCAAGGCGTCGGGCGTGCAGGCGTACTTTCGTACTTCAAGCGTCCGACACCAAAGCAGATGCGGTGCCCTGTGAAAGCTTACGATTAATGTGTGTTCTTCACTAACAAAACCTATACCACAGTTATCCTTTATTGTTAACAAAACGGTCATGGTCATGGGCCGCTACGGTGCATGAAAATGACGCGCCGGAGCCCGGATGAACGGTTGCGAACAGCGGCTGACTGTCTGAGTCGCTTACGGGTTCTTAGGTCGGACCCTATGCCGATGCCGCTTGGAAGGCACGACCCTCAAGCTGCAGCCAAACTCATTATTCAAAGACGGGCCTGATCCGGTCTTAGAACCCGTTGGTGACGAGTTTCAGCCGTCTTTCGCAACCGTTCATCCGGGTGGAGGAGGTGCTCACCTCATTTTCGTATTAAGGCGATAATGCTTCTCATTAGCCCTGTCATTGATGCTATGCACATTTTATCAACCATCTTATTATCGCCATTACAGACAGTTACCGGGCATTGGGTTTGACAATCTGCGTGGTCGGTTTTAATATTTTCGCCACCAACCCAATAGAATATTCCGTCCTTCGCAGAACTTTTTTACTGAATCAGACCCTTCAACCCTTCGAATTAGAGGATCGACGACCGATGAACCAGCCTTTAATGCATCAAGAAGAACAAAAGTGTGCTGTATTTCTGCTCTCGGGGTTTCTCGGCGCCGGCAAAACCACCTTGCTGAAGCGCGTCCTCGCGTGGGAATCGGACCTGTCCGATACGGTGGTTCTGGTCAACGAATTCGGCGATGTGGGTATTGACGGCGATTTATTAAAAAATTCCGGTTCGGATGTCGTCGAACTCACCAGCGGTTGTATCTGCTGCACCTTGAGTGCCGACTTGAAGCAATGTCTGACGAGCATCTGGGAGCAGTACAAACCCCGTCGCATCTTCATCGAGGCCTCCGGGGTTGCCGATCCCACCGCCATATTACCTGTATTGATGGATTCTCCGTTGACCGATACCATGATGCTGGAAAAAATCGTAACCGTCTTGGATGCCGATTTATGGGAAGGCCGTGAACACTTCGGACGGTTGTTTTATAGCCAACTCGAAACCGCCCACCTGATTCTGTTGAACAAAGTCGACCAGGTGGACGAAGTCATGATTCCCCGCTATCTAAAAGAGATTCACGAGGTTATCCCTGATTGCCAGGTCGTTCCCACCATACGGTGCAGCATCGATCCGGCAACACTGTGGTCGCCTGCAACCCCGAAAGGGGTGATGTTCAAGCCGATGCATCTGTTCCGTCAAGTCACTTTTGACGATCATGGAGAGCGCCACGAACCTGATCACGGAGAACACCGTGATCACAGTGAGTCGGTGCGCGCCGATAACTTCGTGACTTTTTCTTTCGAAGATTCTCGAATTTTGGATAAGGGTCGTTTCCTTCAATTCATTGAAGCACTTCCCTGGGAGGTGTTTCGAATGAAAGGGCCGGTGCGTTTCGACGATCGAACCGAAATTATCAATTTTGTCGGTGGTAAGGGCGAATGGTCCGACTGGGACGGAGAGCCGGAGACGCGGCTCGCTTTTATCGGATGGAGCGTCAAGCCTGAGGAAATACTTGAGAAAGTCGGCCGCTGCATCCTTTAGCAGCACTTGTACAGCCGCAGCAACCGCTCGTCCATGTCAAAATAGAATTTCATAAACGAGGATCCGTCCCAGCGTGTTCTCACCCCGTGCAGCGTGTCGGCCAATTCTATAGTGCTTCTAAGATGGGTGATCATGACCAGCTGTGTGTTGGCTGCCACGTCCTTGAGGAATGCCTGCATTGATTTGTGATGCGTGTAGTCGAGAGAAGGTTCGACCTCGTCCAACAGATAAAATGGATTCTGCAATTGATTGAATACAGCCAGTTTCAGCGCTAGACTCGTTATGGCCTTTTCACCACCGGAAAGCTGGTGGGCCCTGCGCACCCGATTGCCCGGCAAGGTGACAACGACATCGATCCCCTTGTCGCCATTTCGGGATAGCAGTTCGAGGCTTACCTCGGCCTCCGGTATAAGGTACAACATGTACCGGCGCAGACTGTCGGCGATCCTGTCCTCCAACGGCCCGGGAAAACTGTCTGTGGACTCGAGTTCGAGCAGCGCGCAAATCGTTTCAAGGCGAATTTCGGGATTACGAAGAAGGATATCGTTGATCTGCTCCTGTCGAATAATTGTTTTTAGTGCATGGTTCAAGTTGAATGCCGCTAATTTATTGCGGTAAACAGTTGACGCATACGGCTGGTCTTCAATAAAAAATTGATCAATGCCATTCTTGTCGACCTCACGGCGGAGTTTAATCGCCGGGGAACGATCTTCTTTGCCATGTTTGAACGTCAATTCCACCGATGCCCGGCTGGCTGGCGGGTAGTCCTTGCTTCCGGCAAAAAATATTTCGTCATCGCTGTAGCACCGGATACGGTCGAGATCGCTTTCCCCCAAGGCCCAAACGATGGCATCCAGGATGTTCGATTTGCCGACGCCGTTGTTCCCGATGATAACACTGATGCCGGGTTGAAAGCTCATGTTTGTTTTTTCTGAAAAGGATTTGAATCCCTCGATGGTGACGTCCTCAAGAAACATTTATGCTATCCCGTTTTTTTGTTGATATCGAAGGCGAATTTCCGCAATCAGCTCTTCCTGCATTGGAATCAACGCCTCGTAGACCAATTCACCGTCCAGGGCGACACTCGGCAACGATTTGGCCTTGAGTTCCCTGAAACGTTGCACCCCTTCGCGGGTGCGCATATCCCATTCACTGACGTCTATCAAATTCTGAATTTCTTCCGGTAAGACCTTTACCGATTCCGCCATATAGACGCAAGCCACTCATTGATTGAAATCTGTCAAGAGCACATCCACAAGAACAGGCTGGGCCATGTCACCTCCCTCGTGACCATCCGCGTTTTCATTATCGGCACTGGTAAATTTCCGATCCAGAAATGTGCAATTTTTCGCAAGTGCAAGGAAATCGGTGGAATTGCGCGGAGGCATACTCTCCTGTATGCCGCACAAGCGATTCCGTCGATTGATGCCGAAATTGCGGAAAAGGGCCATTTATGGATGGAAACTCCCTAATCGCATTCTGCTGAACTTGATCTTGCCGGAATTGGACTCCAAAAGTCCCCATGATGGAGAAGCCTGCCCGGTTGCCGGGCCGACGCTGATGAAATCCTTACCGCCAACATGCCAGTGTCCCCATTTTCTGGTCTGGCTGAACAATACGACATCTGCGTGAAACTGCGGCGTCATGGCTTCAAGAGCCGGGAAAACCGTTTTATCCCGCATGAAATCCGTCAGTCCACAGACCATATTCATTTCCAGCGCATAGGGTTCATAGTCCGAATATCCCGGGAGTTTTTGAATGAAATCACCGAAAAACGCAATGCACTTTTTCCCGCCGACGAGAAAGCTTAGCACCTGCGGCAATTGGATCAGCCAGTCCCTTGCCTGTTGGTCGAGGGGCGGCAATGGCGGGCTCTCGGTACCATTGGCATAGTTCCAGTCATTTTGCCCCTGGATCGCCTGAATTTCCAATTTACGCATAGATTTTAAAGCCTGCCGGTTTTGCGTTGACTCACCGGTCAAATTGCCCAGGCAAACAATAGTCTCGACACCGGCTTCGGACATCGCGCCCACCATTTTTTTTAAAATTTGAGGATTGCCGGCCAATTCACCGATGAGACCCATTCGAGCTTTGGGGATGGGATCTTCAGCTAAAAGAAATGAGGCGGCGGGAGACAGTCGCCCGTCTGCGATCGCTTGAATTGCGGAAGCCAGCTGATCCGGACACGAGGTGCCGTTGCGGCAGTCGATTCCGTTTACGAGCTGCAGAACTTCATCGAGGTGTCGACCTTCAAGGAGTCGGGTCACGAGTCGGGCGTTACCGGGACAGCCGCCACCCACAAATCGGATTTCGGACAGATATCCCTGATCGACCTGAAAATGAATCTCAGGAGGACAGACCCCTTGGGTCCTATAAATATAGCGCTGGTTTTTGCGATTAGCGGCCATTCAAACAACCAACAAGCAACTTACTGACTCGTTCACTCCAACTGGCGGATCTTAATCCCACTCTACACGAAGCCGACATTTTTGCATTTTAATTTTTTACTAAAGGTACGACCAAAGGAAAATCGTCCAATAGTTGATTTTTCAGTTGAATTAAGCCGGTTTTTTTTAAGGGGACATAGCATATCCGCGCTGCATGAAAAAACACAAACATAGGGGCATCTGCGGCGTACTCGATAATGACGGTTGGCTCCCAGGTTTCAGTTCGTTGGATTCTTGAAATCGATGATAGAATGGTTATTATTCAATGGCGTTTTACAAATACTAAACCCCATGCGACGGGAGGTAAAAATGGATTGGAACCGAGATTACGCCAATTATTTGGATGAAGAGGGGATTAAGGCCATTCAAGAGTTGGAAAAGGAGACCGGCACGATTATCATGGCCTATCCGACACCGCCGGCAGCGGCCAGTTTGGATAAAGCTAAAAAACAAAAAATCGAAGCGCTTGAGAAAAAGCTTTGCGTGAGGTTGGTTGCCTACGAATCTCACTGACAAAAAGTCTAATTGTTTTAATGTTTTAACGACTCCCTGCGGATGCCTGTGGGGAGTCTTTTTTTTGGATCATTTCCAGAAAAGTTGATGATTTCACAAGGAATCATCAAGGGCTTGAAAATGCACAAAATCGATGAATAGTGAAGGAAAATTTTAAACCCGCTGCAGAAAATCAATTGGGCCGGCCGTACTTTAATAAAAATAAATATAGGATTTAAGATAAAGATTTTGACAAGGCCAGAGGGAGGAGGTTGTATTGTAATACGCCTACGACCGATAACACAGTCCCAAACCTTTATCGTAAAGCCTATAGATCTTAATAGAACACTTCGGTGTATACATGTGAACCAGGGAAACGTTCATCGATCAGCTGGGTGACATCCTTTATCATTTTTTGCCATCCGCAAAGATAAAAGTCATATCGCCCCGGTTTTAGGTTCTGCGCGAGCACATTGACCATTTTGCCGTGAAACAGACCGCTTGATAGATGGCCCTCATCAGGAGTTTCCCAAACGACCGGTAAATACGTACGGGCAGACTGTCGCAAGAGGTTCCGGTAATAAAGTTCACCGGCATGGCGGGCACCGTGCAGGAGGGTAAAATCCCGCATTCCCGACCTTGCCATCGATACAAATGGTGCGATACCGGTATCGGTTGCGATAAAGACAGGTGGTCGAGGCGATGGCGAAAAGTTGAAATACCCATAGGGGCCTGTAAATTCGAGCTTGAAACCGATTTCAACCGAAGCGAGTAGCGGCGAGAAATACCCCTTTTCAACGAAGTTGACGCAAAGCAACATCGTCGGATCACCCGGTGCCGAAGCAAGTGAATAATACCTTTTTTGACCCTGATAAATGAGTCGAATGGTGTGTCCGGCTTTGAAGTGGAAGTGCTGGGGACGGCTAAATTCAACCTCAAACGCACTTTCCGACAACCACCGGCGGTCAAGGAGGTCAGTTATCCCAATTACCGGAGGATTATGATGAGATAGCTGTTTGTGGCCTTGCACAGTGTCTTACCTATCCGCCATAGTTTGTTAAATTTACATTCTACATATAGTATCGAGAAATTTTAGACGTCAATCGTCCAAAGGACGATTTACACGAAACCCCTTGATGGATTAACATCCCTCCCTTCAACTGGATTTTCAATCGGGTGCTTGTAAGCACACCTAAAATTTGCAAATTCATCAACGATTATAATTGATAGGTTGACAAGAAATTGTTTGCTGGAGATTATCTGATTGATTCGCTTTTTTGAGGACCCACGGAGCTGATAGATGCACATTACCGAAGGGATCATTACCGGCGGTTCCGCTGTCGCCTACACCGGCGCGGGCCTCGTTTTTGTAGGATGGGGCGCTTCGCGAATGAAAAAGTTCATTTGTGACTTTCCCGGAAAAAAACCACTTTTGGGCATGGGGGGAGCGATCATATTTTTTCTTTCGTTGATTCCCATACCCGCTTTCACAGGCACGTGTTCCCACCCGTGTGGCACCCCGCTCATCGCCATATTGCTGGGGCCGCTGATTGGATGCGCCCTAACCGGTGTCAGCCTGCTGCTCCAAGCCGCATTTTTCGCTCATGGCGGTTTCAGTACCTGGGGCGCAAACGTCATCGCCCTGGGGGTGTTCGGCTGTTTCTTCGGCTGGGGCGTGTTCAAGGTTTTTATGAAGATCGGGTTGCCTCTGTGGGCGGCCGGTTTTGCCGGTGGATTGGTTGGCGATGTGATGGTCTATGCATCATCCGGAATGATTTTGGGGACGACCCTTGTGAACGCTCCGAACCCGCAATTCTCTCTTGGAGGTTATTTGGCGGCCATTTACGCAGCCTATCTGCCGACCCAGTTGCCTATCGCCGTCGGTGAAATGATTGTCACCGGCATGGCCCTTCAGTATGCTTACAGACAAAGGCCCGAAGTTCTTGAAG
>Ga0210085_1001063_pt1 | contig 11080 bp, 6 predicted proteins | sample China_Galinas_PW_5_FD_184866 | JGI IMG/M metagenome (GOLD analysis project Ga0210085, IMG submission 184866) | Wetland microbial communities from San Francisco Bay, California, USA, that impact long-term carbon sequestration - China_Galinas_PWC_D1... | ecosystem: Environmental > Aquatic > Marine... | reverse complement strand
CACCAGTCCCGCCGTTTCCTGCTCGAGCAGGGCTTCATCCCGCCGCACCTCGAAGCCGCCTACCGCAGCCTCACGGACGACCTGCTGCGCCAGATCGGCGCCCGCTTCGCCGACGCCGGTCCCGTCATGCGCATTCGCCTGCACGGGGACTGCCATCCCGGCAACATCCTGTGGACTGAGCAGGGTCCCCATTTCGTGGACCTGGATGACTGCCGCACGGGGCCGGCGATCCAGGACCTCTGGATGCTGGTCGCGGGCGAGCGCGAGGAGATGCAGCAACAGCTGGGCAACCTGCTGGAAGGCTATCTGCGTTTCCATGATTTCAACTACCTTGAACTGCAACTGATCGAGCCCTTGCGCACCCTGCGCATGCTCCATTATGCCGCCTGGCTGGCGCGGCGTCGGGAGGATCCGGCCTTCATCCAGGCCTTCCCCTGGTTCAATACCACCCGCTACTGGGAAGACCATGTGCTGGCGCTGAGAGAGCAGGCGGCACTACTCGATGAATCGGCGCTGGCCGTGTAATGGAGCGCAACCCATGCCCAATATGAAGAAATGGACGGAGTTTCTCGGCATCGAACTGACTCCGGTCAGTCACACGGAAAAGCTGGTCTCGGCGCTGGGGGGATTTGCCGGCATCGTTTCGATACTGTTCATTAGCGTGCATTTCGTCGGCTCGGCAAGCGCGCTGATCGTGGCCTCCATGGGGGCCTCGGCGGTACTGCTGTTCGCGGTACCCCACGGTGCCCTGTCGCAGCCGTGGCCGGTTCTCGGTGGTCATGTCATCTCGGCCTGTATCGGCGTGACCTGCGCCAGCGTCGTTCCCCAGCCGTTCATCGCGGCGAGCCTCGCGGTTGGACTTGCCATAGGCGTGATGTATTACCTGCGCTGCATACACCCACCGGGCGGAGCGACGGCACTCTCGGCCGTCATGAGCGGTGAAAGCGTTCATGCACTGGGCTACCAGTTCGTCATTACCCCGGTGCTGCTCAATGCGCTGGTCATCCTCGCCGTCGCGGTGCTCTTCAATTACCTGTTCACCTGGCGGCGCTACCCCGCTGCTCTGGTTTCCCGTCGCAAACAGCCAACCGACACGCCGGCGAACAGGATGCAGTACAGCCCCATCGCCCACGAAGACCTGGTGTATGCGCTCAGCCAGATCGATTCATTTCTCGATATATCGGAGGACGACCTGCTGCGCATCTACGCACTCGCTACCGGCAAGGAAAGACAGCGACGCCTCGATCCGGCGCGGATCCTGTCAGGACGCTATTACAGCAATGGCCAGCACAGCGACGACTGGGCGGTGCGCCAGGTTGTCGATGCCTCCCCGGGGCGCGATCCGGAAAGAGACATGGTGGTCTACAAGGTGGTCGCCGGCGCAGGACGCAGGGGTTCGGGCGTGCTCACCCGGGCGGAATTCGCCGACTGGGCCCGGGAGGAACTCATGCGTGACGGCGATGACTGGAAACGCGTACCGGTTGAAACAGACCGGTCTTCCTGACAGACCGCAGTAACCCTATGCATGAACCTGAGGTTCGACCGGCCCGGACGCAACCCGTATTTCTGAGTCTGGGTTTTCGCCCGTTCTTCACCGCCGCCGCGGCATTTGCCGTACTGTCGATGCTGGTCTGGATGCAGGTCTATGTCTTTGCTCGCGGATGGACGCCCGGCGGGCTGCCCGCCGCCGTCTGGCACGCCCATGAAATGATCTTCGGCTATGCCATGGCGGTGATCGCGGGTTTTCTGCTGACGGCCGTGCGCAACTGGACCGGTGCTCCTACGCTGCAGGGCACGCCGCTGCTGGTCCTGTTCCTGTTGTGGACTGCGGGACGCATTCTGATCCTGGGCGGTGAGGACATGGCGCTGACGGGCGCCGCAGTGGCCGATTTCCTGTTCGCGACATTGCTGCTGATCGCCATCGCCCGACCGGTCGTCAAGACCCGACAATGGCGGCAGACCAGCATCCTCGCCAAGGTCGCCCTGTTGCCGTGCGCCAATCTGCTGTTCTACGCCGGTATCCTGGGCTACTTTCCGCAGGGGGTGCGGGCGGGGCTGTACTCCGGCCTTTACCTCATCGTCGCCCTGGTCCTGGTGATGGCCCGGCGTGTGCTGCCCTTTTTCATCGAAAAGGATGTCGGCTATCCCGTGCGATTGACGAACCGCCGCTGGCTGGATATCGCCGGCCTGCTGGCGTTTTTTCTCTTCTGGATCGCCGATATCCTGCAACCCGACGGCCTCCCGGCCGCTTTCCTGTCAGGCCTGCTGTTTATCCTGCACACATTCAGGATGGCCGGCTGGTACACACCGGGAATCTGGCGACGCCCGCTTCTGTGGCCGCTTTACGGCGGCTATGGTTTTCTGGTGATCGGGTTCGCGCTCAAGGCGGCTGTACCGATAGTCGGCATTTCACCACTGGTTGCGCTGCACGCCTTTGCCTACGGAGGTATCGGACTGTTCACACTGGGGATGATGACGCGCGTCTCGATAGCCCATACGGGCAGGGACATTCTGACGCCGCGCCCCATCCTGTTCTGGATGTTTGCCGCACTGGCGTTCGGGGCGATCATCCGGGTCATACCGCCGCTTGTCGCGCCCGCACAGTATGTGCTCTGGATCGGCCTGTCGCAGGCGTTGTGGATAGCCGCGTTCGCGGTATTTCTGTTTGCCTGCCTGCCCATGCTGCTGAAACCATCCCTCGACGACGGTCTAGCCGGGTGACAGCTTGCGCCGGCGTCAGGCTCGCTTAGGGCCTGTTAACGCGTGTATTGTCGTTCGCGACGGAGGCCATTTTTTGCACGACAAGGCAGCGCGAGTGCCGTGTAGTTACGCTACACAAGTGAGCGCTAACGCCGGATTGCGGGAAAATGGCCCCGTCCCTGCGGGTTGCGCCTGAAATCAGGCCATGCGGCGTGGCTCGTCGTTCATTTAGTACCACCAAACTTCGCTCCTCGCGCCTTGCCTGGCCGGATTTCAGGCAGCAACGCGGCGATCATACACGCGTTAACAGGCCCTAACGCTCATGGTGATTGACTCACCCCCCCAAAGCATGAAAAACGCTGTCAATCGACTCTTCCTCGCCGGATCACCAAAAGCTAGAGGCACCTTGGGCGGTGCTTCACTGAGGCCCACGAGCGAGGAAGTACCTTCCCTATCGTGTCTCTTAGAGACGGCGAGAATGTGTGTTACTCTAACTCCTTATTTTTTCACGCTAAGTCTTTCTGTCTCCCCGTCATCGAGTGGTCCGGGCCTTGCAATACCATAACCCTGGACGTAGTCGACCCCGATTTCCTCCAATAACTTCAGGATTGCATCGTTTTCCACGAATTCGGCAATGGTTTCAATATTCATCACCTTGCCCAGCTGGACGATGGTATTCACCATCGCGGCATTCACCGGGTCGGTATCGAGTCCCCGGACGAAACTGCCGTCGATCTTCAGATAATTCACCGGCAGGTTCCTGAGATAGCTGAAAGAGCTCAAACCGCTGCCGAAATCATCGAGCGCAAACAGGCACCCGAGTTGCCTGAGTTCGTTGATAAACCGGATCGCATGGTCCAGGTTGGCAATCGCCGCCGTCTCGGTAATCTCGAAACACACCGAATTCGGCGCTATGGCATGCCTGGCAAGCTCTTCCTTGATGAACCCCAGAATGAAGTCATCAGTCAGCGAATTCCCGGACAGGTTGATCGACATGACCTGATCCTGCCTGCTGGTTGCATACCAGGCGAAACTGCGGGCGATTACCCAGCGATCCAGCGCCAGCACCAGATTGTAGCGTTCCGCCGCGGGAAGAAACCTGCCAGGCATCACCAGTTCGCCGGTCTCGTCCATCATCCGCACCAGCACTTCGAAATGGTGGCGCTTGCCGGAGTCCGCCCTGACCGGCACGATATCCTGGCGATAAAGAACCAGACGTTCTGCCTTGATGGCTTCCGTCAGTCTGGAGACCCATTTCATCTCGCCGTGTCGCCGGGTGAGCTCCTGATCGCCGTTCTGGTAGATATGGATGCGGTTGCGCCCGTGATCCTTGGCCGCATAGCAGGCCAGATCGGCCCGACGCATTACCTCCGTGATACTTTCCGAGCCAGAATCGAGCACTGCAATTCCGATACTGGCGCTGACCTCGAAGTTCAGCCCCCCGCTGTCGTGATTGATAGTGCGAATCATGGCCAGCAGGTTTTCCGTGATGCCGACGGCATCCTCCAGCAGGCAGTTCTTGAGGAGCATGCCGAATTCGTCGCCGCCGATTCTGGCGAGGACATCCGTTTCCCGCAGTCCGGCCTGCAAAATGGCGGCCACATCCCTGAGCAGCTTGTCACCTGCCGAGTGGCTGCACGTGTCGTTGACGATCTTGAACTGATCCATATCAAGATAGAAAAGGATATGATGCTCGTTCCCGCTCCTGGTCGACTCCAGTGCGGACTGCAGGCGCGCTTCGAATTCGCGCCGGTTGATAAGGCCGGTAAGGGCGTCATGCGATGCCTGATAGCTGAGCTGCCTCGCCATGCTGCGGTTCTCGGTCACGTCATGCAGCACCAGCACAACGCCCAGCGCCTCGCCGCCGTAGCTCAGCAACGGCGATATCGAATACTGGATGGAGACACTGCTGCTATCATGGCGACGCAGCATCCAGTCGCGCCCGGATCTCGCTGACATGCCGGTTAGCAATGACCGGGCTACCGGCTGCTCGATGCCTTCCCTGCTGGCGGCATCGAAATCCCACAGGATACGAGTCAACGACAGGCCGCGGGCTATCGCACATTCCCAGCCGGTCAGTTTCTCGGCGACCGGGTTGAGAAATTCAACCTGTCCGTTCACATCGATGGTGATCACGGCATCCCCGATCGATCGCAGCGTTATCAGGGCGCGCTCTTGCTCCTGCTGCAGTTCGTATTCCGCCTGCTTGCGGTCAGTGATGTCGAGCAGGTAGCCGGCGTAATGAGTGATGTGCCCTGCTTCGTCCCTCACCGGGATAGAATAGTCATACACCCAGCGAACCTCGCCGTCGGCCTTCAGAATGCGGTAATCGAGGCCAAGATAGCTGTAGCGTTTGTCACTGGTGTTAAACTCGGCCTGCCTGACGCGTTCGAGATCATTCGGATGAATCAGGGAACTGTAGGCGGTTTGCCGCTGTACCAGGTCGGCCGCCTCATATCCGAACTGCGAAACCGTCTTCGAGGCATACTCGATCGTCCAGCCTTCATCGATCCGCCAGCGGAACACGGTCACCGGACCCTTGGTAAACAGTTCCCGGTCACGAACCAGCTCCTTTTCCGCCTGCTGCCGTTCCCTGACCTGTGTCTCTAGCGAGGCATTTGTTTTCGTCAGTTGCGCGAGCAACTCGTTGTTCTCGTAACGCAGTTTCAGTGTCCTGATGACGCTGTTGCTGTAGTTGCGGGCAATCACCAGCAGCGCGCCGGCAAACACCACCAGCAGCAGACTCATGTGACTGGATGCCTGGTCTGCCTGTGCGAGCAGGGCCTGCGCCGGAATGAGGATCGACGGCACCATGAAGGCGATATAGACCGGCATCACCACAGCATAGGAGGAAATCGCACCGGCCAGTATGCCGGCCAGTCCCATGATCACCAGTATCGGGTATTCAACCGGCCACGAAAAATCAATCAGCAGACCGAGACAACCCCAGATAATTCCGGAGAACAGCGCGCCGGCCAGGTAAAGACGGGCCCAGCGAGGATTCTGGCGAACGTTATGTCCAGCACGTCGATAGTTAATGACCAGGAAGGTCCGCACCACGGTCTGCAGCACCTGCAGGCTGAACCACAGCAGCAACTGGGTATGATCCGCGACACCCCACAACCCGAGACTCATCAATGCGGCCACGGCAAGCGCCGTGCCGAGAGCCACCGGCGCCTGGGCATAAACCAGATCAATCTGCTCCACCGGAATATCCACCACGGCACCGACTTCCGGTTTATGGGCATGTTCATGTAACGCGGACATATTCAGGGTATCCACGCGGGTACTCTCAGCCGTCATTATGATGTGTCCCCCATCGCAGCCGGCGCAGGAACAACGCACCCTCACTCAACAGGCCGGCGACAGCATGTAAACAAATTGTTTGTTCTCAAGGTATTATCGGTCGGGGGGTACAATTATTGAGATATCGGCATGCTGCCATGACCGCGGTGTACCGGGTAATGCCATCGCAGCGTTCCCGGTCATCGACCTATCTTGTTGTAATGTAATTTAATTGCCTGTATCGGCGAATGGCTGACCGGGATGCCGGGAATCCCGGGAACGGCGTGCGAGAGCGGGAACCTACATGGCCCGGGCCTGCCTCTCGACCGCTACGCGGTCTCACCTTCTTCCTGCAGGCAAAATAAAAGGCGGCATCTGCCGCCTTTTATCGAACCGCCAGTGAGCAATCAGTTCACGCGCGGATCAAGCTCACCGCTGGTATAACGCTCGAACATTTCCTCCAGGTTGATGACCTTGATCTTGGAAGCATTGCCGGCCGTGCCGAAGGCCTCGTAGCGTTCCTTGCAGATACCCATCATGGCCAGCGTCGCCGCCTTGAGGTACTTGCGGGGATCGAAATCGGAGGGCTTGTCATGCAGGTACTTGCGGATTGCGCCGGTTGAAGCCATGCGCAGGTCGGTATCGATATTCACCTTGCGCACCCCGTGCTTGATGCCTTCCTGTATCTCCGATACCGGCACACCATAGGTCTCGCCCATGTCGCCGCCGTTGTCGTTGATGATTTTCAGCCAGTCCTGCGGCACCGAGGAGGAGCCGTGCATCACCAGATGGGTATCCGGGATGCGGGCGTGAATCTCCTTGATCCGGTTGATAGCCAGGATGTCGCCGGTCGGCGGACGGGTGAACTTGTAGGCGCCGTGGCTGGTGCCGATGGCAATTGCCAGCGCATCGACCTTGGTGTCCTTGACGAACCTTGCGGCTTCTTCCGGATCGGTCAGCAGCTGGTCATGGGTGAGTATGCCTTCCGCACCGGAACCGTCCTCTTCTCCGGCCATGCCGCTCTCAAGCGATCCAAGGCAGCCCAGCTCACCCTCGACGGACACGCCACAGGCATGCGCCATCTCCACGGTGCGGCGCGTCACCTCGGCATTGTACTCATAGCTCTTCGGGGTCTTCATGTCTTCCCCGAGAGAGCCGTCCATCATCACCGAGCTGAAACCCAGCTGGATGGAGCGCTGGCACACGGCCGGGGAAGCGCCATGGTCCTGGTGCATGACGACCGGGATATGCGGCCATTGTTCTATCGCCGCCAGGATCAGATGACGCAGGAAGGGAGCGCCTGCGTATGAACGCGCGCCGGCGGAAGCCTGCACGATCACAGGGCTGTCGGTTTCATCAGCCGCCATCATGATGGCTTGCATCTGTTCCATGTTGTTGACGTTGTAGGCCGGCACACCGTAGCCATGCTCGGCGGCGTGGTCCAGCAACTGTCGTAATGATATCAGGGCCATTGTTCTCTCCTCTTTACTAACGGGTTAACCACCAACCAGGCGTGGCTGGATTGTTTACAGGCTGTATCAGCCCACTACACCAGGGAAATCCTGATTAATTCACACACTCCATCCCCGTGCAAGCGGGAATGCGGGAATACACTGAAATCCAGCATCTGGAATCAGGTTTTTACACGCTGCACCTGGCAGGCGCCCGGGCGGTATGACGAATTAATCAGAACCCCCACGATATTCGCAATAACTGATTCGTTACCGTACATCTACTGCTCGATGATCTCATGCTCCCCGACTCGAATGATCTTCATGGCATTGGTTCCGCCATGCACCCCTATCAGGTCGCCCTTGGTAATAATGACCAGGTGACCGTCACGCACCGCTCCGCGCCTTATCAGTTCTTCAATCGCCTCCCGGTTAACCTGAACATGGTCGGTACTGGTGACATCGAAGCTCACCGGGTAAACACCGCGGTAGAGTGTAACCTTTCTACGCGTTTCCACGTGGCGTGTCAGCGCGTAGATGGGTATGCCGGAACTGATGCGGGACATCCACAGCGGTGACGCACCGGATTCGGTGAGTGCCGCGATGGCCCTCACGCCAAGATGGTTGGCGGTATACATCGCGGCCTTGGCGATCGCATCATCTATGCTCTTGAAGCGGATGCCGGTCCGGCGTTCCGGTACCTGGAACAGCCGCTGGCGCTCGGCACCGGCACAGATGCGATCCACGGCTTCGATCACTTTCGCCGGATACCTTCCGGTCGCGGTTTCCGCCGACAGCATGACCGCATCGGTGCCGTCGATCACGGCATTGGCGACGTCGAACACCTCCGCGCGCGTCGGTATCGGGTTTTCAATCATGGACTGCATCATCTGTGTCGCAGTGACGACGACGCGATCCAGCGATCTGGCAATCTGGATGATGCGTTTCTGCACCGCCGGCAGTTCCGCATCCCCGATTTCAACCCCCAGGTCGCCGCGTGCGATCATGACCACGTTCGAGGCTTTGATGATTTCCTCGAGCGTGTCCAGCGCCTCGGCGCGCTCGATCTTGGCAACGATACTTCCGTGGCCGCCGGCGCTTTGCAGCAGTTCCCTGGCCAGGTGGATATCATCAGCCGTTCGCGGGAAGGACACGGCAACATAGTCGGCATCCATCCTGGCCGCCACCTCGATGTCCTGGCGATCCTTGTCGGTGATTGCCGGCGCGGATAGTCCGCCGCCCTGCCGGTTGATGCCCTTGTCACCGGAGAGTTCGCCGCCGACCACCACGCGGCACCTGATCTCGGGTCCGATAACATCCTCCACCCACAGCACCAGCCTGCCGTCATCGAGCAGCAGGGTATCGCCGCGGGTGAGATCGCCAGACAGCCCCTTGTAGGTCAGTCCGACGCGCTCACGGGTACCAGCCTGTGGGCCCAGACGCGCGTCGAGTATGAAATGTTCACCCTTTTCCAGGACCACACCGGAATCCTGGAAACCCTGGATGCGTATATTCGGTCCCTGCAGGTCGGCGAACACACCGACCGGGTGTCCGTGGGCGCGGGCGAGGTTACGCACGGACTCGGCACGCTTGATGTGATCATCGGGATTGCCGTAGGTGAAATTGAGCCTGACCACATCCATGCCGGCCTGGATCATGTCATCCAGCACACCCTTTTCATCTGTCGCTGGACCCAGCGTAGCGACGATTTTCGTGCGCCTTGGCATAGTGACCGGGGCTTGGCTATCCGGCGCGCGCTTCCAGCATGGCCACCGCCGGCAGCGTCTTGCCCTCCAGGAACTCGAGGAAAGCTCCGCCGGCCGTGGAGATATACGAAATCTTGTCGTAAATGTCGTATTTCTGAATGGCTGCGATCGTGTCGCCCCCGCCGGCGAGGCTGAATCCAGGCGCATTGGCGATGGCCATGGAAACGGTCTTGGTACCCGCGCCGAACTGGTCGAATTCAAACACACCAACCGGACCGTTCCAGACAATGGTACCTGCCTTGGCGATGATATCCGCAAGTTGCTGCGCAGACTTCGGCCCGATATCGAAGATCATATCGTCGTCTTCCACATCGGCGGCATCCTTGAGTACCGCCGGTTCGTTTTCATCGAACTTCTTGCCGCAAACCACATCGACCGCAATGGGAATACTGGCGCCGCGGGCCGTCATCTTCTCGATCAGCGCCCTGGCGGTGTCCACGAGATCGGCCTCGCAAAGCGACTTGCCGATATTCTTGCCGGTCGCCAGCAGAAAGGTGTTGGCGATGCCGCCGCCAACGACCAGCTGGTCGACCTTCTCGGACAGGGCTTCCAGTACCGTCAGCTTGGTGGAGACTTTGGAGCCGCCGACAATTGCAATCATCGGGCGGGCAGGCTTGGCCAGCGCCTTGTTCAACGCATCCAGTTCCTCGGCCAGCAACAGGCCGGCACAGGCAACCGGCGCATACTTGCCGGCGCCGTGGGTAGAGGCCTGGGCGCGATGCGCGGTGCCGAACGCATCCATGACATAGATGTCACACAGGCTCGCATACTGTTTCGCCAGTGCTTCCTCGTCTTTTTTCTCGCCCTTGTTGAAACGCACGTTTTCCAGCAGAACGACTTCACCCTCGGCAACCGCCGGCGGGAGATCGAGATAATCCTTGACCAGCGGCACCGTCTTGCCCAGTTTGGCGGACATAGTGTCGGCGATCGGCTGCATGGAGTTTTCCTCGTCCACCACGCCTTCCTGCGGACGGCCGCGATGCGACATGACCATGATCCTGGCGCCAGCCTTCATGCAGTGCTCGATGGTGGGCATGGAAGCGGTGATACGGGCATCGGACGTCACCTTGCCGTCCTTGACGGGAACATTGAGATCGGCGCGTATCAGCACGCGCTTGCCGGCAAGATCGAGATCGGGAAGCTTGATGAAAGACATTGTAGACACTCCAATTGAGGTTCAAAGACTTTTGCCAAACAACGCGCTTGGCAAAAACCTCTGGGATCGACTGGCAGGAACGCAGGACGGGCTGGTCACCCCGGGCGACCGACCCGCCCTGCATGCCTCGTAAACGGCTAGTTACTTCGACACATGCTCGACCATGCGCAGCATGTTGCAGGTGTAGCCATATTCGTTGTCATACCACGAGACCACCTTGATAAAGGTGCCGTCCAGCGCGATGCCGGCGCCCGCATCGAAGATGGAGGGCGTGTTGCAGCCGCGAAAATCGGTGGAAACCACCTTGTCCTCGGTGTAAGCCAGCACACCGGCAAGGTCACCCGACTGGGATGCCGCTTTCATCGCCGCGCAGATCTCGTCATATTTCGCGTCCTTGTTCAGTTCGACGGTCAGGTCGACCACGGACACATCGGACGTCGGCACGCGGAACGCCATACCGGTCAGTTTGCCATTCAGCTCGGGCAGCACTTTGCCCACAGCCTTGGCGGCGCCGGTGGAGGACGGAATAATGTTCTCCAGAATGCCGCGGCCACCGCGCCAGTCTTTCTGTGAAGGACCATCGACCGTTTTCTGTGTGGCGGTTGCCGCATGCACGGTGGTCATCAGGCCACGCTTGATTCCCCAGGTGTCATTCAGCACCTTGGCGACCGGCGCCAGGCAGTTGGTGGTGCAGGAAGCCGCGGAAATGATGGCCTGGCCGG
>Ga0210085_1001062_pt1 | contig 11083 bp, 7 predicted proteins | sample China_Galinas_PW_5_FD_184866 | JGI IMG/M metagenome (GOLD analysis project Ga0210085, IMG submission 184866) | Wetland microbial communities from San Francisco Bay, California, USA, that impact long-term carbon sequestration - China_Galinas_PWC_D1... | ecosystem: Environmental > Aquatic > Marine... | reverse complement strand
ATTTCCGCTCACCGCTTCAGTATCGCCGACCCGCGGCCGGCGGCGATGTGGTTAGTTGGCGAGGCGATGCCAGCGTCAGGCGACGACGTAGGGAGCGGGACGCCCCCGGGCGTCCCCGCCCGTCCCTGGGCCAGCCCGCCGGAGCGGGTCCTCGACGCGCTGGAGTCGAGTGCCGACGGGATCTCCGCCGCCGAGGCGGAGGAGCGCTTGCGCGCCTGGGGGCCGAACCGGCTCGAGGCAGAGCGGGCGATCCATCCGGCGACGATTGTGCTGCGCCAGTTCCGCAGCCCGCTGATCTACATCCTGATCCTCGCCGCCGCGGTCACGATCGCGCTCGGGGAGTACGTCGACGCCGCGGTGATCGCCCTGGTGCTCCTCTTCAACGCCGTCGTCGGCTTCTTCCAGGAGTACCGCGCCGAACGCTCACTGGAGGCGCTGCGGCGGCTGGCGGGCACCAGGGCGCGGACGATTCGCGATCGGCGCGAGCGAGAGATCGACGCCGCCGAGCTGGTGCCGGGCGACGTCGTCCTGGTCGAAGCTGGGAACAAGGTCCCCGCCGACTGCCGCGTCCTGCACGCGACCGCGCTGGAGGCCGACGAGTCGCTGCTGACCGGTGAGTCCACCGTGGTCGCGAAGGGAAGCGAGCCGGCGCCCGCGGAGGCGCAGATCGCCGAGCGCGGATGCATGCTCTTCATGGGCACGGTCGTGACCCGCGGCCACGCCCGCGCCGTGGTCGTCGCCACCGGCGCCGCCACCGAGCTCGGCAACGTCGCCGGCACGGTGCAGCGGATCGCGCCGATCGAGACGCCGCTGCAGCGGCGCATGGGCCGCTTCACCCGCCTGGTCGGCGCCTGGGCGCTGGCCAGCGCCGCGCTCGGGTTCGGGCTCGGCGCCCTGCACGGCGAGGGGACCTCGGAGCTCTTCCGCGCGATGGTCGCGCTCGCCGTCGCGGCGCTGCCGGAGGGGCTGCCGATCGTGCTCACCGTGACGCTGGCGATCAGCGTCAGCAGGATGGCCCGCCGGGGCGCGATCGTGCGGCGGCTGCCGGCGGTCGAGACGCTTGGGAGCTGCTCGGTGATCGGCTCCGACAAGACCGGCACGCTGACCCAGAACCGGATGACGGTGGAGCGGATCTTCGCCGGCGGGGAGAGCTACGCGCTGAGCGGCGGCGGCTACCGGCCGGATGGCGAGATCCTGCGCGACGGCGCCCCGGTCGCGGTCGAGCCGGGCTCGCCGCTGGAGCTGACCCTGCGCGCCGGCGCCCTCGCCAACGAGGCCTCGCTCGCCGAGCGCGACGGCGCGCCCGAGGTCAGCGGCGACCCGACCGAGATCGCGCTGCTGGTCTCCGCCGCCAAGGCGGGCCTCTTCCGCGAGGAGCTCGAAGACCGCTTCCCGCGCTGGGCCGACATCCCCTTCGATCCCGACCGCCCCTTCGCGGCGACCTTCAACCACCGCGAGGGGGGCGAGCTGGTCTTCGTCAAGGGGGCGCCGGAGCGGGTGCTGGAGATGTGCGCGACGGCGGCCGGGGCGGAGCGCCTCGACCGCGAGGCCGTCCTCGCCGAGGCGCACGCGATGGCGGGGGAGGGCCTGCGCGTGCTGGCGATGGCCTACCGCGACATCGGCCTTGGCGCCGACCGCGACGAGCTGATCAGCGAGCACCCCAGCGAGCTCGCCTTCCTCGGCCTGCAGGGGATGATGGACCCGCCGCGGGAGGCGGCGCGCGAGGCGGTCGCCAGCTGCGGCCGGGCGGGGATCAGGCCGGTGATGATCACCGGCGACCACTCCACCACGGCGCTGGCGATCGCCTCCCAGCTGGGGATCGCGGGGGCGGAGGAGCGGGCGGTCAGCGGCCGCGAGCTCGACACCCTCGACGAGGAGGAGCTGGAGCGCCTGGTCGGCGAGGTCTCCGTCTACGCCCGGGTTTCCCCGGAGCACAAGCTGCGCCTGGTGCGCGCCCTGCGCCGCCGCGGCGAGGTCGTCGCGGTGACCGGCGACGGCGTCAACGACGCGCCGGCGCTGAAGCAGGCCGACATCGGCGCGGCGATGGGGGAGTCGGGCACCGACGTCGCCAAGGAGGCCGCTGACATGGTCGTCACCGACGACAACTTCGCGACGATCTTTGCCGCCGTCGAGGAGGGCCGGGTCGCCTTCGACAACGTCCGCAAGACCACCTTCTTCCTGATCTCGGGCAACGTCGCGGCGGTGCTCGCCGTCCTGGTCAGCCTCGGGGCCGGCTGGGCGTTGCCCTTCGTTGCCGTGCAGCTGCTCTGGCTGAACCTGGTCACCAACGGCGTGCAGGACGTCGCGCTGGCCTTCGAGCCGGGCGAGAAGCACCTGGTCGACCGCCCGCCGCGGCCGCCCCGGGAAGGCGTGATCTCACCCCTGCTCTGGGAGCGGACGGCGATCGCGGCGCTGGTGATGGCGGCCGGCACGCTGGCGATGTTCCACCTCACCCTGGACGGCGGCGGCGTCGAGGAGGCGCGCTCGGTGGCGCTGACCACGATGGTCGTCTTCCAGGCCCTGCACGTCGGCAACTCACGCTCGGAAACCCTCTCCGCCTTCGCCAAGAGCCCCTTCAGCAACCGCTTCCTCTTCGTCGGCACGGTAGGGGCGCTGGCGATCCACGCCGCCGCCCTCTACCTGCCGGTGACCCAGTTCGCGCTCGACCTGGAGCCGATCGGCGCCCTGAAATGGCTGGAGATCTTCGCGATCTCGCTCAGCGTGATCGCCGTGGTGGAGCTCCACAAGCGGATTCGCCGGCCCCCGAGGAATCGCTAGAGGCAACATGAGGTTCGACACTGAATTCGGCGGCCAAGGCGACGGTGCGTAGGTGGCATCGCTAGGGGTAACGCCGCTCGCCTGGGCCGCCACGCTCGCGCTCGTGGCCGGCCTATTTGCCGTCGACCTATTCCTGGGCCGCCGCCCCCATGCGGTCGGGTTCAGGGAGGCCGTCGGATGGTCGCTCTTCTACGTCTCGGTGGCGGTCCTCTTCGGCGTGCTCTTCGGTGTTGTCGCCGGCTGGGGATACGGCGCCGAGTACTTCGCCGGCTACATCGTCGAGAAGAGCCTGTCCATCGACAACCTCTTCGTCTTCCTCGTGATCATGACCACCTTCGCGGTGCCGGCCGAGCACCAGCAGCGGGTTCTCACCTTCGGGATCCTGGTCGCGCTCGCGATGCGGGCGGTGTTCATCGGGCTCGGTGCTGTGCTCCTCGCCGCCTTCAGCTTCATGTTTCTGGTCTTCGGGCTGCTGCTGATCGTCACCGCGATCCAGCTCTTCCGTCACCGCGACCAGGACCCCTCCGTCGAGGACAACGTGGTGGTGGCGTTCGCGCGGCGGCGGCTGCCGTTCACGGAGTCCTACGCGGGCGGGGGGCTTGTCATCCACGAGGCTGGCCAGCGGGTCTTCACGCCGCTCTTCCTGGTGCTGCTCTCGATCGGGACCGTCGACATCCTCTTCGCGCTCGACTCGATCCCGGCGATCTTCGGGGTGACCGAGGAGGCCTACATCGTCTTCACCGTCAACGCCCTCGCGCTGCTCGGCCTGCGCGCGCTCTACTTCCTCGTCTCCGGGCTGCTCGATCGGCTCGTATATCTCTCCACCGGCCTTTCGCTGATCCTCCTGTTCATCGGCGTCAAGCTCGTTCTCCACTTCCTCCACAAGCAGGACGACGCGATCCCGGAGGTCTCGATCGGCCTCTCGCTGGCGGTGATCGTCACGATCCTCGGACTCTCCACCATCGCCAGCTTGATCAAGGCGCGCCGGGATCCCACCGCCCGCGCCCACGCCGGCTCGCTGCGCGGTCACGAGGAAGCTGAGGCTGCGGAGCCGTGAGGATGCAAACAGGCCGCGTGCCCTCCGGCGCGCCTTATGCGAGCCGGGGGTGGGACGGCTGCCTGACGACCAGCACCGAGCACTCGGCACGGTGGGTCACCAGCTCGCTGACGCTACCGAGTGCTCGCAGGCCGGTGCGGCCGCGACTGCCCATCACGATCAACGAGGCGCCCACCTCGTCTGCGACCTCGACGATCTTGCGATGAGGCGATCCCTGCTCGGTCCTCAGCACAGGCTCCACGCCGCTGCCCCCGATGATCTCGGCCGCCTCCTCGCTCGCGCCACCTCCTTGCCGCTCGCCGACGCAGAGCGTCACGAGGGTGGTGGGGTCGCCGCGGACGGCGAGCCGAGCGGCAACCCGCGCGGCCGCCAGAGACTCGGGAGAGCCGTCGTCGGCGTGGAGGATCACCCGTGGAAAATCGTGGTTGGCCCGCGCCACCAGGACCGGGCAGGGCGCGTGATGCGCCATTGCCGTGGCGACGCTGCCGAAGACGATGCCCGCTGGACGCGAAGTGCCGCTGGCGCCGACGCAGACGAGATCGGCTTCGAGATTGGAGATGGCCGCGAGCAGGGCGGCTACCTCCTTGCCCTCGACTAGCATCGGTTCTACCTGGGGCACCTCTTCCGAAAGCCGCGCCAGCGCGGTTTCGGCTTCCTCACGAAGCGCCCTCTTGACCTCAGCCATATGGATCCCAGCCTGAAACGCGAGTGAAGGATCCCACACCGAAGCTCCCCAGTATTTGGCACCCTCGTCTCCGAGGACGAGGGCTTGGCGGGCCGCCTCGAGGCTCTGCGGCGAGGAGTCGATCCCGCAGACGATCTTGCGGAATTCGATCGCATGTTGGTCAACCGGCGAGTGACGCAGCTCCACTCCTGGAGTGTAAGGCGCTCGTTGTGTCACTCGGACAGCTCCCCAGATCAACACGAATCTCCAGCGGTGAGGCGACCGCGAGCAGGAGCCGTAGGCCGCCCACGGGGCTTGTGAACGGTACGACCCGGCTGGAGCCGGGGCTCGGGGTGGGCGACTGGGAGTCCGGCGTCCAGGTCGGCCATTCCTCGCGGGCCTCGGGATTTGTCCTATTGCGACCTACCTCTGACTGCGGTCCCCCGGTTGTCAGGGAGAAACCGAACGGCGGGGCGAGGAAAAGCGCTGATGAGGCGAACGAGATTTGTCGATACGGTCGCCACGATGTCGGAAGATCGATCGACGACCCGGGGCGGAACGCGGTTCAGGCAGCGTGTGAATCGCTGGCTCGACTCGGACCTCGTCGGCATTCCGGCCACCGTCTACACCTTCCTCGTGCTGGTGATCGCCTTTCTGGTCTTCCGCTTCGGTGGCGGCCTGGCGGGGATCATCGTCGCAATCGCCCTCTGGATCCCGATGGTCGTGTTCGCGATCCGGGGAGCGGGAAAGCCGCCGACCCGGCTTCGGCTTCGAGAGGGGGCGCTCCTATCGTCACGCCCTTGCCCGGCTCCTCGACAGCGAGGACTTCGACCGCGTCGTCGTTCCCGCGACGGCGGAGTCGCGAGCGGGGCTCACGGGAGACGATCTCGTGTGGCTGCTGGAGAAGGCGCCGGCCGAGGTGCTGATCTTGCGGCCGGGTATCGAGGACAGTCTCACCGTGACGGTCAACGCGAGCCGCGCATGATCGAGCGCCCCTCCGACATTCGAGCAGCGGCTCGCCGATGGTCCTATCCCGGGCCGATCGCCATGATCTCCAGCTTCTGGCTTCCCCCTCGACTGCGAGACGCGCACGGTCTCGCCGTCGTCGGCATCGGCCCCTACGTTGCTGTCGGCGGTTGTGTGGCGATGGCGATCGGCGGGGTGATGTCGAAGAAAGACCAGTCAACTTCAACCCCACCCTGACGAGCCCGGCCGGCGATCTGCCGTCGGTGCGGGCGCTACGATCCACCCCATGACCAAGGCCGAGTTGATTGAGCAGGTCAAGGCGATGACCGACGAGGAAGCGGCGGAGGCGAAGCTGATCTACGCGCCGGACTGGCCCTCCAAGACGACGTCCATCGAGGAGATTCGCAAGCGGACCGGAACCACCCCGATGGGCCGGGAGGACTTCGACCGGCACTTCGGGTCGCTGCCCACCGACGGCGAGGGATAGACGTTGGCAGGTGCGGGCGCGGGTCCGCGCTTTGAGGTCCGTGTGATCGAAGCGGTGGTCACCGAGGATCTCGTTCGCTGCACTCCCGCCGCCCGAGCGGCGATTGAGCCGATGGTGGCGATGCTGCGCGAGGAGGGCGCGCCTCGCGAGTGGCTGCTGCGCTGCGAAGAGGAAGGGCAGGACGGAACCCGCCTCGGTGGTTGCGTGAAGCTCTACATCCCTCAGCCCGCAGGTCAATGGGGCGCGGTCCTCACCGGTGACGAAGAGTCCGGGAAGCCTGCCTTGGTGCTGATCGCGGTCGGCGAGCGCCATCCGCCGCAGCCGTGGAAGCCGAGCGTCTACGAGATCGCCCACCGCAGGCTCAACCGCTGATCCATTCGCTTGGGTTGTCGCCTACCTGGCCTACGCTGCCATCTGTTCGGCGATGCGCTGGTGGTCGCGAGCGGCGTTGCGCGCCCCCGCTATTTCGGAACCCTGCGACCAGCCCCCTTGGTCGCGCGCCTCGGATTCGCTCGGCAGGCCCTCCGCGATCGACGCGCTCAGGTCCAGCTTGCGGCTCGGCTTGTCGTAGCTCACCGTCACGTCGAAGGCGTCCAGAAGCTCGATCAGCTCCTCGCCGGCGGCGCTGCCAAGCTCCTCGCTGAGATCGGGAATCCCCTCCAGCATCGCTTCGATCTCCTCGGCGGTCGGACCCTCGGGCTGGGCGCCTCTGAGGTCCGCCAGGGCGGCGGCCATGGACTCGGCCTGGGCGCTCAGCTCTTCGATCCGCTCCTTGGCGAGCTTGACGACGGGGTGTTGGGGATCGTCGTGCTCCTCCAGCCGCAGGGCCTGACGGCGCATCGCCGCCTCGACCTTCGCCTGCTCTGCCTCCAGGCTCTCGCGTTCGGCCGCGCCAGGGTCGGCGCTCTCGCCGGCCGCGGCGGCCAGCTCGTCGCGCAGAAGCGCAGGCGCTCGGGGCCGAAGATGCGCGCGGCCATGCACTCACGGATCGCGTCGAGCAGCACGTCCTCCTTGATCCCGAGCACCTTGGGGTGGCTGCGGCCTCGGCGGCCGCCGAGGCCGCAGAGGCCGCAGCGGACGCGGCCGCGCAACACGTAGAGGCGCTTGCCGTTGCCGCGGCTGCGGGCTCGGTATTGCCGCGGCCGGGTGTGGTTGGGCGGTGCGGCGTTGCGGCGCGAGCGCTCCTCGACGCTGTCGAACAGCTCGCGGCTGACGATCGCCTCATGGGTGGGGGTGGCGCGCCAGACCCACTGCTCTCGGGGGCGCACCAGCGGGCGGCCCCTGCGTTTGTCGGTGGAGACGCGGCCGTAGAAGGCGACCCGCATCGCTATCGCCCGCCTCGCCGTTCGGCTTTGGCGAGGCGCGCCGTCAGCTCGCTCGGGCGGGCGCCGAGTCCGGCTTCGAGCAGCTCGTGGTCGAGCGTCGCCAGGGCCGCCTCCCGGCTCTCGGCAACCGCCGCATAGGTGGCGTCATGGAGGGTGAGGTCGTGGCGCTCGGCCAGCTCCGCTGCGAGGCGCCGCTCCTCGGGCTCGGGCCGCAGCGCCGGGCAGATCGCGCCGAGCGCTTCCAGCACGGTTGCCACCTGCTCGGCGCCGGCTCGCGCCCGGCCGCGCAGCAGCGCGTTGCCCACCTCATAGAAGGTCAGGTCGAGCACCGAGAGCGCCACGGTCCTCGCCTGGTGGGCGTCGACCAGCGCCCGCGCCTCGGCGACTTCTTGCTCGCCGTCTGAGTGGAACCACTTGAGCGCGACGTCGGCGTCGCTAACGACGTCGATCGCCGGCATCCCTGGCCTCACGCTCGGCACGGATCAGGTCGGCCGACTCGAAGCTGCCGCTGCCGGCGAGCGCGGTACGGCCGCGCTCAAGCGCCGCCTCGATCACCGCGGGGTCGGGCCAGCCGAGTTCGCGCCTGGCCGCCTCCTGCAGGAAGGCGCTGCGGCTCGTGTGCCGCTCCGCGGCGATCCGGTCGATCCTGCTCAGAAGATCTTCGGGGAGAGAGACCATGACCTTGACTGCTCTAGCTGCCATGGCTGAATTATAGCTCATAGCTATACCGATATGTGGCTCTTCAGAGCGCATATTGGCCTCTTTGGTCGTCTTCGTCTTTGGCCCGGCGACGTTCCACGGCGACTCGGAGCAGCCGGGTCAGCGCGGCGAGCTGCCGCCTTCGCATCGCCTCGGCCTCCGCGCCGTTCGCTTCGCGGACGGTGACCTCGATCGACAGGTCGGTCGACCTGGGCGCCTTTCGCGGGCCGGTCGTCAACCGGCACCTCCGAGCCAGTCGACCGCGACAGTGGGCTCGCCGACGTCGCGGAAGATCGGCGCGAACGGGCCGCGCGAGACCAGCTCCTCCAGCCAGCAGATCGAGATCGAGACGTCCGGCGGCGTCGCTCGAACCGCTTCTGCGACTGCCCGGCGATCACGGTCAGGACGGCGGGGAAGACCGGGTAGAGCTTGGCCCACGCCGGCTCGGGCTCTTCGAGCGGGTCCGCGGCGGGGAGCGTGCGGTGGAAGAGCCGCGCGTAGCAGGCGAGCTGGGCCGCGAGGCGCTCGCTGCCCTTCGTCGCCCGGTCGAGCTCGACGAAGCGGTAGTGGAAGCGCACCGCCTCGCCGGGCCCGTTCTGCTGGTAGGTGAGCTGGGCGTCGGCGATCAGCAGCTCGGTGCGGCGCTGCCCCGGCGGGCGGCCGAGGGAGTGGGCGACCTCGTGGCGCCAGACGAGTGGACCGCACTCGTCGCCTCGCTTCCGCGCCGCCGGCACGAAGGCGATCCCGGCCTCGTTGACCGCGAGCGTGTGCTCGCGCAGCGGCGTCCCGGGAAGAGGCGTCGGTCACGACAATTTGACGGCAGCGGGGGATGCGGCGCCAACGTCGCGTCGACGCCGATCCGGTGGCGTCAGGCCGCCTCGGCGAGCGACTTGCTCCGCTTGCCGCGCTTCGCCGCGGGCTCGTCGAGGAGGCCGCGGATGTCCTCGGCGGTGATGTCGCTGGAGAAGAGGTCGCCGTCGTCCATGACGCCGCTGAACAGCTCCGCCTTGCGCTGGGCGAGGGCGGCGACCTTCTCCTCGATCGTCTCCTTGGCGATCATCCGATAGACGAGCACCGGGCGGGTCTGGCCGATCCGGTGGGTGCGGTCGATCGCCTGTGCCTCGATCGCCGGGTTCCACCAGGGGTCGAGGAGGAAGCAGTAGTCGGCCTCGGTCAGGTTGAGGCCGAAGCCTCCCGCCTTGAGGCTGATCAGGAAGACTGGGTCGGAGCCCTGCTTGAAGCGGTCGATCACCCGCTCGCGCTTGCGGGTGGAGCCGTCGAGGTAGCAGTAGCCAATCCCGGCTTCGTCCAGCCGCTCGCGGACCTTGGCGAGGAAGCCGGTGAACTGGCTGAAGACGAGCGCCCGGTGACCGCCGCCGACCACCTCCTCGAGCTGCTCGACCAGAACCGCGAGCTTGGCGCAGGGGACCCTGTCGTGCCCGTCCTCGGTCAGCGCCGGATGGAGGCTGAGCTGGCGCAGCAGCGTCAGTGAGCGCAGGATCGTGAAGCGGTTGCGGTCGAAGTCGTCGATCAGGCCGAGGATCTTCTGCCGCTCGCGCTGCAGCCGCGTGTCGTAGAGCTTGTGGTGGCGCGGGTGCAGCTCGACCTCGAGCGTCTGTTCCTGTTTTGAGGGGAGGTCGGTGGCGACGCGCTCCTTGCTGCGGCGCATGACCAGCGGCTTGATCCGGCGCCGCAGGCGCGCCAGCCGCTCGCCGTCCCCTCCGCGTTCGATCGGCCTCGAGTACTGCTCGGCGAACCGCTGCGGGTCCGGGAACAGCCCCGGGGCGGCGATCGAGAGCAGCGACCACAGCTCGCCGAGGTTGTTCTCCATCGGCGTCCCGGTCAGCGCCAGCTTGAACGGGGTCTCCAGTTCGCGCACGCAGCGGTAGGTCTTCGACTGGTGGTTCTTCACCGCCTGCGCCTCGTCGAGCACCAGGCCCTCCCAGCGCACCTGACGGTAGGCCTCGGCGTCGAGCCGCAGCAGCGTGTAGGTGGTGACGACGACGTCGGCGCTCGCCACCTCCTCGATCGTGCGGCCGGACTTCTTCAGCGTGTCGGTGACGGCGTTGACCGTCAGCTCGGGCGCGAAGCGCGCCGCCTCGGTGGCCCAGTTGAAGACGACGCTGGACGGGGCGACGACGAGGAAGGGCGCGCAGCCGGGGTCGCGCTCGCGGGCGTGGCAGAACAGCGCCAGGGCCTGCAGCGTCTTGCCGAGGCCCATGTCGTCGGCGAGGATGCCGCCGAGCTCCAGCTCCCGCAGTGTCGCCAGCCAGCCGAACCCCTCGCGCTGGTACGGCCGCAGCTCGGCGGTGAAGCCGGCGGGTGGGTCGTGCTCGCCGAGCCGCTCGAGGTCGAGCAGCGCTCCGACCCGGCGCCGCCAGGCCTCGGCCTGCTCGGTGACGACGCCGAGCGCCGCAAGCTCCGCCCACAGCCCGGCCTGGTAGCGGCTGATCCGCAGCGAGTCCGCGGGGGCGTCGGCCAGGTCCTGCGCCTCGGCGATCAGGGCCCGCAGCGACTCCAGGCGCGCGTCGGCGAGAGAGATGTGGGCGCCGTCGTCGAGCAGCAGGTGCGACTCGCCGCGAGCCAGGGCGACGAAGACCTCGGCCAGCGGTACCGCCCGGCCCTCGACGCTGACCGTGACGCCGAGGTCGAACCAGTCGCTCTCGCCGGCGATCTCCGCTGTGGAGACGCCGATCTCGAGCGAGTCGCCGACGTCGCGGTAGTCGGCGGGATCGCCTTCCACCACCAGCTCAACGCCGCGCTCGCGCAGCAGCGGCAGCGCCTCGGTCGTCAGCCGCATCGTCTCCACCCCGGCGAGCGTGACCGCGCCGGCCGCCGCCGGACGCCCCGCCTCGTCGAGCAGGCCGAACCGCTCCAGGCCGATGTCTCCGAGCTCGGCGGCGGCGAGGGCCGCCTGCTCGGCGCGGCGGTCGCGGTGGCCGGCCTCGGTGCCGCCGCCGAGTGGCGTGCGCACGGTCCTCTCGCCGATCTCGTAGGCCCACTCCCAGGCGAGATCGAGGGAGTGTCCCTGCCCGTAGGTCGCGCGCAATATCAGCTCCGGAACGGAGACTCGCGGCGGCTCGAAGGAGCCGTCCGAGGAGACGACC
>Ga0210085_1001061_pt1 | contig 11089 bp, 5 predicted proteins | sample China_Galinas_PW_5_FD_184866 | JGI IMG/M metagenome (GOLD analysis project Ga0210085, IMG submission 184866) | Wetland microbial communities from San Francisco Bay, California, USA, that impact long-term carbon sequestration - China_Galinas_PWC_D1... | ecosystem: Environmental > Aquatic > Marine... | reverse complement strand
GTTTTCGGACCGGCAGTAGCAGAATAAGCATCACCGATAAAACCAGTGAGTCCTGCCAGTCGAAACCTTTTAGTATGGAGACTATGCTGCCGGTTGCCAGCAGAACAAGGCTTGCGTACCATGCAGCATCGAGACGTAGACGTATTCCTCTTGCCAGGAAAAGCAGGAACAGTCCTGTGATGCTGCCTATGAGATGAGAGATTTCAAGAACCGGCAGGGGAATGAAGTCGTGCAGCCATTGTATCGCCGAGGTTTTTGTCGGTATGGATCCGGAAACCAGGAGCACCCCTCCGGAAAAGAGCAGCAGAACAGAATAGATCTGTGGAATGATAACCGAGAGCATTTTTCTGAAAACCCGGCTTCCTTCTATGAATGCCTTACGTCTGGTAAAAGCCTCGTAACCGAGCAGACCGAATCCGGCAAGGATCAGAGGAAGAAAATAATAGACGATCCGGAACAGGAAAAGAGCCCCGATCAACCATAGGTGATGACCGGAATGGTGGATGCCGGACATGAGCCAGAGAAAGGCGCTTTCAAACACTCCGATACCGCCCGGAACCTGGCTGATGACACCTGAGGCCTGGGAGATCACGAAAACGAGTAGAAAAGTCGTGAAACCGATTTTGATATGACCTACCAGGAAGACCCAGAGGACCACCGAGGAAAGGATGACATCGATTGCGGCGATAAGTGTCTGCCCAACGGTTATTCCCACCGAAGGCAGTTGGAATTTCACCCCCTTGATAACCAGCGGTTTTTTCCAGAAGACGACAATAAGCCAATAGGACGTAAGGGCAACAGCACATATAACGGCGAGTAATTTGATTAAATGGAGCTGCCGGACTGATTGGTGCAGGTAAAAAGGCAACATCAGACTGCTGCCCAAGCCAAGCGCCAGCACGCCAAGGAAATATGTAAGTGTCAGGAAAATAGAGATTTTTAAAACATCCCAGCCTGGTATGCCCCAGGTGGAATAAAAGCGATAGCGGACTGAACCGCCGGCCGCCCAGGCATGACCGGTATTGTTGCTGATCGGATAGCTGATGAGAGATGCAATGAGGATCTTCAATGCAGGCACCTGGGTGTGTCCGGTATAGCGAAGCGCCAGAAAATCATATCCGCCCAGGATCAGATAGTTGATGAGAGTGAGCGCTATTGCCGTTGCCAGAACACCTGGTGGAACGTCTCTGATGGAATGGACGATCTGATGGAAATCGCGTGTTCCCAACTCCTTGTGGACAATAATAAGCGCCAGGCCGAACAGCAAAAGCGGTAAAAGATAGGCAACTTTATGAAGTAAGGTTTGAAGAGATTCAAATTTCATATCGGCTGAACTCGCCTGTTTTTAATGATATTAAAATTGCTGACTTGCCTTTCATTTGAATCCGAGCAGTTACCGAGGTTTGGCGTGAATTTATCACATCTTGATATGGTGATAGTATGTGATGATTCGTTTGGCCAAATTCGGGTAATTGTGGTCGAAATGGTGACCACCGGGCAACTCGATAATCCCGGTACCATGATAAGGCAGTTTGGTGCATGCGGAATCTTCTTTTTCCTCTCGTCCGTAAATACAGAGGATCTTCTTCTGGGGAATTTTTACCAGTTCAGGCAAAATAGGAAATCCACTCGTGCTCTTTCCAACCCATCCCGAGACATGTATTTCGAAATCCGCCCTCTTACCGAGTGCCAGCAGAACGAGCAGGTCAACGTCTTGCTGATCGGCCTTCGGCAGGTGGTTGTAGACGGCGGGAAGGATATCCGCCCCAAAGGAATATCCGGCGAGGACAAACCGTTTTGCTTTCCAGGAAGAGCGGTATTCCTTCATCATGGTGGAAAGATCATCTGCGACTCGTTCAACCGTCTTGCTGCTCCAAAAATAGCGTAAGGTATCCACACCGACTACGGGATAACCACGCTCTGCCATGATTCCTCCTACATCCCGGTCCAGGTCGCGCCATCCCCCATCGCCTGAGTAAAAGAAGGTTACTGTCGAGTTGGAGGTTTTGGCAGAGAGCGGCACCGTCGGTACGGCGTTTGCCTGCCGTCGATGTTCTTCAGACGAAATTTTTTGTATTTCGTGTATTGTGACCTTGTCAAATGGGGTGTCGTAGGGTGCAATGCCGGTTTTGGCATTCGACAATCCTCGTACGAAGACAGCTGTGTCGTTATCCGGCTGGTCCGTCCATACAGCCAGCCATTGGCCTTTTACAGCTTGTGGTGATGTCGGGTGACGGAATCCATCAACTGATTTTGAAGAAATAGGTTTACAGACATCGATTTTGTCCTTCAGATCTGTCGAAAAATTCACCGAGAGGTTTATTGATGCACCGCCCGCCTTTGCTGATGCAGCAAGAAAAGGCAACACGGAACCCTCGCTGATCCCGGCCAATATCGAATAGATACCTTTTGGTGCATCTGCCCATTTGCTTAAAATCCCAAAGGGATCTGTAATGCGATCTGCATCAATACAATGGGTTGTATTTCCGGTCAGAGTCTGAAGGGCACGGCCGGTATCAATCACTGCTACAGCGACTCCGGTTTTGGCAACACGTTCTGCCAGTGAACCGGCAGGAAATTTTTTGCCATCTGCAAAAATCACAGCCAAGGACTGGAAGGAGATGAGAGGACGGGCGACCGTGATCTTCCCGTAGTCGGCGTTCGGAAGAACGGCATGGATAATCGGGAAATTTTTATATGAGGCATAGCGGACAATGCCGATGACGGAGGCAAATATCGCCAAGGCCATTATCAGACGGCCGCTAAAGCTGTTTATGAAACGCATGGGGAACTCTTTTGCTGAATTTGGTTTGTGGGTGGAAATTACGGGAAAAAGGTTTAAAGGCGGTCGGCTGTTTCCGTTCCTTGGGCGATGGCACGTTTGGCATCCAACTCTCCTGCTTTTAGGGCACCACCGATGAGATGATAAGGTATACCTTCGGTCTTGAGTCTTTTTGCCAGGGTCAACTCGGAGAGCTGGCCGGCGCAGACAATTACATCGTCCACCTTCAAAAGACGTTCTTCTTCATTTTGTCTGATGAGTAGGCCCTTACTGGTAAGTTCAAGGTATTCCACTCCGGCAAGCATTTTAACCCCGCTCTTTTTCAAAACCAGCCGATGTATCCAGCCGGTGGTCTTGCCCAGTCCTGCTCCCGGCTTGGATTTTTTCCGTTGGAGCAGATAGATTTGCCTGTCAGGAGGTCTGGGGAAAACTTCACCCAGGCCGCCTTCACCGGCATAGGACATATCCACGCCCCATTCGGCCATGAACTCTTTTACGCTTACAGATGCCGGAGGGTCATGAAGCAGATAGTCCGCGATATCGAAGCCGATGCCTCCTGCTCCGATAATTGCAACCCTTCTGCCTATCTTTTTTTTCTTTGCCAGGACTTCGTGGTACAACGAAACATTTTCCCTATCTATACCTTGGAGTTCAACCGTTCTGGGCTTGACTCCGGTGCTGACGACAATCTCGTCAAACTCTTTCAAATCAGTTGGTGCCGGTGAACAATTAAGACGTAGATCAACACCATGGAGCCGGAGTTGGCAACGAAAATATCTCAGCGTCTCCTCGAACTCGTCCTTTCCGGGAATCCGCCGGGCAAGGAGAAACTGGCCTCCGATATCGTCACTCGCCTCGAAAAGGGTAACTTTGTGGCCTCTGGCTGCAGCAGTGGAACTGCACGCAAGCCCTGCGGGACCTGCACCGATCACGGCAATTTTTTTCGGCTTTTTCGCCATGGAAAAGGGCATTGTCGTTTCCCGACAGGCCCTTGGATTGACGAGACAGGTGGCTGTCTCGCGTGAGAAGATATGGTCAAGGCAGGCCTGGTTGCAGCCGATGCAGGTGTTGATCTCCTCAGTCCGTCCTGCAGCGGCCTTGTTGACCCAGTCGGGATCAGCAAGAAAGGGTCTGGCCATACAGATCATATCGGCACACCCGTCCGCAAGCAAAGATTCCGCCACCTCCGGCATATTGATCCGATTGGTAGTAACCAGCGGGATACCAATCTCTCCCATGAGACGTTTGGTCACCCAGGAAAAAGCGGCTCGCGGCACCATTGTGGCGATTGTCGGCACCCGGGCTTCATGCCATCCGATCCCTGTGTTGATCATTGTAGCTCCTGCCTGTTCAATTCTTTTTCCCAGTCCGACCACCTCCTCCCAGGTGCTGCCGCCTTTGACCAGGTCGAGCATGGAAAGACGGTAAACAATGATGAAGTTTTGTCCCACGGCCTGTCGTACCCCCTGCACGATTTCAAGGGGAAATCGGATGCGGTTTTCAAACGATCCGCCCCACTGATCTATCCTGAGATTGGTTTTACGAGCAATGAACTGATTGATCAGGTAGCCTTCCGAGCCCATTATTTCGATACCGTCATATCCGGCCTCCTTGGCCAGTGTTGCACACCTGATAAAATCTCTGATGGTGGACTTAATTCCCCTATTGCTCAATTCTTTGGGTCTGAACCTGTTAATAGGCGCTTTGATGGAAGATGGCGCCACGCAGAGGGGATGATAGCCGTAACGCCCCGCATGAAGAATCTGCATGCAAATTCTTCCACCTGCTTCGTGTACCGCATCAGTAATCAGTCGATGATCCTTAAGCTGTGCGGGGCTTGCCAGTCTTAGCGAGAAAGGAGCTATCCAGCCGGCCCTGTTCGGGGCAACTCCACCGGTGATGATCAGCCCTACCCCGCCTCTGGCGCGAGCGGCATAGAAGGCCGCCATTTGCTGAAATCCGTTTTTCTCCTCTTCAAGGCCGGTATGCATGGAACCCATCAGAATCCGGTTTGTAAGCGTCATAAAACCCAGATCCAGCGGGCGCAGCAGGAAAGGGTATGTCGGGTGTTGGTCAGGCATTTCCATTCATTGCAACCGTGTTATAAATACAGGGGATAGTCGGCCGTGTCAATCCCACTGCAAGGTAAAAACACAGGTGATGATCGGTTTAGCCGGGCAGAAAGAGTCCTTCGGTATCGGCAGGAAAATGTCACGTAACTATCTTATATTTCAATTTAAAAATACGAGTCGAATTGAAGAGTATACTCCTTTATCCCTGCAATTGAGTCCAGGATCGGTTTTACCCTGTCTTTAATAATCGAGCTTTGTTCTTCGGGAACTTTCATGGTGATCCTTACCTGGCTGCCTTTGGTGGCGACACTGGCATTGGGGAAGTCGAACAGCTTCCTGCTAACGAGAGCGCTGAGGGCTAAATCAGCAAGTGCGGTCCTTGATTCATCCGTCTCCTGGAAGGAGGTGAGACCGGCGGCGCTCACAATTATGTCTACGGCATCATTCTCGGAGAGGTGGCCGATACGGATAACAAGATTGTATGCTTCTGGACCGGTAAGGTCGATACCGTAGAGAAACATAGCCCATTTTCTACGTTCTTCGTCATCTTTTTTCAGGATGTAACGTGCCTTTTCCTCGGAGATTTTTTCTCTTTCCATCTCACTTGCAACCCTGCTTTCCGTGTCGGCGATTATTCTCACCTTTAATACATGTGGGATATCACGGACAAAATGGTGCCCGACGAGACCGTGGTATACGATATTCCCGCCAAGGAAGCGATCCAGAATGGCTGAGCGGATAGCGGTAATGAAACGTTGTTTGCCGTGTGGAAAACGATCAAGGACGGAAAATGCATCGTCAAGCCCTCTCATCAACTTTATTTCAGGGAGATGAAATTCGTCGAGGTTTTCTATGATCTCATCCCGAGACAAACAGGTGTAGTTGAGCTTTTTCGCCAGCTTTTCGGCAATGGATTTCCCATGAAAATAGCTGCCTCTGGAAATGGTTATAATCGGCATTGGAACCTCCTTGGGTGGATCGCCATGTCAGGTTAAATGGCCTGTTGCGACTGTTTCTGACGAATAATTGAAAAAAGGGTTTCGACCGTCTCGTATTAGAGTAGATGTTTTTTTATGATATATCAATATGTCAAAAAAAAAATACATCAACAGATACTCTCATTTTTTTTCCGATTACAATGGATTTGTTGTAAAGAAACGGGGTGATCAGTGTATCCATGAAATTCGTCAACCCATTGGAATAAAAAAAAATCGTTGGGTGGTGGGGTTTTGGTCAAATTCAGGGACGTGAGGTGTATAAAAAAGACCGGATCTTTACTTTTTTTTAATTCAATCGATGGAGAAAAAGAAAAATATTGAAGAAATGCCGATTGTAAGATAGGGTTTTGTTAGGCGATGTTCCGGCTTGGTAAAATAAATTTGATGTTTTTCTGATAATCGGTACTTAGTTGAATATCAGATAGCATACAGTTGAAAAGGGGGAGAGGATGCCAAGATCAAAAACCTACCAGGTACGAGACGGAAGAATTATTTTCAAATGCCCTGTCTGTCAATCTAGAAGAACCATTGCTGTGCCTCCCGGTCTTCGCAGGAGATCGATCTCCTGCCAAAAGTGTGGAGAAAAAACTTCATGCACTCTCAATAGAAGGCAGATGGAACGGACCAATCAGAGTGGAAGAATTCTTATGTTGTTCGGTGGCAATCAAAACGAAGTTGATTTATATGACATCTCGAATCGAGGCGTCGGTTTTGACATGGATGCCAGATCCGGAGTCAAGATAGCCATTGGCAGGGAAATTGAATTCAAATGCAGTTGGAACCCTCGGTTGCTCAACCACGGGCGTTATGTGGTGAGATCCGTCAAAGGGACCAGAGTCGGTGCCGAGTTCCGGAGATAATAAATGTACACAGTGTTCACCAAAGGTCAGTCCAGGCAGCGCCATCTTCTTCAGTCTTTTGCCGATGAACATAGTTTCCTTTAATTCATTGCCAAAAATTCGAACCTGACACTGCCTGAACTGATGAGAAATCCGGGCTAAAAGGTAACTTTTTCGGCTCCGGCAACCAACTGTTCAAATTCCCCTATCCAGTTTTCTCCTCCCAATATTTCAGCCAACACAACGGATATGTGTTTCGGCGTTATGCCCATCTCTCGGCTGCGGCCAAGGCCGGACAGACAGGATGGACAGTTGGTGGCGATTACCGTGGCATTGTTTCCGTTCATGGTCTTTCTTACCGATTCCCGTTTGCGTTCAAGCATGGCATAGGATATATCCGGTCGGGACATCGCCAGTGTGCCAGCTTCCGAGCAGCAATTTGGTACTCTTTTTACTTCGGAATAAAGACGTGCCAGCAGATGGGGACCCTTACCATCCAGGGAATCATGACAAGGCGTGTGATAGAGCAGGGCATCAGGGTGTTTGGAGGCGAAACGATCCCCTGCGATTTCCAGAACGAAGCGGGAAACATCGTCTACGGCGCAACCGAATATCTCGTCGCAACCCATCTCATATAACGCCTCTCTACAGGTTCCGCAGCTGATCAGCAATGCATCAAATACCAGGTGCCCGAGCATATCTCTGATCTGTGTGAGAATGATCGTATCCCTCAAGGTGATAACGCCGGCCATTTTCTTTTTTGCATTTGCCTTGGCCGGAAAACCGCAGCAAAGGAAAGGGGGTGGCAGGATGACCCGGATATTGTTTTTTGCCAGTAGGTAAATCGCCGCCATGCCGATATCGGCATAAAGCCGTTCCGATCCGCAACCGGGGAAATAAAAGACTGTCTTTTTTACCTCTCCCTCGGGATTTACCATCAGCGCCTCACGCTCGGAATGTTCCGGGAGCATGTCGCCCAGCGTCATTTTTGAGGCTTGCATCATTGGAGATTTGAGAAGGCTCAATGCCCGCCAGTTTTTTTCCTTGATCAGCGGCGGTGCCTTCTCATAAGATCCGGCACCAAGATTCTGGATGGTTGTACCCCACTCCAGGATTCCCTTCCTGAAGATATAATTGATCCCTTTATTTCTGTTTTTTAGATAAAAAAGGGAGAGCCGGGTAGCCGGAGCTGTATGTTTATAGCCAAGATCACTGAGGATCTCTCTCTCAAGTACCGAAACGTCGGCTGTGTCGATATCGACAGGGCAGGGCGTCAGGCACTTGCCGCACATGGTGCAATGGTCGGCAATCTCTTCCAGGTTTTTGAGCTGATTGAAACGTGGTAGATGGGAACGTTGCATATCATAGAGTAGTGCCTCGATTAACGATCCAATGACCATGTTTTTATTGCGTGGGTGGAAAAAAATGTTGCTCCCAGGATGATAGACGCAGCAGACCGGCATGCATTTACCGCAGCGGACGCATTTGGAGATCATGGATGAAAGCTGGGCAAGGGAGCCGTATTGCAGGATTTTTGCTTCCAGCTCAAGGAGATTGAACGATGGCGTGAAGACCTTGTCGATGATTGTCGGATCGTTGAGCATTCCAGGGTTCATGACGCCTTGCGGATCGATTTCCTTCCGGTATTTTCTCAGCTCGTCGAGTCGTGCGTCATCGAGGAATTTCATTTTGGTGATGCCGATTCCGTGTTCACCGCTCACCACGCCTCCCAGTTCGACGGCCTTGGCCATGACATCCTCGGCTGTCTTCTCTGCACGTTTCATCATCTCGCGGTCATTGGAGAAAACCGGAATATTGACATGAATATTGCCGTCACCGGCGTGCATATGGGTGGCGATAATGATCCGTCTCGATCGCATCTCGTGAAAAATAGATTCGAGATGTGCGCAGACTTTGTTGTAGCCGCTGAAGAGTTCGAGTAACTCGTTCAACAGTTTTTTGATATCAGCTTCGTGGCGGATGGTTTTGCCGGGCAATTGGAGATTTTCCAGTGCTTCATGGCAGAGTTCGTCGGCCTTCGGCATTTTTGCCTCAAGCCAGTCGGGATCCTCGATGGGTTCAGCGGTCTTGAGATACTCAAGGACCTTGCAGATCAACTGTCTTTTGTTATGAATATCTTCTTGTATGTTGTACTGATCTGCAAAACGGGCGAATTCGGCAAGCGCCGGTAGAGGAAGTACAATATCCTCGTTGAGTTTGAAGGCGTTTGTACGGGCGGCAATAGCACCCAATCGTTTGCGGTCTCGCCAGAAACGGGATGCTTCATCTGAGTCCTGGGCGGTAAACAACTCGGTATTTTGGTGCGGTTCGAGTAATGTTTCCAGACGTCTCTTACCGCGCAGCACCTGGTCGCTGGTATGACCGACCATATCGATGAGCAATACCGCTTTCGGACGCTCGCTTCTGGCTGCTTTGAATTTGTATTTGATGGCTCGGATATATTCTTCGTCAAAATGCTCAAGTGCCATTAAGGCTTCTTCACCTCTGTTGATAAATTCTCTTGATATTTCAACTATAACCCGACTAGCTTCGTCCATGTCCTCACCGTAGAATTCGAGGCAGAACGTGATCTTTTTTTCATAAGCCTTGTGCAGGACAAATTCACCGGAGGTGATCACGCCGTCGGTCCCCTCCTTTTGAAAGCCCGGCAATCCCTTCAGGGCTTTGTTGGTGATATCCTTCCAGAGACCCTTTTTCCTGATCTCGTCTCCTTTCAGCTGCACTTCGTTGAGGACTTTTCCTGTGCGGTCAGTTACCTGGAATCGAACGACATCGTCAGGCAGAATCTTGCGCATAGGATGCTCGATTCGTTTGACGGTAAGCAGCCCTTTTCCGGGCATGGCAATGGTATACGACAGGATGTTGTCGATTGCCGTACCCCAGAGAACTGCTGTTTTGCCACCGGCATTTTCAGCAATATTACCGCCAATGGTAGATGCCCAGGCACTTGTGGGGTCAGTGGCAAACACCAGGTTGTGGTTTGAGGCGAAGGACATAGCGTCGGAGGTGACGACACCTGCCTCGAGCTTTAGAACCGGCACTTTGACATCTGTGCCTAAATGGGGAAAATTTTGATAAACGATGTCATGGATGCAGGTCAGCCTTTCGGTGTTGATGACGACGCAATTGCCGGTTACCGGCACGCTGCCGCCGGTCAGCCCCGTACCGCCACCTCGTGGGATGATTTTAAGGTCGAGTTTTGCTACTGACTGCATCAACCGGGGCACCTGTTCTTCGGTGGTCGGCCTGAGAACGGCAAGGGGCAGGAACAGGCGCCAGTCTGTGGCATCGGTAGCATGAGCAATGAGGGTGAACGGATCAAACCTCACGTTTTCCTTACCGATTACAGCGCCCAGTTTTTTCTGCATTCGGGCGCGAATGGAAGGTGCCTCGAGTATTTCTTTTTTCAGTTCCTGGAGCCGGTTGCGGCAGATTTTTACCAGTCGGAGGACCTTACTGCTGCGCTCCTGGCCTACTCGGCCGATCCTGGCAGCCTCTTCAATAATATCCAGGTCTTCTTTTGCCGTTTTGATAAACTTCCGGCGTTTGAAAGGTGATTCAATAAGTTCCTGGTAAAGAAATGGGTTTCTTTTGAGAATAAAGAGATCGCCCATCAGACGCATGACAAGTCGTGCCGACCTGCCGGTAATGCGTTGACTGAGCAGCTCTTCCAGATCTTCCCATACTTCGGGGCCGAAGAGGAGGCTGATGATCTGTTTGTCGTCTGCTGAGGTAAAATTATACGGAATTTCACGATAATCTATTTTATTCATTGTACTGATTTTAATCTGTAAGGATAAAAAAGGCTAAAGAGCAAACAGCCATTATATGTATGGTTTCTCCATTGTGTCAAGAATCTTTATTTGACTGACTCCACCCGGAATTTTGCCAGGGTGTACATCTGAATGGATTTTATTCCGGATTTCTCATGAACACTGTGTCAATCTAACAGGACCCCATGAAAAGCCATACATTTTGAGAAAACAAATTTCCTGCCAAATTTACACAGTGTTCACCAAAGGTCAGTCCAGGCGGCGCCATCTTCTTCAGTCTTTTGCCAATGAATAGAGTTTACTATTGGAGTCGGAGTTTATGCCCGAAGGGTGCTTACCTATTCATTGCCAAAAGCTTCGAACCTGACACTGCATGAACCAATAAGAAAGCCGGGTTAGAGCCTTGCAAGAGGTAATCAAATTCCGTTTGCAAGATCCTGCCATTCTTAACGAAACGTCTCAGAAGGATACGTGGAAATGGAGATCTGAGGTTACACCTTTTTTTTCTGTTCGATCCATCGAACTGCCTGGTGAATCAGTTCGAAGGCATTTTGGAGTCCGAGTTTTTCTTTTATCCGTTCGCGGTAGGTGCCGATTGTCTTTG
>Ga0210085_1001060_pt1 | contig 11090 bp, 12 predicted proteins | sample China_Galinas_PW_5_FD_184866 | JGI IMG/M metagenome (GOLD analysis project Ga0210085, IMG submission 184866) | Wetland microbial communities from San Francisco Bay, California, USA, that impact long-term carbon sequestration - China_Galinas_PWC_D1... | ecosystem: Environmental > Aquatic > Marine... | reverse complement strand
CTTGCTTGTGCTGTTCGTTGTGTCACTTCTCGCCCTTGTGGTGCTTGTGACGCTGGAGGGCATCGAACCGGCCCCGTTGGTCGAGCCGGCAAAACGCCTGTCCCATGATGATATCGAACGGATCAAACGGCTGCTCAGGCAGCATGACCCGAGGCACCTGAACAAGCAGGAAGTTCGCACACTGTCGCTGACAGAACGCGATCTCAATCTGCTGCTCGAGTACGCATCCCCCCATAGCCTGAACACCAGCAGTCGGGCAGACCTGCAGGCTGACGGGATGAAAGTCGGGCTGACAGTAAAACTCCCTGACACACCGCTGGGCGAGTACCTGAACATTACCGCGGATTTCTCCAGTGTTGATGGCAGAATCCATATCGAACGACTCTCGCTGGGTCGACTTCAACTGCCTGGCTGGTTGATTGATCCATTATTACTTCAGCTTCATCGGATAATGCTGGCAAAGTCCGATGAATACCGCACTGTAGTCAAGGCTGTCAGCAGCTATCGTTTCCATGACGATCACCTGGAAGTTGTGTATCAAGTAGATCCGGCGCTGGTCGGGCGGATACAACAAAGTGGCAAGGGATTATTATTCCCGAAAGAGGATACCCACCGGATGCTCGCCTATGACGAGGAACTGGCCCGCATCGCAGAGCAGTTTGCCTCAGGCCCTGTCCCACTTGCCAGGGTATTACCGCCCCTGTTTCAGCTGGCCGCAGCGCGTACAGCCGGGAACGGCGAACCGCAGGCAGAAAATCGAGCCCTGATCCTGACCCTGACCCTGTACGCACTGGGCAGAAACATCAGCCGGTATATTGATGTGCCCAGCGAACCCCACGAGCAATGGCTGCACCTTAGCGTACTGGGTCGTCATGACCTGGTGCAACACTATCTGCTCTCGGCAGCGCTGGCGGTTTCTGCCGGCAGCGGACTTGCCGGTGCGGCGGGTGTATTCAAGGAACTCGACGACTCACGCGGGGGCAGCGGTTTCAGCTTTGCCGACCTGCTGGCCGACCGCGCCGGCATCCGTCTGGCCGAAATGGCAACGGGCACGGATCTGCAGGCCAGACTCTTTCAACAGCGTATGAGCGGTCTATTGCCGGAAGCAGATTTCATGCCTGAGATCGATGCTCTGCCGGAGGGAATCATGGAACTGGAATTCAAACAACGCTACCGGGATCTTGACAGTAAAAACTACAAGCTGGTTGAAGACGAAATCGAACGTCGTCTTTCACGGTGCAAGATCTATCGTCCTTACGAACGCGACAACCTGTAACAAAAAGCATCAAAACAATACTGACCTCTATGATTTTCCAGTGCCGCTACCACATCAAATCATCGGGAACCTGGTAATCCGCGTAGGGATCGTCTTCCCCGCTCTCCTGCCGGTTCGAGGACTGACTGACGATGCAGGCCGCATCACGCTGCATGATCTTCTCCGCCACGATCGACGGAATCACTTCGTAGCCGTCATCGAACCTGACAATGGCGAGCAGGCCGCGCGCCAGCTTGTCGCGGATATCTTCCGTAACGAAAATCTTCCTGACCGACGCACCATCCTGAAAGTTATAACCCAGCTCGCCGTCGTCCCGCGGCAGGCGATTCAATTCGATCAACTGGCGGACCTGCGCCTGCACCGCCCTGTGTTCGAGTTCCTCCTTCTGCCGGCGGTTAAGTTCACGGTCGCGGGCGGCTTTCTCCGCCGCCGCCTGCCGGACTGCCTCCACGGCCTCGTCGACCACCTCGATCTTCTGCTTGCGCTTCAGTTTCTCCTGTTTGCTCTTCGACTTTTTCGCCTCGTTGAGCCGGGTCTTGTTCACCAGGCCCGCCTTGAGAAACTGATCGCCAAACGAATTTGCCATAGTTTTCACCTTCACATTTCAGAATTAATCATGGTTAGCTCAAGCCGTGTTGCTTCGCAACGCCCGGTGGGTTACGCAACAAACGCTTACCCGCCCTACTTTTCGTCTTAAGGAACATCTGAACAAGTCATCCCCGCGAAAGCGGGATCCAGTATCTCACTGATTCTGCACAGACTGGATTCCCGCTTTCGCGGGAATGACAGCCTTAATCAGACTGCCCTTAAGGAAGCGCCATTCGGAACTGATCCCTTTTATCCGCGCCGGGCGAACCAGATGATGTGCCGCGCCCCCTTCGTGCCACGCGTACGGACACGCACCTCGTCCACCTCGAACCCCACCTTTCTCAGCCGCTGCAGAAAGTCCTGATCCGGACCGGCCGACCAGACCGCCAGCACACCGCGAGGCCGCAGCGACGCGCAGGCCGCGTTCAGACCGTCCATGCCATAGAGCCAGTCGTTCTCCTTGCGCGTGAGGCCCTCAGGGCCGTTATCCACGTCCAGCAGGATCGCATCGTACACCGGCTGCCCGGCCCTCAGCACGCGGGCGACATCCCCCTCGCGCACGGTCACCCGCGGATCGCGAAGCGGATGTCCGGCTGCCTCCCCGAGCGGTCCCCGGTTCCACGCCACCACGGCCGGCACCAGCTCGGCGACCTCCACCCTTCCCAACTCGCCGAGGTGCCGCAGCGCGGCGGCCAGGGTAAACCCCATGCCCAGCCCGCCGATCAGCAGTCGCGGCGCGCCGCCTTTCGCCAGTCGGGCGCAGGTCTGCTCCGCCAGCACATCCTCTGAGCCATGCACGCGGCTGCTCATCAACTCGCCACGACCCGAGAGTTTGATCGAAAATTCATCGCTCCGCTGATAGAGACGCAGCTCCCCGCCGTTGCCGGGCACGGGAGCGCTGTCGAGCAGGATCCAGGGGGTCATAACGATCTTGATCCGCGGCAGGCGTCAGCTGTGCGCCAGCATACCGGATTCAGTCCCTTGTCCCGAGGCTGCGCACATACAAGGCTTCCACTTTCTCCCTGGCCCAGGGGGTTTTCCGCAGGAACTTCAGGCTCGATTTGATGCCGGGCTCATGCTTGAAGCATTGTATGTTGATGATTCGTCCCAGTTCCTCCCAACCATAGCGGTCCACCAGGCGAGTCAGGATCACCTCCAGCGTCAGGCCATGCAGCGGATTATTGGGTTGAGGATGACTGATACTGCCCACCAGGTTCAGGAATTCATAAAAAGGTACTGCCCTAATGCTGTCCCATTAATTTCCTCACCCACAGGGAGCACCCAAACACAGGGCATAAAAAAGGGTTAGGGTGTACCCGATTAAGCGCCGGGCATAAAAGGGGATCAAAACAAGATAACTGCATGATTTCATATCCCCTCATCCTGGACTTCTCCCTGAGCACCCGAAAAGCGGGCATAAAGGAAGGGACGCTCTTTTTATCCGCTGCACATGGTATTCATGTCCAGCGGGTATCAACCTCTCACATAACAACTTCAATCCATGGCCTTACAGACAACTCAATTCAGTGTTAACGGGACAGCAGTGGTACTGCCCCTTTGATCTCAAACGTACATCGACCGCTTGTCGATCAGCCGCAACCAGCCGCGGGCAATTCGGTAGATAAGCCAGAGGGTCAGCGCGATCAGCAGGCCCAGTCCGAACGGAGAGCCGACCACGGACACGACCAGCAGCAGGGCAATGAGCAGCCACAGCAGTGCGAACCAGAATGTGCGGATCTGCCAGCGATAGTGCGAGGCCGCCCAGCTGCCGCGTGCACCACTGCGTTTCAGGTAGTTGATAAGGACGGCGATGATCGATGGCACGCTCCCGACGAAGCCGCCGATCACGGTTGCGGTCCCGGTAATGCCGAGCACGATGGCAACCGAGTGCAGACCATAGACGATATGCGCCGCCACCAGGGCCGAGCGCAGGGGTTCATCGCTGTTGGTTTCTTCGGCGGTTGACACGGGGCGTCTCCACGGCTTCCGGGACAGGCCTGGTAGTGTACCGTAAGAAATGGGGGCAGTACCCTTTTTGATACTCACGAGTCAGATCATCGCGCCATGTACATGAAAAAGGGTACTGACCCGAATGGCACTTACTTAAGCTCTAATCCTGGTAAATAGTGTCCGTCCATAAATACCGTTTTCACCGCAGAGACGCAAAGGACGCAGAGAAATTCTTTAACGAAAACAATCAAACACTTTGCGCTCTTTGCGGCTTTGCGGCTTTGCGGCTTTGCGGCTTTGCGGCTTTGCGGCTTTGCGGCTTTGCGGTGAGTTTATCTCTTTTTATGGATGACCGTTTAATAGCCACGAAAACACACGGAAGAACCTGAAATTATGTATGTAAAGTCCGTGTTTTTCCGTGTGCTTTCGTGGCCATTGGGTTGTTTATGATGATATTCCTTAAGTAAGTGCCATTCGGTACTGACCCCTTTTCGGTTTACGGGTCGTGCTATCTTTGCCGCATGTCGAAACGAATCGCCCTTCTTGCCGATGTCCAGAACATCTACTACACCACCCGCCAGGCCTATGGCCGCCTGTTCGACTACCGCACGCTGTGGCAACGGATAAGCGCCGAAGGAGACATCGTTTCCGCGACCGCCTATGCCATAGATCGCGGCGACGAGAAGCAGCTTCAGTTCCAGAATGCCCTCAGGCGCATCGGCTTCACGGTAAAACTCAAGCCCTGGATCCAGCGCAGCGACGGTTCCGCCAAGGGTGACTGGGACGTTGGCATCACCATCGATGCGCTGGAGATAGCAACAACGGTTGATACCGTCGTCCTGCTCTCCGGGGACGGGGATTTCGACCTGTTGCTGGACAAACTCAACACGGACTATGGCGTCAGCACCGAGGTCTACGGCGTGCCGGCACTCACCGCCGGCTCGCTGATCAATGCCGCCGGCGTCTGGCACCGGATTGAAGAGGATCTGTTGCTGCCTGTGCAAAAATGATACCTGCTCCCGTTATCTGAACACCTTCAATGTCCGCCCGGTAATCAGCCGGAAGGTGAACTCGGTTGCAAAGGCCACCGTAATCATCAACACCAGAATCCAGATCCGACCGGGTGCCGTGAGCGCCGTCTGCCACAGCAGTGTGGCCAATGCGGAAAGACAAAGCGCAACCCCGATCAGCGAAACCCAGCGCCGGCTTTGCGTCTCACCCGCCAGTTTCACGTTGGCGCCGTTGACGGCCGCGAAAATCAGCAGAAAGCCGGCGCTGCCCATGGTCGACAGACTGGAAAGATCCACCAGGTTGGCGATCAGCAGTGTGACAGCGGAGGTGATCAACAGCCCTTCCACGGGCTTGCTCCAGAGCTTGTGTTCCAGCACGTCGGGCAGTTCACCGTCCTTCGCGATGATATAGCTCAGCCGGGCCGAACCGTAGAGCGTGGCATTGATCGCAGAGGTCGTCGACAGCATGGCGGCGATGGCAATCAGGGTGAAACCGGCCCGGCCGAGGAAGGGCGTGGCGGCCTCCGCCAGCGCATAATCCCTGGCCGCGACGATCCGGTCCACGGGCAGCGTACCGACCGTCACGATGGCCACCAGCACGTAGAGCACGATCACGAAACCCACCGCCGAGTAGAAGGCGCGTGGCAGGGTCACGGCGGGATTGCGCACATCCCCGGCCGTATTGGCAATCAGCTCGAAGCCCTCGTAGGCCAGAAAGATGATCATGCCGCCCGCTACCAGCTGCAGCGGTGGCGACCATGCCGACACCGCCATCCGGGCGCCTTCCACGCCCGGCATACCCGCAACGATGAACAGCGCCAGGATCAGCAGCTTGATAGCCACCACCCAGTCTTCCGCCCTACCAATCAGTCGGGCGCTGAACAGGTTCAGCCCCGTGATGCTGATCACGCTGGCGCTGATCAGGACATGCTTCGCGAAACCGTGCCATTCCGGCGGAAACAGGGAGGCGCCGTAGCTTCCGAAGGCATAGGCGTACAGCGACAGCATGACCATATAGCTGATCCACAGCAGAATGTTCGCACTGCCCGTCAGCAGGCCGGGGCCGAATGCCCGGTCAAGGAACGCCACGCTGCCGCCCTGGCCTGGAAACGACACCGAGAGGCGTGCATACGAATAGGCGGTCACCAGCGCGACGATGCCCGCGACCAGGAAGGCGACGGGCGCGCCGCCGTGCGCCAGGTCCACAGACAGTCCCAGCACGGCGAAAATACCGCCGCCGACCATGCCGCCGATGCCGATGGCCGTCGCTTCCCGATAGCCGATTTTTTGTGGTTCAGTCCGACTCACGATTAAACCCTCTGCAGTGGCTGAAAGGGGGCGGTATCCTTCCCGATACTGCCGTCACAGCACGCTTGTCCTGTACCAGGACGGGGTACTGACTCCTCATACAGGTTATCCCGGCATCTCGACGGGCAGATAGAAGAACACGAAGCGGCCCTGCTCGATATCCACCTTGAGCGTGGCGCCGTGGTAGATGCCATAATCCACATACCCGGGCACCGCACTGTCCAGATGGCACTCGCTGGCATGCTGCGGGGGATTCGAAATCCCGGTCGCGGTCATACCAGGACAACAGCATGTGCTCACCGAGCTGCTTTTCCGCCTCGGCGTTCGCAAGCCGCCCGGTAGTCCGGCAGCCGTTGTGCCGGCGCAAGTTCCACAACCGTCAGCTTCGACAGATCCGGCCCGGTGGGAATCGGGCAGGAAACCGGATTCTCATTTTCGTTGGACACCGCTCGCTCCTGTTCGTTGTCAAGGCTTCAACAAGTCAGTACCGTTCAGCCAGTCATTGTCCATAAATACAACCGCGTTCACTGAACATGGATACCTGCGATTGGGCGCCATCCGGACTACGATCAATCCTTCTCATAAGCCAGTTCAAGCGAGTCGGCTACTGTGCGCAGGCGCTTGTCACGTGTCCATAGCCATGTCGCGCCACGCAGCATCACCGCTGCGAGTACGTGGGCATCCACATAACCGATGCCACGCCCCGTCAATGCGTGCCGTTCGATGAAAAACAGCACCTCGTCATCGGTAGCGAGCGTCGCTTGTGGCAGGTCTTTGAGCAGCTCCAATACTTCGTTGCGATTGCGCAAGTTGCCGCAGGCCAGTTCTCCCAGTACGAAGGGATGCATCAGCACCTGACTGTGATTCAGCAGATAGACCAGGTCTTCATCACCGGCACGCAGGTGATCCACCCAAACCGAGGTATCAACCAGGATCATGCCGGGTCGGTTTGCCGCCTGCGACCCGGTTCCAGCTGCGGCTCACTGCCGCCAAGCCTCGACAGCCGCCGGGCACTCTCGCGCTCGATCAGGGCGCGCAGCCCTTCCCGCACCAGGGCGGCTTTTTCGGTCACACCGGTAAGGCGCCGGGCTTCGCCCAGTAACTGATCATCGATATTCAGGGTAGTGCGCATGACAAAGGACCTCATTCAGATCGCTACACGCATCAAATAATACATCATATGATGCCAATTATAGTGCCTATTACTCAAAAAAGGGGGACATTCTGCTTTTCGGCATCAACCCATTCCTGCAGCAATGCAGGCTGTTAAATCAGAATGTCCCCTTTTCCCTGTTAAATCAGAATGTCCCCTTTTCCACCCCCAACGGTATACGCTGGTACCCGGCACACACTCAACCCGGCGCACACGGCGGCGCGCCCTCACCTAAAACCCGGCACATGCCAAGAAACAAGCAAAATACCCTGGCCGAACAGCGTCCACCCAGCCGCGATCTGCGCGTACTGAAGCAGCTGTTCACCTTCCTGCGACCCTACCGCAGTGCGGTGCTGGGTGCGGCGGTCGCGTTGCTGATCGCGGCCGGCGCCGTGCTCGGTTTCGGCGTGGTGCTGCAGCGGGTTGTCGATCACGGCCTGAGCAGCGGCTCGGGTGCGGCGCTGAACCAGGCGCTGCTGCTGTTCCTGGTCGTGGTCACGGTGATGTCGGCCTCGGTGGCGGCCCGCGTCTACCTGGTCACCTGGATCGGTGAACGGGTGGTGGCCGATATCCGCAGAGCGGTGTTCGCCCGGGTGCTCAAACTGGAGCCGGCGTTTTTCGAAGTGACGCGCACCGGTGAGGTCATCTCGCGCCTGACCGTGGATACCTCGCTGCTGCAGGTCGTGGTCGGCTCGACGCTCGCGATCGCGGTGCGCAACGCCCTGCTGATCAGCGGCGGACTGGTGATGCTGACCGTGACCAGCGGCAAGCTGGCGTTGCTGGTCCTGCTCGGCGTTCCCGTGGCGGTGATACCGCTGTGGCTGCTCGGGCACCGGGTGCGCCGGCTGTCGCGCAGCAGCCAGGACCGGATCGCCGATATCGGCGCCTTCGTGGATGAAGTGTTGTACGGCATCCGCACCGTTCAGGCGTTCTGTCACGAGCGCATCGACCGGCAGCGTTACGGCGAGCAGGTTGAGGCCGCCTTCGGTGCCGCCATCCGGCGCACCCGGATCAGCGCGCTGCTCACGGCCACGGTGATGCTGTTCACCTTTGTCGCCGTCAGTATCGTGCTGTGGGTGGGTGGCCATGATGTACTGGCCGGGCGCATCAGCGGCGGGCAGCTCTCGGCCTTCGTGTTTTATGCCCTGCTGGTTGCCGGTTCGGTAGGCGCACTGAGCGAGGTGGCCGGTGACCTGCTGCGTGCCGCCGGGGCCACCGAACGGTTGCTGGAACTGCTCAACACCGAACCTGCCATTACCGCACCGGCCACGCCCGTCGACCTGCCCGAACCGGCGCGTGGCGAGGTGCAGCTGCTCGATGTCACCTTCCACTACCCGTCGCGGCCCGACGCTCCCGCGCTCAGCGAACTGTCACTGACCTTGCAGCCCGGCCAGAAGGTGGCGCTGGTCGGCCCGTCGGGCGCCGGCAAGTCAACCGTGCTGCAACTGCTGCTGCGCTTCTACGATCCGCAGGCCGGCGTGATTCGTTTCGATGGCATCGACATCCGCCAGGCCGATCCGCAACAGCTGCGCGGGCGCATGGCGCTGGTGCCACAGGATCCGGTCATCTTCGGCGCCGATGCGCTGGAGAACATCCGTTACGGTTTTCCCGGGGTCAGCGATGACGATGTACGGCGCGCCGCCGAGGCCGCGCATGCGGCGGAGTTTCTCGACCAGTTGCCGCAGGGATTCAATACCTTCCTCGGTGAACGCGGCGTACGCCTGTCCGGTGGACAACGCCAGCGCATCGCCATCGCCCGCGCCATTCTGCGCGACCCGGCCGTGCTGCTGCTCGATGAGGCCACCAGCGCCCTGGACGCCGAAAGCGAACGCCTGGTTCAGGACGCGCTCGAACAGCTGATGCAGGCGCGCACCACGCTCGTCATCGCGCATCGGCTGGCGACGGTGCGCAAGGTGGACCGGATCCTGGTGATGGACAGCGGCCACATCGTCGCCAGCGGCCACCATGACGAACTGATCGCCGAGGACGGACTCTATGCGCGTCTGGCGGCACTGCAGTTCCGCAACTAAAAATGTCAGTGCACATTTTCTACTTGGTGTCCGTCCATAAACACCGTTTTCACCGCAAAGACGCACGACTGCAGGGATGCAGGAGTTAGAGCAACGCATGGAGCAGTTGCCGGAAGGACGCAGAGAAATTCTTTAACGAAAACAATCAAACACTTTGTGAAAAATGGGGATATTCTGCTTTTTGGCGTCTTCCACTGTTGCTGCGATCAAGGCTGTGAAACCGGAATGTCCCCTTTTTTGCTTACCGGGGCGGGGACCTGATCGATGTAGGGTGGGTGAGGCACACCGTTGGTGCCGTAACCCACCGGCTGTGCCGCCAGGCACTCAGAAAAGATGTGTTGTGTTGCTGCGCAACGCCTGGTGGGTTACGCAGAAAACGCTCACCCACCCTACATTTATGACAGGAGCCGATTCTATCCGGATTTATCGAGGCAGAAAAAATGGGAGAAATGGGGACATCCTGCTTTTTGGGGAGAAATGGGCTGGAGAAATGGGGGAGAAATGGGGACATTCTGCTTTTTGGCATCTGCCACTGTTGCAGCGACCAAGGCTGGGGGGGAAATGGAAAATGGGGACATTCTGCTTTTTGGTGGCTTCCATCGCTGCCGCGATCAAGGCTGTGAAACCGGAATGTCCCCTTTTTTGTTAAGGCTGTAAAACCAGAATGTCCCCTTTTCCCTTACCGAAGCGGTGACCTAATCGATGCAGGGTGGGCAAGGCACGCCATTGGTGCCGTAACCCACCGGCTGTGCCGCCAGGCACTCGGAAAGGATGCATTGTGTTGCTGCGCAACGCCTGGTGGGTTACGCAGAAAACGCTCACCCACCCTACATTTATGACAGGAGCCGGTTCTATCCGGATTTATCGAGGCAGAAAAAATGTGTGCTGACACTTCATTAACGATCGATGCCGCCTATCGCGTCGTCGTGGAGCCGTGCGGCAAGCGGATGCGGGTGGTCTTTGCCGGCGAGACCATTGCGGACAGCAGGGACACACTGGTGCTGCTCGAGACCCGGCTGCCACCGGTGAGCTATTTTCCGCGCAAGGACGTGCGCATGGAGTTGTTGCAGCGCACCGACCATCACACCCATTGCCCGTTCAAGGGCAACGCATCGTACTGGACCCTCAAGGCCGGCAATCAGGTCGCGGAAAATGCGGTATGGAGTTATGAGCAGCCGCTGAACGACGCGCAGGCGATCCACGGTTATCTCGCCTTCGACTGGGATGCCATGGAGGCCTGGTATGAAGATGAACAGCAGGTTCTGGAGCAACCGCGGGATCCGTCCCCGTCCGACCTGAAAATGTTTTCCGCCTGACTATTGAACGAGGCCTGGAACACCGCATCGGCGCGCGAGCTGCTGTTGCGGTTGTCGCATTGCCTGTTTTCCTGCGGCGTCCCGGTCCTGCGGGTGCAAATACTCATGCGCACACTGCACCCGCAAGTGTTCGCCACCCGCTATACCTGGTGGCGCGATACCGACGAGGTGGAAATATACAGTGCGCCACACGAAGTGCTGGAGACACGGGAACACAGGGAAAGCCCGTACATGGCTATCCTGGACGGCGCCGGCGGTGTACGGCGCTCCATGGAGGGACCCGACCCGCAGTTCGATTTCCCGATTCTCAGGGACCTGCACGCCAGGGGCGACACCGATTACGTGGCCATGCCGCTGTTCTTCCTGGATGGCCAGATCAACATCATCACCCTGGTCTCGGACCGCTCGGGTGGCTTTTCCACGGAAGAACTCGGCCAGTTCTACGAAATTCTGCCGCTG
>Ga0210085_1001059_pt1 | contig 11093 bp, 9 predicted proteins | sample China_Galinas_PW_5_FD_184866 | JGI IMG/M metagenome (GOLD analysis project Ga0210085, IMG submission 184866) | Wetland microbial communities from San Francisco Bay, California, USA, that impact long-term carbon sequestration - China_Galinas_PWC_D1... | ecosystem: Environmental > Aquatic > Marine... | reverse complement strand
ACCAGGCCGACGGCGTAGACGTCCGAGGCGGTGGAGTGGCCCTCACCGTTGAGCACCTCCGGCGCCAGGTACTGGGGCGTGCCCATGAGCATGCCGGTGGCCGTCAGGGCCACGGAGCCGGCGCGGGCGATGCCGAAGTCGAGCAGCTTCGCCCGACCGTCGTCGAGCACCTGGAGGTTCGACGGCTTGACGTCCCGGTGGAGCACGCCCTGGGCGTGGGCGTGGTCGATCGCCCGGCAGAGCGCCACCAGCACCCCCAGGACTGCGGCCTCGGGCGGCCGGCGCGCCAGCCAGCGCTCGAAGCTCTCTCCCTCCAGGTGCTCCATGGCGAGAAACGGCTGCCCCTCGTGGAAGCCGAACTCGAGCAGGGTGACGATCTCCGGGTGGGAGAGGTGGCCGATGGTCCGTGCCTCCTCCAGGAACCGGGCCCGCGCCTCGTCACCGGTCGCCCCGGAGAGCACCTTGACCGCCACCTTGCGACCGATGTGCGGGTCCTCGCCCAGGTAGACCCGGCCCATGGCGCCCTGGCCCAGGGTGCCGAGGATCCGGTACTTGCCGATTTGATCCGGCTGGGCGGAGGTCTCCGCGCTGCACATGACGGGGGCCATTGTGCCAGCCACCGTCCGGCGCCAGCCCACCCCGATGAGCGGGTGCGCCCCAGGTCTTCCCACCCCGATGGGTGGTGGACGATCCAGGCGATCGGGGCGCCATCCCGCCGCGCACCCCGTCGCCCGACCGGCCCCTGTCATTTCCACGGCGGCTACAATGCGGGACGATGGCGACCTCCCTGACGGCGTGCCCGCGCAACTGCTACAGCACCTGCGCCATGCGGGTGACGGTCGAGAATGGCCGGCTGGTACGAATCGAGGGCGAGGCGCAGAACCGGGCGACGCCCGAGGGGCCGTGCTTGAAGGGGCTCGCCTACGTCGAGCGGGCCCACTCCCCCGACCGGATCACCCGCCCGCTGGCGCGCACCGCAGCCGGCTTCGAGCCGATCGGTTGGGACGAGGCGTTGGAGCGGATCGCCATCGCCCTCGAGCGCACCCGGCGCACGCACGGCCCCCAGTCGGTCCTCTACTACTCGGCGAGCGGCACCAAGGGTCTGCTCAACGGCGCCGGCCTCGCCTTCTGGAAGCTCTTCGGCGGCTGCACCACCACCTACGGCGACCTCTGCTGGCCGGCGGGGCTGGAGGCGACCCGCCTGACCCTGGGGGACAACAAGCACAACGTCCCCTGGGACCTGGCCAACGCGCGGCTGATCGTGCTCTGGGGCAAGAACGTCGCCGAGACCAACGTCCACCAGGTCGCCCACGTGGAGCAGGCCCGGGCGGCCGGCGGCCGGGTGGTGGTGATCGACCCCCGGCGGACCGAGACGGCCGAGCACGCGGATCTCGTGATCCAGCCCCGCCCGGGGACCGACGGCGCCCTCGCCCTGGGGGTGGCCTACGTCCTCGTGCGCGACGGGTTGGTCGACCGGACGTTCGTCGACGCCCACGTCCTGGGGTTCGACGCCTACGCGGAGATGGTCGGCGAGTATCCGCCGGAGCGGGTGGCCGCGATCTGCGAAGTGCCGGCCGAAGAGATCGAGGAGCTGGCCCACTGGATGGGGACGATCGGGCCCATGACGATCAACCCCGGCTTCGGCATGCAGCGCTACACCAACAGCGGCCAGGCGATGCGCGCCATGCTGGCTCTCCTGGCGCTGACCGGGCAGATCGGCCAATCCGGCGCCGGCTGGATGTACGCCAACCTCCAGACGGCGGTGTTCGATGAGGTCAAAGACCCCGTCGCGTTCTTCCCACCGGCCGAGCCGGACGGCGTCGTGCGCGTCGGGATCTCCACTGCGCGGCTGGGGCGGGATCTCCCGAGGCTGACCGATCCGCCGGTCAAGGTCGCCTGGGTCGAGCGCGGCAACCCGATCCCCCAGAACCCGGAGACCGGCCGGGTGCTCGAGGCGTTCCGGGCGCTCGATTTCCGCGTCGTGGTCGAGGAGCTCATGACCGACACGGCGCGGGAGGCGGACGTCGTCCTGCCGGCCAAGAACCTGTTCGAGCAGACCGACGTCATCGGTGCGTACTGGCATCCCTATCTCCAGATCCGGGACAAGGTGCTCGAGCCGCCGCCCGAGGTGCTTCCCGAGACCGAGATCTACCGCGCCCTGGGGCGCCGGCTGGGGATTCCCGAGGCCGATCTCGCGGCCGCCCTGCCCGGGCCGGGAGACGCCGAGGTCGAGGCCTGGCTGGAGGCGAAGCTCGCGCCGTTCGGCCTCGACCTCGAGCGCCTGCGCCAGGGGCCGGTGCTGGCGCCCGGCTGCGAAGAGATCGCCTTCGCCGACCGGGTGTTTCCGACGCCGTCGGGCAAGATCGAGCTGGTCTCGGCGGAGGCCCGGGAGCGCTGGGGGCTGGACGAGCTGCCCCGCTACACGGAGCCCGAGGAGAGCGTCCGCCGGGGCGGCCGGTACCCGCTCCAGCTCCTGACGCCCAACACCAAGAACCGCATCCACAGCCAGTTCGGCAACCTTCAGACGATCCGTCGCATGGCGCCGGCGCCGTTCGTCGGGATCCATCCGGACGACGCGGCGGCGCGGGGCCTGGAGGAGGGCGACCGGGCGCGCCTGTTCAACGACCGGGGGAGCCTGACGCTGCCGGTGCGCTTCGATTGGGGCACGCGGCCGGGCTGCGTCTGGGTAACCAACGGCTGGTGGCTCCAGGAGGGCGGCGCGGTCAACCTGCTGTCTGAGGGCCGCGAGACCGACATGGGTCACGGCGCGGCCTTCCACGACAACCTGGTCGAGGTCGAGCGGGCCTGAGCCATGGCGGACGCGGCAGTGAGCACGGCCCGGCCGGGCCGCTCGAGGAGCGAGCCGGCGTTCGTCTTCGACCCGGACCGCTGCACCGGCTGCGAGGCCTGCCGCGTGGCCTGCGGCATCGAGAACGGGGACGGCGCAGGACTGAGCTTCGATGGAGATCTCGACGACGGTTCAGGCTCAGGCCTCGATACAGGCTGGCGCCAGGTGCTCACCCTGAACCCCGGCCGCCACCCGGCGCTCCCCACCAGCCACCTGAGCCTCGCCTGCAACCACTGCGAGCAGCCCGCCTGCATGCTCGGCTGCCCGGCCGCGGCCTACCACCGGGACGAGGCGACCGGCGCTGTCCTGCTCGACCCCGACAAGTGCATGGGCTGCCGCTACTGCTCCTGGGTCTGCCCCTACGACGCGCCGCGCTACGACGAAGCCGCCGGCGTGATGAGCAAGTGCACCTTCTGCTCCCACCGGCTGGCGGCCGGCGACGAGCCCGCCTGCATCGAAGCCTGCCCGACCGACGCGCTCGCCCTCGGGACGCGGGGCGACGCCAGGGAAGAGCCGGTGGGAGCCGGGCTCGAAGCCTGGGGCCTGGGGCCGGCCCTGGCGGTGCGGCGGTCACGGCGGACGGGTCGAGCAGGGACGGGAGCACCGACATCGGACGATCCGCTCCGTGCGTCGGCATCCGCACGCCCCGAGCCCTCTCCCGGTTCGTCTCAGCCGGCACGGCCCCTTCCCCGGCGCCCGTCCCGGTGGTGGGCTGCGACCGCCCGCCGGACCGCACCGCGCCAGCCGCTCCCGCCCCCCAAGATCCGCCTGCGCGCCGAGTGGGCGCTCGTCCTCTTCACCCTGGCGATCCCGGCCCTGCTCGCCTGGCTCGCCGCCGGCCTGGCCCGTCCCGACCGCACAAGCTCCGGCTGGACCGCCTGGGCGTTCCTCGGCGCCGGCGGTCTGGCCATGGGTCTGAGCACCCTCCACCTGGGCCGGCCGTCCCGGGCCTGGCGGGCGATTCTCAACCTGCGCACCTCGCCGCTCAGCCGGGAGATCGCCCTCTCCTCGGGCTTCCTCGCCGCCGGAGTCCTCCACCTCCTGCTGCCGGCCGGGTCGACCCTCCGCCTCGCCGCGGGTGTCGCGGCCGTTCTCCTCGGAGCCGGCGCCCTGCTCGCCATCGACGCCGTCTACCGGGCCATCCCGCGCCCGGAGGCGCGCACCGTCCACAGCGCCGACGCCTGGCTCACCGGCGCGCTGCTCGTCGGCCTCGCCGTCCAGGTCCCCCTGGCCTGGGCCCCGGCGGCCCTGCTCAAGCTCGTCCTGACCCTGCGCGAGCGCACCCTCCCCGCCCCGCTCCTGGCGCTCCGCCTCCTGCTCCTGGTGGCCGCCCTCACCCTGGCCGTCGCCGGCGCCCCCTGGCCCTGGGTCCTGGGCATCGCCCTCACCGGCGAGCTGCTCGATCGCGCGGCCTTCTACCACCGCCTCGAGCCCGCCAGCCCGGCCCGCACCATGGCGGCGCAGATGACCGCGGCGGTAGGGTCATAGACGACCTCACTCCGCCAGCAGAAAGCCGACCGCCTCCTCTTCGATCCGGTCGAGGGAGGCGAGCAGGGAGTGGTCGTCGTCGACCTCGATCAGCGGGATGTCGGGGTGATCGGCGACGTAGCGCCGCGAGGTCTCGATGGGGACGACCTCGTCCCGGCGGCCGTGGACGATGCGGGCCGGGCAGGGGATCTCCGGGAAGGCGGGGTGGCGCATCATGCTCTCGCAGAACGCCCACCGGACGTCGGTCAGGACGCCGGCGCCGTCCTCGATCGGGAAGGTGCCGTCGCGCCGCCAGGTCTCGAGGCCGCCCTGGCCGAGCAGCTCGGGCCAGCGGTCGACCAGGTTGAAGCCCGGGCAGAGCAGCAGCAGGCGATCGATGCGCTCCGGGTGGCGCCGGGCGGCGACGGCGGCGACGTAGCCGCCGAAGCTCGAGCCGATGAAGCGCCAGGAGGCCGTTTCCGGTCCGTCCGCGATCAGCTCGTCGACCGCGGCCAGGGCGCCCTCCACCGTCAGCTCGGCGAACGACGGCCGGTTGAGGTCGGGCATGGCCAGCCCCACGCCGCGAAGCGCCAGCCGGCGCCGGAGCTCCTGGCCCTTGCGGGTGAGCGGGCCGGAGGCGAAGCCGTGGAGGTAGGCGACGCGGTGCTTCACTTCTCCGCGGCGCCCTTCTTCATGCCCTCGACCCCCGGAAACGCCAGCGCCCCTTTCTCCGTGTACCAGGTCATCACCTCGACCTCCAGGCGGCCGGCCTGGACCGCGGGGTCGGCCTCGGCCAGGCGCCGGGCCTCGCCGACGGAGCCGACCCGGTAGAGGACGAGCCCCCGCAGCCGCTCGTCGTCCTGGTCGCCGAACGGTCCCGCGACGACTGCGTAGCCCTCGCGGGCCATCTTGCGCAGGTGCCCCAGATGGGCGGCTTGGATCTCGGCCACCCGGTCCTCGGGCAGGTCGGGGCGCTCGGCCGGGCGCTTCAAGAGGACGAGCTGGTAGGTGTCGAACTCCATCGGCGTGCTCGCCTCGGCGGCGGCCGCCCCCTCGTCGGCCGCGGATTCACCCGCCGTCTCGCCCGGGTGGGCGCCGACCGGGGCGAGGTCGACGAAGAGGGCCGCCACCAGGGCCAGCGCGGCGAGGAGAAGGGACGACGGTCGGTGGGTCATGGGCAGCTCCCAGGAGGTCGTGGTCGGTCCGCGATCGGTTTCGAACCCAGAGTCTGCCACGGACGGCTCCGGCGGAGGCCGGCACCGCTTCTGTGGACCGCCTCAGCCGCGCGGCGGCTCGTCCCCGCGCCGCCGGAACGCGCGCACGAAGACGACGCACCAGCCGGCGACGAACGCCAGGTAGAGGCCGAGCGCCCACCAGAAGGTGTCGCTCAGGCGGGGCTCGGGGTCGAAGCTGGCGGCGAAGGTCTCGCCCATCAAGTGGCTGAGCAGCATCAGGGTGCCGATCCCGATCCAGAGCAGGTAGACGCTGATCGTCCGCTCGGTCTCTCGGCGCCGCTCGGGAGCGAGCCAATAGTCCTTGTTCGGCATGTTGATCAGGTCGTCGGGGATGTACCGCAGCAGCCACGGCAGGAGCAGGAACGGGCCGACCGTGATCACCACGACGCCGCCGTAGATCGCCAGGAGCTCGGTCTTGGACGACCAGCCGTCGGCCCGGCCGCTCGGCCCGAAGTGGGAGGGGACGGTGTCCGGAAGCTTGGGCGCGTAGTAGGCCACCTGGAGGGCGATGACCACCAGCAGGGCGACGAGGGCGAAGAGAGCGAAGCGCATGGTCTGAGTGGGTTCCGGCAGGCTGAATCTACCAGAGCGTCCGGCAGAGCGTCCGGCGGGGCGACAGGGGCTTGGCGCGATGGCGCGCGCTCGGACGGTGCGGCTTCACACCCTCTTCACAAGCCATTCCTACGATCGCCGACGGCGGTCGCCGCCGGCCGCCGGCCGACTCACGACCTGAACAAGGAGGTTCCTCACAGTGCTCCGACCGAACCGATCCGCTCCGCGCCGCGCCGGCCGGCCTCTCAGTCTCCTCGCCAGGATCGTCGCGCTCGTCCCGTTCGTCCTCCTCTGTACGTCGGCGGCGCCGCCTCTGGCCGCCCAGTCGCCGTCGGCGGCTCCGCGGACGGACCTCGTCCAGGGCTTCGTCGACGCGTTCAACAGCGGCGATCCGGCCGCCCTGGTCGCGTTCCTCCGGACCCACGCCACGCCGGAATGGCTCGCCGAGCGCCCGGAGGCCGACCGGCAGGACCTCTTCGGCCGGATGATGAAGGACCTGGGACGGGTCGAGGTCGCAGAGGTCGACGCGGAGGGAGATGACCGCCTCGTCGTCCACGCCTCCGCCGCGCGGGTGGAGGACCCGGTGCGCTTCGAGCTGGTGCTCGACGCCACGGACCGGATCACCGGCCTCGGGGTCGACATCGCACCGGCGCCGCCGAGCGATCTGCCGCCGTTGCCCTCGTTCTCCGACGCGAGCGGCGACGGAAAGCTGGCCGAGACGGACCGCGCCGCCCTGGATCAGTACTTCCGGGACCTGGTCGCCGCCGACCGCTTCGCCGGCACGGTGCTCCTGGCGCTCGACGGGAGGCCGGTCTTCGAGGGCGCCTACGGTCTCGCCGACCGCGACTGGCAGATCCCCAACCGCATGGCGACCCGGTTCGACCTGGGCTCGATCAACAAGGAGCTGACCAAGGTGGCGATCGGCCAGCTTCTCGAGGCCGGCGAGCTCACTCTCGACGACACGATCGTCGATCTGCTCCCCGACTATCCCAACCCGGCGGTGGGATCGCGGATCACCGTCGCCCAGCTGCTCGAGCACAGCTCGGGTCTCGGCGACATCTTCGGGCCGACGTTCTTCCGCGCCAACAAGGCCGAACTGCGCACCAACCGGGACTACTTCCCGCTGTTCGCGGACAAGCCGCTGCTGTTCGAGCCGGGGACCGATCGCCGCTACTCGAACGCCGGCTACATCGTCCTCGGCGCGATCGTCGCCCGGGTCTCCGGCGAGCCGTTCGCCGACTACGTCACCCGTCACGTCTTCAGGCCCGCCGGCATGACCGGGGCCGCCTTCGCCGCCCGGGACGAGATCCGCCACGACGTGGCGGTGAGCTATACCCGCCAGCCGCGCGGGGACGGCCAACCCACGGCGTCCGGCGAGGACCAGACGCCGCCGCTCCGTCCCGCCACCTTCATGCTGCCGGTGGTCGGCATGGGGGCCGGCAGCGCCGTGGCCACGGCCGCCGATCTGCTCGCCTTCGACCGGGCACTCCGCGAGCACCGGCTGCTCGGCCCTCGCTACACGGCGTGGTTTTTCACCGGCACGCTGCCGGAGGAGGGCGTCGCGGGCGGGGACGGCGCGGCCGGATTCCCGATCGGCGTCGCCGGCGGCGCCCCCGGGGTCAACGCCATCCTCGAAGGCGATGGCCGTCATACGGCGATCGTGCTGTCGAACCTCGATCCTCCGACCGCCGAGGGGCTGGGCGTCGAGCTCGCCCGCCGGCTCGAGGCGCTGGTACCGCCCGGCGCGGCCGATCGGTCCGGTCCTCCCGATCCGCCGGGTTCGCCGCGGCCATCGGATCCATTGCAGAGGGGCGACCGGATGGAGCCCTGAAGAGGTCGGACGAGGTCGAAGGCGGTAGGCTGAGCGGCGATGGTGCCCACCGCCCGCATCCTCCTGGTCGAGGACGATCCCAAGGTCGCGCGGACGGTCCGGCTGTACCTCGAGGCGGCCGGCTACGAGGCGGTCTGGGTGGACGACGGCCGGGCGGCGCTCGAGCGGGCGATCGGCGGCTCGGCCGGGAAGGGCGCCGAGCCCTTCGACCTGGTCGTCCTCGACCTGATGCTCCCCGGCCTCGACGGGTACGCCGTCTGCCGGCGGCTGCGGGAGGTCTCGGCTCTGCCGATCATCATGCTCACCGCCCGCACCACCGAGGACGATCGGGTCCGCGGCCTCGACCTGGGAGCCGACGACTACGTGGCGAAGCCGTTCAGCCCGCGGGAGCTGATGGCGCGGATCCGCGCGGTGCTACGCCGGGCGGAGACCGGGACGGCCGACGGCGTGCTGCGGGTGGCCGACCTGGAGATCGACCTGGGTGCTCGAACGGTCGCGCGCGACGGCCGGACGATCGACCTCACGCCGACCGAGCTCGACCTGCTGGCGACCCTGGCCCGGCATCCGGGCCGGGTGTTCACCCGCGAGGAGCTGATCGCCCGTGCCCTGGGCGAGGATTTCGACGGCAGCGACCGGACGATCGACGCCCACGTCAAGAACCTGCGCCGGAGCCTGGAGCCGGACCCGCGGCACCCGCGGTACGTGGAGACGGTCTTCGGCGTCGGGTATCGGTTCGCCGTGCAGTCATCCGAGTGGGGCACCCAGACCGCTCCGGACCCCGAGTCCGATCCGAGTGAGGCGTCGTGAACAGTCTGCGCCTCAAGATCTTCATGGCCATGGGCCTGCTGGTGGTGGCCGCGATCGCCCTGCTGGGCTTGCTCAGCCGGGGCGTGACCCGGACCGGGCTCGAGCAGATCGTCGAGCTCGAGGAGGCGCGCGGACAGGAGGCCGACCTGGCCCTGGCGGAGACCGTGCGCCGCGACCTGGAGCAGGGCTGGCGGCGGGACGGGGACTTCCGGGCCGCCGAAGGGATCTTCGATGGCTTCGCCCGGACCACCGCCGATCTGCCGCGGGTCCCCGGGATGGCTCTCTTCGATGCCCGGGCCCGGCTGGTCATCGGCCGCGGCATGCCCTCGGACCGGGTGGAGGCGGAGCCGCTCGACGGGCCCGAGGCGGGGATGATCGAGGCCCGCTGGACGGTGGGCGGCGGCGGCCATCTCGAGACGCTGGCCCTCCGGGGCGGCCTGCCGATCCGCGACGGGGAAGGCCGCCAGGTGGGGACCCTGTTGACCATCCCCCGGCCCTCGGCCGAGCGCGCGTCCGACCGCCGGGCCGCCCTGGTACAGGTCGACCGGCGCCTGCTCGTCGCAGCCGCGGGCGTGGCGATCCTGGTCCTTCTGCTGGGGAGCCTCCTGGCCCGGCGGATCGTCCGGCCGGTCGAGGCCCTGGCGGACGCCGCCCGTGGCGTCGGCTCCGGAGACCTGAGCCGTCGGGTGCGCATCCGCTCCCACGACGAGCTCGGCCGCCTGGGGCGGGCATTCAACCAGATGGCCGGCGCCCTGGAGCGCGCCGAGGCGCTCCGCCGCCAGATGGTCTCCGACCTGGCCCACGAGCTGCGCACGCCCCTGGCGGCGCTCCGCGCTCAGCTCGAGGCGCTCCAGGACGGCCTCCTCGCGGCGACCCCGGAGACCGTCGCCTCCCTGGTCGACGACGCCGACCACCTGGGGCGGCTGGTCGATGACCTCCAGGACCTCGCCCTGGCCGACGCCGGACGCCTCTCCCTCGACCGCCGGTCGCTCGACCTGGGAGCCGAGGTCCGGGCCGCCGCCCGCTCCCTCGGCCTCGCGCCCGAGGCGGGCTCCGGATCCGGCCTGGAGATCGACTTGCCGTCCCGCCTGCCGCGGGTCGAGGCCGACCCCCGGCGTCTGCGCCAGGTCCTCCACAACGTGCTGGACAACGCGCTCCACCACGGCGCGAGCGGAGCTCCCGAGCGGCCGATCCGCATCGCCGCCCGGACGGTGGACCGGGGCCGACAGATGATCCGCCTCACCGTCCGCGACCACGGTCCCGGCATCCCGGAGCGGGACCTCGCCCGGGTCGCAGAACGCTTCTATCGGGCGGACCCGTCCCGCGGCCGGACGTCCCCCGGGCCTCGCCAGGACGGTCAGCCCGGTCGGTCCGGGCGGAGTGGGGACCGCGGCGGCACCGGCCTCGGCCTCGCCATCGCCAGGTCCCTGGTCGAGCTCCACGGCGGCACGCTCCACGTCGAGACCCCGGACGGCGGAGGTACCGAGATCGCGATCACCCTGCCGGCGGCATAGGCCAAGGTGGCCAGCCGGACCTGACGCCTCGCTCGAGCGGCGCCACCTACCGCCCGAACAGGAACGAGATCACTCGCGCCGGCTTGCGCGGCCCGCTCTCGTCCTCCGCGTGCCACCAGTCGTCCCGCCGCTCGAGCGACAGGCCGGCCGCCTCAGCTGCTTCCAGGAACGCGGCCGCGGGATGGACGAAGGCCTCGATCTCGGTGGTGGCGCCGGCCCGCTCGAAGCGCGCTTTGGTGCCGCGGACCTGGCGATCGGGATGGAGCTCCGAGACGAACAGCCGGCCGCCGGGGCTGAGCGCCCGGTGGGCCTCGGCGAAGACCGGCGCCAGATCAGCGACGTGCTCGAGCACCAGGTTGCAGGTGACGAGATCGGCTGACGCGTCCCGGCACGGCCAGCCGGCGGTCGCGTCCGCCACCGCGAACAGGACCCGCCCGGCCGCTGTCTCCCGCCGCACCTTCCCCCGCGCGACCCCAAGCATGCGGGGCGAGAAATCGAGCGCCAGGACCCGCTCCGCCCGAGACGCCAGGAAGTCGGTGTTCTTGCCCGTGCCGCAGCCGACCTCGACCACGGTCCGGAGCGCCAGCTCCACCAGCACCTTCCGGGTCACCTCCCCGTCCAGGTCGCGGGTCCGGTTGCGGTCCGAATCGTAGGTCGCCGCCCAGGCATCGTAGCTCGCCCGGACGGGGGAGGGGGCGTCACGAGTCACGGAACGTCACCGGGTCGGGGATCCTCGTCATGCCGGCAGTCTACCGAGTGAGGTTCCGTGACGACTGGTGCGGAGATTTTGCCGAGTCATCGCCAAAATGCTCGGTTCGTATCCATCAACGTACCGCTCA
>Ga0210085_1001058_pt1 | contig 11097 bp, 9 predicted proteins | sample China_Galinas_PW_5_FD_184866 | JGI IMG/M metagenome (GOLD analysis project Ga0210085, IMG submission 184866) | Wetland microbial communities from San Francisco Bay, California, USA, that impact long-term carbon sequestration - China_Galinas_PWC_D1... | ecosystem: Environmental > Aquatic > Marine... | reverse complement strand
TTGCCGTTGCCACGAAACGCCTCGTTCTCGTCCTCCTGGGCCTCTTTCACCCATCGGCTCAGCATTCCACGATCGATCCCTAGCTTCCTCGCCGCCTCCGATTGGTTGTAGCCTTGCTCGAGGACCAGTCTCACTGCGTCCTGCTTGAATTCCGTCGTGTACTTCTTACGTGTTGCCATCTCTCACCTCAGTTTCAGGTTTGCCCCTTAACTAAGGTGTCCGTTTGCATTGAACCACCTCACTTAAATGCGGCGCATCCGTGTAAATCATTTTCCGGCAATCGCCTAAAGTCGCGCGCGGTCTATGCAATACGCGGCAGTGCTGGAGCTGCTCTCCTGCATCCCTGACGGAGCCAATCTCGGCAGGTCCATACCTCGCTAACGATCATGGGACGAGTCGAGCAGCCCCAGAGGCAATGAATGGTCGCCACGCCCCTGATCGTACCCTCACCCCAACCCTCTCCCATAAAGGGAGAGGGGGCAAACGTGCTTCGCGAATTTCACCGTAATCAGCTACGTGTAATCAAGGGGGAGCAATCCGACCTCATATTCCAACTCGAATCCGATTTTGCCCTGGCAAAACCGGATCTCTCACCCCTTGATGCAGATCAGCGGCTCCAGGCGAACCACCTTGCGGGCGAGGCCCGCCGCGTGGGCGGCATCGACGACGGCACTAACATCCTTGTAGGCCCCCGGGGCCTCCTCGGCAACACCGCGCAGACTGGGGCTGCGGATCAGGATACCCCGGCGAGCCAGGTCATCGAGCACCGCGCGGCCGTTCCATTGGCGCTTGGCGGCATGCCGGCTCATGGCGCGCCCAGCGCCGTGACAGGCGGAGCTGAAGGCCTGCCGCTCGCTCTCCCTGGTACCGGCGAGGATGTAGGAGGCGGTGCCCATGGTTCCACCGATGAGCACCGGCTGGCCGGCGGGTCGCAGGCCCTCCGGCACGTCCGGGTGACCGGGACCCAGGGCGCGGGTGGCCCCTTTGCGGTGGATGAAGAGGCGGCGCTTGTGGCCTTCGATCTCGTGCTCCTCGACCTTGCAGGTATTGTGCGAGACGTCGTAGAGAAGCCCGATCCCGGCCTCCGGGATGATATCGGCGAAGGCTTGTCGGGTGAGATGGGTTAGGATCTGGCGATTGGCCAGGGCGCAGTTGATGCCGGCGCGCATGGCCCCCAGATAGCTGCGGCCCACGGGGGAATCGATGGGGGCACAGGCGAGCTCCCGGTCGGGAAGGCGGATTCCGTGCTGACCCGCCGCGAGCAGCATCCGCTTGAGGAACTCGGTGCCGATCTGGTGCCCGAGGCCGCGGGAGCCGCAGTGGATGCTGACGAGGACGTCGTCCTGGGCGAGCCCGTAGACCTGCGCGATCTGCGCATCGTAGATCCCCGTGACGACCTGCACCTCCAGGTAGTGGTTGCCGGAGCCCAGGGTGCCCATCTCGTCGCGCTGGCGCCGCTTGGCCCGTTCCGAGACCTGGGACGGATCGGCACCTTCCACGCGGCCAAGCTCCTCGATCCGCTCCAGGTCTTCCGGCTCCCCGTACCCCTGCTCCAGTGCCCAGCGGGCACCCCCTTCGAGCATGCGGTCGAGGTCGCGCTCCGAGAGGCGGATGTGCCCGGTGCTGCCCAGCCCCGCCGGGATGCGGTAATAGAGGGCATCGGCCAGCTCTTTCTGCATCGGTATCAGGTCCCGACGCCCGAGACCCGTGTGCAAGGTGCGCACGCCGCAGGAGATGTCGAAGCCGACCCCGCCGGCGGAGAGCACGCCGCCCTCCGCGGGATCGAAGGCGGCCACGCCGCCGATGGGAAAGCCGTAGCCCCAGTGGGCGTCAGGCATGGCGTAGGAGGCGGAGACGATCCCCGGCAACTGCGCCACGTTGGTCGCCTGCTCCAAGACCTTGTCGTCCATGTCCCGGATAAGCGCCGCATCGGCAAAGACGACCGCGGGAACGCGCATCTCCCCCCGACGAGGGATGCGCCAGGCACAGGGTGAAATCTGCTCTAGACGGCTTGTGTCCAAGGCGAGGCTCCGGAGCTGAGCGACCGCGACCTACGCGACGACTACTTCGAGTCTAGACCCCCGAACACAAGCCGTCAGCTGCCCCCCGGATTCCTATTTCCGTTTGCTGTCCGCAGCGTACTCGAAGGCATCCGAGAACATGTGGTCCATGGTCAATCCCCGTGCCTCGAAGGCATCCCGGCCCGCATTCACCATCACCGGGGGTCCGCTCATATAGACGTCGAAGCCGCTCATGTCCGGGTGGTCCACGACCACCACTTCGTGAACGAAGCCGGTGCGGCCCTCCCAGTCGGCATCCGGCTCGGACAGCACCGGCGTATAGGTCAGGTTGGCGTGCTCCTGCACCCACTGCACCGGGAGGTCCGGCAGATAGAGGTCACGCCGCGAGCGCACGCCCCAATAGAGGTGCATGGGGCGCTCCACGCCCAGGTAGAAGGCGTGCTCGATCATGCCCTTGATGGGGGCGAAGCCGGTACCGCCCCCCATGAAGATCATCGGGCGATCCGATTCCTCGCGCAGAATGAAGGTCCCCAGGGGGGCCTGAATGCGCAGGATGGACTTCTCCTCCATACTGGCGAAGACATAATCGGTGAACTCACCCCCCGGCACATGGCGCACATGCAATTCGACGAGCTCATCGTCGTGCGGGGCGTTGGCGATGGAGAAGGCGCGCTTGCGCCCATCCTTCAGGATGAAGTCCAGGTACTGCCCTGCGAAGAACTGCAGACGCTGATTGTCGGGCAGCTTGAGATAGAGGCGCATCACGTCGTGGCTCAACGGCTCCTTGCCGACCACGCGGCAGGGAAGGGTCCGGACCTCCACTTCGCCCACGGTCTGGACCTCCGACACCCCGAGGACCAAATCACTGAGGGGAACGGCCTGGCAGGTCAGGCAGATGCCGGGAGGATGCCCCACCAGGGCATCGGGCCGTCCGTCCGGGTAAGTGACCTCGCCTTCCCGCAGCTCGGCAGCACAGGAGCCGCATTGACCGTTGCGGCAGCCATAGGGCAGACCGACTCCCTGGTGGAGTGCGGCCTCGAGCAGGCTCTGACCCTCCTCGACCTCGAAGCTGTGACCGCCGGGCTCGGTACGAACAGTGAATCTCATGAGGCTCCTTACCTAACAAATTCGGTGTCTGACGGGAGAGTTGTGAAAGCGAGAAATTTTATCCAATATGGTGCTATCGTTCGGTTGGACAACCCTCGGCAGCTCGACCCGGTTGCTCCGAGACCGGTCCGAGCCCGCTCGGTGCATCTCGCAAAGCATGACCATACCGACATCAGGAGTCGCCACCATGAAATCCCTGAGCATCCCAGTCCTTCTCGTCTCATCCTTGACTGTCTCCGCCTGCGGAACGACCACCGGGTCGCGAGCCGGCAGCGGCGCCCTGATGGGCGCGGCAGGCGGCGCGTTGGTCGGGTCCTTGAGCGCGAACGCGGGGAAAGGCGCCCTCATCGGGGCCGGTGTCGGCGCCCTCGGCGGCTACCTGTACGACCAACACCAGAAAGGTCACATCGACTGATTCGCCGTTCCTATGTGAGCCAACCGGGCTGGCGCGAACCCGGTTGACGGCGGCATACAGATCTACTAACTTTGCCGAAGTTTTCAGCGCAGACAGTCTTCAAGGTCCCGAGCCACTCACGGAAAGAAGCATCCGCCATCCCGCTCCGGATTCGCGTCCGGGGGTCGCCGCGGGACCTACTCGCCCAGTCCGTTCGCGCTTGCTCGACAGCTCGCTGACGGCACTCTGCTCGAACCATCCGCCGGTGACCCCTTTCCGATCGCCTCTGGCAGTCCGGTCAGCTGGAACGCATCCTCTTTCCAAGCCGCGTCGGGTCCCCGGGACAATGCCGGAAGGCCGTGGTCTACCCAGGGGCACCTCGAAAGTCCCATTCTAGGGATTTTCGAGGTGCCCCGAGGCCGGAAGGTTGCGGAAACGGTGATGCCTAGCCGTTCACTTTCGCCTGGCTCGTGCATTGGTCAGGCGGTGGTGCCAGATCGATCGATGCACGACTTGCGCGAGAGTAGAGCGATGCGGATCTACGTGGGAAACCTGCCCTACAGCGTCACCGACGAGGAGCTGCGGGACACATTTGGCGAGTTCGGAGAGCTGGTGAGCGCCGAGGTGGTCAAGGATAGATTCTCGGGTCAGTCCAAGGGATTCGGCTTTGTGGAAATGCCGAACAATTCGGAGGCCGACCAAGCGATCAAGGCCCTCAACGACCAGCCCCTGAAAGGCCGGAAGCTGACGGTCAACGAGGCCCGGCCCCGAGCCGATCGTAACCGGCGCGGCGGCGGGGGCGGCGGGGGCGGCGGCTACCGCTGAAAGCAAGCGGAGGCACGCGGCTTCAGGAATAGGCCGCGCTCCCTCCTCCGCGCGGGTACGGGAAGGCGGCTCGGGCTCGGCGGCCCTTTGGCCTCGGGGTCCGCCATCAATCGATCCCGAGACTTGGCCAAAGCTCGTCCACCCGTCGCACGACCTGCTCGTCCATGCGGATGGGCCGGCCCCATTCTCTTTGCGTCTCCCCTTTCCACTTGTTGGTCGCGTCGAAGCCGATCTTGGAGCCCAATCCCGATACCGGAGAGGCGAAATCCAGGTAATCGATCGGCGTCCGCTCTACGATGACCGTGTCTCGCGCCGGGTCCATGCGCGTGGTCATGGCCCAGATGACGTCCTTCCAGTCCCGGGTATTCACGTCCTCGTCCACGACGATCACGAATTTGGTGTACATGAACTGGCGCAGGAAGGACCAGACGCCCAGCATCACGCGCTTGGCGTGCCCCGGATACTGTTTCCTCATGCTCACCACCGCCAGGCGATAGGAACAGCCCTCCGGCGGCAGGTAGAAGTCTTGGATCTCCGGGAACTGCTTCTGCAGGATGGGCACGAAGACCTCGTTGAGGGCCACACCCAGGATGGCCGGCTCGTCCGGCGGCCGCCCGGTATAGGTGCTGTGGTAGATGGGGTCGCGGCGCTGGCTGATGCGCTCGATGGTGAAAACGGGAAATCTGTCCACCTCATTGTAGTACCCGGTGTGATCCCCGAAGGGACCCTCGGCTGCCATGTCGTCCGGGTGAATGAAGCCCTCGAGCACCAGCTCGGCGCTCGCAGGGACCTGCAGCTCGTTGCCGATACAGCGGGTGACCTCCGTACGGCTGCCCCGTAGAAGGCCGGCGAAGGCGTACTCTGACAGGGCATCCGGTACCGGCGTGACCGCCGCCAGCATGGTCGCCGGGTCGGTGCCCATGGCGACCGACACCGGAAAGGGCTCCCCGGGGTGCTCGAGACACCAGTCGCGGAAATCCAGGGCACCGCCGCGATGGGCCAGCCAGCGCATGATGACCCGGTTACGGCCCAGCACCTGCATTCGGTAGATACCCAGGTTCTGGCGCGGCTTGCGGGGACCGCGAGTCACCACGAGACCCCAGGTGACGAGGCGTCCGGCATCCCCGGGCCAGCAGGTCTGGATGGGCAGCCGCTCGACATCCACGCCGTCGCCCTCGATGACGACCTCCTGGCAGGGGGCGCCCCCGACCTGCTTGGGGGCCATGTCCAGGACCTTCTTGAAGATCGGCAGCTTTTGCCAGGCATCCTTCATGCCCTTGGGCGGATCCGGCTCCTTGAGAAAGGCCAGCAGCCTTCCGACATCCCGCAGGGCGTCGACGGACTCCTCCCCCATCCCCAGAGCCACCCGCTTGGGGGTGCCGAAGAGATTGCCGAGGAGGGGGACCTGCGACCCCTTGGGCCTTTCGAACAGGAGGGCGGGACCGCCGGCACGCAGGGTACGGTCGCAGATCTCGGTGATCTCCAGATAGGGATCGACCTCGATGGAGACACGTTTGAGCTCGCCGCGCCGCTCTAGCTGGGCGATGAAGTCTCTCAAGTCCTGGTATTTCATTGCGTTACTCGATGAACCGCAGAGGCGCAGAGACCACCGAGAGGACTGGGAATGCTCAGATCGCGTCCTCCCGAATTCAGCGCCGGTTCAAAGACGCCTCACAGGGTATTCCCCAGACCGTCCTGCGCGTCCTTTGCGCCCTCAGCGTCTCCGCGGTTGGATTGCTCCTTCAGGCCGCGATGCCGGAGTGCCGCAGCAGGGCATCGATGGTCGGCTCGCGCCCGCGGAAGCCCACGTAGAGGTCCATGGCCTCGGCAGAGCCGCCCCGCTCCAGGATGTTCTCGCGAAAGGCGCGCCCCCCGTCAGAATCGAACAGTCCGCGCTCCTCGAACAGAGAGAAGGCGTCCGCGGACAGCACCTCGGCCCACTTGTAGCTGTAGTAGCCCGCCGCATAGCCCCCGGAGAAGATGTGCGAGAAACCGTGGGCAAAGCGGTTGAAGGCCGGTGGCTTCATCACCGCCACCTGATCGCGGACCTGATCCAGGATCTCGTAGATGCACCCTCCCCGCTCCGGGTCGTACTCCAGGTGCACGCGGAAATCGAAGATGGCGAATTCCAGCTGACGCACCATCTGCATCCCGGACTGGAAGTTCTTGGCCGCCCGCATCCGCCGGTACAGCTCATCGGGGATCGGCTCGCCGGTATCCACATGGCCCGAGATCAGGTCCAGCGCCTCCCGCTCCCAGCACCAGTTCTCCATGAATTGGCTGGGCAGCTCCACCGCGTCCCAGGGGACACCGCTGATCCCCGCCACCGCCGGATAATCGACCTTGGTCAGCATGTGGTGCAGGCCATGGCCGAACTCGTGAAACAGGGTCTGGACCTCGTCGTGGGTGAGCAGGGAGGGACGCTCTCCAACCGGCGGGGTGAAGTTGCACACCAGATACGCGACCGGGATCTGGTCGCAGCGGCTGGTGTGGAAGCGGTTGGTGCACACGTCCATCCAGGCGCCCCCGCGCTTCTTCTGGCGGGCGTAGGGATCCAGATAGAATTGGCCCCGCAGCTCGCCCGCCTCGTCCCGGATCTCGAAGAAGCGTACGGACGCATGCCAGGTCTCTACGCCCTGCACCTCGCGTATCCGGATCCCGAAGAGCCGCTGCACCACCGCGAACATGCCGTCGAGCACCCGTGGGATCGGGAAGTAGGGGCGCAGCTCCTCCTGGACGATCCGATGCCTGTGCTGCCGCAGCTTCTCCGAGTAATAGGCGAGATCCCAGGGCTCGAGCCCCTCGTGTCCATGCTGTTCCCGCGCGAACTGCGCCAGCTCGTCCAGCTCGCGGCGCGCCTGGACGACCGAGCGCTCCGCCAAGTCGTTCAGGAAGCCCATGACCTCGTCGGTGGAGCGGGCCATCTTGGTGGCCAGCGAGCGCTCGGCGTAGCTGGCGAAGTCCAGCAGACCCGCCAGCTCATGTCGCAGCTGCAGGATGCGGTCCATCACTCGGGTATTGTCCCAGTCGCCGGCGTTCGGCCCCTGGTCCGAGGCCCGGGTGCAGTAGGCGCGATAGACCTCCCTGCGCAGCCCCCGGTCGTTGGCGTAGGTCATGACCGGAAGATAGGAAGGAAAATCCAGGGTCAGGACCCAACCCTCCAGTCCGCGCTCTTCCGCCGCCTGCCTCGCCAGGGCCAGGGCGGACTCCGGTAAGCCGGCAAGGTCGCTCTCCTCTTGGATCTGTTTGCTCCAGGCGTTGGTGGCATCGAGCAGGTTCTCGTCGAATTTGCTGGTGAGCTTGGAAAGCTCCTGGCTGATCTCCTTGTAGCGGGCCTTCTTGTCCTCCGGCAGGTCGACGCCGGAGAGGTGGAAGTCGCGCAGGCCGTTCTCCAAGAGCTTGCGCTGCGAGGCGTCCAGATGTTCCTGGCTCGCGACCGCCCGATAGCCCTCGAACAAGGCCCGATTGTGGCCGACCTCGGTGCCGTATTCGCTGAGCTTGGGCAGGCAGGCGTTGTAGGCGGCTCGCAGCTCGTCGCTGTTCATGACCGCATTGAGATGGCCCACCGGGGACCAGGCACGATTGAGCCGATCGTCGACTTCTTCGAGGGGCTCGATGAAGCTCTCCCAGGTGGGGGGGACCGCATGGCCGGTCAGCTCGCGGATTCGTGTCCGACAGGCGGCGAGCAGGTAATCCACGGCAGGCTCTACCTGATCAGGAGCGATACGGGAAAAGGGCGGGAGACCGCTCATTTCGAGCAAGGGATTGTCCATGGACGATGACATCTCGGATACTGTGAATCTTGTTAGTCGGCGATGAATCCCGTGCCCGCGTCGTGGGGGATCCGCACCTGCATGGCGTGGATCATGTCTCTCGTGGATCTGGGCTCGAACTTGCGGGGAACGCAGAGAATCAGCTCATGCAGGTCCCGGTGGATCTTGTCCCGGACGCTCCCACGCAGTGAGACCCAGTCGCCCTCGGTCCGATGGAAACTGCCCTCGTCGCCGTATGCGTAGATCTTGAGAGCACCGTGCGGCGTGCAGCGCAGGCCCTCGAAGGAGACGTTGCGCACCCCGCTGCGCGACTCCACCACCAATGTGTAGCGCACCGCCCCGTCGGCGCCTATCGAGATATGCTTGCCGTCGATGAATTGGCGGAACTGCGAGGAGGGATCGTCCACGCTGAACTCGACCAGATCTCCGTCCTTCGGCCAAGGCGGCAGGCTCGTGGCAGACTCCTTCCAGGTCGCATCTCGATCCTGGACACTGGAAGGCGTCGGCGCAAATTGCTCGTCGATGAAGGGACGGTCCCAATCGGCAGAAACAGCCAGGCTCGGGAGAACCGCCAGCGTCAGGGGGAGGATCAGGGCAATGGGTCGCATCGGGAAATACCTGGCAGATCGGCTCGCGTGTCGGGATGGAGCTTCAAATATAAGGTCGGAAGGGGAGCCGAACCAGTACCCTGCTGGAGGAAGCCGGGCTCCCGCTTCTGGTGATCGTCTGGGAAGCACCGCCGCCGGTCGCGCCGCGGATCCTCCCGTGTGGCCACGAAGTAAGCGGCTCCCTTTTCCGGTGGTCAGGGACTGAAAAAGCGGAGCATCCGTTTAAAGAGGCTGTGGTCCTTATCCTTGACCCGAAGCGACTCATCGGTGGAGTCGCTTGGCCTCTCAGTAACGATGCTTTCTACCACATTCTCGGAGTCTTCATTGACGGCAGAGATTTCCTCGGGACTTGCGGAGCTGATCGAAGATCCCTGCTCGGGCTCCTGGTCCTTGCCGCCGGACGTAGACGTTGCAGTGGCCACTGCATCGGCTGGATGGACCCTGTCCTCGATTTCGGCGGACGCTGGTGGAGCCTTTATGTCGCTAGCGGATTCAACGCCGATCTGGTTATCACTCTCGCTGGACATGGCAGACCCTGTCCCCGTCACATAAGGAGGGGCAAAATTCACGTAGTCGCGGGTTAGATAGCCGGCGGCAGTCCACTCGCGCAGCATCAGGGTCAGGTGCCACGTCCCGTCCGGTGGTTGCTGAAAGACGAGGTCGTAGTGACAGTCCGTCAAAAAATGCTGCCCGAGTATTTCTCCAATGGTAGTGCCGGCTAACGGGATACCTCCGAAATCTCCGCCGGTATACGGACTTTCGAGTGCCCAAAGCTCGACGGACAGGGTACCGCTGATGTCCCTGGAATCACGGTGACTGGCAATCCTGCCAATAGAGATCGTGACCCGTCCGTTCTCGATACTGTGTGCGCACTGTTCCAGGGTAAGAGGCGAGGAATCCATCGTGCTTGATTCGGTATGGTTTGGATACATCGGTTATGGCTCTATCGTTTTGGCGCCACGATTTTATTCGCAATTTCTGTCGGAGTGAAATGCGATTTGACAAAACCTCAGCCGCACCAATGCGGTGCACCACGTTGCACCTCAAACGACCACTAGCCATCTATGATTTGGCGAGATTCCATCGCGTCTCGTTGCTCGGGCGGCTCGTGTGTATCTGCGTTCACATAAGTTGCTGTGGGACTTCGAGAGCGGACAGCACGAGAACCACTGTACCGATAGGCGCTTTCGACCCAAAAGAGACGTCGCCAGACCCGTCCTGTCATCTGAACTTGTCAAGATCGAGAAACAAGTGTTTATTTTGATCTTTGCGCTCTTATCTCGGCCAGGATCCTCTCTAGCATATCTTTAGATTGTTTGAATAGACTGCTTCCACGGCTTGTAATCAGCATGCTCGCAGGTGTTTTCAGGTCTGTTAACATTTTATTGCATGCGTGCTCAAAATCTACTTTCTGCTTTGGCGCAAACACTCGGAAATGCTTCAAGAATACGTCTTCATACGCAAATACCTGTCGGAACTTGTTTACATCATTCACAAGGGGAACCAGTTTCTGATGTGCCTCTCTGAAGTGTGTGTAAGCTGTAGACGAGTCGTCATCTTCTATCGACCTAAGAAGCATCACTCGCGCATACTGAGCGTTTATATACGCCGTATCATAGTGGTATTTCTTTGAGGCAATCTCATACGCACGGCGAAGATTATATTCCGCTTTATCAAGCTCGTTGTATATAATCCTCGCCATCGCATACTGAACCCAGTACTGAGGATCTCTGACTTGCCACGGTACTTTTACTCTTAACCGTTCGTAATACTTTATTAAGTTATTTCTTTTGTTATGATCCGGCAAAAGTCTCTCCACAACGTGAAACTTCATAAGCGAACGAAAAATACCTGTTTGCATGTTACTTCCGCCATGGAAGTTATCGAATCGCTGGGCAATATCTAACAAACGATCCGTAACATATGAAGCGATCATATGTTTTGTGAGAATGTGATAAGAAAAAGCGCTGACTTTGCCGCAATATCTTTGGTTGTCGGGTGAAATAATTCCTTGAATCCTTTGTGTAACTGTAGTTCTGAGGTATAGATTAAGTTATTTCGGATCTCTTACGTTTGCTGTGGGTGAGACCAGAGCACGCGGAGCCATGATCAAGTCTGCGCTCGTGCGGGCGCCTTGAAGGGCGAAGCTGGCAAATGGGTGAGCTTGCCAGCGATGAGGTAGGCGATGGTGATCAGATGTCGGATGGTGCCGTAACCGCGCGCCTTGGCTTTAGCGGCCTGAATCTGGCCGTTCGCGGCCTCGACACGGCCATTGGTCAACTTGGAGTCGAAGGCGTTGAGGATGCCCTCCCAGTGGTTTTTAAGGCTCTTGGCGACTTGTTTGATCGGTTCGATGCGGCAGCGTCGAG
>Ga0210085_1001056_pt1 | contig 11106 bp, 10 predicted proteins | sample China_Galinas_PW_5_FD_184866 | JGI IMG/M metagenome (GOLD analysis project Ga0210085, IMG submission 184866) | Wetland microbial communities from San Francisco Bay, California, USA, that impact long-term carbon sequestration - China_Galinas_PWC_D1... | ecosystem: Environmental > Aquatic > Marine... | reverse complement strand
CATTGATCCGCCCCGGGCAGAGACAGTCGAAATACCCGAGCCCGTGCCGATAGCCCGACCGGAGCAGGAGAGTGTGGTGGCTGGCCTGAAGCGCCTGTCGCAAACCTATCCCATGCTGAGCAAGACCGAGATGCTGAGCGCTACTTCGGATCTGGTGGCACGGAATATCATGCTCGGGACGGATCCCGCGCAGGTCATCGACCAGCTCGAGGACATATTTCGCGAGCATTACCGCAAGCTCGGGGAGCCGTCGGAACGGTAAGCCATGAATATCGTACGCGCCTGGTATAACCGCTATATCTCGGATCCGCAGGTCGTCATCCTGGCCCTGCTGTTGATCGCGGGTTTCGTCGTTATGATGACCCTGGGCGAAATGCTCGCCCCGGTGGTGGCCGGCGTGATCATCGCCTATCTGCTGGACGGTGTGGTGGAGAAATGCCGTCGCTATGGCGCCCCACGCCTGTCCGCGGTCATTCTGGTTTTTCTGCTGTTTATGTCGTTTCTGGTGTTCGCGCTGCTGTGGATGATGCCGCGCCTGTCATCGCAGCTCACCCAGCTGGTCCAGCAGCTTCCGAACTGGATCGCGCAGGGTCAGGAGGCCCTGCAGCAACTGCCGGAGAAGTATCCGAATCTGTTTACCCAGACACAGGTGAATGACCTGATCACCGCCATTCGCGCCGAGATCACGGCACTGGGTCAGCAGGTGTTGTCGCTGTCCGTAGCCTCGGTTGTCAGTCTGATGGCCGTCATGGTGTACATCATCCTGGTGCCGGTGCTCGCCTTTTTCTTTCTCAAGGACAAGGAAACCATCCTCGGCTGGTTCGGCCAGCGTCTGCCGCGGGAGCGCGGGCTGGCGAACCAGGTCTGGCACGATGTCAATCTGCAGGTTGCGAACTACGTACGCGGCAAGGTCTGGGAAATCTTTATCGTAGGGGCGGCCAGCTATTCGACCTTTACCATGATGGGACTGCAATACACACTGTTGCTGTCCACCATGGTGGGCTTGTCGGTGATTATCCCGTATGTCGGCGCGGCGGTGGTCACCTTGCCTGTGGGACTGGTCGCCTACTTTCAGTGGGGCTGGAGCGCCGAGTTCGGCTGGGTATTGTTTGCCTATGGCGTGATCCAGGCGCTGGATGGTTATCTGCTGGTGCCGTTATTGTTTTCCGAAGTGGTTGACCTGCATCCCGTGGCTATCATCATCGCCATTCTGGTTTTTGGCGGACTGTGGGGATTCTGGGGTGTCTTTTTCGCGATTCCGCTCGCGACCCTGGTGCAGGCGGTGTTAAAGGCCTGGCCGGTACAACACCGGGAAGAAGAGGAACCCATGGCAGGGACCGGAGCGAACCAGTCCGTCACCTGAACACCAGCGAAGTTGCCATTCGCAACAGGCAATATCAGCTCAACGCAAAGACGCAAAGTGCGCAAAGGCATTCTTTAGTACAAAACAAATAAAGAGCTTTGCGTTCTTTGCGTTGAATATAATTGAATGTTCTCCCTTTTGTCCGGGGGTGACAAATCAACTTGTCTGTATTACCGGCACGTGTTGATTACAGTTCCTTGATTGCCTCCAGCACCTCGTCGACATGACCCTTGACCTTCACTTTGCGCCATTCCCTGCGCAGGACGCCGCGGTCATCTATCAGAAAGGTGCTGCGTTCTATGCCCATGACCTTGCGCCCGTACATGTTCTTCTCCCGGATGACATCGAAGAGCCGGCAGACTGATTCGTCGACATCGGAGAGCAGTTCAAACGGGAATTCCTGTCTGGCTTTGAAGTTCTCGTGTGATTTAATACTGTCGCGCGAAATCCCCAGTACGGCGGTATTGCGACGGCGGAACGTGGCCATGCGGTCGCGGAAGTCCTGTCCTTCCGTCGTGCAGCCCGGCGTGCTGTCCTTGGGATAGAAGTAGACAACGACATTTTTGCCCTTGTATTCCGACAGGGTAACGGTCTGGTCTCCGGTGGCGGGCAGGCTGAAATCAGCGACTTTCCTCCCGATCGATACCTTGCTCATGGCGCCGAAAACCCTTTCCTCAACCCTTGATTGGTTCTATGACGGCATCGAGGTTCAGCTGGTCACAGAAATCCATAAACTCATCCCGCAGCATGGCGATCTGCAGATTGGCCGGAATATCGACCGTCAGGTGCACCGAGAACATCGGGGTGCCGGTATGGGCGGCGGCATAGCTGGAGGTGATCATTTCCTGGATGTTGATCTGCCGCTTGGAGAAGAAGCTGGCCAGATTGTGGACAATGCCCGGCTGGTCCAGTGCGACCACGTCCACCCCGTAGGGAAGGAGGTCCTTGCCGCCCGGCTTCGGCACCGTGCGGCGGGCGATGATGGTCAGCGCCAGTCGTTCCTCGAGAAGGGCAATCTGGTTTTCCAGCTTGGCGATGTTGTTCCAGTTGCCTTCGACCAGCAGGAGAATGGCGAAATCACCTCCCAGCACAGCCATGCGGCTGTCGACGATATTGCAGCCACAGCTCAGCACGCAGCGTGAAAGCTCGTCGATGATGCCGGACTTGTCCTCCCCCAGGGCGGAGAGTGCCAGCTGACTGGTTTTTGCCGGTGACTGTTTGCTCATGTGCCTGGCGTGGCCTCGCGACGCGGATGAGTGTACTGTTTCGAGAGTCTATCATCTTTGCCGGCCTGATTGCCTACTGCCGGCCGGTCACGCCTGCCTCAGCGCGGTTTCCTTGTCAGTGAAGCATGGCGACAGTACCATGTCCGTCACAAATTGCTTCCGGAGTGCGAAGTCATGTTTCATGGCAGTATGGTGGCACTGGTTACCCCGATGCTCGGGGAAGGCGCTATCGATGAAGACAGCCTGCAGCGGCTGGTCGATTTCCATGTGGAGAACCACACAGATGCCATTGTGTCGGTTGGCACCACCGGGGAGTCCGCGACTCTGGATGAGGCTGAACACTGCCATGTGGTGCGCCGTACCGTCGAGATGGCGGCTGGCCGGATACCCGTGATAGCCGGAACCGGCGCCAATTCCACACGCGAGGCCATAATCCTGACCCGCTGCGCCATGGAGGCCGGCGTCGATGCCTGCCTGCTGGTTACTCCGTACTACAACAAGCCGACTCAGGACGGGCTATACCAGCATTTCCGGACCGTGGCGGAAGCCGTCCCGGTACCCCAGATTCTGTACAATGTCCCTTCCCGCACGGCCTGCGACCTGTTGCCGGCTACGGTTGAACGCCTGTCCACGATATCCAACATTGTCGGCATCAAGGAAGCGACCGGAAACATGGACCGGGCGCGCGAGATCATGGACCGCTGCGGTGACCGGCTGGATGTCTACAGCGGTGATGATGCGACGGCAATGGAACTGATGCTGCTGGGCGGAAAGGGCAATGTTTCGGTGACCGCCAATGTGGCCCCTGCCGGCATGCATGCGCTGTGTGTCGCCGCGCTGGCGGGGGATCGAGCCCGGGCGGAGTCGATCAACCAGTCGCTGGAGATTCTGCACCGTGTGCTGTTCGTGCAATCGAACCCCATACCGGTCAAGTGGGCGCTCCACGAGATGGGATTGATCCCGCCGGGTATTCGTCTGCCGATGACGCCACTGGCGGCCGAGTTTCACGATACCGTCCGGCAGGCATTAAGGCAGGCCGGCGTTCTCACCTGACAGGTAATCCTATGAAGCAAACCAGTCTGATGATCAAGATTATCGTCGCCCTCGCAGGTTTGCTGCTGGTGACGGCCTGCAGCACCATAGCGCCGGGCAAGAAGATCGATTACAAGAAGAGCAAGACAACCGAGTCACTGGAGGTTCCGCCGGATCTTACCGCCTCCTCCATCAACGAGGCCCCGGAACTGCTCAATGCGACCGGCACGAGCTACTCTGAAATCAGCAAGGGTGAACCAGCCGCCGGGACGTCCACGGTACTACCGGAGAAGAACAACATCCGAGTGGAACGCGACGGGAATCAGCAGTGGCTGGTTATCCAGGCCGAACCCGCAGAGGTCTGGCCCAAGGTGCGGGAGTTCTGGATGCAGCAGGGTTTCCTGATCAAGATGGAGGATCCGCGGCTTGGCATTCTCGAAACCGGCTGGACGGAGAACCGCGCGGATATCCCTTCGGGCATGATTCGCAACGCCCTGGGCAAGGTGATGGATTTCGTTTATTCGGCTGCCACCCGTGACCAGTACCGGGTGCGCCTTGAGCATGGCGTTACCCCCGGTACGACGGAACTGTATCTGACCCAGCGTGGTATGGAGGAAGTGGTCACGGGAACGGCCGATGATCGCAGCACGGTGTGGAAACCGCGCGCCCCCGACCCGGAGCTCGAGGCGGAGATGCTGAAGCGACTGGTGGTATTTCTGGGGGTGGATGAGCAAAAGGCGAAGACGCTGCTGGCGGCGAAGCCCGAGGCTCAGAGCCGGGCCCAGCTGGTCTCGGACAGCAATGGCGTCATGCTGATCGACAAGGAGGATTTCTCACGCGCCTGGCGGCGTACCGGTGTGGCGCTTGATCGTGTCGGTTTTGCGGTGGAGGATCGCAACCGCACCGACGGTGTCTATTTCGTGCGCTACAACGATCCTCTCGGAGATGACGAAAAAGGGCTGCTGTCCAAACTGGCGTTCTGGTCTTCCGATGAAGAGAAGGCCAAGCAGTACCGGATTGTGCTGCTTGCCCAGGGGCCGGAGACACAGATTATTGTCAACAACGCCGAGGGCAAACGGGAAAATTCCGGCACCGCGAAACGGATTCTGACCCTGCTGGAGGAACAGCTGCGCTAGGAGCCTGTCGGGCTTGGGGGTTCGTAGCGAGGCGAGTGTGAGAGTGAGGACAAATTGTTCCGATTTCGAGGCGCATAGTTGATGCTACGCAACGGGAAATCGGGGCGATTTGGGCCGCTCTCACACCGCCGCAGTAGAATTATCACAAGTCCGACAGGCTCCTAGCCGCCACTCATGAGGTTTGCATCTCTGGGCAGCGGCAGTCGGGGCAATGCAACGCTCATCGAGTCCGGCTCGACCCTGGTCATGGTCGATTGCGGTTTTTCCTGCCGGGAAACCGAACGGCGCATGGAGCGCCTCGGGTGTTCGGCGGCGCAGCTCGCGGCCATTCTGGTGACTCATGAACACGGCGATCATATCCGCGGCGTATGCACCCTGGCCCGGCAATACGATGTGCCCGTATGGCTCAGCGCCGGCACGCAGCTGATGCTGCGCAAGGATGCGCCGCCCGAAAGCCACCGTTTCGACGGGCAGTCCGGCATTTGCCTGGGCGCTCTGGAGATACAGCCCTTTACCGTCCCCCACGATGCGCGCGAACCCTGCCAGTTCGTGTTCGCGGACGGGCATCACCGTTTCGGACTGCTGACGGATACCGGCCGGATTACCGCCCATATCCGTGCTTGCCTGGACGGGTGTGACGCCCTGATGATCGAATGCAATCACGATCAGGACATGCTTGCCAGGGGACCGTATTCCGCCAGCCTCAAGGCGCGGGTCGGCGGTCCGCTGGGCCATTTGAGCAATGCGCAGGCCGCCGGTCTGCTGGAGAGTGTCGACTGCTCGCGACTGCAGCATGTCGTGGCCGCGCACCTCAGTGACAAGAACAACCACCCCGAACTGGCCCGCGCGGCGCTTGCCTCGTCGCTGGATTGTGCAACGGACTGGATCGGCGTGGCCGGTCAGGAGCACGGGCTGGGGTGGCGTACGCTTGCCTGACTTTTGCCCATCAGTCCCATCCAGTATCATTTCCACCTCCCGTTCCCGACCCATTCCGGAGTCCTGATGCCACATCTGCGCGGCGGTCCCGCATTATCAGAGTTTCGCAGTCACAAACTGCTCCGGCAGATCAGGGAGCATGTGCCGGAAGTGACTCGTATTGACGCTGTTTACCTGCATATCACCGAGCTGGAAGAGCGGCTGACTGGCGAGGAACAGTTGGTACTGGAGCAGCTGCTGACCTATGGGCCGCCACAGCGCGATGACGACATCACCGGTTTCACCCTGGTCGTCGTACCCCGTCCCGGCACGATTTCGCCCTGGTCCAGCAAGGCGACCGACATCATTCACAACTGCGGCCTCGGGAGGGTGCGTCGGGTGGAGCGGGGGATTATCTATACCCTCGAGACGCACAGCGGCGCTTTCCCGAGCCCAGCGCAGCAGGACATTATTCTGCCACTGCTTCATGACCGCATGACCGAAGCGGTACTGTCTGACATCCAGGATACCGACGTCCTGTTCCGACATGCCGAACCCGCCCCCCTGGTGCGCGTCGATGTGCTGGAAGGCGGTCGCGCGGCGCTGGAGGCGGCCAACCGTGACCTGGGCCTGGCCCTTTCCGTTGACGAGATCGATTATCTCTGCGAGAACTTTGAGGCGCTCGGTCGCAACCCGGCCGATATCGAACTTATGATGTTCGCGCAGGCCAATTCGGAGCATTGCCGTCACAAGATATTCAATGCCAGCTGGATGATCGACGGCCAGTCGCAGGAGAAGAGCCTGTTCGGCATGATCCGCGCCTCCTACGAGGCCAGCCCGGACGGCATCCTGTCGGCCTACAGTGACAATGCCGCCGTTGCAGAGGGTTATACGGCGCAGCGGTTTTTTCCCGATTCGCAAACCAGGGCCTATGCCTCGCATGTCGAGCCGGCTCACCTGGTGATGAAAGTCGAGACGCATAATCACCCCACCGCGATATCTCCGTTTCCCGGTGCGGCGACCGGCTCCGGCGGAGAGATCCGTGATGAAGGCGCCACCGGGCGGGGCGCGAAACCCAAGGCCGGCCTGTGCGGCTTCTCGGTGTCTAATTTGCGCATCCCGGGTTATGAACAGCCCTGGGAACGCGACCATGGCCGGCCGGCGCGCATCGTCTCCGCCCTGGAAATCATGATCGAGGGCCCGCTGGGGGCGGCCGCCTTCAACAACGAATTCGGCCGTCCGAACCTGTGCGGTTACTTTCGGACCTTCGAGGAGCAGGTGCCGGGTCCCCTCGGCAGGGAGCTGCGTGGTTATCACAAGCCCATCATGCTGGCCGGCGGAATCGGCACGATTCGCGAGGGCCATGTGAGCAAGAGTGCAATCCCGGCCGGCACGCCGATCATCGTTCTCGGCGGGCCCGCGATGCTGATCGGGCTGGGCGGGGGAGCCGCCTCCTCGATGTCGAGCGGGGCCAGCGCCGAAGACCTGGACTTTGCCTCCGTTCAGCGCGGCAACGCGGAAATGGAGCGCCGCGCGCAGGAGGTGATCGACGTCTGCTGGGCGCTGGGCGAGCGCAATCCGATCCTGTCGATACACGATGTCGGCGCCGGGGGGCTGTCTAATGCGGTTCCCGAACTGGTCAACGACAGCGGGCGGGGTGGACGTTTCGAGCTGCGAGCGATTCCCAATGACGATCCGGGCATGTCGCCCATGCAGGTATGGTGCAACGAATCACAGGAACGCTACGTGCTGGCCGTCGACAGCGCCCGGCTTGCGGAATTCCAGGCGCTGTGTGAACGCGAGCGCTGTCCCTGCGCCGTGCTCGGCGAGGCGACCGAAGAGCCGCAACTGCTGCTCGGCGACGGCCACTTCAACAGCACCCCCATCGATCTTCCGATGGGGATGCTGCTTGGCAAACCCCCGAAAATGCTGCGTGACGTACGGCACCATCCGTTCGAAAAACCGGATCTTTCGGTTGCCGGGCTCGACGCCAGGGAGGCAGCCTACCGCGTCCTGCGCCTGCCTGCGGTGGCCAGCAAGGCGTTCCTCATCACCATCGGCGACCGTTCGGTCGGCGGGATGGTGTGTCGCGACCAGATGGTCGGACCCTGGCAGGTGCCGGTTGCCGATGTCGCGGTGACGAGTTCCGATTACCGGGGCTACACCGGCGAAGCCATGGCGATGGGAGAGCGTACGCCGATTGCGCTGGTGCATGGTCCCGCCTCGGGCCGCATGGCGGTCGGCGAGGCGATCACCAATATCGCGGCCAGCCGTATCGACGGCATCGGCAGGATCTGCCTGTCGGCCAACTGGATGGCCGCCGCCGGGCATCCCGGCGAGGATGCGGTGCTCTATGACACGGTGAAGGCGGTCGGCGAGGACTTGTGCCCGGCGCTGGGAATTGCAATCCCCGTCGGCAAGGACTCCCTCTCCATGAAGACCGTGTGGAAGAACGCGGGTGTCGAGCGGACAGCCGCTGCACCGTTGTCGCTGATCGTGTCGGCGTTCGCACCGGTCCTGGATGTGCGTCGCACGCTAACGCCCCGGCTGCGCACCGATCAGGACGACACCGATCTGATCCTGATTGATCTCGGCAAGGGGAAGAACCGGATGGCCGGATCGGCGCTCGCGCAGGTATACCGGCAGGTCGGTCATCACCCGCCGGATCTGGACGATCCGGGCGCGCTGAAAGCCTTCTTCACCGTCATCCAGGAGCTGAATGGCGCGGGGCTGTTGCTCGCCTACCATGACCGGTCCGACGGCGGGCTGTTCGCCTGTCTCTGTGAAATGGCCTTTGCGGGCCGCTGCGGCGTTTCCATTGCGCTGGATGAACTGGGTGACGAACCGCTTGCCGCCCTGTTTGCCGAGGAGCTGGGGGCCCTTATCCAGGTGCGGCACACCGACACGGACAGCGCGATCGAGGCCCTGCATGAAGCCGGGCTCGGCCATTACAGTCATGTGATCGGTACCCTCAATGACTCGGACCAGATCCTGTTCACGCACGATACGCTGTCGGTGTTTACCGATACGCGCGTCAACCTGCAGCGCGCCTGGTCCGAGACCACCTTCCGGCTGCAGGCCCTGCGCGATAATTCCGAATGCGCACAGGAGGAATTCGACGCCTTGCTGGATACGGCGGATCTCGGTATTCAGTGCAGGACCACATTCGATATCAACGAGGATATTGCGGCGCCCTATATCAAGCATGGCGTGCGTCCGCGCGTCGCCATCCTGCGCGAACAGGGGGTGAACGGCCACATCGAAATGGCGGCGGCGTTCCATCACGCCGGCTTCGATGCCGTGGATGTGCATATGAGCGATCTGCTGTCGGGGCGCGTCACCCTGAGTGATTTCACCGGACTGGCGGCGTGTGGCGGTTTCTCCTACGGAGACGTGCTGGGCGCCGGGCAGGGATGGGCGAAATCCATTCTGTTCCACGCGGAATTGCGTGACATGTTCGCCGCCTTTTTTACGCGCCCGGACAGCTTTACGCTGGGGGTATGCAACGGCTGCCAGATGCTCTCGGGACTCGTGGAACTGATTCCCGGTGCCGGGGTTTGGCCGCGCTTCGTGCGCAACCGTTCGGAGCAGTTCGAGGCGCGGTTCTCGCAGCTTGAGATTCTCCACTCGCCGTCGCTATTTTTTGAGGGGATGGCGGGTTCGGTGTTGCCGATCGCCGTCGCTCACGGGGAAGGGTGTGCGGACTTCGGTGACATCGCCGCGGCCCGAAAGGCGCTTGACAGCGGTCAGGTTGCAGCCCGCTACGTCGACGGCCACGGCCGCGTGGCAGAACGCTACCCTGATAATCCCAATGGTTCTCCGCTGGGTATCACCGCCATGACGACGGCCGACGGTCGTGTCACCATCATGATGCCGCATCCGGAACGGGTCTTCCGTGCGGTGCAGAATTCCTGGCGCCCGGATGACTGGGAGGAGGACGGTCCCTGGATGCGCATGTTTCGCAATGTGCGGGTCCGGATTGGATAGCGACTGACAGCCAGGGCGCCCCGGCCCTAGTGTCCTGTCTCGTATTAAATGTACAAATCAGAGCCCCACAAATGGTTCACAGCAAGGCGCGGCTCGCAGGCAATGGTCGGTACCCTTGTCAACAGCCGCAACGCGGCTGTGGGGCATTTGAGGGGCTCCCTTCGGGCGAGGCGCTGAGCGGCCATCTGCGTTGTTGCATTGGCTCGACGTAGGATCAGCTATGCCTGCGCCAATGCGCCTGGCAGCTAACCGCTCAGTGCCTCGCTGATATGTGCATTTAATACGAGACAGGACACTAGTTGTCGAGGAAAGGCAGGGGTATGTCCAAGACGACGATGGCCACGACGGACAGGATGGCAATGATGGCGATGGCAAGTGCAACGATCATGTGACGTTCATATGTAAACATGAAGCATGTTCCCTGAAATGGTCGAGTGGATGCTGCGATTTCCGGAATGATAACGGCAAAGCGCGCCGGCAGCCATCCCGGGCCGGATCGGGAAGATATTCGTGCCGGCAACCGGCCGCCGGGACGCTCAGGATTCCTGGGCGTCCCGGCACAATCCGCGCAGCACCATGCTGGCGTAACTCACGATGCCTTTCAGTTCGCCATTGTCGATGACTGGCGCATAGGATAGCCCGAACTTGTCGAACAGGCGGGTGCAATAGCGGATATCCATATCGGGATCGACGCCGATGACGGGTTTGGACATGATTTCATAAATGTTCACGCGTTCCGGCGAACGGTCCTTGGCCACCACCTCCCGCGCCACATCGGAAAGCAGAACGATCCCGTATTCATCGTCGATATAGCGCTTTTGCACGATCAGGGCCACCGCACCGGTGTCCCGCATCCTGCATACCCCGTCCTTGACCGTCATGATGCCATCCACGGTCTGATAATCCTGCGTCATTACGTCCTTGACGCGAATCGGCGTTTCCACACTCATAGTTTGTCCTCCACGACGTCAGTTAACTGGCTGATCTGCTGTGAAACCCCAACGGCATCCTCCACGTCGATCTGGAAGGCGATTCCCGTCCCCGGCTTGGTATCGAACTCACCGATTTCGGTGATGCGCTCCAGGATGTCACGGCTGAGATGCTCCTCCACCAGGAACAACAGCATATCGCGCTGCGATTCGAGATTGAGCCCGAAGAAGGTTTTCGTCTGCTTCAGCCCCTCGCCCCGCGCCTGGCTCAGTACCGTGGCGCCGGTAGCGCCTGCCTCGCGGGCCGCGGTCATGATCGCGTTGGTCTTGCTGTCTTCCACGAGCGTGATTAATAGTTTGAAATGCATGACTGCTTGCTCCATGTATATATGAATGGCACTCGGTTAAGCCCTCAGTCTCTGAGGATGGCCGTATAACCCGATGTTTCTGCGCGCTGTGCGACGAGTCGTTTGCAATCGCGCGAAAGGCTTGGGTCTTTGTTTGATCGCACGAGGTTC
>Ga0210085_1001055_pt1 | contig 11115 bp, 7 predicted proteins | sample China_Galinas_PW_5_FD_184866 | JGI IMG/M metagenome (GOLD analysis project Ga0210085, IMG submission 184866) | Wetland microbial communities from San Francisco Bay, California, USA, that impact long-term carbon sequestration - China_Galinas_PWC_D1... | ecosystem: Environmental > Aquatic > Marine... | reverse complement strand
GATGACAAAGGTGGCCTTCATCTTAATACTTCCTCTCTTTGGGTTCAAATCGGGTGATATTGACCGGTTTGGTGAACAGTTGCGGTTCTGCCTGCTCTTCATAGCGAACCATGGTGTGAGCCAGGAACCGCTGATCGTCCCGTTCGGGGAAGTCCTCGCGGGAATGGGCGCCGCGGCTCTCTTCCCGATGAAGGGCTCCGAAGGTCATTACCTCAGCCAGGTCCAGCATGTGTTGCAGCTCCATGGCATCCAGCAACTCGCGGTTAAAGCAGCTGCCCTTGTCGTGGACACCGATATCGTGGAATCGTTCCTTCAACGCGCGGATGGCTTGCAGCGCTTCATCCAGGGTTTCCTTGTGCCGGAAGACCGAAACGTTGTTCATCATCACGGTCTGCATTTCCTGCAGGATCGGGCCTAGCTTTTCGGTGCCGTCTTTTTCCATTAGATATCTGATTTTAGCGGCTTCCAGATCTTCCAGGTCGTCAGGAATGGTACACAGGCCGTGCGCATGGATGAATTTTCGTATCTCGATGCCCGATCGTCGTCCGAATACCAAGGTGTCCAGCAGCGAGTTGCAACCCAGTCGGTTGGCCCCGTGAACCGAGACACAGGCACATTCACCGGCGGCATACAAGCCCGGAAAGGGGGTGTTCTTGTCATCCAGAACGACATGCCCATCGGCATCGGCGGCAATGCCGCCCATCATGTAGTGGCAGGTGGGTTGGACCGGGATCGGTTCCTTGCGGGCATCCACGCCGCCGTACGTTTTGGCGAATTCGATGATTTCGACCAACTTTTGTCCGATGACCTCGGCTCCAAGATGGGTCAGGTCGAGGTGGACGTAATCCTTGCCGCCGATCCCACGGCCGGCGCGCACCTCTTTCAGGATGCAGCGCGAAACCATGTCGCGCGGCGCCAGGTCCTTGATCGTGGGTGCGTAGTGTTCCATGAAGCGCTCGCCCTCGCTGTTGAGCAGGATGCCGCCTTCGCCCCGCGCGGCCTCGCTGATGAGGATGCCCAACTTGTAGATACCCGTGGGGTGGAACTGGATAAATTCCATGTCTTCCAATGGCGCACCGGCGCGATAGGCGATCGCCATTCCATCTCCGGTTGACGCCATGGCATTGGAAGTGGTTTTGAAAACCTTGCCGGCACCACCGGTGGCCAACAGCACGGCCTTGCTGTTGAATACGTGGATTTTGCCGGTGGCCAGCTCATAAGCCGTCAGACCGCAGCAGCGCCCGTCCTTGACGATCAGGGAAAGAACTTGAAATTCATCGAAAAATTGAACATGGCGTTGCAGACACTTTTCCCAGAGGGTGTCCAGAATCACCCGGCCCGTGCGGTCGGCGGCATAACAGGCCCTTTTTACGGCGGCTTTGCCGAAGTTGCTGGTGTGGCCGCCGAATGCCCGCTGGGCGATTTTACCTTCCGGCGTGCGGTTGAAAGGCACGCCCATGTGCTCCAACTCGTATACAATTTTTGGGGCATCCTGGCACATGATGGCAATCGCATCCTGGTCGCCGAGGTAGTCACTGCCTTTGACGGTGTCGAACATGTGCCATTCCCAATTGTCTTCTTCTTCGTTTCCCAGAGCAGCGCCGATTCCGCCCTGTGCGGCCCCGGAATGGGAGCGCGTGGCGAAGACTTTGCTCAGAACTGCCACCCTTGTGCCTTCCCCCAGCTCGATGGCTGCCCGCAGGCCGGATAAGCCGGCTCCCACGATGACGACGTCATACTGGTGTTCCATAGTCGACTCCCTGCTGAAAGTCCGTTTATTGGTTTAGTTGACGAAAGTTGAAGATGAAAATGATGCCGATGCACGTATTCGGCCCGAATACTTTATCCGATCTTTCTCGCAGCTTAGAAAAAGCCCTTAAGCTTGTAAAGGGTTTTTTCAACGGTTCGGATTTTGTGGAGCGACCGTAACCGTTTTGTCAGATCTGTTTGCGGTTGACGCGGATTCGTGCGCCGTTTGCGATTCCTTTGAAGGCCGTGGCGTTGCCGAGGACCCGGCCGAACACATTGACCGGGCTGTAAGCCCGGGGTTTTTCGTCCCGGCTGACCGGTGTGGGACCGAAAAAAATACAGAATGCTTTTCCCATGGGCCAGAAGGCGATTTCCCCGATTTCAACTTCCGCCCGTGCATCAGGCTCCTGTTGCACGGTAACCGGTATGGTGAAATAGATCTCGTTGCCCCAGGTATTGACAGTGCCTTCGAAAGGCAGCGCCTCTAAAATCTTGACGGCCGTCGCGCTCGTACCGAGTTCAGCCTCTAAACGAATGTCATTTACCGAGATAGTAATAATATTATCGTCCATTGTCACTCCTCATAAGGTTTCGATGAAGCGCCTAAATGTATGAAATTGCAAACTTATTTTTTCGTGAGCCTAAAATCCTACGGCCTGACCGTCCTTGCGGTGGTCGGAGGCTCCGCAGTATCCATCCGGCAGGCAGGCGATGAGTTGGGCACCGCCGAATAGTCGGGTCGGCGGATCCCGCATCAATCGGTGACCGCGTCTGGCGAGCTCCGCGGCAACGTTATCCGGTAGACCCGATTCCAGGGCGAGACGAAAGTCCTCTGCCACATACCACCGGGGTGCGTCGGAAGCCGTTTGGGGATTGAGGCCGTAATCGAAAAGCCGCACGATCATCTGCAGATGACCTTGGGGCTGCATCAATGCGCCCATCACGCCGAAACTGAGAAGCGGTCGACCGTCACGGGTCACAAAACCGGGCGTAATTGTGTGGAAAGGACGTTTGCCGCCACTGACGCCGTTGGGATGCCCAGTCTCGAGTGTGAAGCCCCTGCCGCGGTTTTGTAGACTGATCCCTGCATCCGCAACGACGATGCCCGATCCAAATCCCATATAGTTGGACTGGATGTAGGACACCATCATGCCGTTCCGGTCCGCTGTGCTCAAATAAACCGTACCGCCGTCCGATCTCAATGCGGCACGCGGCGTTCCGGCCTGATCCATCCGAATCTTGGCGGCGCGGTCGGCCAGAAAAGCGTCAGCTAGCAGGTGTTGCGGGGCGACCTTCATGGCGGCAGGATCGGCGATGTGGCGCCAGGATTCCGCAAAAGCCAACTTCATTGCTTCCACCTGCAGATGGATGCTGTCCGCGCTATCCGCAGGATAGCGGCGGATATCCAGGTGACGCAGAATCCCGAGGGCCATGAGGGCCGTCAAGCCTTGGCCGTTGGGTGGAATTTCACACAATTGAATGCCGTGGTATTCCTGCGTGAGCGGCGTAACCCACTCGGATGTGTGCTCCGCCAGGTCTTGGAGCGTCAATGCACCACCTTCGGCGGCCGCCTGGGCGGTGATACGTGCGGCGAGTTCGCCCCGGTAAAATGCTTGGCCGTCGGTTGCGGCAATTTTCCGTAGAGTTTCGGCCTGTTGCGGGCATGCAAAGTGTTCACCAACGGTGGGTGGCCGGCCGCCGGGGAGAAATGTCTTGGCGAATTCCGCGTAACCCTGGAAGCGTTCCGGTGCTTCGGCCCAGATGGACGCCACCGCAGGTGTTACGAGGAATCCCTGTTCGGCGTAGCCGATGGCCGGTTCGAAAAGCCGTTCGAACGGCAGTTGGCCGAATCGTTGCGACAGGCGTGACCAGGCGTCCACCGCACCGGGTACGGTGACCGAGTCCCATCCCAGCTCGGGCATGCTGTTGCAGGCGGCAAAACGGTTCGGCGACCAGTCTGAGGGCGAGCGGCCGGAGCCGTTGAGCCCGTGGAGTTTTTTCCCGTCCCAGATCAAGGCGAAGGCATCGCTGCCGATGCCGTTGCCGGTCGGCTCGACGACGGTCAGTGCGATGGCCGCGGCTAGAGCGGCGTCGACGGCATTTCCGCCGCGCCGCAGCATGTCCAAACCTGCCTGGGCGGCAAGTGGCTGTGAAGTCGCCACAATATTGCGGGCCAAAACGGGCTTGCGCCTGGAATCGTATGGAAAATTCGAAAGACTTTCTGACCGGAAAAATGTCATGCCGGCATCTTTTTTTTCAGTCGTGGCGGATAAATTTTGGTGACCCGCATGTTTTCAATGTCGAAACGGTTGATGTATAGCCTTCTCAGCGGTGTTCCGTAAACATTGATGACGGCAATGGTCTGATCGGTGGGGTTGCCGACCCGGTGGATACCTTCGTTAAGCGGCAGGGTGGTATCGGTCCGGCCCGATGTGCAGCTGATTCGTTCCGTCTCCTCGAGGAGGGCATAGGCGTTTTTTTGGCCGTCGTCTTTCCTGCGGTATTTGACGATCTCCATTTCCCCGGAGGCGCAGCCTAAAACGCCCCATGAACTGTGGTCGTGGATAAACGTGACCTCTCCCGGCTTGTAGAGATACATCCGAACGGAAAAACGGCGCTTGCTATCCATGTGCAGGCGCCATTCGTTGTCGAAGAGCATATGCCGGCGACGCTCGGCTCCGCCGGAATTCTTTTTGATGTCGTTCAGAACCGCGGTTATCAGCAGCTGATTCTCGAGAAGGGTCGGTAGCCTCTGCCGGACATAATCGATTTTTGACTCGTTGTCGGCGAGTTGCCCAAGCGGATCGGACCACTCGGTGCAGTAATCATGCAGACCTTTGGGGTTAACAGGAGACAGCGGCATTTGATGGAACCTCGACGGCAAGAGCGGCATGCTCCCGCCCGTTTTCGCAACCCTAAACAAATGGGTCCCGGCCGTCAAGTCTGCTGTCGTTTCGGTATGCAGGTTTTAGGAAATCAAGACACTGCGGCAGAAGTTTATTTGCTGACGAAAACGAGCTAATCTTTCGGTTCTGCAGTGTCGAGCGCCGAACGAACCGCGTCGGCCAGTTCATTCATACCCAGCGGTTTCATCAACATGCGGCTGATACCCTGCGTGGCGGCGCGTTCGACTTCGATCTCGTCGCTATAGCCGGTGCAGAGAATGATCGGGATATCGGGACGTATCGTTTTGATTTGTTCCGCCAGTTCGAAGCCGGTCATTCGAGGCATGGTCCTGTCGGAGATGACCAGGTCGAAATCTTGTGGATGGGATTGGAAGGTATTCAAGGCGTCGGAGCTGTTGGTCCTCACAGTGACACGGTAACCGAGGTGTTCCAGTATCTGCTTTCCCATTGCAGCCAGCACTTCCTCGTCGTCCACCAACAGAATCCGCTCGTTTCCGGTAGGCGGCGCAATCGGTTGAATAGCCGTCGGTTCGTCTTGGCTGGCGGCGCAGGGCAGGAAGACATGAAAAATTGCCCCGCTGCCCGGGCAACTGTCGACCTGGACGGACCCTTTCAGGGTTTGGATGATTCCATGCACCACCGATAGCCCCAGGCCTGTCCCTTCCCCTTTTTCTTTGGTAGTAAAATAGGGGTCGAAGATGCGCGCGAGAATATCCGGTTCGATGCCGGGGCCCGTGTCGCCAACCGTCAACTGAAGGTGCGGTCCCGGTCGAAGGCCCGGATGCTGTTTGATTTCGGCGGTTTCGATCGCGGTTTTCGTCAGACTCACGTCCAGAATACCGCCGGAGTCTTTCATGGCCTGGGCGGCATTGGTGCACAGGTTCATCAAGATCTGTTGAATCATCGTGGGGGTGCACAGCACGCGGGTGTTTTCGGCCGAGATGCGGGTGCGGATATCGATGGTTGAGGGCAGAGAGGCGCGCAGAAATTTGAGGGCTTCCTTGAGGAGCGGGGCGATATCGATCGACTTGAAATCCTGCTCCGTCTTGCGGCTGAAGGTCAGGATTTGCCTGACAAGGTCCTTGGCACGGTTACCGGCCTTGATGACCTCAGCCACGTCATGGCGGCCGGGGCCGCCTTCGGGTATTTCGTACACGGCCAGTTCGGCATATCCCAGAATAGCGGAGAGGATGTTGTTGAAGTCATGGGCGATGCCGCCGGCCAGGGTCCCGATCGCTTCCATTTTCTGAGACTGAATCAGCTGCCGCTGCAGGTGATTTTCCTGGGTCACATCGCGCTTGATGCCGACGTAGTTGCAAATTGACCCGTTGCCGTCCATGACCGGTACGATGACGGCTTCTTCCGAGTAGTGGGTGCCGCACTTGCGACGGTTTATGAAACAGCCCTGCCAGGGGTGGCCATTCGAGATGGTGTTCCAGAGCTCCTGGTAAAAGACCGGTTTCTGAAGACCGCTTTTCAAGATTCGCGGATTGCGTCCGGTTAGCTCGCTGCTGGCATAGCCGGTGATTCTTTCCAGGGCCGGGTTGACATATTCGATTGTTCCGGCGCTGTTGGTGATCAAGACGAGCTCGGCAGCTTGCTCGACGACGATTTGAAACAGACGCCTTTTTTTTTCCGAACGGACGCAGCCCCAAGACAACCCTATAATTCCTGCCAGCGTCTTTAATGCGTCGACTTCCTCCCGAGTTGGTGACATATCTTCGGACATGATATCGACACCGAGAAATCCGATCATCACCGCGCCGCTGACCATCGGCGCTAACAGGCTCGAACGGATGACGGCACCTCCGGACAGTGATTTATGATGGGTGGTCGCCCCCGGCTCCAACGGCTCGGCGAGATGAACGGTTTCACCGCGCTGCAACCGGGAGAGGTACTCAGTCGATAAGGCGACCGGCAGGTCGTTTGCGGGCTTATCATTGGGGGGCAAGACGGGTCCGCGCCATTCAATGCGGTTTATAATCGTTTTGCACGATTCATCTACTTCGCACGCATAACACCGATCGCCTTGAAAAAAGGTCGCGATCCGTTCGAGAGTTTGCGGCAGCATACCTTCGAAATCATCCATTTGTGCAGCCGCACATGTAGCAACTGTCTTGGCCAGCAGATCTTCCGGCCTTAGATGGCCGGCGTTTTTCTCATTGACTGTGTCCATATGCTCTCATAGCAACGATAATGATGCCGTGAAGCGTGGGCCGGCGTTTGTTCGTACTTAGGGCTTTATCTAAAATAACGGTTTATTTTGAGTTTCAATATATAACTAATCAATAATAATTGCAAGAAGTTGCTGTGGCCATCCCTGTTTTCGGCTTGCATTGAGACAGGTTGCAATTTTAAGGGGTACTGGTGTTGTCGTCATGCAGGGTCAAAAAAAGGCGGCGGTTACGCGACTGGAGCGCTCTTTTAATCGGCCCCATGGACTTCAGGAGCTCCGCGTTGAGCCGAAACGGGCCCAAATATTTATAAGATCTTGATTAAAAAAGAAATTTTTATTAAAATAGTCATTATGGCTTGTTTTTGGTAAAATACTGATATCAATTCTGGGGAAAGTGATCGGCCGATAACAGAGAACCGGCCGATTAGAGACGAATTTTTAATCCTGTTGTGCCGCCGGACGACCTTATTTGAATGGAGATCAGCCGAGAAACTGTTGGAAAGTTTGCCCGCCAACCACTGCTTCCGGGTTGGTCGCCGTCCGATTTCCGGGTCGTCACACCGGCTCCAGCGATCGCTCCATTGCAACAGCCGAGGCAAAAATGACAAATGCTGCCGACATACTGATCGTCGATGACGAACCGATCGTCTGTCAAACACTGCAAGGCCTGCTCGATTTCCAGGGGCACCGGGTTGACACCTGCAGCAGCGGCGCAGAGGCTTTGAACTGCATCCGCCGGAAACGTTTCGATCTGGTTTTTCTGGACATCCGGCTACCGGACATGGACGGTTTTCAGATTTTGGCCGCCATCCGCAAAGAAGCGGCGGGGGTCCTCGTCATCATGATTACCGGCGACGCCACCATCGAAACGGCTGTGGAAGCGCTCAAAAGCGGCGCATACGGTTACCTTCGCAAACCGGTCCGGATCGAGGAGTTGACCAAGACGGTCAAGAACGCTCTCGATCACCGCGAACTGGATCAGGCCCGCCGGCGTTCGGAAGCCGCCCTGCGGGACAGCGAAGAGCGCTTCCGGACCTTGGTCGAAAATTCGCTGATCGGTATCTGCATCGTCCAGAACAAAAAAATCATCTATCAGAATCCGGAACAGAAAAAATTATACCGATCCTTTGCCAGTGTTTCACCGGAGACACTGATTCATTTTATCCACCCGGATGATGTCGACAAAGTGTCTAAATGCTATCGCGTACTCATCGCGGGGAAACAAAAATCGGTGGAAACCGATTTCAGGATCTATCCCTCGGGAAGCGAAAAGAAAGATACCGACATCCGCTGGCTGCAGTGCCGCGCCAGCTTGTTTCAGTATCGGGGTGCCGATGCCATCCTGATCAACCTGATGGACATCACCCGATCCCAGGAACTTGAACATTTCCTGCGGGTAAAAAGCAAAATGATTTCCCTGGGGCGTGTCGCGGCCGGTATCGCCCATGAAATCAGAAATCCCCTGACCGGCATCAACTCCTACCTTTTTACACTCGAGGACCTGCTGAAAGCCGAGGAACTCGATGCCGGTACGGTCGATATGATGAAAAAGATCGTCGACCAGGTGCAGGGGGCGTCGAACAAGATCGAATCGGTCATCAAACGGGTGCTCGATTTTTCGAGGCCCGGTGTCCCCTCCATGTCGCTGATCAGCATGAACGGCCCCCTGCAGGAGGCGCTCAACCTTTCGGCGGGCAGCCTGCGCAAGAAGGGTATCATGGTCGCCATTGACCTGGATCACGAGTTGCCGATGAGTTACGGGGATGCGAGTTTGATCGAGCAGGTAGTGTTGAACCTGATCGACAATGCCGTGAAATCCATGGAGAAGAAGAGTGCTGAAAAACGATTGACGCTTCGGTCGTATTCGGAAAACAATAACATCTGTCTGAGTGTATCAGACACTGGATCCGGGATCCCCATCGGTATCCGGGAAAAGATCTTCGACCCGTTTTTCACAACCGAGACCGACGGCTCAGGCATCGGGTTGGCCATCTCGTTGCGGATCATCAACGATCACCGTGGTGCCATTACGGTCGAAGGCAATGAGTCGGGCGGGGCCAAGTTTACCATCGAATTACCCATAGAGAAAAGGATGCAAATCCAATGACGCCGTACACGGTTTACGTGGTGGATGACGAAGAGGTGGCCCGGGAAGGCGTGGTCCTGGCATTGAAAAAGCTATACCGGATCAAGGGTTTTGCCAACGCCGAGGACACCATCGAAGCGGTTCTGAACAACCCGCCGGATCTGGTCCTCTTGGATATCGGCCTGCCCGGCATGAGCGGAATCGAAGCGCTCAGAAAAATAAAAGGCCTCTATCCGGAGATTATCGTGATCATGATCACCGCCTATGAGGATGTTCAAACCGTGGTTTCCGCCATGAAACAGGGTGCATACGATTACGTGGTCAAACCGCTGCAGATGAACACCCTTATGGTGACCGTGCGCAACGCCCTCGAAACGATTAAGCTGCGCAAAGAGATCCAGCTGCTCCATGAAAAATATCTCAAAGAGAACCTGCCGGGATTTATCGGTGAGAGCGACGCCATCCAGGACGTCATGGAAGTGGTGACCAAAGTTGCCAAAAGTCCTGATACATCGATCGTGATCCTCGGCGAAACCGGCACAGGAAAGGAGCTGATCGCCAAGGCCATTCATTACCGCAGCCCCAATTTCGAAGGCCCGATGATCAGTGTCAATTGTGCGGCCATTCCCAAGGATTTGATCGAGAGCGAACTTTTTGGTTACGAAAAGGGGGCTTTCAGCGGTGCCGACAAGTCGGGCAAAGAAGGCTTGGTGGAAAAGGCGGCCGAAGGCACCCTTTTCCTGGACGAGGTGGCAGACCTGAGCATGGAGGCGCAGGCCAAACTGCTGCGGTTTCTGGAAGAGGGTGAATACTATCGGGTGGGCGGCACCAAGAAGTGCATGGCCCAGACCCGAATCGTCGCCGCCACGAACAAGAACCTGGAAGAGATGGTCGCCGTGGGAAAATTCCGACAGGACCTGTACCATCGTCTGGCGGTCATCAAGATTGAGATCCCCTCACTGAACCAGCGGCGCGAAGATATCGTGCCCATTGCCAAACACTATCTGGTCGAATTCGCAGCGAAGTTCGGCAAGACGTTTAACGGGATCAGCCCCGAGGCGGAAACGGCATTGAAGACTTACAAATGGACCGGCAATGTGCGTGAGCTAAAGAACCTGATCGAACGGGCCGTATTGCTCGGAGACGGTCCACTGCTGGAGCTGCGGGACGTTGGGGTTGCGCCGGACTGTCAGGGTGCGGGCACCGCCGTCGGCGGTACCGCTGTCGGGCTGCCGAGCCTGATCCCCGACGGCATCGACCTCCCGGTGGTCATGGCGGCCATCGAAAAAAAATATTATGAAGAATCTCTTCGGATGACCGACGGCAACGAAAGCCGCGCGGCGCGATCTCTCAATGTCAGTCGTGACACCTTTCGGTATCGACGCAAAAAGCTATTCGGATAAGCGAACCCTCCCCCCTCCCCGGTTAATGTATCTGCTTTTTACAGCGGTAGGGCGATGCCTGTGGACCTGTGCCCCGGCGACAGCGGCTGCCACCTTTGATTTGGCGCCATGTTGATCAGCAGTTAAACGCATCCGTACCGGCAAGACCGGAAGGCAGGCATTCGGTTTTGGCAAACGGCTGTTTATTGGGGCATTATTCCCACCGAAACTGCGTTTTTTTCCCCAATCCGACCCGAGTCTTTCACACCATCAATTACTTGTTGTCCGCTTTAACTAATTGAAATTTAGCGTTTTAAATTAATAAAAATCAACTGGCACACTATTTGATTCGGGGAGGCCATAGACATGACCCATAAACCCTATTAGGAAACGGAACAATGATCACCCATCCCAATCTGAAAAACCTGAAAACGCTCCTGATCGATGACAACGAATTTATCCGAAATTCCATGGAAATCGCTTTCCGCCAGAAAGGATATCCTCTGCGGACGGCTGCAACCGCCGAGGAAGGCCTTGAGAAAATGGCTGTAGAAAACTTCGATATCATCATCAGCGATTACAGGTTGCCCGGCATCAACGGGCTGACATTTCTAAAACACGCCGGCGGCGCTCGGCCGGATATCATCAAAATACTCATATCCGCCTGCGGTGATCATGCGACGGTCGCAGCGGCCTATGCCATCGGTGTGCATGACTACCTCCAGAAACCCTTCACCCTCGATACTCTCTGGGCCACTCTGGCCATGCACGCGGAGAAACTCGAAAGCCGGCGCCGTGTCATCGACCTGCGAAGTC
>Ga0210085_1001054_pt1 | contig 11118 bp, 7 predicted proteins | sample China_Galinas_PW_5_FD_184866 | JGI IMG/M metagenome (GOLD analysis project Ga0210085, IMG submission 184866) | Wetland microbial communities from San Francisco Bay, California, USA, that impact long-term carbon sequestration - China_Galinas_PWC_D1... | ecosystem: Environmental > Aquatic > Marine... | reverse complement strand
TACTCAGAAGACGCTCATCGACTCACACGCGGGACAGCAAGAGCAAATGTAGTGCCAAAACCCTCTCCTTGTAAACCATAACGTTTTGATCTTCCACACTATATTGCAACCAAGTGACAAATATGGGCTACCCTGGCGGGCATTCTGACCGATCCGATCAGCGTAGCGCCGCGGTGATATCCGAGACGGTCTGCAGCAGGAAGACGCAGCCGGCGGCCTCCTCCGAATCGATGAGCAGGTCCGCCTCGATGGCCATGCCCAGGACCATGCTCATGGACCGCGTCTGGTCGACCAGCTTATCGAGGGCCTCGGCCACTTTCATGCGCAGGTCCTCCAGGCGCCGATACTGTTCGGGCGCCAGGCGCTCGCCCGGGCCGATCCTGGGGAAGGTCTCGCACACGTCGGGGATCAGGTCGTAGAGCGACGGCCGTCTGTTGTGGCCTCGGTTCTCGACTGTCGTCGCATTCATTGCTCGTTCCCTCCCGCACACAGCGCCACGTCCGCCAAGCGCTCGAGCTTTGCGTCCAGGAGGTCGGAGCGTGTCCGTATGGCGCAGATCAAGCCGCCGAGGACGTCGTCCCTCAGGTAGGGCGGGCGCTCCTCGCCGAGGCTGTCGACGGCGGAGGCCGCGGCAAGCACATCCGTGCAGGCGTTGATTCCCTGGAGGGCGGCTTTCATCAGGTCGCGATAGGTTTCGACCGCCACGAGGTTGGCTTCGGTGTTGGTGGTCATGACTGCGCCCCTCCTCGGGAGACTTCCCACTGGCGGGTGTTGAGCACGCGGGCCTCTTCCAGGAGGCGGCAGGCGCCATCGAGGGAATCCGCCAGGGTCCCGTAACCGAGATACTTGGCGTGATCGTCTGCCAGCAAGGAGTTCAAAATGGCAAGAGCCTGGGTCGGGCGGGCACTGATGGCGTCTTGCAGCTACAGGGCATCGGCGTTCGGATCGATCATCAAGGGCTCGTGGGGGATCTTGAGGGTTTCGGGTGCGGCGGCTTGGTCGGTGCAGGCGTCAACGGGGGGGAGCGGACTGGGTCATAGCGGGTCTCCGATGTTTAGAAACCGCCTCACCACATCGCCAAACGTGAGGGAGGTGGGCACGCGAGGTTGGCGAACCGGAACATCAGAACCGGCAGACCCGAAGGTCTCCCCATGCACCTGCCAGAAAACAGGCACGTACGAAAAAAGCGCAGGCGCGAGGGGCGTGGGCGCTTCGCGCCGTTGACTTGTTCGGGTCGCCAAACCCCACCTCGGATTTCTCCGGGAGCAGCAAGGGTATCGGGCTAGGATGTCGCCAGGGTCAATAGACGAAATCGGAAAGCGATGGCAGGCAGGGAGAAAATCGGTGTAAAAACCTGGTCACGCACCCCCAGTGGGATTTGGCGCGGAAGAGGTGCCAGAGGTTCGACGTACGCCTTCGGACCTTTGACATTCCTACGAATTCGTATGGCGGCACCGTTATCTTGGAAATCTCTTCAAGGGATCCGGTCTGTTCGTTCACTTTTTCCCATGTCGAAGCGAGCAATAAGAACGCTCAATTGTGTCAAGCCTCTTTTGCAGAAAGCGCTGCGCGTAATCGAATCGTTGGCTCTTTCTAAGTTTGCTAATGCACCGAGACAACAACGGCGCAGGAAGAATAAACACCAGAATGCTGTGTTGCGTCCACATTTCCTGGACCCAACCACGCTCGGCATCCGACAGACCCTCCTGCGTTGACCGAGTTACAATAATCACAAGCTTACCGTACCTTCCGCCCGAGTAGCTTAACGCTTGTCTAAAGATTTCTGCCTTTAAGGTTGAGAAATTCTTTACTTCAAACACTACTTGTCTGGCTTCTTAATCCTCACGGATTCTTTTCCAAAATCCCGTATCTGCCACATTCGTTGCAACAACGTCCCGCCTCTGAATCGAATCCTTGTTTGGATGAAGCTCTGGGTTCGTCAATTGTCCTGAAAACAATATTCGAATAGCCCGCAACACCCAACTCTCAAAGTCCTTCGAATCATCGACACCTTCTTCCATCTTTGGAAGGCTTGCAACAACCTCTCCTATCAACCGCATTCTTTCGTCCGCAATATCGCTAGCCGAGGATGGTTGGCTCTCATCGTCATACAAACGCAACAAAACCTCTTCTTCTAGTATCTCCGACTGAATATCAAGCGCCTGCCAATAGCACGGGTGAACGCAAGTATTCTGATCTTGCCTAGTTGCATCTATGTCTGCCGGAGAACCATCATGAAAAAACTCAGTTCTTTCGATCCTATCAACTCCAACCCTATGAATCCCACGCTATACAAGGCAAAAAAGGCGGCGTGGCCTGACCCTAGCACTGCGAAATCACTAGATTCGCCTTGCTTGTAAGCATTCGAATCAATCGCCTCCGATAGCGACTCAATAACTTCACCATACGTCCGAATCGCTGATTTCTTTTCAAAATGCCGCACGAGTAGTTTCAAGCCGGGAAAAACCGTGTCGTATTCCTTCAGAAGATCGCTCGATCTGTCCATTGATACCTGGCGAGACGCCACTTCAATATCCTCCCTCCCCAGAGAACTACGTCCCGCACGAGCAACCCGCAAGAATCCGGAATTCAGCAGTACAATGATATCTCGCGGACGATACAGCGTGTATGAAAGGCACGCCAGAAAGCCCTCTCTTCCTTGCAAGTCACCAAAAGCGAAACGGTTCCACAACTTAACGTTATTTTCGGCCTGCAAATTGAGCGAAACACGAAGCCTGTTCGCGACCAAATGTAACAGCGATTCTTTATCCCAAGTTAGCCGAACTGTGTTCCCCTCGATATGCCGAGAATATCTCTGTCAAAATAGCTTAGGGATCTAAAAATGTTATCTCGTAGAAAAATAACAATTTGAATTTCTGTTCTCTTATCTCGTATGTCTGCAGCAGCCGATGCAAGGCCCCCTAAGATGGATGTGGCGATTTGATCCGGCTGCCACCCTTCATCCAAACCGTCTAACAGGAAGACAACTGATTTGTGCATTGTTAGCAACGCCCCATTGACGCTGCGATGTAAACGTTCTAGGTCATATTCCTGAGCAATAATAGATGGAACTTGTTTAGGAGAGTCAACCACTGTTGCCACGTTCCGCACAATTTCGCGCACCATTGAAAACACAGAGCGCCGAATCAATCCATTCTTGCTCCTTAAATAGGAAACCAAAAAGTCGTACTCTCCAGTTGACTTGAATTTGAAGTGACCCTGAATCGCGTTGTATACATGAAGCAGTATGGCAACCCGCCAGGCAACGCGCGTAATGACGCGAAGAATCCCATAATGCTCGTCCAAGCCGCGTAAGATAGAAATGATTGCGGTTTGTTCGTACTCGTGAGGGGCGTAAGAATATACGTAGTCTTTCTTCTCGCTTTCTATTCCTTTTTCCAACATCAAATATAAAGCAGATTTGCCGGTTCCGCGACGCCCAACAACAAAGTTAAAATCCCTCGTATTTAGAAGGGCTTGGTAATCGTGAGTCGAAACAAAAGCCTGCCGAAGCATTTCAGCATCAATTTCGGCACGGGGACCACCGGGGATGTTTCCTGAGTCAAACGTGGATTGTGGCATTTGCGATTGCCTCTTGAGGGCATGAGGGAAGACATCACTGGAATCGGCGCCAGATCTTCCAATCCAGTATCGGCATGTGTGCAACACCGAACATTGTCGCCCATGAACCACTATACCTTGGGACTAGGGTAACGAGGTAGTAAGTCGTGCCTCGGCTTCCTCGACTCCGACAATAACTGTTACAAGGGGCGAGCCTCGATACGCAAAAGCCTAGTACCTTCAGACGTGAGGGACCTGCGAGCGGTGCTGGCAAGAGTGAATCTCTAAGCTATCGGGGGCTGCTACCGCCAGGTCAGCCACGCAGAAAAGCCGAGTAGCTTAGGTACCGGCCACTGGGCTTGCTGGAGCGCTGTGCGCCACACGGTTACGCTCTCAGAGGGTAACGAAAGCGACTTTGTACGTCATGTTGGTGAGGTTGACGTAATAGCCCTTGGCATTCCTTGCCACGGGGCCGCCACGTACTCGATGAAGGCGGCCTGGGCGGCGACAATCCTCAACGAGGGCCGTTACGGGATTTCCCGTAGCGCTCCGGACGGCTGTGCACCAACCGCAGCTCCCGCCGCCGCGTCGTGGCATGAGTCCAGTGGGAGGCGATGCGCTCCAGCTCCTCGGCGATCCGGTCCCCCAGGTAGGTTGACGGCCCGCAGGTGGCGGGCGAGGGCGCCCGAGGGCAGGTGCCACTTCTGCCCGGGGGCAGGGACCTGGATCTCGGCGGGCAGCTCGCCCTTGCTCAGCCAGTAGCGGATGGTCGGGGGAGTGACGCGCGCCAAGCAGTCGGCGGGTGAGCTCCGGCCCTAAGCGCACACCAGCGTCGGTGCGTTCAGTGGCGGGATTCCTTCGCCGTCGGATCCCTGCGGTGGCGTCGCGCGACAGGGCCGAATCCGACCATTCCGATCGGCGCGGTGGGGTAGAATCCCGGGTATGACGAGGCCGCAACAACAGCCGGAAGATGGTCTTGCGATCGCGCGCGTACGGGCCGTCTGGACCTTGGCAATCTGGGACTGACGCGCTTGCCGTCGGAGCTCTGGGATCTGGATTGGCTGGAAACGATCAGCTTGGGCGGGGTCTGCGCGGTCGGTCACCTAGCTTTTCAGCAATCCGAAGATGGTAACTGGGCGCCAACCGATGAGCCCTACCAGCCCAATCACCTGGATGGTCTTGTGGTCTTGCTCGTCCAGCTTCCAAGGTTACGTCACCTCGATTGCTCGGGCGCGGTCATCAATGACCTCAATACCCTGGCCGACCTCTCCGCCCTGCAGCAGCTCGGTCTCGCGGACACCCAGGTCAGCGACATCGGCCCGCTGGCTGGCTTCTCCGCCCTGCAGCACCTCGATCTTTCGTCCACCGGGGTCACCGACCTCGGCCCGCTGGCCGGCCTCTCCACCCTGCAGCACCTCGATCTTTCGTCCACCGGGGTCACCGACCTCGGCCCGCTGGCTGGCTTCTCCGCCCTGCAGCACCTCGATCTTTCGTCCACCGGGGTCACCGACCTCGGCCCGCTGGCCGGCCTCTCCACCCTGCAGCAGCTCGATCTCGGGTACACCCAGGTTACCGACCTCGGCCCGCTGGCCGGCCTCTGCGCCCTGCAGCAGCTCGATCTCGCGGGCACCCAGGTCACCGACCTCGGCCCGCTGGCCGGCCTCTGCGCCCTGCAAGAACTCTATCTCTGGGAGACGTTGTCTTTAACCGGCCTCCCGCAAGCTGTCGCCGGGCTGCCCCGCTTGGAGAGGCTTGTCCTCAGCCCGCAGCCAGGCCTCGAGGAGATTCCTGGGGAGGTATTGTCCCAGAGCTCCGGTGACGATTGCCTGTCACGCCTGCGGGCCCATCTCGCAGATCTTGCAGTTGGTGCCAGGCCGCTGCGGGACCTCAAGGTGATCGTCCTCGGCAATGGACGGGTCGGGAAGACGCAGCTGTGCAGGCGCCTGCGTGGCGAGGCCTTCCAAGCCGATGCCGACTCGACCCATGGGATCAGCATCACTTCCATCGAGGTGAATCTGCCCGGCGACGAAGCGCCGGCCGTCCTTAACCTCTGGAACTTCGGCGGGCAGGATATCTACCACGGAACGCACGCCCTCTTCATGCGCACCCGCGCCATCTTCTTGCTGGTGTGGACGCCGCAGAGCGAGCAGGGCGATCATCGGCACGGCGGCATGGTCTTCCGCAATCAGCCGTTACCCTATTGGCTGGAGCACATCCGTCACCTCGGCGGCGCCAAGAGCCCGGTCATCGTCCTGCAGACGCGCTGTGATGGCGGGCTGGGGGAATGCCCGAATCTGCCCGCCGATGCGTCTTTCCTGACACCCCTGCTGGCGGACGGACGCCTCTTTACCCGGGTGGCCTACAGCGCCAAGGACGAAAGTGGGCGAGCCGGCGTGATGGACGCCCTGCAACGGGCGGTAACCCAGCTGCGCGCGGTTCAGGGCCGCCCCCTGATCGGCCGGGGCCGGCTCGCGGTTTGGGAACATATGCGCGCGTGGCGGGACGCCGATGCCGAAGAGGCCGAGCCGGGGGCAAGGCGCCGGCGTTTGCTTCCCTACGGGGAGTTTGCCGATCTGTGCGCCCAACACGGCGTGACGAGCCCCGAGACTTTCGCCGAAGTGCTCCACCACGCGGGAATGGTCTTTTACCGACCCCATCTGCTCGCAGGCCAGCTGATCCTGGACCAATCCTGGGCGTTGGACGCGGCCTACGCCGTCTTCACGCGCGAGGGCGCGGTCTATGAGATTCTGCGCCGTCTGGGCGGGCGCTTTACCCGTTCCATGCTCGATTTGCTGCTGTGGCGAGCGCGGGGGCTGAGCGTGGACGACCAGCGCTCGTTGATCGGCTTGATGCAGGCGAGCGGGATCTGCTTTGAGCACCGTCGGGGTGATGATCCGGACGGAACCGAGTACGTCGCCCCGGACCTGCTTCCCGAGGGCCGGACCGGACCGCCGGAGGCGCTGGCCGGGGAGCTGGCCGCGCGCTGGGATCCGATTGCCGGTGAGCCGCTGACGGCCAGCATGCGCTATCCTTTTTCTCTCGCCGTCGATTGGCCGCACGGCACTGTCGCAGCTCGGGCAGCTTGGCGGCGACAGCGCGCTCTATTGGCGCTACGGCGTGTGCCTCTACGACGCCGAGAGCCGAGCCAGCGCCATCCTCGAGGCGGTCGCCGACAGGGATGAGGCCGCGGATCCATCGGCCAATCCCGCCTATGGCGGCCGCCTGCGTGTGCGGGTGAAAGGTCAGGGTGCTGAGCGGCTGCTCGCCGCCTTGATTGAGCGGCTCCAGAAGATCAACCTCGACCACGGCTGGGCGGGCGCGCTGGAGGATTCCGGGACACAGGCGGCTCGTCCCCACGCGCGGGGCCTGGGAAAGAGGGCTGGCGATGGCTCTGATTTGACGCGCCTGACCCTGGCTGCCCCACCTGCCGAGCCGCCTGGCACGCCGGAAGTCTACGTGTCCTTTGCCTGGAAACAGGACCACGCGGAGCCGCTCGTCGGCGACCTGATCGGGGGCCTCGCCGAGCACGGAATCCGGGTGCTGCGCGACAGCGACCAATTGCAGCCCGGTGACAGCATTTCGAGCTTCATGAAGCGCTTGAGCGCCGGACGCTGTGTGCTGCTCGTAATCAGCCACGCCTATTTGCGCTCGCCGTTCTGTATGACCGAGCTGCAAGGGATTTGGACCAATGCCCGCCAGAGCGAATGCCTCTTTCGCAAGCGGGTCGTGCCGCTGGTGCAGGCCGATGCCGCAATTGGCACCCCGAAAGGCCGGATCGCGCATGCCGCCTACTGGCAGCAGGAACACAAGGTGATCGACGCCCTGATTCGCCAGCATGGTGCCGAGGTGGTGGGCGCCGAAGATTTCCGGCGCTTCAAGCTCATCGGCGACATCCTGAGCTTTGCGGATGATGTGTTGGTCCCGCGGGACCGCCTGACGCTCTCGCGCGAGAGCTTTGCCGTGGTGCGGGATCTCATCGAGCGTGCGCTGGAATGATCGGTGACCTCGGGGCCTTCGCCCCGACCCGGTGAGTCTGCGGCGGCTGTGGCTCCTCGGGGAGACTGAGGAACCGATACACCCAGTTGAGGCGATGGCCGCAACCACTCACAGACCGGCCACCAAGTGCATTCGCCCCCGTTCCGCGGGGTAGCCGAATCGGGCAATCGCCGGTCGGCGAGCTTGACCAGCCGGCGAGGATTCTACTGAGCTCCGAGATTCCCCTTGCTTGTCGAATCATGTACGGAGGGCCGCACTGCCCGGATTTGAAACGGAGGCAGTGAGAACGGACGGCGACCCTTGATGCCGCCCATCAGGGGATCTCGAGACGAGTCGCGGTTGCCGTCGGTGGACGTCACAGTCCTCAGTGACGGTGGGTATAGGATTTCCCAAAGCGCGCTGAGCGGCTGTGCGCCAACCGCAGCTCCCGCCGGCGCTGCGGCGCGGAATAGCGGCAGTGGTAGGTGATGCGCTCCTGCTCCTCGGCGATGCGATCCCCCAGGTAGGGGTGACGATCCGCAGGTGGCGAACGAGGGCGCCCGAGGGCAGGTGCCACTTCTGCCCAGGGGCGGGAACCTGTTGCAATGCCCTCACTGGGCACCGCAGGGCACATAGGCATTGATGTCGCCTTTGAGCAAAGCCTCGAGCGTGGCGTATTCGCTGGCCAGCTTTCCCTTGCGGTCTTCGAGCACGGCATCCATCTCGGAGCGCACGTCCTCCGAGAGGGACCAGCCGAGAGGCGGCTCTATCGCCCGCTTCCTGAGCCGGGCCAGCTTGGCCTGGTCGTTCTTGGCGGCTTCGAGGACGGCGGCGATGGGAAGCTCGATCACCGCCCCGCCAGCCTCCTCTATCTGGCGGGCGGCAGCGACCTCCGCGAGCCGGCCACGGGCGGTACGGGCATTGAGCAGGGCACGGATGGGCGCCGATACCTCCTTGAGCAGATCGTCTGCCAGCCCGGACGAGGCGTCTCCCGTAAGATCCGCTTGCGCGCCGTTTCCGCCCCGGTGGCAGACATCCGGGGCCTGAGGGTCGTTGCGGATCAGGATCAGGATGGGATACAGATTTTCGTGGCTCTTTCTCAGGGTCCCCAGCAGATCCATCGCCGTCGCCGCCCCCGAGTTCTCGAAATAGCCCCCGTCCACTACTCGCATCGTGCGCTCCTCGCTCCCGTAACCCGGCACACGCTGCGACCAGAAGAGGGTCCCGGCCGGGCTCACGTAGGTGAAACGCGCGCTCGCCCCTGCGGCGGCACTCAGTAGAATGTCACGGGTGGAGAGATCCGGGGCAAGCAGATCGACGGTGTCCGTGAAGTCATGGAGGTCCAGGTTGGAGACGATGGCGCGGCGCCCGGAGTCGACCAAGGTCGTGTTGAGCAGCAGGCTCGGGAGTGCGTCTCCGTCGTCGCCCGCGTACAGGGCGGTGAACGCCTGGGAGAAGGGGTTTTCGCCCGTCTCGACCGCCGAGCCGACGGCCCGTTCCCAGGACAGCTCGAGGAAGCGCTGCCGGTCTGCCGCCCGGATGGGGAAGGGGAGGAATCGCTGCGCCAGGTCGGGGAAGAGGAATCCGGCCACCACCGGCGACAGGAAGTCCTGCGCAAGAGCTTCGCGGACCTTGGCCGGCAATTTCTTTGCCTGGTCCGGACCGAGCGATTCCTTCAGGGCCGTGTAGGTGGCGGCACCGACGCTGCCGCCGGAGACCCCGCTGATGGCGAACAGGCTCTGGCTGAAATCGGGAACGGTCTCCAACTCAGCCAGGTTGGTGGCGGTCCAGTAAGCGGCGCGGATGCCGCCGCCCGCCGCGGCAACCAGGATCACGGGCTCGCCTGAACCGATCCTCGTGAAGGTCGGGTGCGCTTGTCGCCAGCTGGTGTAGTGATCGCCCGGCAGAGAGCGGGACAGCGCGGATGCCTCGGAGCTCAGCCGGATCTCGTGGTTGTCGACCCAGAGTCCGAACACAACCGCCAGGACCAGGGCCAGCCCGGTGGCGGACGGCTGACCGTAAGCCAGAAGGGAGTAGGTCAGCACCATGCTGCCGAACAGGACGATGCCGGCAAGCCCGAGCACCACGATGGCCGGGGCGCCGAGCCCCTGGGGCAGGCCGACGGGCCAGAACATGAATGCGATCAGCAGCACAAGGGAAAGGGCTCCCGCCGCCCAGATCAGGAAGAGATCCCAGCCCTTGAGCTCTGTCACTTGTGAGGTGAGCATCTTTTTAGGGTCAAGGGGCAGCCAAGTCCGTCTGAACGTGACGAAGAGGAAGACCGCCACCGCGAGCAGCAGGTAGGCGCCAAACATGAGCCAGAGAGAGCTCCGGGCATGTTGGCTCCCTCCCTGCAGCAAGACCAATAGCAAACCTGCGGCAACGAAAAGGGGAACAGAGGTGCCGAGGATTCGTGGAAGCCAGCGCTGGCGTCCAGCGGCGTTGGTCAGATCCAAGGGGTAGTTTTCGAACTCGCGCCCGAGGAGCAGGCGCGAGGTGTACCAGAGAACAAGCGCCAGGGCGGCGCTGCCCACGAAGAACATGAAGTTCCACAAGGAGAACCCCTGCTCGGCGGAGATGCGCAGGAGATCCTGCCCCTGATCGTTGAGCACGAACAGGAACAGCACCACCAGGGCGGCCACAAAGGCATAGCCACAAAGCCAGAGCATGCGGATGGTGGTCCAGAGCCAGCTCCAGGCACTGATCAACCATCGCACTGGCGGGAGCTTTTTGATTCGTTCGAATTTGTTGCCCCCGCCTGGATTCGGCTGGTTGGGCGTGGGCTTGGAGCCGTTTAACTGAGCGTTGTCTTCCATCGTATCTCTCCTGATCGAATAGCACTTGCTGAAAATCCTGTCGATCCGAAACCGGAAAGCGGTTTCCCGTCACTAGCCGTTCGCCCCCTCCCGAGACACTGGTGGAGGGGAACGGAGCGCACCTGATGCACTGATTCTAGTACCTCGATTTCTTCGTTGTGGTCAACCGCAAGAAGGCGCAGAGCCTCATGCGCCAGATGGGCTTGCAAGCGCTGTATGCGCGCCGGCGCACGAGCCAGCCGGGCAAGGGGCACAAGATCTACCCCTACCTGCTCCGGGACCTGCTGATCAATCGTCCCAACCAGGTCTGGGCAACGGACATCTGCTACATTCCTATGGCCAAGGGGTTCATGTACCTGGTGGCCATCATGGTTTGGCACTCACGCCCGTGCTGTCCTGGCGCGTATCGAACACCCTGGATACGCACTTCTGCATCGAGGCGCTGGCCTTGGTCATAATCCCGTCCAAAACCGAGCGCGTTTCTTGGTTATAAGTACGGAGAGAGTTGGCAGGATGTTCAACATATCATACCGTTGTAAGTGGAACCTAACCGAGGGTCTTGAAACATGCTCGAACATCCTGCCGAGACAGACTTTAGAGCAAATTCCTTGTGTCAGCAAGTATGTGCTGCATGGCTCTGGGGTGGGTCGTGATCTGCCTCGATCGCTTGCAGCGAGCGGAGAATCTACAGCGGTTCGAAGCGCGTTTGTCCCAGGGAGAGAGCGAGCGGCAGGCGGCCGCAGAACTGGGACTGGCGCGCACTACG
>Ga0210085_1001053_pt1 | contig 11119 bp, 9 predicted proteins | sample China_Galinas_PW_5_FD_184866 | JGI IMG/M metagenome (GOLD analysis project Ga0210085, IMG submission 184866) | Wetland microbial communities from San Francisco Bay, California, USA, that impact long-term carbon sequestration - China_Galinas_PWC_D1... | ecosystem: Environmental > Aquatic > Marine... | reverse complement strand
GTATTCGGACCCCTTGACCTTGGTGTTAAGCCCGAGTTCGGTCAGAGATTCGAGAACGTAGATCACATCTTTACCGATAAAATCCGGCACGATGACCGTGTCTTCGCTCTTTATAATAAGTGAAAGGGTGAAATAGGACGTGATGCCGGCAACACCAATAAAAAGGACGCAGAGCGCCGCTATTTTTATGATCCTTCCTATCATGGCATGCGCCTGAAACGGGCGGAAAAAAAACCGTCCGAGCCGTGTCGATGCGGATAAGTTTTAAGGAAACCGTCGCGGGTGAGCGGGCTGTCGACAAATCGGGGCAGGTAGTCAGCGGCGTTTTCCAACCGGTAGTCCGGGTGATTTTTCATAAATGCGTCAACGACCGCTTCGCCTTCTTCGGGTTCACTGCTGCAGACCGCATAGACCAGAACACCGCCGGGTTTAACCTGCACTGCCAGACGATTCAGAAATTCGACCTGCTGCCGGCCACAGTCGCCGAGCGCGGTTTCTTCCACAGACCATTTGGCGTCAGGATTTCGGCGCAACACGCCGAGGCCGGAGCAGGGTGCATCGAGCAGGATACGGTCGTACGGACCATGATTATCGGACAAACGGCCGCTTGACAGATCGGCGTTGCAAGGTCTGACGATCGATATCCCCAGCCGCGCCATCTCGGCCGTCAACATTTTCAATTTGGCCGCATTCACGTCCAGGGCGACCACAACGCCGCTATTTTGCATGCGCTGGGCAATGTGGCCGGTTTTACCGCCCAGACCGGCGCAGGCATCCAGAATCCTTTCCCCCGGTTGCGGGTCGAGCAGGATCGTGACGAGTTGGGCGGCTTCGTCTTGGACCTGGAACCAGCCCCGCTGAAAGGCGTGGAATTCTTCTATCGGTTTTTGAGGGTGGCGCAGCAGAAGGGCCTCCGGAGCCATCGATGCGGCCGCCACGGTTCCTCCTTCGTCGGTCAGTGCATGCAGCAGCACCCCGCGTCGGATTTTCAGGGTATTGGCCCGCAAAGTAACCGGAGGGATTGTGTTGACGGCATCGCACAGGGCTGCCGTTTCATCCGGACCGAATTGGTGCAACCAATGCCGTATGAGCCAAGGGGGAAAAGACTTTGATGCTGCAATCGCGGCAACCGGGTTTTGTTCGAGCACGGGAAATGGGACCTTTTTGTAGCCCGCCGCGGCCTTGCGCAATACGGCGTTGACAAATCGGACCACCCAGTCCGGCGCCAGCGGCTTGGCCAGGTCCACGGCCGTGTTGACCGCAGCCGAAACCGGAATGCGGTCCAGAAACATCACTTGGAAAAGTGCCATTCTAAGAATGTTCAAAATATCGGGTTGAATTTTAGTCAACGGGGTGCGGGAAAAAGTCCCGATGACAAAGTCGATCCGACCGCGCCAGCGCAGGACCCCGAAGACAAGCGTCTGCAGCAGGGCCCGGTCTCTCTGGCGGGCAAGGGGGTGCTTTTGCCGGAAGTCCTCCAGGGCCGTATCAAGGGTTTGTCCGCGCTGGTCTATTGTTCTCAGTATTTGCAGCGCCATGCGCCGCACGAACTGCGGGTCATCGGAAGAGGCATGGGCGGTTGGCTGTAGAGCATCCACTGGCATGTCGGAGTTGGCGGTATAAGGTTTAAGGTGCAGGGCTAAAGGGTTCAGGGTTCAAGGTTAACGCCTATCGGCAAACGGCTGAAGGCGAAAGGCTCAAGGTGGAAACAAGGTTTTTAAGTATAAAGTGTTCAATTCTAGTGGGCATAGTACTGTTAAGTTTCAAGTGAGCGTTCAAGGAAGGGCTTCAATCCTTCTGCCTTGAACGGGGAACGGTGAACCTTTGAGCCGATATTGCTTCAGTTCTTCAACCGGGAACGTTGAACGGTGAACTTGGAACCTCTTGGGTTATGGTTCAGGTATGGATGGACATTAGTCGAAGATACCCCCGGCAGGTATAGGATGACCGCGTAAAAACTCGCTGATCGTCAAACGGTTGCCGGATTCTCCCTGAATCTCCAGAATAGATAGTAGTCCGCTGCCGGTGGCCACTCTCAGCTCATCGGGGAATCCCGGAACGACTGTTCCCGGAGTGACGGCCTTTCCCGTGGCCGGTAGTGCCACGGCTTTGAATATCTTGAGACGTTTATCGTCGTAAAAAGTGAACGTTCCCGGCCAGGGGTTCATGCCGCGAATCCGGTCTGAAATGACTTTCGCCGGTTGGTGCCAGTCGATCCGCCCGTTTTCTTTTTTCAGCATCGGGGCCAGGGTCGCCTGGTCGCGTATCTGAGGCATCGGTGTCAGGCGCCGGTCTGCCATCCGATCAAGCGTTTGCTCCAGCACCTTGGCTCCGAGATCGGCCAACCGGTCGTGAAGGGTGGCGGACGTGTCATCGGGCGTGATCGGCTCCGTGGCCGTTAAAAGGATGTCACCGGTGTCCATTCCCTCGTCCATCAAAATGGTGGTGATGCCGGTTTCTGTTTCTCCATTGATGATCGCCCAGTGAATCGGGGCCGATCCCCGGTAACTCGGCAAGAGTGACGCATGGACATTGATGCATCCTTCGACTGGAATCTCCAAGACCGCTTTCGGCAGGATGCGCCCATAAGCAACCACAACCATCAGGTCCGGGTGGAGGCGTGAAAGCGTTTCGGTGAATTCAGTGGTTTTGATTTTTTCAGGCTGTATGACGGCGAGACCGAGCTTCAGGGCCGTTGTCTTGACGGGTGGTGGATAAAGGCGTCGACCTCTTCCCTTGGGGCGATCCGGTTGGGTGACAACTTGAACCACACGGTGTCGACTGCGGTGCAAGGTCTCGAGGCAGGGAACGGAAAAATCCGGTGTACCCATGAAAACGATGTCGAACGATCGGGTCATCGGATCATTTCTCACGCATTATTTTTTTTATGCGACGCTTGTATAGTTCGCGTTTCAAGGCGCTGATACGGTCGATAAAAAGAGTGCCGTTCAAATGATCGATTTCGTGCTGGAGCACGATCGCCAGAAACCCGTCGGCTTCAAAACGAAGGGATTTACCGTCTCGATCCACTCCTTCCACAACGATCCGGGCGGCTCTTTTGACATCGGATCTAAAATCCGGGACACTCAGACACCCCTCGTTTTCTGATATGATTTGCCCTTCGGTTTCGACGATCTTGGGGTTGATAATGACCCCGTAGCCTCGATCGCTTTCCGTCGGTTTTTCGTCGTAGACCAGAACCTGCTTGTCGCTGCCGACCTGAATGGCAGCCAGTCCCACCCCGGGGGCATCGTACATCGTCTCGGCCATGTCGGCCACAAGCTTTTGAATGTCCTCGTCGATATTCTCGACCGGCTGGGTCGGCTGCTGCAGAAATTTGTTTGGAAAGGTCAGTATTTCGAGTTTTGTCATGAGCTTACCTCGTTGTGTTCCTCCGATATCATTGGGGCTGCTCGTAAACCTGCCGGATGTTCACCCCGCTGATCCAGGCCGATACAAGGCCGACCAATACGACCGGCACAATTTGAACGGCATGGTTGGCCAGCGTGTAACCGGCGGCTTCGCTCTCGGAAACACCGAAAAGGAGCATGGCAAAAACCCCGCCCGCTTCCCACAGACCCCAATAGCCCGGCACGGATGGAAGGGCAATCACAAAGCAGATGATCACCATCACGGCTGTAATTTCGCTTAGCGTCAAGTTGATTTGCGGACATCCGATCGAGAAAAGATAATACGACAGTGCCGTGAAGAACCAGACGGCGAGCGAATAAATAAGGCATATGATAATGCGTTTCGGGTCTTTGATCAATGCCATGCCGGAAGCGATGTTTTCGATGATACGGACTGCGGGGCGGCAGACTTTTTCTTTTAACCAGTCTTTGAATGGCTTGGAGGCGAAAAACAGCAGTTTTGGAGCGGACAGAATAAGCCTGTTTGCCAGCTCTCTGGTTTTACCGAGAGTAACCAGAAAAAGGCCAATCACCATCAGAAAACCGATTTTCAGCATGCCGTTGAAGACGGTGACCAGGACCTCATAATCGAGCCGGTATCCCCCGAAAGTGACATTAAAACCAGGCGCGATCCTGACGAAAGACGAAACCGCCAGAAAAAGCAGTAGTAAGATGATCAGGTCGAAGATCCGCTCCACTGCCACCGTGGCCAAGCCGGTCGAAATCGGCACCGCCTCCTTGCGGTTCAGAACGAGTGGGCGGGCAAACTCGCCGACCCGGCCCGGCAGAACGCAGTTGATCATGAAACCGATCATCAGCGGGTGAAAGGCCTGCCAGTATCCAACCGGATAATTCGAGGCCAGGATGAAACGCCACCGTGCTGCCCGCAACCCAAAAGCAAAAAGGATGGCGGCGACCGTGGGAATGATCCAGACATAATTGATAGTCGTCAGGTATTCAAGAAGTTCTTTGATCGGAACGTTGCGGAAGGCGAAATAGAGGGTCGTGATGGAAACAGCCGTACCCAAAAGCAGCGAGATACCGATTTTTTTATTCATTCGCCTTGTTCAGTTCCGTTGAAGTAAATCGTCTCCATCCACGATTTCGTTGAGGGCACTGGGTAATTTCCGCTCCAGAAATGTTTAATTTTCTTTAAGTTCAAGGAAATCAGCGACATTGCGCTGAGGTCCACTATTGTACGCCGCACAAACGATTTCAGACTTGTCGCGCCGAAATTGCAGAAAAGGGCCATTTATGTAAGGAAACTAACGCTGCACATGCACTGTCTTTGACAATATGTTACGGGCTTCGATTACATCTATTTTAATCTGCTCTGAGAGTTCCGCGATTCCGGAAAATTTGAGTTCGTCTCGAATCCGTTTGATGAAGTTCACTCGGATCCTTTGGCCGTAGATGTTGCGGTCGAAATCGAGAATGTAAACCTCGATGGTGAACAAGTGGTCGTCGAAGGTCGGGCTGTAGCCGATGTTGGCGACCCCGTCGAACTGTTGGCCTTCGCAGGCGACCGTGACGGCATAGACACCGGTTTTTGGGCACAGTTCATCCTGCAGGATAATGTTGGCCGTGGGGAATCCCAGCAGTCGGCCGCCCCGGTTGCGACCGGTTGTGACGGTTCCCCTGATCTGATAGTAGCGGCCGAGCAGGGGATGCACCTCGTCCACCTTGCCCTCGTTGACCAATTCCCGGATGCGGGTGCTGCTGATCCGTCCCTCGGGATCTCTATTGGCCTCGATCCAGTCGGCCAGAAGGATTTCGAAGTCGAAAAGTTCGGCGAATGTTTTCAGCATGCCCACCGTGCCTTCGCGGTTGCGTCCAAAGGTATAGTCCTTGCCGACGACGATCGCCACCATGCCGATTTTGCGGATCAGGACGTCTTCGACAAATTCGCGCGGTGTCAAGGCGGCAAACTGACGGGTGAATGGAACGACGATCAGGACATCGATATCAAGCCGCTGGATGAGCTCGATCTTTTGATCCAATATCGTGATCAACGGCGGGAGGTTGGCACCGTTTAAAACACGCATCGGATGTGGTTCGAAGGTTATAGCGATCGACGTTCCGTCGATTGTATCTGCCTTCTCGACGACTTCGTGAAAGAGGGCCTGGTGCCCCAGGTGAACCCCGTCGAAATTGCCGATCGTGACCACGGCGCGCTTGAAGGGTTCGTTGATCTCGTCTAAGTTTCGAATGATCTGCATACTAAATTTCGTTCTGGATTGCACAATCCGCTTGACAGGTTTTGTAAAGAAGGATAAATATTCCAACTTTGAAAATAAATCAATCCTTTTAGAGATTCAAGCCGAAGTGGCGGAACTGGTAGACGCGCTAGGTTCAGGGTCTAGTCGGGAAACCCCGGTGGGAGTTCGAGTCTCCCCTTCGGCACCATAACAAAATCAGTATGTTATACGAATTTGGCCCCTCACTGGAGGGGCTTTTTGTTTTTGTTTAGTGGCCCTGTAATTAAATACGGGGACGTACCGAGATGACAGAGGCGCCCGCAGCGCGAGGCGCGAGAAGAGAGCATACCAAGCAGTATGCGAGTGCCGAGCAACACGGCGCAGCGGGATGCATCGGTCATTGAATGCCACCGTATTTACGAATAGGGCCACTTAGACGACCACTGTGTGAACGCTCAAGAAAAGCGCCCTTTCGTGCTTTCTGACAATTGCCTCCGGTCTCTTTCCATTCAACAGGGATCAACGCGATATCTAAACAACCTTTCTCAGCTTTATAACACACCTTATCTCTTCGATTATTTCCCAGCGGTATTTTTATTATTCCGTATTTGACTTTACGGGCCTGTTCAGGATTTTTGAAAAAAAACGAAAAAAAATTTTCGAACATTCCATTGAATGCGTTTGTATAGTGATCATAAAAAATCCTTTACACAACATCGAAGCCAATGTACCGGTGAAATTTTCAAGACGAAATTGATCCTTGTTACCGGATGGAAAATAAGGTAAGCAAAAAAAAATCCGAACATTTCCTCGGTGGGTCTGTATAGCAAAAATGTAAATTCCTGGAGACAGTGTCTCATCCAATGCCATCGATTCCTTCCGTATCTTTTTGTGGTCAAACCATAAGGCAAGAGCAAGTAAGCGAAATTGCCATGATTGTTGCCACTTTTCCTAAGCTCACTCGAACCGAACTGGCAAACACCATCTGTGAATTGTTTTCCTGGAAAAGACCGACCGGCAAACTAAAAACGGTCGAATGCCGACAGTTTCTCGAACGCTTGGATGCCAGAGGCATTATCCAACTCCCAGATTGTCAAACAAAATACGCCAAACGAGCGAAGTTCAGTGTCGATAAGACCGAGTCATCGGAAACGCAAGCCATTCTTTCAGTGAAGCTGAAAGACTTGTCTCCCATACGATTAAGCAGAATTAAGAATTATACTGAGAGACAGCTCTGGTATGAGTACATGGATCGATACCACTATTTGGGATATCGGTTACCCTTCGGTGCGCAGTTACGCTATTTCATCCAATCCGGACCAAGCCGGGATAGGTTGGGGTGTCTGCAGTTTTCGAGCCCGGCCTGGAAGATGGCAGCAAGAGACCGGTGGATCGGCTGGAGCGATGAAGAACGAAAGCGCAACCTGCAGAAAATTATCAACAACAGTCGCTTCCTTATTTTTCCTTGGGTTCGGGTAAAAAATTTGGCCAGCTCGGTTCTTGCCGTGGCCGTCAAAACAGTTCCGGACGATTGGGGCGAATGCTACGGCTATCGTCCGGTCCTGATGGAAACACTGGTGGATCAGAGTCAGTTTAAGGGGACGTGTTATAAGGCCGCCAATTGGGTGCACGTCGGCCAAACCACCGGCAGGGGCCGGATGGACAGGAAAAACGAGCGCAAGGGCATGGCCGTAAAGGATATTTACCTTTATCCACTATCGAAAAGCTTTCGACAAGAGTTGATGCAGTCCTGAATGGATCAACACCAATAAAAACATTGGCATTACAGATAGATAAGAAAACTACCGTTTGTAACCGAAAAAGCGGAGCTATGTTCTTCCATTCAAAACGATATTCAACTTGCCAACTTCATTTGCAATTCGCCTATACTCTTTTCAACTTCCTTGCTTGTCCCCTCAAATGGTTTTTGGATCGCACGATATGCACGCTGCATGCGAATCTGATGTTTCAAAACAAAAAGTCAGTTCAGGCATCCGAAGACGGATTCTGAAAGGATTCGGCGCTCAGAGTTTTTCCCAGGCGGTACAGATTTTCATCCGACTGGCGGAAGTTCCGCTGCTTCTGTCATTTTGGGGACCACAGCTCTATGGCGAATGGCTCATGCTTTCGGCCATACCGGCCTATCTCAGCATCAGCGACGGCGGGTTTGCTGGAGCCGCATGCCGCGAAATGACCATGCGTAGCGGAGCCGGCAACCGAAACAACACCTTAGTTGTATTTCAAAGCGCGTGGCTTTTTCTCCTTGTGGTCTCCATGGCCATAGGACTTTTGGCGTTCAGCTTTGTGCGTGTTGCACCGATTGAAAAATGGCTCGGTTTTTCTTCTATGACGGCTTTTGAGATCAAGACCGCACTGCTTCTTCTCGTCATATACGTGCTGGTCGGTTTTCAAGGCGGGCTCCTTAACGGCGGCTTTTGGGTTATGGGACGCTACTCGAGCGGCATGTATTTTGTCGCTGTTATGCAATTTCTCGAATTCGGTGGTCTTACCATCGCCGTGTTATTCGGAGGCGGACCGATACAGGCGGCTTGTGGGTATCTTTCCGGAAGGCTTTTGGGGACTGGACTCATGTGGTTCGGTCAGCGGCGAGTAAGTCCGTGGCTGCGACACGGCGTTTTCTACGCCTCATTTGCAGAGCTGCGGCGGCTCACCTTGCCAGCCTTTGCATCCCTTGCTTTTCCTCTTGGCAACGCATTGAACATTCAAGGCATTAGGATGGTTGTGGGTTTGGTTCTCGGCCCCTCCGCCGTAGCGTTGTTTGTTCCGTTGCGCACACTAAGCCGTCTGGTCATGCAGCCGGCGAACATCATCAAGCAATTAATAGAACCCGAACTGGCCCTGGCTTACGGCGCCGGGGACTGCTTTATTTTCAAGCACCTTTTCGTAAGATCCTGTCAGTTAGCTCTGTGGGGGTGCCTTGGGGCCTGTTTCATAGTGGGGCCAGGCGCGACCTGGATTTTTCCGGCATGGACTGGCGCCAAGGTCACGATGCATTGGCCCACCTTTCTCGTTCTTCTTGGCGGTGTGTTGATCAACAGTGTATGGCATACAGCCCTAATGATTCCTTACGCAATCAACCGCCATGGCCGTTTAGCGATGATGTATGTCATTGTGTACGGGGCCGCCGCCTTTTGTCTTAGTTTCTTCGAGGCAGTCAGTTTGGGAATCGTGGGGGTTGCCATTGTACTCCTGCTGGTGGAAGCTGCAATGGCTGTAATCGTCCTACACGCTTCCTTGCGGATGACTGGCGAAAACATGGTCGGGTTGGCAAAGGCGGTTTTGCGACCACCTTTCGACCTGTTTGGTTGGGCCGGTGTGGGCTTTTGGAAACGAATATCGACCGCGCCCGAATAATTTGCCGAGGCTAAAAGCCTAATGAGTAAGTGCTGGATAAATGACTGAGATGGGCGCATCTATCGTGAAGTTCGTACATAAACTGTACAATAGGTCGAATGGTTGAGTAGCCGACGAGCCGCCATGAGCGAACCGGCGATAGAGAAAGTGGCGCTGTCAGGCGGGTGGTCCCTTGCAAAAGGCGCGGGAGTGGCCAGTCCTTCTATGCGATGACTATGTCAAGGTCATCTATACGGCGAAAGTGTACCTGAGCCTGCCTTCTAAGGGTAATTGGGTCTTGCATACAGTCGCTGGGAAGAAAACCCTCACATCGGCAACGTGCTATGCGCAAAACGCATCGTGGAGAAAATGACAATGTACGGCCAAGATGAAGAGGGAGGTTTCTGAGGCATCTCAAAGGAATGCGCGGCAAAATACTTTGCCTTTTTTATGGATAGTTAAGGCGAAAAATTATTATCCGAGTTGGCTGCGAGCACTTCCTTCAAAGATGTTTATGAACGCACCGATTATGGAAACGATGTTCAACACTCTGGGAAAGCGAAAACCTTTGCCTTCGAGTTACCTCCGCAGAGGGAGGCGTGCCCTGCCATGAAGCATAATTTTTTCGGCAGGTTAAACCTGAAACCGGCTACCCACCAGGGCCAAATGATAGTGATGGTCGTGGGCATTCTCGCCGGACTTATGTGTGTATTTCACATTGTTTTAGGTGTGAAACCCATTGTGGTCTTCCTTGCTGGTCTGGCAGTCTTGGTTAGTATGTATCCCATTGCCATCTTTGGCTTCTTGAATATTGGGGCCGTGCTGATCGCTTTAGTAGGCTTTCGCTATGTCGGTTTTCCGCTTCTCGCCAAGCTCGCTATGGGACAGCCTTTAGATACTTATTTGCTGGATCCCTCAGGCTCATTTGGGGTGGTACTCCTGGGGGTTTTGGGTTATCTGGCCGCTTTTCTGGTGGCCTCCGAATTTTCTGTTGGACGATCATTCTTGCAGTTGTCGACAAACCATCAAGTTTTGGGTCGTATTTCGCTCCTATCAGCGGTTGTCGGCATTTCTGCCAACCTGGTCGTTGCCTTTCGAGTCAATGAGCAGTATTACGGTGTAACTATTGCAGAGTTCTTCGTTTCCTTCCTCCATCTTGCCCTTATCAGCGGTATTGCACGGGCTATCCAAAAATCGAAAGGACGGCAAAGCGTCGATGCATGGGTGTTAGTGCTATTTATCGCTGAAATAGAATTTTCGATGGTTCTAAATTCCCGCATGGCATTGATGGAGACGGTTTTGTGTTGGATAGTGACCATTATCGCTTTTGAGGCCAAAATCAAATGGAGACACTTTTTAGTTACGGTTTTTAGTATAGGGATGATGGTCATATTCATAAACCCCATTTTCTTGTATGTGAGAGGTTTCCGCGGCGAACTTTCCTGGAACCAGCGTATCGAAGTCACTTTTGAAACGGCTGCCAACTGGCCGGATGCCCTTAACTATTACATGACCTGGAGGGATTTGTCCGACCGGTTGGGATGGCATCGGAGCTATTATGGTAGTAACCAGAACGTCTTCGAGCGTATGAGCCACATAAACAATGTTGACATTCTTAAGTGTGGTACGGACCTATACGGTCGGCTTGGGATCGAAGACCTGCAACAGTCCCTCGAACGCGCCATGCCCAGATTTTTGGCGCCAAATAAGCCTGTTGATTATAGTCTAGGATCTTGGTTATACACGAACATCGGAATAGCAGATCCGGGACCTTATCCAACGGCCCCACTGATCGGTACCGGCTATGTGGCTTTTGGATGGGCCGGTGCTTTTTTCTACCCATTTATTTTGGGCTTGGCGTGGCTCATAATCGTTAAAAAGATTGCCGGTTGGAATCTCTATAAAAACATCTGGGCGGTTTACTTGCTCCTTCGCGTTCATAATCAGTTCGTCGAAGGATCATCGGATACCTATATGATGCACGTATTGAGGATTCTTCCTCAAGACTTCGTCCTGCTCTGGATTGTGGGGGTGGTGGCAAAAGGTCGTTTCCTTCATCCAAGGATCAGAAAGGCAGCCTAGTATTATGGAAAGTAATTATCGTTCACGTATCTACGGCGCCTACGTGAGCGCCCGCAGGCAGTCGCTTGAGCCTAC
>Ga0210085_1001052_pt1 | contig 11133 bp, 12 predicted proteins | sample China_Galinas_PW_5_FD_184866 | JGI IMG/M metagenome (GOLD analysis project Ga0210085, IMG submission 184866) | Wetland microbial communities from San Francisco Bay, California, USA, that impact long-term carbon sequestration - China_Galinas_PWC_D1... | ecosystem: Environmental > Aquatic > Marine... | reverse complement strand
CTTAAACAAACTTGCCGCATAAGAGGTCTTTCTGTGTTTCCCATTCTGGCAAATGCTATCGATTCATATTTCAATGACAAAGTGCCAGATGTCCTATGGATTACCGCAACTGACTAGCATCCCCCCCCTGAACATTTGCAAACTTTCTACCAAACCAGGACATGGACCAAAGTCAAAACTGATTGAACCATTCTGGACGGACGCCACCTAATCAACCATTTACACAGAGGCTAACATGATGCAAATTCACGAACGATACGTCCCGCTTGCCATTGTGCTAGTAACTCTGCTTCTCGGGAGCATTGCTACTGGGGAATGTGCCGGCAGGCACGAAACAGCGAACGGCGGGAAATAAAAACCATTATCAGAATCACAGCGTACCTCACTTCGGCATAATAGAGCGATTGAATCGCTGGATGTGAGGTGGGTGGACCTAAATCACCGCGCAGTTCTGGTCGGAGTGTCGGCAAACGCGGTCTGTGATACCGAACTCGACATGGCGGCAGACATATTTATCTCAGTAAACGGACGGCAGGTAGCGGAAGCCACACTTGAGATGTTGATCCCGGCAAGCGAGGGTAAGTGCGCACCGGGTGATCTCTCGGACCGGTGCAAAGGGAAATGCGGTACTACCGGAAAATTCACGTGCAAGGCACTGGTCAGCAACGGTGGGTTTGACTGCGGTTGTTCCGTGCTAAAAATCGTCGAGTCAAAGCCTATCCCCGTCAAACCGGGAGATTACCTTAGCGCGACTCTCAACACAGACAGATCTGTTACACCTGAATCCCAGAAGAGAGATGATCGACTTGAAGCGATAATCGTTGAAACGCGGGTCGTCTCAATGGTGGGCGTGCCGGCAACTGGTCCTGGCAGAATGGGGAGGTGCTTCAGCATTTGCCGGATTTGGCCGACCTGGTTCCTCGAAAACAATACCCTATCATTTCATCAGCTATGCTGTGGTGTTGCTGGTGTTAAAGTGGAACATACCAGTGCCGGTGCCATCGTCGGCAATGGTTCCGGACGGAAACACCACCTTGACACGAATTCGTACCCAATGGGATCGTAACTTTGACTGGTTAACTGCTTACGTGAACGGTTTGAGTATCGAGACGGCCCGTCAGGCTGTTTTTATACACCCGGTCTGCGGCCCGTTGACGATCAACCAGACACTTTATATGGACCGGTTGCACCTTTCCGTCCATACTCGTCAGATCAACCGGATACTGCAACAGCATGAAATGCAGAAGACATGAGCGTTGAACTCAAGCACGGCTGAAAAAAACCTCACTAAAATGCGCAAAGGTGTAAAGGAAAACATTGCGCCTAGTGAATTCCTGAGCAATCCTTTCCGATATTTTCAAATGGATTGATTAAGCCTCTATGAATAAAAAGGAATGGGTCGTTTATCTGGTTCGCTGTGCTGATGAGTCACTGTATTGCGGAATTACCAAGGATATTGAGAAGCGGTTGGTTGCTCATAATTCCGGAAAGGGCGCCAAGTACACCAAATCCCGCATCCCGGTTGAGATGGCAGGTGTCAGTTCCAAAATGACCAAGAGCGAGGCACTTAAACTCGAGCGACATATAAAAAAAATTCCTGCCGGGAAGAAAGTTTTTGAACTAATCCAGAAGAACCCTCTATGAATGTCCCTTCTGTCTCAGTACGATCCCTGAACCCAATCCGGGTGAATTTATCTGGACGGCGGGACGAATTTGTCAAAGGGAGGCTGAGGTTATACCTGCGGATATTGAGTTTGATTCGGTAGGTTTGAGGATGGGGATTTGGTATTGAGAAAGAGGGAATTTAGTATGCCCCGATATTAATCCTGTGTGAGACTTGTGTGAGAAAATTTTTCCAAAATCAGCTAAAGTGTGTAAAATCAGCAAAAATGTGGAAAATCGAAACTATATAATTTCAATATGTTATTATAAATTGAGGAGGTTGGGAAGCTCAGAGGCTCTGACTACGAATCCGTAGGTCGCAAGTTCGAATCTTGCCGGGCGCACCAATAATTTCAAGGACTTACAAGTCAATCTTGTAGGTCCTTTGTGTTTTTGGAACCTGATTTTGCCAAAATTTTGCCAAAATCATAACCTCCCCATCCTTACTCAAGCTTACCCATCAATCCATTATATTGCACGTCCAGTTTGGAGTCATCAGTGCGGCTGCCTGCATCTTCGATGTATTTCCCGTAGACCCGGATGATCATGTCCGTGTCACGGTGACCCATGACCTTGGCGATCCAAAGAGGGTTTTCTCCGCAGCTCAATGCATTGGTGGCAAAACTGTGGCGGGTTTGTTTCATTTCACGGTAGGCAACACCCGCATCTTTAAGAGCTGATTTCCAGACCCTTCGTCGCAGGTTGCTGGCATGGACACTGTCACCGGTCGGCGAACAGAAAAAATACTGGCAATCAAAACGATCACGAATTTTATTCTGTTCAGTCAGGGGCTTCAACATGCTTTCAGTCAGTTTGATAATCCGTCGACTATATCTATTTTTCGTTTCGCCCAGCATCACCTTGCCATTGTCATCGCGGGTACCCTTCTTTCACAAATTTTTTGTTTGTTAAGAAGGGTGTGAAAAAAAGACTTTTTCAATAATATTACATAATATCAATATGATAAACTCAGAGGTATTCGACGGGGGAAGGGGACGGCATCTGTTTAGCCAGAACTGCAGATCCGTTTTCAACTCATAATCCGTTTCGGATTTAGGATTTTGACCGACCGCAGATGACGGGATGGATGAATTTTCGGGTTGGGAAAGAAAATAGGGTTATGGACCGGAGGTCAAGTCGATTTGGTTTCGATTTGGATGCCGCATTGTGTCAATGACAATTAGGTTCGAGCATCATAAATGTGAGGATAAAGATAGCCAGAAAGTATATTAAAATTCAGTATATTAGATGATTATCAAGATGTCACATGCCATTGGAGATACCCTTATGATGGAATTGTCTCAATTACTGGGGGCAGTTATGTACCAGTTATTGAATAGTGTGATACGCCCATCGCATAGGAATTATCCCCATTAAAATGAGGATTTTATCTTATTGAAATTACGCTTATATGCTATTATGTATTACATCGTAAAGCTATAGAGCTATTTAACCTCTTTCGCTAATTCGCTATTTGATTGATTGATCCTCTCGACCTATAGCCACAATTCATACAGAACCTGCGACTCATATCAATCCCCATAAACTGTTTCTGATCCTATAGCAACTGATCTGAAGCGGTGCTTCACTAACTAAATCGAATCCGATTTCTCATCTGATTTTTCACTCCTTCGAACCGGAAGAAAGGAGGAGATTGAAAATGAAGGATACTTTTATAAAAAGGATGGGTTGCCTGGTTATCTTATCGGTCATTATGATTCCAATTTCGGTTGCAGCCAATAGATACATATACAGTTCCACTGAATGGGACTTTGGTGATGCGGCAATCGGTTCGTCATCGATTGTAATATTTACGCTTTCTAATGTTGACGGAGCTGTGATTGCGATAAGAAATATTTTGATTGTGAACGATATAAGCGACTCCTTTAAGATTCTTATCGATGTACCGCCACCTCCGATATTTATTCCGATTGATGCAGCTTACGACATCATTGTTGAATTTTCCCCTTCAAGTCTTGGGAGTCACTCTGCGGAATTGAGGATAATAAGCAACGCAAATAATTCGGATGTTTTTATACCTGTGCAGGGCGTTGGTGTACCTATAGAATCGCCTCCGGGTGAGTATATGGCCGACCTCATCGATTCATTCAATGAATTTGTAAAAAACAAGACGATTAAACCTTCCGGCCCCGTTTGTTCGGCGAGATGCCGCTTAAAGACCTTCGGAAATATGCTCAAAGCTTCAAGTGATTTGATCAACGCTCATGACTTTGAATCCGCGTGCGTTCAATTACGGGACACACTGAGACGTATCGATGGTGACATGCTTCCGCCCGATTTTATGGAAGGCCTTAAAGCTGAAACGCTTGCAACCAAGATTAGAGGCGTAATAAATCAATTAGAGTGCCCGTAACTATAATTTTCTTAAATAAGACTCAACGAGCAACTGGAGGGGAACTGCAAAACTTTTAAAACCTAATTTATTAGTAAATAATATACTTGCCATACTCGCAAGAAACCTCAAGCGCTTAAACGCACCAAAGTCATGGGATGAAACAATCTATCATAACAGCATTAATGATTGGTTTTCTGTCAAAAATTAACCAACGGTGGTATATATAAACCTTCTTTTTGTTAACGATTCCATATTATAGTCCAACGCTATCGTCCAAATGTACGTATTGATTTAATATTATTTTTACTTCAGGCTGAGATGAAGCTCTATCTCTGCAATCATTATAGCCTTCCTTCTGATTCCACGTCTCATCCGCACAAATCTTTTAAATAACCTTGCGAAACCTTTCGGAGGTCCACCATGGGTGCTGAAGGGTTTAAACGAAAAATCACAGCGATCATGAGTGCCGACGTTGTCGGCTACAGTAAGCTCATGGGTGATAATGAGGCGGCAACCGTTCAGACACTGGAGGCGTATAAGAGCGTGATGTCTACGCTCATTGATCAACACCGTGGCAGGGTGATCGATTCCCCCGGTGACAACATGCTTTCGGAGTTTGCCAGTGTTGTGGATGCGGTACAGTGCGCCGTGGCGATTCAAAAAGAGTTGAATTCCAGAAATGCTGAATTACCGGAAAATCGAAAAATGCGGTTTCGCATCGGCATTAACCTTGGTGATGTCATACAGGAAGAGGATCGAATTTACGGAGATGGTGTTAATATTGCCGCACGGTTGGAGGCGCTGGCCGACCCTGGTGGTATCTGCGTCTCCAAAACAGCCTTCGACCATATCGAAACCAAGTTACCTCTGGGATATGAATTTCTTGGTGAACAGGAGGTCAAGAACATCGCAAAACCGGTAGGAGCCTATCGAGTCTTAATGGAGCCGAGGGTGACTATCGCTGAGGTCAGGGAAATTGAACCAATGGTTCCTTTTTGGAGACGTAAAGCGATTATCTCAGGAGCTATTGCAATATTTTTCTTAATCGTTGGAACAACGATTTGGAACAACTTGACTTCACCACCGATCGAAACTGCTTCTGTAGAGAAAATGGCATTTTCTCTACCTGAGAAGCCCTCGATTGCTGTATTACCATTCGATAATCTCAGCGGCGACCCAGAGCAGGAATATTTCAGTGATGGCCTCACAGATGAAATTATCGCGACTCTTAGCAGGGTTCCCAAGATCTTTGTAATTGCCCGGAATTCAACATTCACCTACAAAGGAAAACCTGTAAAGGTTCAGCAGGTAAGTGAGGAATTGGGCGTTCGGTATGTGTTAGAGGGAAGTGTAAAAAAGGCAGGGAATCGGCTACGAATAACAGCCCAGTTGATTGATGCGATAAATGGGCATCATTTGTGGGCGAAACAGTATGACCGGACTCTGGATGACATCTTTGCCTTGCAAGATGAGATTACAAAAAAAATCATTACTGCCATGCAGGTAAAGCTGACGGAGGGCGACCGGGCATTGACGGCTGCAAAAGGCACGGAGAACCTGGAGGCCTATCTGAAATACCTGCAGGCAAATGAATATATCAACCAGTCAAATAGGGAGAGTCTGACCTTGGCAGGAAAATTGGCAGAGGAAGCCATCGCCTTAGATCCTGATTATGCGATGCCCTATGTGGTTTTAGCTATAATTAACACCGGTAAATTTTGGGTAGATACAAGCAAATCCCAAGAACAGTATTTAGCTGAAGCGAGAGCGTTCTTACAAAAAGCTATTGCTTTGGATGATAGCAATGCTGAGGCCCATAGCCGATTGGCTTTCGTATATATCATTAATAATCAAAATGAAAAGGCCTTAGAGCAAGCAGAAAAAGCTGTAGGCCTTGATCCTAATTCTTCTACAGCGCATTTTTGGATGGGAAAGGTGCTTGCTTTTGATTTCAGAAACGATGAGGCTATTTTGGAATACAAAAAAGCGATAAGATTGAATCCTTTTCCACCGGATATCTACTTTTGGAGTTTAGGATTAGCCTTCGCCGAGACAGAACAATATGAAGAAGGTATAAAGTGGTGTAAAAAAGCGATTCGACAGGAACCTGATTCTCTATTCGCTCACATAATGATGACTGTGGTTTATAGTTGGTCAGGACGGGATGATGCTCGGGCTGAAGCAGCTGAGGTGCTAAGGATAAATCCTAATTTTTCACTCGAAAGATTTGCCAAAAGGGCCACACCTAAACTTGTTGATGCACTGCGGAAAGCGGGTCTGAAATGAAGTTAACATAAGGGTGTGATTAAGTTGTGTGACATATGGCTACACCCATGAGTCGGCTATATCAAAATACACTGGCCTAATGTTAACGACAGTTTCCCTTTCCGAAACATCTGCCGTTGGGTCATAACCCATCTGACCAATTTGAGATTCTCAGGCCACTTATCCGGCACGTTGCAATGACCATGCGCCTCTCTGAGCTCGATTAGTTCGCAGTACCGGCTCTCCCATCGGTCATTGTTCCGATCAAACTGGAATCCCAGATCCTTGAGCCTCTGGACCCTTTTCTTGCTCAGCAGACCCTTCCTGTGCCGTTCTCTCTGGTTGCAGATCCATTTGCCGAGTTCCGGGTCCCATGCGCAGGAGGAAGCGACGTTGCAGTGGCCGTTATCGGCCCTGAACTCGGCCAGCTTGTTGAACTGGTCTGCCCAACGTCTGGGATTTGACTTGCGGACTGGTTTCATCTGACCCACATCAATTAATTGGATCCATCTCTACGAGGTTTGACCGGTTACAATCGCTCTGCTATAGCCAAGGAAAATTCCTTAATGGAGGCCATCATGGCAATAAAAGTGGACCCATTAGATCTCATATCCTTCAGAGAACTCCTAATTGCCAACTCGATTCAGTTGGATACCATAACACAGATGCTTATCGATAAAGGCATTTTCACATCAGATGAGTTTTACGCAAGGTTGAAACAGGTTCAGATCGAATACATGAGCAGGCAATAATGATCAAGAGAATCATTTCCGGAGGCCAGACTGGGGCCAACAGGGCTGCATTGGACTTTGCCATCAAGATGGACCTGCCGCACGGTGGCTGGGTTCCAAAGGGCCGGATGGCTGAAGACGGACCAATACCAGCCCGGTACAATTTGAAAGAAATGCCGACCAAGAACTTTCCGCAGCGGACTGAACGGAACGTCAAGAAGGCCGATGGCACACTGATTATTTCTCACGGAAAGCTGACACTTGGCTCAGACCTGACCCGAAAGATGGCACTCAAGCACAACAAACCCTGCCTCCATATCGACCTGAACGAGACATCCATATTTGAAGCTGCTGAGCAGATCATTCAGTGGGTAATGGAGAACCGTATTGAAGTCCTCAATATTGCAGGCTCAAGGGCCAGCAAGGATCCCAAGATTTACAGAGCTGTCTACGAGCTTCTTGAGACCATATATTACATGGCCGTATCCAAAGAGAACGTGGTGGCAATCAGGGGCGTAGGCATGCCCAAGACAGTAGATGATGCCGTTAAGCGTCTAATCGCCAACATGCCGCTAAAGTTCAAGGTCGATCTGTCGAAGATGGATGAAGGTGAACTCATCAATCTTCACTTTACCTTTGGGGCATTCATCAGGAATCAGTTTGGACTCTGGTCAGGAAATGAGGACCTGTTAAATGATTGCCGTCAAATGTCCGGCATCACATTCATGCACCCCGATGACGCAGCGGCTTTTATCATTGGGGAGTTGTGGGAAAGGTTGGGCAAGACACATAAGCTCAGGGTGGTGAAATAATCGTATCCAAATTGTCATGATAAAGGAAAATGTTATGAATCAGATATGGGACGGTATCATAATTGGTGGAGCAGGAGGAGCCATAGCTGGATTAACTGTCTATCTGGTTGGGTATGTGCACAAAAAGGTTGTTAAGCGGATAGAAAAAGACAGGGTTTACGATTGGCTCAAAGCATCAACAAAAGATAAAATTGGAGAACGATATCGATCTACAAGGGCGATAGCAAGTTGGAATAATATGACCGAGGATACCCCCTCAGCCATCAGCCGGATCATTTGCAAAAAGGCGTGGAAGGCATCCTGATGGTCACCAGAACCGTCAAGCCCCTCCTGCTTACCATCGTCATACTCATCTTTCCGGTCATCGTTCATTCCGGCCAGTTCAATTGTACCCGGGTCACCGATGGTGACACTATCACCGTTGTTACCGATGGTCAGAAGGTTACCATCCGTCTTGTCGGTATCGATGCTCCAGAGAAATCCAGAGGCAAGCATGAACCCGGCCAGCCTTTCAGCCAGTCATCCACAAAGCATCTTGCAAGCCTTGTTCTGAATAAACCTGTTGACATCGTCTCATACGGCACAGGCCGATACGAGGTCTTCGGAGAAAAGAATGACATGTTGATGGTGGATGTGAGAGAGAGTAGAATTTCAGACTATATGATCTGAGTAAACGTATTCTCAAATTCTTTGCAAAGTGACGATTTGTCACCGATTGGGAGCCTATACGTAAAGAAGTGTTCCTTCTTTTTCGCTCAGGTCGAAGAGATGAAGCAGCTTTGATTACGAAAGGAAAAGGAGCAGACCATGTAGCAAAACTTGAAGATAAGATGCTGGAGTTAACATCTTATGCAAAGAACAAGGCAGACAGTTTCATGCAGCTTGCCGAACGGAGACAAGAAAGAGTTGAAAATATTTCCGTTCTGTTGGTTCTTGTGGGTGTTTTTCTGTCAACAGTCATTGCTTTTTTTACTGTGAGGCATGTTTTGAAGGTTGAAAAGGCACTGTTACATGAAAGAAATGAACTTCAAAAAGCCTTATCTGAAGTTAAAACATTGCGGGGTTTCCTGCCCATATGCTCTTCATGTAAGAAGATTCGAGATGATACAGGTTACTGGAATCAACTAGAGGCATACATACATAACCATACCGATGCCCAGTTAAGCCATGGCATCTGCCCCGACTGTGCTGAAAAGTTATACCCAGATTTAAAAATTTATGACTGAAGGTCGAGGTTCAAACTAAAGGTTATTATTTCAACGTGTAAAAACTTTCTGTAAGAGCATAATGACATCTAAAACCACAAAAATTGGCTAAAAGAAAGGTGCCTTTTTGCCATACAAGTTTTCGGTATATAAGGACAACAGGCGTGTGTTCAGGTTCCGGTTAATCGTTTTCCCAAGGGGAAATGTCGTGACCCTCATTTAAATCACTGTGAAGCATGCCAGTGCCTGCCGGTTTGAATCTTCTCAGTCTGTTTCCAGTCCTTCGACCACTGCCTTGTACTTTTCGTGAATCATCTTCTGGTCAAACTCCCAGAACTCAGCCAGAATTGCTTGGTCCTCTTTATCTGTGAAGTAGGCCCTGCATGACGGAAAGAAGACCTTGTCTTCCTTCTCAATGTGTTTGGGGTAGAACTCGGTAATGGTGCGGAGCTTGCTGGTTATGTCCGCCAAAGCGGTTTTGTCACCATTCCGGTAACGGGTATTCGCTTCAACAAGTGCTTGAGTCGTCTGCCTTCCGAATGCGTGCTCATCGATCAGTTCCTGCATGACCCTCTGGTCGTCAGCCGATAAATCTCGTTTACTCAAATCTCGAAAGAGAATGTCCTCCTCTTTCCCGTGATGCGTCCGGTCGGCGTATGTGCGAATGAAATCAACCGCCGCATCAACGAGCACAGGATCGACCTCTTGGGTTGACTCGATTTGTATTAAGGCAGCTTTGATGATGGAAATCATTCGCTCGATTAGTCGATGTTCAATCATAAGTGGACCACGTGCTTGCATAAGTAGCTCCTTTCTTTTTCACCGTTACAAGCATAAACCTTCAATCACGGGTGCCATTGAGCCCATCAAGAAGAATCCGGCAAGTGCTGAGGTCGATGATCGGGGTTTAGTGATGGAGGCAGTGCTTTAACCGGTCCTGCCTCAAAACCGGTATATTCTGAAATGAGTTGTTCCGCCTAAAAAGAAATTGATAAGGGCAAAGGTAAGAGTCCCCACTGCGGTGAGTATGATCATCGCCGGTATTGTTGCGATTGCCAGTTTGACCATGAACACCACCATGGAACCAAATGGCATTTTGATGTTGGTGACCACGACCTCGTTTTCGAAGTTTATCATCGTTATTCTCTACCGATTAAACGTTATTTGCTCTAAAAAAGTGCGGTATTCAGGTTTATGATTATTCATTACAGTTCATTCCCATAGGATCTCAATTAAATGTTTCCAGAAGATTTCATTTAGTCTTCTTGGGTTTAACAAGTATAAAACCGGCTTTTGAAGACCGTGCATCAATCCTATTTCTTGAAATACATTATAATTGAGAGGGGTAAGTGATGCTAATCCAAAGTCAGCAGCCAGAGCATAACGGCATACATTGCAATATTTTGTGCCGGTGCCCCCTTCGATATCTGCATTATAAAGCCTCCATGTTCTTTCGTTGAAGTACCGGTCAATGGTCGGTTGGAGCCACTCATCTTGGTTTCTATATTGAAATATAAAAAAACCTTTATACTTTTCTTCAGTCATCAGATAGGCCTTGTCGGCTGGTGACAGATTGCATTTCATGGGGAAATGATCAGGACATCTTCTGTTAAAGCGTTCCATAAACTAACCTCTACTTAAATACACCCGTGTGTAAAACAGTATTGATATATTGCTGGTTCTATCAATCAATTTTGGTTCCTGATGGAATCGACGATGTCGGCCTTCGTCAGTGCCATGGGGTGCTCCAGTATGTTTGGGGGTAAAGCAGGAGGAAGAGCAAAATGACCGTGCCAGATGGCAATCATTTTGTCAATGATTCAAATTGATTATGCCAGAGGCTGATTATAACCAGTTGAAATTTAGCACAATACATTTCAGATGGCACATTGTGGTAACCAGTTTGATTCATTGACATAACCGGTTCGTTTGGTAACATTGGTGCATTCTTCCATCAATCCTGCACAGTGGGGACAAGTCATGGCATGCCGACAATGAATCTCCATTTCTCAGAACGAGAGGTGGGGATTTTGTATTGAATTGCTTAGGATATCAGATAGATGAAAGGACCCATAAAAGTAACGGCTGCCATCCTCGAAAAG
>Ga0210085_1001051_pt1 | contig 11143 bp, 10 predicted proteins | sample China_Galinas_PW_5_FD_184866 | JGI IMG/M metagenome (GOLD analysis project Ga0210085, IMG submission 184866) | Wetland microbial communities from San Francisco Bay, California, USA, that impact long-term carbon sequestration - China_Galinas_PWC_D1... | ecosystem: Environmental > Aquatic > Marine... | reverse complement strand
GGCGGGCCGGTAGTCTTTCGACCCGGCAAAATTGGCCGACCATTGGTCCTCCTTTGTTAAAAACAAAGGTTTTTTAGGCGTTGGCCTCTCGAATTGCCTCGCGATAGGCTGGGGACCACCTTCATTACAGCCGCAGTCGCACTCCTGCTTCGATAACCTGTTCAATGGGAATGTCGTAAAAGGCGGCGACATCAAGCGCGTTTCTGGACAAAAAGCGGAAAAGTGCTGCCTGCCAGCGCCACATTCGGGAGGTCCCACTCGTTTGTAGGCGTTCGTGACCGATAAAAAAACTGGCGTTTTCCATTTTGAAATCCAGGCCTTTCTCCCGCATCAAATCGATTATTTTTGGCATTCTGGGCTCTTCCATGAACCCGTGACGGGCGATGACCTTATAGAATCCGCCTCCAAGCTTGGTAACCGTCACCTTTTCCAGGTTGGCAACCCTTGGTATACCTTCGGTGGAAAAGTGAAGAAGGGCAATCTCTGAGTGGAGAACCTTGTTATGGTACACGTTATTGATGAGGGCTGCGGGCACCAGGTCGGGATTTCCGACAAGAAAAATGGCCTGGCCGGGCACACGCTGGGGAGGCTCCGGTTGGAGGCTCTCCTGAAACGCCTTGAACGACAGTGTCAGGGCCTTGATTTGGGTCGCAAGGGTTCGACGGCCTTTTTCCCAAGTTGTCATAATGGTAAAAACAAACGCGCCAATGACGAGCGGGAACCAGGCGCCATGGAGAATTTTGCTCACATTTGCCCCGAAAAAAGATAGATCCACCACTAGGAAAAGCGCCGTTGGAATTCCGGCGGTCAACCGACCCCATCCCAGTTTTTCTCTGGCCACCACATAGAAAAGAATGGTTGAAATCACCATGGTGGATGTAACAGCAACCCCGTAAGCAGCGGCCAGTTTGCTCGAGGACTGAAATCCCGCCACCAGTCCGATAGTGGCCATCATGAGGAACCAGTTGACAACCGGAACATATATTTGTCCGATCTTTTTGGCTGACGTGTGCACAATTCGAAGCCGTGGCAGGTAGTTCATTTGAACCGCCTGTTGGGTAAGGGAAAACGCTCCGGTGATGACGGCTTGGGAGGCGATGATGGTAGCGGTTGTGGCCAGAATCACCATTGGAACGATCGCCCAGGATGGGACCAGGCTGTAAAATGGGTGATGGGCCAATTCTGGGTTTCGAAGTAGATTTGCACCCTGCCCGAAATAGTTGAGCAAAAGAGCCGGCAGAACAATCACAATCCAAACCAAGCGAATCGGGCCCGGTCCAAAATGTCCCAAATCGGCATAGAGGGCTTCGACACCTGTGACCACCAGGAAGACCGCCCCAAGAACAAAAAAGCCCGTCATCTGATTTCGTAGGAGAAACTGAATCCCATACCCGGGCCACACGGCGATCAGCACCCTCGGGTTTCCGATTATGGCCGATAGACCCAGAATCGCCAAAATCGAAAACCACAATAGGATAACAGGACCGAAGAGAGCACCTACCTTTTCCGTGCCACGGTGTTGGAGCATGAACAGGCTTGCCAGGATGATAATGGTTATCGGAATGACGTATGGATTGAAGGCAGGCGTGATGATCCTCAATCCCTCGATGGCGCTCAATACCGAAATGGCGGGAGTAATCATCCCATCTCCGTAAAGCAAGGATGCTCCGAAAAGACCGACCAGCAGCAAGACCCACCGTTGCCCGGAATTCTTAGGTTTGCCGGACCTGACCAGTGCGGTAAGGGCAATCACACCACCTTCGCCTTTATTGTCCGCCCTCAAAATGAAGGTAAGGTACTTTAACGTCACAACAATAAGTAGTGACCAGAACAATAGAGAAAGGACACCTATAACATTGGCAGGTGTCACTGCAATGGCATATTCTCCGTGAAAGCACTCCCGCAGGGCATAAAGGGGACTGGTACCGATATCACCAAAGACGACCCCAAGCGCCGCAATGGATAAAGTAACCAAACGCTTCCGGCCCATCGTCTGTTGGCTGTTCGACACAGTGGTTTCAGTGGGTGATATCGAGCTTTCGTTCATTGTCAGATCTGCATCATTCAATCAAAGGTTTTAGCATATAGATGATGTCACTCTCCCTGGAAGGGTAGGGCGTCATGGTGCTTTGACGATACAGATCGTCGACGGAGATGCGGTTGACCATGGCCAAGGTGCAGGTGCTGATCAAACCGGTGGCACTGTCCGATAGCACATGGGCTCCCAATAGCTTCCCATCTTCATCCGCTAACAACTTGTAAGCTGCCGATTTCAATCCCACGCGTTTGTAGGTCGGCCAGGTGAGATTTTTACCGAAGCTTTTTCGATAAGCCACGCCCCTTTCTTTTAGCGCCTCTTCCGTGGTGCCCACCATACCATACTGGGGGTAGGTAAACAGCACCGACGGCACGGCGGTGTAGTCCATGGAGGCCTCGTTTTGAGTGCCTTCAAGGCAACTGACAATGTTAGCCGCCGCTACCTGCGCCTCGGCGTCCGCCACTCGGGCCAGTTGGACGGTAGCGGCGCAGTCACCCACGGCATAGATGTGTGGATTTGTAGTGGCCATCTTCTCATCGACGGTGATGCCGCCCTGTGCGCTTTCGACGACGGCTTTTTTCAGATTCAGATCATCGATGTCAGCCGATCGACCGGCACCATGCACGACGAGATCCGATTCAAATCGATCTCCATCTCTCGTCGTCACCGTGAACGTGCGACTGGTCTTTTCAATGGTGGTGATGTCCGCATCACAGTGGATGTCGATGCCTTCCGCGGCAGATGCTTCCGTCAGCAGTTCCACCATTTCCGTGTCAAATGGCACCAGTGGACGCGGTCTGGCCTCTAAAATCGTGCACTGTGTATCCGGTGGCCCCAACCGGACGGCAAAATGAGCGAATTCAAAAGAAATGAAACCACCGCCGATGAAAATGATCCGGCGGGGAAGCCGGTCCAGCTCCATAAATTCACTGCTGGTTACCATGAACTGTGCGCCTTTTAAAGGTAATCGCATGGGGGCCGCACCGGTGGCCAGAACGATAAAGCGGGCGGACAGCTGTTGATGGCCCACGGAAATGCTATTTCGGTCAGTGAAATGAGCACGCCCCCGTATAAAATCAATGCCGGCTTTTTTCAGTCCGTTGATCGTATCGTCAGGCACCCGTGCCGTAAATCGGTTTTTCGCATTACGCAGCTCCAGCCAACTGGCAAGTGCCGGGGAAGTGATTCCTATACCGGAAAGATGACGGGAGCGAGCCACGGTCTCGACACCTTCATAAAACCATTTTTTTGCCTGACAGCCCCGCAGGGCACACGTTCCCCCCGGCCGTTGGCTGTGTTCCACCATCCCAACCGTCAAACCGTTGCGATTCAATTCGTAGGCTGCGGTTTGGCCGGCGGTACCGGAACCGATTACCAATGCGTCATATTGCTTCGACATGTTCACCTCCACATTTTTTCGATGAAGGGTTCACAAAAAAATTAGTTGGTAATTTTGGGTGTTGAGACGCCGGGTCGACAAGACGTAAAATCGCAGGAATATATAAATTTTACGAAATCCTACCCATAGCGCCATATTGGCACAATACAAATCCAATCCCTTAGAAAAGAATTATACTAGAATCTCCTTACCGATTCGAAATTTATTGCCTTGCGCGATGGGTATCAGACGGCGCAGGTTTAGAATGCAAAAAGAATAACGCGGCCCTAACGGCGACCACTTCGAAAATCGAGTGGATAGTCGTCAAAAACCGCGCGTTCTTTTATCTGTGATGACAGTCTCACACGGGTATCATAAAGGTTCAAAGGTAAACTTCTGGCCCCCAATGGAAAACTCGTACATGAGGCCACCCTTGGTGTGGACAAAAAATTCCTCTTTAAAAATCATAGAATTTTTCCATTATTATTGTGGACTATTGTCAAAAATGCAATGGGGCTGATTGTGTATTTGGGATACAGGGATGAATTTTTGAGACCTGTATGCGCCTGTTTCAGGACTATTAGCGTAATCAGAAACATCGAGTTTTGGAGCAGTATCTGGTCATCAGATAAGATGGATCAACAATATACTGGTCTTTTATGTGGGCGATACGTAATTTTACCCATATGTTCTTTTCAGCCAGGTGTTAAGTTACAGTTATTTATCAATTCTACAACTTTAAGTGGTCTTTTTCGCTCTGAAGGCTGACACTGTCGGTTTTGCTTCAGCCGTCAAAAGCGACCCGGCCGCTTACGGATTCACCAATGCGACCGATCCATCATCGAATTTCGAAGTTCCGAACAATTTCGACGGTGCGGGCTACGTTCTTTGGGATGAGAGGCATCCGACCACCAGCATGCACGCCATCATTGCGGATCACGTATTTGAGCTTTTAAGCGAACAAGTCCTACCACCTGAGATGAATACCGCCGCTCAGGATGGCGGTGGGGGTAGTTCTTGTTTTATCGAAGCGTCAACTATGTGAATATGTGAATAGCGAAAAGAAACAGGTGGCAAATTAGGTATTCATTCTTCTACAAATAAGCTGAAGGAGGCCGGCGATGGTCTTGAATATTATCAAAGCGGGGGGATACGTAATGATCTTAAATGAGTTGTTAAATCAAGTAAATGAAGCTCGTCGTTCACGAGCTAAGGCTTTACGACGAAACAGAACCAAGAATATGATAATAGGAGCCGGCATCGGCACGGCGGTGGGGGTTGCGGCAGGCATCCTGTTCGCCCCAAAATCGGGCAAAGAAACGAGACAAATCATAGCCGATCGAACCAGCGAAACCGTGGTAAATTTAAAGGAAAGTGTTGCAGCCGCCAAGGAAAGAATAGCCGCTTCGACTGCAGAAAAAAGCTCTATGTTGCGCGAAGCCGGACAAAAGGGTGTTGAAGCCGCCAAAGAAACGCTGAAAAAACAGGATGAAGACAAGAAAAAGTCATCTCAAAAATAGAGTTTGACAGAATCTGCTTTTCAAAACTAGAAAAAAGGAGATTCATATGCAAGGATCCATCACCTTGAATGAACTTGGAATATTTATCGTTTTTGCATTAATCGTAGTGGCCGGTGGATACGCGATCATGACGTTGAGAAACATTAATGGGTTGATTAAAGAAGCTACTGTCCTGCTGCAGAAAAATAAAGAACATATCAACCAAATCATTCCCACCATTAATGTTATCTCTGAGGATACGGAAAAGATCACTAAAGAGTTAAAAAAAAGTGTCGGTGAAGCCGGTGAGGCCATTAGAACCATTTCTCATGAAACAACCGACACAGTTTTGACAATCAATGAAACCGCCGATCATCTGGCCCAGTATGCCATTGTGATAGGCGAAATTGTCAAGGCTATTCTTAATGTGTTTTCGGCGAATAAAAAAACATCATAGCCAGAATTAGTATGAGATATAAAATGATGAATTGAATTTACCAATACTCGTATTTTACTAACGAAATACGGGATTCCACTTATAGACCATTCACGATCAGTGCGCCATTTTATAGGTCAAATCGGAAGAAATCTCCCGAAAATATTCTACGATATTCGCATCCATTAACAATAAGAACATTTTATCAATTCGCATCCGCAGGTTCATGAAAGGAGAATTATCATGCTTGGATGGGCTGTCACATTCCTGATTGTTGGATTAGTTGCCGGTCTGTTGGGTTTCACCGGTATAGCCGGCACCGCCGTGCACTTTGCATGGATTTTGTTCGTCGTTGGACTGATATTGGCCGTAGTGTTTTTCCTCGTTGGCCGGCGGCCTCCAGTTTAACCGTCATGCACTATCAGATAAATGCCTTCTTTTTGCTTAATCAAACCTCTAAACCAGAAGGAGTCGCATATGTTTACTCTAAGAACTCTTTTGATCGCTGTTCTTTTCGGCCTTCTATCCATTGGTGTCTTGTCCTGTGAGAAGAAAGGTCCCGCTGAAAAAGCCGGGGAAAAAATCGATCAAACCGTTGAGAAGGCCGGCGATAAAATGGAGGAAGCCGGTGAAGCAGTAAAAGAAAAAGCCGAAGAGGCCAAGGAAGAGGTCAAGAAAAAAACAGAGTGATACGATAACACCGTTAAATTAAGAGTTCGATTAAAAAGCACCATCGGCACTGAGCGGATTGTTTCTATTCGTATGTCACTATTCAATCTGCTTTCGGTTGGGGAACATGGTCATTATCTAAATTCTCGTCATCGGCCTTGGCATTAACCCAGGATTAATCATCCTGGGTTAATGCTGATCTGTTTTGCTGATCTCGACGCCGCGCTTCGAGCATCTCCATACAAATACTGCGAGACGAAAACGACCTGAGCTTTTCTGATTCCGGTCGGACAGTTCAAGAGAACGGTCACCAGCATGGCCCCAATCGCCACGCACGTGACAAAATTGGCACTGACACAAAGCAGGTTCAAACCGTAGAACACATTGTAATTTCCTTCTAATGCCTCGTCTCGATTTTCCTCACCAATCCGGTGATCAGCATAACGGCAAAGATGGCAATAAATATATAGAACACTATTTTCGCGATACCTGCGGCCGCGACCGAAATTCCGCCGAATCCGAATATCCCCGCCGTGAATGCGATGACAAGAAAAATTAATGATAAAAAAAGATTCTGCCTTACGTAGGACAAATTCAGACAGGAAAAAGGGCGATCCTCTTACGCGACAATCAGAAGGAAACCGATGGCGCAAACGGCGGGGAGACACCATTGTTGGGATAATCAGGTGCGGCATTCGTTGCCGATCCACCGAACCACAATGAAGGCTCAATTGCCGAAAGGAGATTAAAATGAAACCTGCCACAACACGAATCGGCCTGCTGGCCATGGTTATCGGAATCGTTTTTTTGTTGACCGCATCGGCGGCTCTGGCCATGAACGAGGAACTGGTCGGGGCGGTGGTCAAAACCGATCAGGGGTGCGCCTTGAGCACGGACAGCGGCGAGTACCTCATTTTGGGCAAGGATCTCACCGGCTTGGAGGGTAAAACCGTGACCGTCAAGGGTACCGTCGAAGAAGGCGTGAAATCCAAGACGATCCGGGTGAATTCGGTCAAGGTGTTGACCAACAAGGACATCATCGACCCCTCGGCCCCAAAGGCCGGATCGAAAACCGAGTAAATCGGTCGGCGATCCACTGGGTGACCGGCCGGGGGGCGGTTGAACAAACGCACCGCTCCGCCGGCCGGATCGGGCGGGAAGCCCCTCTGTATGTATCGATCCTAACATATTAAAAACCAGTGTTGGCAGAAGGACTGCTGGATGGAACTTTTAGCCCTATTGAGGCATCTCTGAGGACGGGTCCGAAAGGGATTAAAAGCTCTTTTCATTCTTCAATATGTTCAACTTGCAAGACGCTTGTTATCATCTGAGCTCCGTCTTTGCTTCTCGTTTCATTGTCTATGTTGTCAATAAAAAATTACCGTTACTAACCGGTCTCTTGTTTGCCGGGGCCGACAAGAAACCTGCGGGGCCTCAACCGACAGTGAACGTCAAAAATTCAGGGTATTATGGACGATAGAATGCATTTTTCAGACCGTGTACTCAGAGGCGATGATTCAAACGGGTCCTACCAGCGCAATGACGCTGCTGAGACAGGCGGTCGGGAGGACATTTCGGAATCCCGGCGGCAAAAGAAACGCCGGATCAGAAAGTGGGTCTTCAGGATACTGATTGTATCGAGCATAGTCGGCGTGGCCATCTATTTTTTGTCGAAGCTGCCTTATTATCTATCCCACGAGAGCACGGATGATGCTTACACTACGGGCACCATCGTTCCGGTGAGCGCTCAGGTCGCGGGGAAGGTCGCCACGGTTTTTATCACCGACAACCAGGCCGTCGCAGCCGGTGACCCGCTTTTCCAGATCCAGCGCGACGATTATGCTGCCGCGGTCGACCAATCGCAGAAGACGCTGCTGGCGCTCATGGCCGAGAAGGAAGAACTGGAGGCCGCCGTGAACGAGAGCCGGGAGGCGCTGGTCAAGGCCCAGGCCGACGCCGAATCAGCCCAAGCCCAGGAAAATTTTGCCGGCAAGGAAATTGAGCGCTACGCAAAGATGCTGAAAGCAAAGACGGTATCCCCCAATCAATACGACAGCGTTCATGCCCAGTGGCTGGTTGATCAGGCCCTCACCCGGGCGGCCCGGGCGGCCGTTTTAAAGGCGGCTGCGACCGTAGCGAGCCAGGAAGCCCAGGTCAAAACCCAGGACCGGAAGATCGAAGCCGCTCAGGCGGCACTGGAGACGGCGCAAATCAATCTCCGCAGGACCCTGGTAAAAGCGGACTTGCCCGGCAACGTGGCCCAGAAGAATGTCGATCCGGGCAAATATGTCCAGCCGGGCCAACCGGTTCTGGCCCTGGTGGATTTAAACAGAATCTGGATCGTTGCGAATTTCAAAGAAACCCAGATAAAAAAAATGAGGGCAGGACAACCGGTTGATATCCAGGTCGACGCCTATCCGGGGGTGGAATTCAAAGGCCGCGTGGATAGTCTGCAGCCCGGAACCGGTGCGGTCTTCAGTCTACTACCCCCGGAAAATGCCACCGGCAATTTTGTCAAAATCGTCCAGCGCGTACCGGTAAAAATCATCTTCGACTCGGCTCCCGACCCTGCACACCCGCTGTATCCAGGACTTTCGGTCGTTCCGTACGTCGATATCGCCGCAAAGGGAAAATGAGATCATGGCGCCCGATACCGACAGCCGGGAGAAACCGCCGGTTGATAAGTGGCTCATCACGCTAACGGTGATGACCGGCACACTAATGTCCGCCCTCGATGTCAGCATCGTCAACGTGGCTCTGCCTTACATGCGCGGCAGCCTGAACGCATCGATCGAGGAGATTACCTGGGTGGCGACCGGGTATATGCTCTCCAACGTCATCATCATGCCCTTGGTTGCGCTCTTTGCCTCGCGGATCGGCCGCAAGCGCTTCCTCATGTTCAGCGTGTTATTGTTCACCGGCGGCTCGATCATGTGCGGCATGGCGCGCAGCATGACCTCCATGGTCTCCTTCAGGATTATCCAGGGCATCGGCGGGGGCGCATTGATGCCGGTTTCCCAAGCCATTCTCAGGGAAACGTTTCCACCTGAAGAACAGGGCATGGCCATGGGCATTTTCGGGTTGGGGGTGGTAATGGGGCCCGCGATCGGCCCGACTCTCGGCGGCTGGTTGACCACCAACTACTCCTGGCCGTGGATATTTTACGTCAACATGCCGGTAGGGGTAATCAACCTCTTGCTGGTCTCGCGCTACATCAAGGATCCGCCGTATCTAATTCGAGAAACGGGCCGCATCGATTTCATCGGCGTCTGTTTGCTGGCGCTAGGCCTGGGCTGCCTGCAGATCATGCTGGAGAAGGGCGAACAGAAGCAGTGGTTCAGTTCCGATTTCATCACGTATCTTGCCGTGGCCGCCGCCATCGGGCTGGCACTCTTCGTCTGGCACGAACTCACCACCCGCAAACCGGCCGTCAACCTGAGGATCCTCAAGGATGCCAACTTTGCCGGCGGGACCCTGATCGGGGGCATCCTTGGCGCCGGTCTATACGGAACCCTTTTCCTGATGCCCCTGTTTCTGGAACAGCTACTCGGATATCCCGCCCTCGACGCCGGCCTGGCGCTTATGCCCAGAAGTCTTGCCATGGCGCTCTTTATGCCGATTACCGGCCGGCTGTACAACCGGGCCGGGGCGCGACTTCTCGTCGCCATCGGTCTGGCCGTCAGCGCGATCTCCTTCTGGCAGCTATCGCGGCTGTCGCTGGATGTGGGGTTCTGGGATATCGTTATGCCGCAGTTCATCCAGGGTATCGGGTTCGGCATGATAATTGTTTCTCTGAGCACCGCCGCCTTGTCCACGATCGACAAGCCGCGAATGCAGGCCGCCACGGGACTCTACAACGTCGTCCGCCTTGTGTTCGGCAGTGTCGGCATCGCCAGTGTGGCCACCAAGCTGGACGACGGCACGATTGCTGCCGGCGCCAAGCTCATGAAAAATCTGACGCCTTACCGGGATGCGGTCGCAGTGTGGACCAAGAGCCTGACAGAGGCCATGTTAAACGATGGATCCGCCGCGGGCACCGCCCACCTGCAGAGCCTTCAACTCATTTACAACGAAGTCATGCGCCAAGCCACGATGATCTCTTATAACCGCGTGTTCTTCCTGGTGTCCGTGGCGTTTGCGTTGACTTTGCCGCTGGTTCTGATTCTGCGGGGAAACAAGCAGGCCGATGCGGTTCGGATGGCGGTTGAATAGGCCGGTCGTGAGGACGGCGGATTCTTACCGCAGAGCCACGAAGAACACAGAGAGGGTTATTTCATTTTTACCATTTAGGAGAATCGAAGATGACCAAATTATTTTCGGTGTTTCACTTGAGGACGATCGCGTTCAAAAATCGTATTTTTGTCTCCCCCATGTGCCAGTATTCCAGCGCTGACGGCATGCCCAACGACTGGCACCTGGTGCACTTAGGCAGCCGGGCGGTGGGCGGGGCTGCGCTTGTGATCGTGGAGGCCACCGCCGTTTCCCCGGAGGGACGCATTTCGCCCTGGGACAGCGGCATCTGGTCGGATGCGCAGGCGGGGGCCTTCGAGCGCATCACGACGTTCATCAAGGCCCAAGGTGCTGTCGCGGGCATTCAGCTGGCCCATGCGGGCCGCAAGGCTTCAACGGATGTTCCCTGGCGCGGCGGCGGGCCGGTCGGCGAAGAGAACGGCGGCTGGCGGCCTCTGGCGCCGAGTGCCGTTCCGTTCGATGGCGGTTCACCGGTGCCGCGGGCAATGACAGCCGAGGAGATTGAAGCGGTGACCGCCCGATTTGCGGCCGCAACGAAGCGCAGTCTGGAAGCGGGTTTCGAGGTCGTCGAGCTGCACATGGCCCACGGGTACCTGCTGCACGAGTTTCTCTCCCCGCTGTCCAATCTGCGCGAAGACCGGTGGGGTATATCGCCGGAAGGTCGCCGCCGGCTGCCGTTGCAAGTGGTCGAGGCCGTGCGGAACGTCTGGCCGGAGAACCTGCCGCTATTTGTTCGCATTTCCTGCACGGACTGGGTCAGCGGCGGATGGGATTTGGACCACGCCATCGAGCTGTGCCGCCACCTGAAGGCACTCGGGGTCGACCTGATCGACTGTTCCAGCGGCGGTCTGGTGCCGGATGCCGTCATTCCC
>Ga0210085_1001050_pt1 | contig 11150 bp, 9 predicted proteins | sample China_Galinas_PW_5_FD_184866 | JGI IMG/M metagenome (GOLD analysis project Ga0210085, IMG submission 184866) | Wetland microbial communities from San Francisco Bay, California, USA, that impact long-term carbon sequestration - China_Galinas_PWC_D1... | ecosystem: Environmental > Aquatic > Marine... | reverse complement strand
CGCGGGATGGGGTGAGGAGGGCGCGGTAGGCGTCGAGGCCGTCGGGGCCGGCGAGGAGGGCCTCGCGGGGCTCCCATTCGGCGACCTCGGGCTGCAGCGTCCGCCACTCGGGCTCGGCGACGTAGGGCAGGTTGGCGAGCAGCAGCTCGAAGCCGCCCCCGGGCACGTCCCCCGCCGGCGGCAGCGTGCCCTCGAGAAAGCGGACGCGACCCTCGAGGCCGAGCCGCGCCGCGTTGGCGCGCGCCACCTCCAGCGCCGCGGCCGAGCTGTCGGTCGCGGTCACCGCGCACTCCGGCAGCTCGTCGGCGAGCGCCAGCGCGATCGCGCCGGAGCCGGTGCCGACGTCGAGCGCGGTGCGCGGCGCCAGCTCCAGCGCCGCCTCGACCAGCAGCTCGGTCTCCGGGCGCGGCACCAGCACCCGCGGGTCGACCGCCAGCTCGAGCTCGCGGAAGCCGCGGCGGCCGAGGATGTAGGCGACCGGCTCGCGCCGCAGCCGCCGCCGCACCATCTCCCCGAAGCGCCGCCCCGCCGCGGGCGCCACCTCACCCCCCGGATCCGCGATCAGCGCCGCCCGCTCGACCCCGGCGGCCTCGGCCAGGAGGAGTTCCGCGTCGAGGCGAGGGTCTTCCACCCCCGCCGCTCGCAGGGCATCCGTCGCCGCATTCAAAGCCTCAATGCGGCTGGCGGACATGATCAAGCAGATCAAGGACGCAGTGAGCGAAGCGTGCTCCGCACGTGAGCGAGCGAGGACGCAGATATGCGCCGGTCATGTCCGCCAGCCGCTCACCCGACTGCAGCCGCCTCCAGCTTCTGGCGCTTCTCCTCGGCGGAGAGCGCGTCGGTGAACTCGGAGAGGTCACCGGCGAGGACGCCGTCGAGGTTGTGCGAGGTGAGCTTGATCCGGTGGTCGGTGACCCGGCCCTGCGGGAAGTTGTAGGTGCGCACCTTCTCGGAGCGCTCGCCGCTGCCGACCTGGGCCTTGCGCTCGGAGGCGATCTTCGCCTGCTGCTCGGCGATCTCGCGCTCCAGCAGGCGCGCCCGCAGCACCCGCAGCGCCCGCTCCTTGTTCTGCAGCTGGGACTTCTCGTCCTGCATCGAGACCACGATCCCGGTCGGTTTGTGGGTGATCCGCACCGCCGAGTCGGTGGTGTTGACCGACTGGCCGCCCGGGCCCGAGGAGCGGTAGACGTCGATCTGCAGGTCGTTGGGATCGACGTGGACGTCGACCTCCTCGGCCTCGGGCAGCACCGCGATCGTCGCGGTCGAGGTGTGGATCCGGCCCTGGGACTCGGTTTCCGGCACGCGCTGCACGCGGTGGGTGCCGCCCTCGAACTTGAACACCGAGTAGGCGCCCTCGCCCTTGACCGCGAAGGTGACCTCCTTGAAGCCGCCGGCCTCCGAGGGCGACTGCGAGAGCACCTCGGTGGAGAAGCCCTCCTCCTCGGCGTAGCGGGTCAGCATCTTGTAGAGGTCGCCGGCGAACAGCGCCGCCTCGTCGCCGCCGGTGCCGCCGCGGATCTCGACGATCACGTTCTTGGCGTCGTTGGGGTCGCGTTCGACCATCGCCAGCCGGATCTCCTCTTCGAGCTGCTCGAGCCGCGGCGGCGCCTCCTCGACCACCTTGCGCAGTTCCAGGTCCTCGCCCTCCTCGAGCAGCTCGCGCGCCCCTTCCAGGTCGTCGCGCAGGGTCGCGTACTCGGCCGCCAGCGCCTTCGCCGGCCCCAGCTCGCGGTACTCGCGCCCGACCTCGGCGTAGCGCTGCCGGTCCCCGATCACCTCGGGGTCCGACATCAGGCGCTCCAGCTCCGCGTAGCGGGCCTCGATCTGCTCGACCAGCTGCTCGATCATGACCCAACCCTAGACGGCGAAAACCAAGCAGGTCGGGGGACGCAGGGAAGTGAGGCGAGGGGAACGCACTCCGGCGCGTGACCTGAGCCGAACGACCGAGGACCCCGAGATGCGCCGGTTTGCAGCCGTCTAAGCGACGATCTCGATCTGCTGCTGATGCGCGGCGGCTTCGGGGTTCTCGCGCTCCAGCACCGCCTCCAGCGAGGCGATCGCGACCGCCAGCTGCTCTTCGTCGGGCTCGCGCGTGGTCAGGTTCTGCAGCATCAGGCCGGGCCACATCACCGCCCGCACCCAGGCTTTGCGCCGGTTCTTGCCGGCCCACTTGATCACCTCGTAGGAGAGGCCGGCGATCAGCGGGATGCCGAGGATGCGCGAGAGCACCAGCCAGTACCAGGCGGGCAGCCCGATCGGGGCGAAGACGAAGATCGCCAGCACCATCACGATCAGCAGGAAGCTGGTCCCGCAGCGCGGGTGCAGGCGCGAGTAGAGCTTCGCCCGCGAGGGCACCAGCTCGTCTTCGGCCTCGTAGCAGGAGATCGTCTTGTGCTCGGCGCCGTGGTACTCGAAGACGCGGCGCAGGTCGGGCATGCGGCTGATCAGGACGATGTAGCCGATGAAGATGCCGGTGCGCAGGACGCCCTCGACCAGCCAGAAGAGGAAGGCGTTGCCGAGCTGGTCCTTGATCAGGCTGGTGAGGCCGACCGGGACGACGAAGAAGAGCCCGATCGCGAGCAGCATCGAGAAGAGGATCGTGACCCCCCACATCCAGCCGCCGATCTCTTCCTTCTCCCCCTCCTCGTCCTCCTCCATCTGCGCGTTGGCGGAGATCGCCAGCGCTTTGAAGCCGATCTTCAGCGACTCGCCGAGGGCGACCACGCCGCGGATCACCGGCAGCCGCCAGACCCGGTGGCGCTGCGCCCAGGGGACCAGCGGCTCGGACTCGAGCTCGATCTGGCCCTCGGGGTTGCGGACCGCGACCGCCCAGACCGAGATGCCGCGCATCATCACGCCCTCCAGCACCGCCTGGCCGCCGACCGGCGCGTCGCGCTTGGCGACGAGGCAGCCGTCGGGCATGCGGAGCGGATCGCCGCCGTTGGCGGCGGTGGGCCGCGAGGTCTCTGGCGAGCCCGCCGGCGGGCTCACGACCTATTTCCCGGCCCTGTGCTTGGCGGCCCTGCGCTGGAAGCGCTCGACTCGGCCACCGGTGTCGACAAGCTTCTGCTTGCCCGTGTAGAAGGGGTGGCACTCGGAGCACAGCTCGACGTGCAGGTCAGACACGGTCGAGCGCGTGTAGAAGTCGTTCCCGCACGAGCAATGCACGTGCGCGAGTCCGTAGTCGGGGTGAATTGCGGCCTTCATCTCCACCCATTCTAGAGAACTGCGCAAGGATTGCCGATAGGTGTCCGTGAAACCAGTCCCAGCGCCGAAGATGAGAGGCAGGTCCGTGCTCGCCAGGAGGTCGATCGGCGTCGTGATCTTCGGCGGTACCGGGCTTGCGGTGGTCCACGACTGGCTCGGGATCGGCGGCAACGCGGTCGAGCCGGTCTACGGCGCGATCGTGCTCGCGGCCGCCCTCGCCTGCCCTCGTGCTGCTGGTCCGCGCCCGCGCCGAAGACCTCGACTGGCGGCTCTGGATGGACAGCCTGATCGCCGCCCTGGGCACCAGCGCGCTGGGCGCGGCGCTGGTCTTCGAATTCGTCGCCGACCGCACCGGCGGCTCGACGCTCGAACAGGCGACCACGCTCGCCTACCCGCTGCTCGACGTGCTGATGCTGGGCCTGCTGATCGGGGTGGTCGGGCTGACCCGGTGGCGTCCGGGCCGGACCTGGACCCTGCTCACCCTGGGCGTGGCGGCGGTGGTCACCGCCGACATCGCCTACACGGTCGAAGCCGCGGGCGAGGTCGGCAAGCCGTCCGCCGCCTGGATCGAACCGCTCTACCTGCTCGGCGCCGTCTTCCTCGGGGCCGAGGCGCTGCACGACCGGACCTCGCCGATCGGCACCGGCTCCCGCTTCGACGGCTGGCGCGAGATGGTCGTGCCGGGCGCCTTCGCCGCGGTGATGATCGCGCTGGTCGCGATCCAGTACTTCGGCCACGCCCGGGCCGTCACCACGATCCTCTGGGCGGCGACGATGCTGGCGGTGATCGCCCGCCTGGCGCTGAGCGTGCGCGAGAACCAGCGCCTCGCCGACGAGGTGCGCACGGACCGGCTGACCGGGCTGGGCAGCCGCGGCCGGCTCGAGGTCGACCTCGACGACGCCTGTCGCCGCGGCGACCGCCGCCCGGCGACCCTGCTGCTGCTCGACCTCAACGGGTTCAAGCAGTTCAACGACAGCTTCGGCCACCCGGCCGGCGACGCGATGCTGCGGCGCCTGGGCGGGCGGCTGCGCGACGCCGTCGGGCCCGACGGCGTCGCCTACCGGATGGGCGGCGACGAGTTCGCCGTGGTCGCGCCGGGCCGGCGCGAGCGGGCCGGGGAGGTCGCCAAGCGCGCCGCGGAAGCGCTCAGCGAGGGCGGCGACGACTACGAGCTGAGCGCCGCCTGGGGGGCCGCCGCGATCCCGGGCGAGGCCGAGGACGCCGAGTCGGCGATGCAGCTCGCCGACGCCCGCATGTACGCGCAGAAGCAGTCCCGCCGCCTCGCCCGCGCCGGCGCCGGGCGGAGCTCGACGGCAGCGGAGGTCCGGTTAGAGCGCGCCGGGGACCGCGAAGCCCTCGAGCAGGGCGGCTAGGGCCGCGGTCACCTCGGCGCGGCTCGCCCCCTCGTCGGGGCGGGCGACCAGCATCGCCGCCTCGGATCTCCCCCGCCTCGATCGCCGCGCCGAGGCTCGCTTCGATCAGGCCCAGCCCGTTCGCCGCGGCGATCTCGCGCCAGCGCTCCCAGCCGAGCACGGCGGGGGCGTCGCGGAGGACGATCTGGCGCACCTCCTGCTCCGTGCACTCGTCGAGGAAGGCTTCGATCCCGGCCCGCATCGCCCGCAGCGGGCTGTGCATCTCCGAGCCGAGGACGATCCGCGCCACGCGCTCGGTCGACTCGGCCTCGATCCGCTCGTAGACGGCCTCGAGCAACTCTGCCTTGCCGCCGAAGTGGTGGTAGAGGGCACCGCGCGTGACCCCCGCCGCCCGCACGACCTCCTCCGTCCCGACGTCCTCGTAGCCGCGCGCCGCGAAGAGGCCGCGGGCGGCGGCGATCAACGCCTCCCGCGTCGCCTCGCTGCGCTGCGCCTGAGTCCTGCGCCCCCCTGGATTAACCGACATACACCCTGTATCTTAACCGCAAGCAGCCCGTTCCGCTGTTCCTTTCCGCGACATAGCGATGCAAAGGAACAGCGGAACCGGGTGTCCTGCGAATGGGGGAGGCGATGGGAGTGGCGGAGCAGTTTGGAGAGGTTGAGTTGCCGCAGGGGACGATTCGTTACCGGGAGACTGGGGAGGGGCCGGCGATCGTCTTCGTCCACGGCTTCCTGGTCGACGGCCGCCTCTGGGACGGGGTCGTCGACCGCCTCGGCGACCGCTTCCGCTGCCTGGCGCCGGACTGGCCGCTGGGCTCGCACCGGATCGCCCTCGACCCGGACGCGGACCTCTCGCCCCCCGGGGTGGCGGCGACGATCGCCGCCTTCATCGAGAAGCTCGGGCTGGAGGACGTGACCCTGGTCGGCAACGACTCCGGCGGGGCGATGTCGCAGATCACGGTCACCCGCCACCCGGAGCGGATCGGCCGCCTGGTGCTGACCAACTGCGACACCCATGAGAACTTCCCGCCCGGGGTCTTCAAGGCGATGCCGGTGCTGGCCAGGCTGCCGGGCGGGATGGCGCTGATCGCGGCTCCCTTCCGGATCGGCGCCGTCGCCCGGCGCGCCTACGCGGCCTTCGCCCGCACCCCGATCCCCGCCGCGCTGACCGAGTCCTGGCTCGAGCCGGCGCTCGCCGACGCCGGTGTCAAACGGGACATGAGGAAGTTCACGATCGGGATGAACAAGCGCTTCACGCTGGAGGCCGCCGAACGGCTGCGCGGCTCGGACCTGCCGATCCTGCTCGCCTGGGCGCCGGGTGACAAGTACTTCCCGATCTCCTACGCCGAACGGCTCGCCGGCGAAGCGGGCAACGCGCGGATCGTCAGGATCCCGGAGGCGAAGACGTTCGTGGCACTCGACCAGCCGCAGATGCTGGCCGACCGGATAGCCGAGTTTGCGGCGTCGTCCTGATCCCGAAATCGAACACACGTTCGCAAAATGTCGCAAATTGCAGGTTTTTCGTCCGATCGGGGGTGGAAGCTGTCCCAACCCCCTACAGGACGGAGTGCTATGGCCAAGCAGATCTTCGACCAGGAACGGCCCCGCAAAAGCACGATGGCGCAGCTTCTCGACGAAGCCTTCGCCGGCTGCGATCAATGGACCGTCGTCTCCGCTCCGCCGCGGCGCAGCAGCCTCGACTCGAGGCCCAGCTCCGCGAGCGCGTCGAGGATCTTCGACAGGGCCGCGACGGTGCCGAGCCAGGACCCGCGCGCGCTGTAGAAGTCCGCGTCATGGAGCAGCAGCACGTCGCCGGCGACGACCCCGGCGGTGACCCGGTGCGCGATCGAGTCGGGGGTCGCCTGGCGGTCCCAGTCCCTCCCCCACTTCGACCACAGCAGCGGCCGCCAGCCGCGCCGGCGCACGGCCCGTAGGCCGGCGCCGCTGAAGATCCCGTAGGGCGGCCGGTAGTCGGCGACCGCCTGGCCGCTGGCCTCCTCGATCGCGGCGCGGGCCCGCTCGGCGTCGTCGATCAGCATCGCCGGAGTCAGCCGCAGCTGGTTGCGATGGCGGTGGCAGTGCAGCTCGACCCGGTGCCCGGCGGCGACGATCTCGGCGGCCAGGGCGGGGCGCCGCTCGACCTGCTCGCCGGCGAGGAAGAAGGTCGCCACGGCGCCGGCCTCGCGCAGCGTCTCCAGCACCGCCGGGGTGCCCCGCGGGTGCGGCCCGTCGTCGAAGGTGATCGCGACGCCGTCGAGGCCCTCTTCGCGCCGGGTCACCCCGAGCGCCGTCGCCACCGCCGGCACCACCGGGGCCAGGGCCGGGCCGGCGTGCAGCGTCGCCGCCAGCGAGGCCGCGGCGACGGCGGCCGGCCGGCTCAAGGTTCGGCGGCGACCGCTTCGACGCCGCGCGAGACGCCCGCCGCGGGCGCCGCCGCCTCGGCGCCCGAGACCGCCGGGCGATCCGTCTCCTGCTCGCGGCCGAGGTGCACGCGCTCCTCGATCGGCTGGGAGATCACCTTGTAGGGGGCCTCGCGCTGGACCAGGGCGAGGACCAGGACGATCGCCACCATCGCCAGGGTGGCGGCGGCGGCGACCCGCTCGAAGCGCAGGCGCCAGACCGGCTGCGGGCGGACCCTCGCGCGCACGCCGAGCGCCCGCGAGGCGATCGAGGGCAGCGAGGCGAAGGACGAGTCCGGCGGCTGGCGCTCGCGGGAGAGATGACGCAGGGTCGACTCCAGCTCATGCTTGGAGCGGGCGACCTCGGCCAGCCCGAAGCGCTCGAAGGCGGCGTTGTTGGCGCGCAGGTGGCCGGCCGAGAAGCCGTAGGAGACGACCGGGCAGCCGCGGATGTGCGCCTCCAGCACGGTCAGCCCGGCGGTCGAGTGGACCATCGCGTCGGCAGCCGCCATCCAGTCGCTCATCCGCTCGGTGAAGCCGAGCACCCGCACCCGCTCGTCTTCGGCGAAGTCGCGCTCGAGCTTCTCGCGGACCGCCTCGTTGCGGCCGGTGATGCAGACCACCATCGAGTCCTCGTCCGCGAGGGCGACCTTGACCGCGCCGTCGAGGTCCCCCACCCCCCAGCCGCCGCCGGAGACCAGCACCAGGCGGGCGTGAGCGGGGACGCCGAGCGCCTCGCGGGCGTCGCGGCGGGTGCGCGGCATCAGGAACTGCGGCGAGATCGGCGGCCGCACCCACTCGACCCGGTCCGGCCCGGCCAGCCGCTCGACTTCCTCGGCCCCGGGGTGGGCCCAATAGCGCAGGCCGGCCAGGTCGGTGATCGCCGACTGCACCGGGACGCCGAGCTGGCGGTTCTCGCGCAGCATGCCCAGCACCGCGGTCACGCCCGGGTAGGTGGAGATCACCACGTCGGGGTCGTGGCGCTCGATCAGGCGCAGCAGGCCCCGACCCGAGAGCAGGTAGCCCAGGTGGTGGAAGAGCCACCGGGTCGGGGCGAACCTGGTGATCAGCCAGTACTGGACGTCGAACAGCCAGGGAGCCCAGCGGAAGGTGAACTTCGAGCCGTTGCGCAGGACCGAGGCGGAGATCCTGCCCATCGCCTCGAGGCCGTTCTCGATCTCGACCTCGGCGCCCGGGACCTCGGCCTCGAGGTCCGCCCTGACGATCCGGGCCGGCAGGTCGTGGCCCTCGCCGATGTCGGCGCTCAGCACCAGCACCTTGGTCCCCTCCCCGCCCGCCGGCCTGGCGCCGGCGGCGCCGTCCTTGCCGTTCAGCGAGGGCCGCGTGCCGGGAACCGGGTCGGGGGGCCGGGTCGTCCCCTTCACCCACTCGACGTAGCGCCGCACCCCCTCGCGGAAGCTGGTCTCGGCCCGCCAGCCGATCTCCTCCAGCGCCCGCCGGTTGGAGATCGTCTTGCCGGGGAAGTCGCCGGGGCGCGGCGGCGTGTGGACGATCTCGCAGTCGTCGGTGTTTTCCTGCACGCGCTCGGCGATTTCGAGGATCGTCACCACCTCGTCGCCGGAGAGGTTGTACGTGCGGCCGGCCGCCTCGGGGGCGAGCGCCGCGACGATCCCGGCCGCCAGGTCCTCGACGTAGATGAAGCTGCGGGTGGTGCTGCCGTCGCCGGCGATCGTCAGCGGCTTGCCTTCCATCGCCAGGTCGGTGAACTTGGCGACCACGCCGGCGGCGCGGGCGCGCGGGCCGTAGGGGATGCCGAAGCGCAGCACGGTGCTCTCCAGGTCGTAGAGCTCGGCGTAGCCGGCGCAGTAGGTCTCACCGGCCAGCTTGGTCGCCGTGTAGAGGTGGCGCGGGGCCGGGATCGGCGTCTCCTCGTCGACCTCCTGCTCGACGCAGTCGCTGTAGGCCCAGGTGGTCGAGCCGTAGACGACCCGGCCAACCTTGGCCCGGCAGGCGGCCTCCAGCACGTTGAGCGTGCCGCGGGTGTTGACCTGCTCGGCGAGGACCGGGTCGGCGAGCACGTGGGAGACGTCGGCGACCGCGGCGAGGTGGATGACGGCGTCGCAGTCGTGCATCGCCAGGTCGAGGTTGGCCGGGTCGGTGATGCTGCCGGTGAAGGTCTCCACCTCCAGCGGCGAGTGGTAGGGCGAGGCACTGAGGTCGAAGATCCGCGGTGTGATCCCGCGGCCGAGCAGACGATCCACCACGTGGGAGCCGATGAAGCCCCCTCCCCCGGTCACCAGAACCCGCATCTAGCCCCCCTCTGGCGCGAGCGCCGCCGCACGGCTCTCGGGCCGGTAGTAGAGCGGCACGCACCAGTGGCTCTCGGCCGCCCATTCGGTATTCGGAAGGTCTTCGTCCCGGCCCATGATCCGGTGGCAGGGCTGGTCGTAGACGCGCCCGGTCGACTTCTCGATCTCTTCGAAGACGACGTACTTGTAGAGGCCCGAGGTCATCCCCTCCGGCAGCTCCAGGCGAGCCGGGTGCACGGGGTCGAGGTGGGCGCGGGCGTACTCGTTCTTCCAGGCGACGATCTCCTCCATCCGCTCGGCCTGGACCAGGCCGAGCGCCGCGGTGAACTCGCTCATGCGGAAGTTGAGGCCGTCGACCTCGTGCTCGAACTTGCCGTAGTTGCGGAACTTGGCGGCGAACTCGATCAGCTCCTCGTCGCCGGAGACGAGCACGCCGCCCTCGCCGGTCGAGACCGTCTTGGTCGCGTACAGCGAGTAGACGCCGGCGTCGCCGAAGGAGCCGGGGCGGGCGCCGTTCCAGTCGGCCCCGTGCGCGTGGGCGCAGTCCTCGAGCAGGAAGATCCCGTGCTCGCGGCAGTAGGCGGCGATCCGCTCCGCGTCGAAGGCGATGTGGCCGCCGACGTGGACCAGGATCGCGGCCCGCGGCCGGTGGCGCTCGGCCTTCGCCTCGAAGTCGGCGAACGACATGCAGAGGTCCTCGCGGTTGCAGTCGACGAACTCGACCCGGGCGCCGGCGCTGACCGCCGCCAGCGGCGTCGCCATGAAGGTGTTGGAGGGGCAGAGCACGGTCCCGCCCTCGACCCCGGCGAAGCGCAGCGCCGCCAGCGCCCCGCCGGCCCAGCTCGAGAGGCCGAGGCTGGGCAGCCCGTTCCACTCCGACCAGCGCCGCTCGAAGGCCTCGAGCTTCTCCCCCTCCGACCAGCGCTCGGAGTCGAGCACCTCGGCCCACAGCTCGAAGAGCCGTGCCCGGTCACGGTGATCGAAGCCGATCGCGAACTTCCCTGCCGCCGCGTCAGCTGGTGGTCTGAGAGACGCCAAAGCCGCGCCAGGCTAGCAGCGAGGCCGGATCACTGCTCGGCGTGAGCGGCCTCGATCACCGCTCCGACCGGGCGCGAGCCGGCCAGCAGCACGGTGCCGGCGACCGCCAGGGAGACCGCCGCGACGAGCACCAGGCCGCCGAGCGGGGTCGCGCTCCAGGACTCGCCGAACAGCAGCGGCGCCAGCAGCACCGGGACGAGGACCTGCACGGCGAACATCGCCGGGGCGACGTGGGTGGCGGGGCGGCGCTGCAGGGCGCTCATCTCGCTGAGCAGGGCGAGGCCCTCCGAGGCGGCCGCGGTGACGAGCCAGGCGAAGCCGATCAGCACCGCCCCGGCGACCAGCTCGTCGGTCAGCAGCTTGCTGGCGATCGCGGTCCAGGCGTAGCCGCAGCCGGCGGCGACCACGGCCAGGCTCCCGGTCGCGGCCGGGCGGCCGCGCAGCAGGTAGGGCGCGAGGACCGGCAGCGCCAGCAGGGCGAACGCCAGCAGCACCGCCCCGGTAGCGGCGTGGTCGGTGCTCCGCGCCGGCGCCGCCAGCGCCACGCCGGCCACCCCGGCGACGATCGCCGCGATGGCGAGGAGCTCCCGCCGTCCCGGCCGCTCGCCCAGCTTCCTGCCGCCGAGCCAGAGCAGCACGACCAGTCCGGCGGCGAGGCAGGGCTGGACCACGGTCAGCGGTGCGAGCAGCAGGGCGGCGATCTCCAGCGGCCAGCCGGCCAGCCCCACCGCCGTCGCGATCAGCCAGCGCTTGTTGCGGACCAGCCGGCCGAGCAGCGAGACCCGCAGCGCGTGCCCGTCCGGCACCGTGCGCACCTCCAGCGCCTGCAGCGCGATCGAGGTGTTGTAGAGAACCGAGGCCCC
>Ga0210085_1001049_pt1 | contig 11152 bp, 7 predicted proteins | sample China_Galinas_PW_5_FD_184866 | JGI IMG/M metagenome (GOLD analysis project Ga0210085, IMG submission 184866) | Wetland microbial communities from San Francisco Bay, California, USA, that impact long-term carbon sequestration - China_Galinas_PWC_D1... | ecosystem: Environmental > Aquatic > Marine... | reverse complement strand
TCTGCACCGACCGCTTCGCCGAATGTCTGCCCATGCTCTGGGACTGGATGGCCGACCGGCTGGGACCGGCCGCGGACGGCGCGGGCGACGCCCCGTCGTCCCGCGGCGCGCACCGCGGCGAGCCGCCGGCCGACGACCGACTCGAGGTGGCGACGTGACCCGCCGGTTCGTCGATCTCAGTGTGGAGCTCGACGATCTGCCCAGCGAGCGTGTGCCGGTCACCGTCGAGCGCTTCGACCACCATGCAGGCGCCCGGCAGATGAGCGAGCTGTTCGGGGTCCCGGTCGGGGACCTGCCGAGTGGCCTGGGGTGGGCCGGCGAGACGGTCCGCCTGGGCACCCACTCCGGCACCCACATGGACGCGCCGTTCCACTACGGGCCCACCGCCAACGGCGGGCGGGCCCCGTTCATCGCCGAAGTGCCCCTGGAGTGGTGCTTCGGCCCGGGCGTGGTCCTGGATCTCTCCCACCTGGGGGACGGCGAGGGCGCGGGCCCCGACGACCTGGCCGCGGCGCTGGTCGCCGCCGGCCACCGCCTGGAGGCGGGGGACATCGTCCTCCTGCGCACGGGGGCGGCGAGCGCCTGGGGGCTCGAGACCTACCCGGAGGCGGGCTGCGGGCTCGACCGCGACGGGCTGCTCTGGCTGCTCGACCGGGGAGTGCGGGTGGTGGGCACCGACGGCTGGAGCCTGGACCGCCCGTTCGGCGCCATGCGCCGCGACTACCAGCGGACCGGCGACCCGGCGGTGCTCTGGCCCTGCCACTTCGCCGGCCGCGAGCGGCCGTACTGCCAGATCGAGAAGCTCACCGGCCTGGACCGACTGCCCACGGTCGGCTTCTCGGTCCTCTGCTTCCCGGTCAAAGTGGCCCGCGCCAGCGCCGGCTGGGTGCGGGTCGTGGCGATGCTCGACGACGGAGGGAGGAAGCCATGAAGGGCCTGTTGAGCCGGAGGGACCTCCTGTTCGCCGGCGCTCTGGCGTTCGCCGGCGGCGCACCGGAGCAGACCCACCATCGGATCACTCCGACCCGTGGCATGGCCCAGATGGGCGGCGGCGGCAGCCTTGTCCTCGATCCGGACGCCGTCGAGCGCGCCATCGCACTGCCCGTGGAGACTCTGAGCGGCTTCGAGCCGATGGAGTTCGCGACCTCCTTCGACACCGGCTCGGTGAGCCGGCTACCGGGCGGCCGCACCCTGCGGGAGTTCCACCTGGTCGCCGAGGACCGGGCGCTCGAGGTGGCGCCCGGCATTTTCTTCCCGGCCTGGACCTACAACGGCACGGTGCCCGGACCGACCCTGCGCTGCACCGAGGGTGACCGGGTGCGGATCCACTTCACCAACCACTCGCGCGACGTCGAGCACACGGTCCATCTCCACGGGATCCACCCGGCGGCCGTCGACGGCGTCTTCGAGCTGGTCAAGCCGGGCGAGTCCTTCCTCTACGAGTTCGACGCCGAGCCCTACGGCCTCCAGCTCTACCACTGCCACACGATGCCGGTGACCCAGCACATGAACCGCGGCCTCTACGGCGCGTTCATCATCGACCCTCCCACGCCCCGCCCGCCCGCCCGCGAGCTGGTCCTGGTATCGGCCGGCTGGGACCTGAACTTCGACGGCAAGAACGAGCTCTATGCCCTCAACGGCCCGGCGAACTACTACCGGGACCACCCGATCCCGCTGGTCGCCGGCGAGCCGGTGCGCTTGTACTTCGTCAACGCGCTCGAGTTCGACCCGGTCAACTCGCTTCACATCCACGCCAACTTCTTCAGGTCGCTGCGACGGACCACGACCGGCGAGGAGGAGGAGTACAACGACATCGTCACCCTGAGTCAGGCGGACCGCCGGATCCTGGAGTTCACCTACCGGGATCCCGGCCTCTACATGTTCCACGCCCACCAGAACACCTTCGCGGAACGCGGCGGGATGGGGCTGTTCCGCGTCAGTTGACCCGGAGGACCCGAACCGTGAAGAGACCGAGCGAGCTCTTCTTGATCGACTGGGATGCCGAGCGCGGCCACCGCCTCGCGGACCGTCTCGACGAGGCGGGGTGGCAGGTGGCGCTCGAGACGGCCGACGGCGGACGGGCGTTCAAGAGCATCCGTGACGGGCACCCGGCGGCGGTGGTGATCGTGGCCTCGGCGAAGCCGAGCCACGGCGCGCAGACCGCCCGCGCCCTGCACAAGACCGCCGCGACCCGCGATCTTCCGATCGTCGTCGTGGACGCGGACGAAGACGCCGAAGCGCGATTCGCCGACGTCGCCGATTGCACCTTCACGACCGCCGAGAACCTGTCCCGAACGCTCAACGAGCTGAAGCCGGGTCCCGAGACCCGGAAGGAGGAGACCGATGAAGCCGACGAGGATTGAGACCGCCCACCGCGCCCGCGCCCTGAGTGCCTGGACCTCGGCCTTCGGCCTGACCTTGGCCGTGGCTCTGACGGCGCTGTCTGCGGCACCCCTTGGAGCCGCCGAGACCTACACCGTGGAGCTCTTCGACCAGGCGCCGTACTTCCAGCCCAAGCGGCTGAAGGTCGACCCGGGAAGTACCGTGACCTGGACCAACCGGGGTCCCGGCTTGATCCACACGGTGGTCGTCTGGTCGGCCGAGGGTGAAGACCACTCCGGCCCGATCGCGCCCGGGACGAGCTGGTCCCACACCTTCTCGGGCGACGCCGTGGTCAAGACGTCGTGCGAGATCCACCCCTACATGTACGGCATCGTCGTCGTCGGCGATCCGCCCGCCTCGTTGATCTCGGCGGTCGAGGCCCAGGCCGGCGTCCCGAGCTCGCCGGGCGTCTCGGTCGAAGTGGTCGAGTTTCCCATCCCGATCCCCGACGCCGTCCCGGGCATCGTGTCGATCGACCGACAGGACAACGTGTGGGTGACCCTCGGCGGCGGCGGCTGGGGCAACATCGCCCATCCACCGCTGCCGCACTTCGGCCGCCTCACCGCCGACGGCGACTTCACCGCCTACTCGACGCCCACTCCAGCGTCGGGACCGAGCGGCCTGCTGGTCGGCGACGGCGGCGTGGTCTACATCACCGCCCTCATGGCGGGGAAGATCGTCCGGTTCGATCCGGCCAGCGGCTCGATCGAGGAGACCTCCGTTCCCACCGAGCCTTCGTGGCCCACGGGGCTGGACCTGGCCGCCGACGGGTCCCTGTGGTTCAGCGAAACCAAGGGAGACAAGGTCGGCCGCCTGAGCCCGGACGGCGTGATCTCCGAGGTCCGGGTCCCCACCGAGGGGGCCCACCCGACCGGCCTGGGCATCGACTCGAAGGGCAACGTCTGGATCTCCGAGCGCGATGGCTCGAAGATCGGCTGCCTCCGCCCGGACGGCACCTTTCTCGAGTACCAGATCCCGACCCCGCGGGCGAAGCCTTCGGGACTGCACGTCGACAGCCAGGATCGAATCTGGTTCGCCGAGCGAGAGGGCAACAAGATCGGCATGATCCGCGACGGCGTGCTCACCGAGTACCCGTTGCCCGAGCCGAAGAGCGGCCCCTTCTTCCCCGTCGAGGACCCCAACGGGCTCATCTGGTTCTCCGAGGTCTACGCCAACCGTCTCGGCGTCCTCGACCCGGAGAGCGGTGCGATCGTCGAGATCGCGCTCCCCACTCCGGATAGCTGGCCCGGCGGCCTGGCCTTCGACAGCCAGGGGACGCTCTGGTTCGCAGAGCACCTCGGCAACAAGGTCGGCATGATCCTCAACCCGGCCAAGGCGGCTCGCGAAGCGTTCGCCCAGAGGGCGGTCCAGCGGGCCACAGAGCAGCGAGATCCTGCTGCGGTGGCGGAGCACGCGCACGACGGCTCCGAGACCGTGGCATCTACCGATCACCCGAAACATTGAGGAGGGCAGCACCATGAGCCGCATCGTCCCCCGTGTCGTAGCGATCATCCTCTGTGTCGGTCTCGTCCTCGCCCTGGCACCGGCCTGGGCGGCGAAGCCGGGCGGACCCGGCAAGCCGACCGCAACCCGTCTGTCCAGCCCCGACGAGCTCCAGACCATCCGCCCGGGGCAAGAAGGCTGGTACGGCGTCTACGTGGCCCCGCCGATCAAGAGCGCGTCCCGGACGATGGGCGAGCTCGCCGGCCGCAAGATCGTCGAGATCGACAGCCCGGTGAAGATCTCCGGCATCGGCAAGTACATGTCGATGGATAGCAAGGGCAACATCTGGTACGTCGAGACTCGCGAGGACAAGATCATCCGGGTCGACCCGGAGACGTACGAGATCACCGAGTACTTCGTGCCCCGGGGCGCGGCGCCCTACTCGGTCACTGTCGACGCCGACGACGTGGTCTTCGCCACGGCCCACGGCATCGAGATGCTCATCGAGCTGCACCCGGACGAGGGCGTGGTCTTCGCCCATCAGCCGCCGAGCCACGGCTTCTTGATCCACATCAACGTCCATCACCCGACCAACACCGTCTGGTTCACCCAACCGGGCAACAACCAGATCGTCAGCTATCGCAAGGACCTGGGCTTCACCGAGTACCCCTCGCCGACCCCGCAGTCCGGCCCCGGACGCCTGGACTTCGACAACGACGGCAACGTCTGGTACCCGGAGCTCTATACCGACAAGCTCGCCCGCCTCGATCCCAAGACCGGCGAGATCACCGAGTGGGATACGCCGACCAAGGGTGGGCTCCCGGCGGGGGTGCGCGTCGATCGCGAGAAAGGCATCGTGTGGGTCAGCGAGCCGATGGCCGACAAGCTGGCCGCCTTCAAGGACGGTGAGTTCACCGAGTACCCGATCCCCACCCGCGGCAGCGTGGTCTCGACCAACGTCACCGACGATCGAGGCCTGGTCTGGTTCACCGAGGGCGGCTGGCGAGGCAGTGCCGGCGGCAACAAGATCGGCACTCTCGACCCGAGCAGCGGCACGGTCGAGGAGTTCCTGATCCCCTACGAGAACTCGCAGCCCCTGGGCATGATCCAGGGCCAGGACGGGTCGATCTGGTTCTCTCTGGTGACCGGCGCCAAGGTCTGTCGCGTCCTGCCCGCGGAGAAGATCGCGGAGAGGAGCACGCCGTGACGACGGCCGGAGGCGCAGTCCGCCGGTCCCGAAGCGGTCTCACGGCGCCGCTTCTGCTGGTCCTCGGGCTGCTCGTGCCGCCGGCTTCGGCCGGCGGCACGCCGGTCACCGAGGTCGAGCTCAGCACCCCCAAGGCCGGCCCGTCCCTGGTGGCGATTGCGGACGACGGAGCGGTCTGGGCTTCGCTGGCGCGGGCGAGCAAGCTGCTGCGCCTGGCCCCGGACGGCAGCCAGCGGGAGTACCCGTTGCCGGCGCAGTCGTTCCCCGTCGGCCTCGCGGTCGAGCCCGGGGGCGCCGCGGTCTGGTACAGCGACGTCCGCCTCAACCAGATCGTTCGCATCGAGACCGCGAGCGGGGAGAGCCGGGCCTTCGAGGTGCCGACCCCGGACAGCTGGCCGTTCTTCCTGGTCCGCGACCACCAGGGGCTGCTCTACTTCACCGAGCGGGTCGGCAACAAGCTGGGACGGCTCGACCCGACCACGGGCACGTTCGACGAGTTTCCGGTGGCGACGCCCCACGCCCAGCCGGCCGGGATGACGCTGACTCCGGACGGCCACCTGTTCTTCACCCAGAACTCGGCCAACCGGGTGGGTCACTTCGATCCGTCGACCGGACGGCTGGAGGACATCGAGATTCCGAGCCCCGCCTCGCCGGGCCCCTACTACGGTCCGGCCGGCATCGCGTCCGACGCGGCCGGCGACGTCTGGTTCGCCGAGCTCGACGGTCGGTTGGGCAGGATTCGCCGGGCGGCCCGCGACCGGGTCGACGAATTTACCCTGCCCGATCCCCGGTGGCGGCCGGGTGGCGTGGCCGTCGACCGCTGGGGACTGGTCTGGTTCACCGGGCTCGACGGCAACCTGGTCGGCAACTTCGATCCCGAGCTCCAGGTCTTCCGCTCGTACCCGCTGCCCTCCGGGGCGCCGGACAGCCGCCCCATGTCGCCGCCCGAGATCTCCGCCCGGGGCGAGGCTCCGGTCGTCGGCATGGTGGCGAAGACCACCCGTCCGTTCGGCATCGCCGCGGCAGCGACCGGCCGGGTCTGGTTCGCCGAGCAGTACGGCCACCGGCTGGGCTACGTCGATCCGCCCGTGCTCGATCCCGTCTCACCCGCCGGCGTCCTGGTGACCGACACGGTGCCGGTGGTGACCCGCTTGCGGAGGGAGGCCGAGGGAGCGCGCCTCGCCTACCGCCTGGACGGCGAGCCGGTGACGGTCGGGGGCTCCCTCGATCTCGCCCTCCTGTCCCCGGGGACGCACCGGTGGCAGGTGACGGCGACGTCAGCCGGCGGAGCCTCGTGGTCGGCGGAAACCGACTTCGTGACCCGGCCTTCCTTGGCGGTCCTCGAACGCTCGTTGTCGGCCGTGGGCGGTCGCGAGATGCCCGTCGAACAAGCGCTGCGCGACGCCCGCGAGCACATCAAGTCCGGCCGCACGGATCTGGCCAGGGTCAAGCTGCGCGCGGCGGTGGCCGCAGCGACCAGCGGAGCCGACCTGCCGGAGCGAGTCCTGCTCCAGGCTCACTACCTGGACCTCTTCGGCCCGCTGGAGTCGCCGGTCACCCTGACCGAGGAGGGTTGCCGACCCGCGGAGGTGGTCGTCCAGGTGGGCGACCTGGTCGCCTGGCGCCGGACCGGCGGTGACGAGCCGCTCCGGGTGGTGGCCACGGACGGTACCTTCGCCTCGCCGCCGCTCGCCGGTGACGAGAGCTGGCTCCACCACTTCACTCGGGAGGGTCGCTTCGAGGTGCTCTGCGGCTCAGCGTCCCCGGCGTCGGTGACCGTCGTGCCCCGCAAGGCCGGAGTCACCGAGATCCCGATGCCGGGACCGGGGAGGATTCCGACCGTGCTGGCCTTCGATCACCGCGGCAACCTCTGGTTCGCGGCCGGCGGCGGCGGATACGCCAGCCTGGCCGACGTGCCGCTCAACAACAAGATCGGTCGCCTGGCGCCCGACGGCACGCTGAGCGAGTACGACACGCCGACTCCCGAGAGCGCGCCAACGTCGCTCAAGGTGGCGCCCGACGGAAGCGTCTGGTTCACCCTTCGGGCGGTCAGCAAGCTGGGCCACCTCGACCCCGACTCCGGAGTGATCACCGAGATCGACCTGCCGACACCCAACGCCGGACCCACCGGCCTGGCGATCGCCAAGGACGGAACCGTCTGGTTCACCGAGAAGCTGGCCTCGAAGGTGGGCCGTCTCGATCCCGCCACCGGCCGGATCCAGGAGCTCGAGACGCCACACCAGAACGCCGAGCCCAGCACCGTGGTCATCGACCACGAGGGTTCCGTCTGGTTCGACGAACGGGCCGCGGACAACCTCGTGCGGATGGATCCGGCCACTGGAGAGCTCACCCAGTTCGGAGTGCCGACCAAGGGCAGCCGTGTGATCGGCCTGGTTCCGGACCCGCGGGGCTACATGTGGTTCCTCGAGCTTGCCGGGCAGAAGGTCGGACGGCTGAACGTCGAAACCGGTCAGGTGGTCGAGCTCGCCATCCCGACGCCCTTCGCCAGCCCGTTCAAGGCGGTTCTCGACGACCACGGCAGGCTCTGGTTCACCCAGGCCTACGGCAACAAGGTGGCGGTCGTCGAGAACGAACGGCTCTACGAGTTCGAGCTACCCAGCCCCGACAGCATGCCGGGCGGGATCGAGATCGGCCCGGACGGCGGTCTCTGGTTCACCGAGCAGGCGGGCAACCGGCTGGCGCATCTGCCGCTGGCGACCCGTGTCTACGCCCCGGTCGGAGGCCGCTGACGCCGGCGACGGCAGGAGGTATCGCGTGAACAGGTCGATCTCGATGCTGCCCCTGGTGCTGGCGGTGCTCGCCCGGGGGGCGACGGCACAGACGACGCTCGGTCGGGTGCCCAAGGCCGAGGCCGTCCACCAGCAGCTCGCGGCCGAGCACACGGGAGATCCACGTCCGGGTCGGCGAGAGCGTGCGCTGGGTCAACTCCCTGCTGGCGGAGCGCCACAGCGTGCGCGAGGTGGGCGGCGGCCTGTTCGCCATGGACATCCCACCCGGCGAGTCGATGAGCTACCGCTTCGACCGGCCGGGCGAGTACGAGTACCGCTGCCGGTTCCACGCCTGGATGCGGGGCCGGGTGATCGTCGAGCCCAGGCGCCTGGTTGCCCAGGTGTGGAACCTCGACGGCGACTTCTCCGGCGCCCGGTTGGTCCTGTCCGCGGACGGTGCCCCGCTCCTCGTCGGGGACGGAGACCGCCCGCACGTCGGCCGCCTCGACTCCGGCGGGCTGGTCCCCGCCGGACGGGTCGGCGCGACCGTCGAGCCCGGTGCGGCGCCGGCGGCGGACGGTGACTCCCTCTGGTTCCTGGGGCAGAGCCCGGGCGAGCTGGTGCGCTTCGACCTCGGCTCGGCCCGTTCCGAGACCCTCCTCCCGGCGGCTGGCGACCGGCTCGAGATCACCGCGGTCGCGGCCGGCGGCGCCGGGACCCTCTGGATCCACGATGGGCCCACCGGAGGCCTGGGCGCCTGGCACCCAGCCGGGCAGTCGGCCGGAGCCAGCAGGGTGCGCTGGGCTCCGGAGGTCGACCTGCCGGGGCCGCTCCGGGGGCTCTCGGTCGACGGCCGGGGAGTCGTCTGGTTCGTCGACGCCGCCGAGCGGGTCGGCTACTACGACCCGAAGACGGCGCGGCTGGAGAGCCGGGCCCTGCCCAGCGGTGCCCGCGCGACGGAGGTGGTGGCGACCGCCACCGGCGTCTGGATCGTCGACTCGGGCCGCGGCAAGGTCCTCCGGGTCGGGACCGACCTGGAGCCGGTGGAGCTCTCAGCGCCGACCGCCGGCAGCCCGCCGGTCGCCCTCGCCGCCGGGCAGGGCGGAGAGGTCTGGCTCGTGGAGGCGGCCGGCGGACGGGTCGGCCGCGTGACGGACGGAGAGATCGAGGAGTACCAGGTTCGGCCCGACCCGGGGCGACCGTCCGGTGCGGTGGTCGACGCCGACCGCTCACTGTGGCTGGTCGACCCGTCTCGATCACGACTCGCGAGGGTGGCTCCGGCCGCTCTCGGTCTGCCGGAGGCGAGGTCGCCATGACCCCACGGGTGACGCGTTGGGCCGGGAGCATCCGGGGGCCTCCCAGGAGCCGCCGGAGGCAACGCGTCATTCATGCGAACGGCCGCGGACACGTGTCCGCGGTCCGAAGGACACAGCAGTCTTCAACCTGAACCTGCAGGAGGTCAACGTATGAACGAGCTTTCCATTGGCAAGAAGCTCCGTCGTGCAAGGCTGGTCTCCTTCGCGCTGGCGGTCGCCCTGCTCCTGGCGGCGCTGCCGGCGCTGGCCGCACCGACTCTGCCGCTCAACCGGCAGGCCGTCGTGGCCGGTCACCAGTTCTTGAGCGGGAGCTCACCCGAGCTCAAGCTGAACCAACCCATCGGTACGACGCAGGACCGGTTCGGCAACATCTACATCGCCGACACCGGCAACAACCGGATCGTCAAGGTCGACACCGCCGGCACGCTGCAGCTCGAGGTCGGCGCCACCGGCCCGGCGCGGGCGCGGCTCAATCTGCCCAGTGACGTGGCGGTGGATCACCGAGGCTTCATCTATGTCGCGGACACCATGAACCACCGGGTGGTCAAGTACGACGCCCAGGGGCGCTTCAAAGCCGCCTGGGGAGGCCTACACGGGCCGTCGGGCCTGGCCCTCGGACCGGATCGCTTCCTCTACGTCGCCGACACGCTGGCTCACCGGATCGTCAAGATGAGCCGAGGCGGCAAGACGGTGGCGACCTGGGGCCGCGAAGGCGGTGGCGACGGCGAGCTCCGGTTCCCGCGGGACATCGCGGTGCGGGCGAGCGGTGTGTACGTCACCGACATGGTCAACCACCGCGTCGTGAAGTTCTCCGCTCAGGGCGAGTTCCTGAAGTCCTGGGGCAGCCTCGGCTCCGGACCCGGGCAGTTCAACCACCCCTGGGGCCTGACCGTCGACGGCGAGGACAACATCTGGGTCGCGGACTTGAGCAACCACCGCATCCAGCGGATCTCGCAGAAGGAGGCCGGGGTGCTGGTCGTCAAAGCGACGGCCGAGCTGATCGACGCCGAGGATCCGACGCCCAGCGAATGGTACGGCGACGAGACGAAGACGATCACCTACTCGACCGAGCCGACCCTCGCCACTGCCTCGGCCGGTTCGCTCGAGGCACGGCAGGCGACCCCGGGTCTGCAGTTCATCGTCGCGCGGAGCGGTTCGAACCGCGTCGACATCGTGCGGATCGACCCGGCCGTCTCGGAGCCCTACGACTCGGCGCCGCTGGCCCGACGGATCACGACCGCTCAGTTGATGCCGCTCCACGCACAGCGGAGAGTCACCACGCTGACCACGGGCGACAGCATCATCTCCGCCGGCACCGGCACGTCTCTCCAGTACCCGATCGGCGTGCGCATGGGCAACGACGGCCTGACCTACATCGCCGACACCGGGAACAGCCGCATCGTGGTGGTCGACTCCAGGGGCCGGCTGGTTCGGACCTGGGGGAGCTTCGGTAGTGCGCCGGGGCAGTTCAACCTCCCCGCCGACCTGGTCCTGGACTGGGCCGGGAACGTGCTGGTGGCGGACACCATGAACAACCGGGTGCAGAAGTTCTCGGCCCAGGGCGAGCTGCTGGCGACATGGGGCTCGGAGGATCTCTTCCGCGCACCGCACGGCATCGCCCTCGGTGACGACGGCTCCGTCTTCGTCGCCGATACGCTGGGGCACCGGATCACCCACTTCACCGCCGACGGCGAGTTTGTCGGCGCGTGGGGCGGCCAGGGCTCCGGCCCGGGGGAGATGTCCTTCCCTCACGGCCTGGCGGTGGACGGTGGCTTCCTGTACGTGGCCGACTTCATGAACCACCGGATCTCCAAGTTCACGCTCGACGGAGCGCCGGTGGAGAGTTGGGGTCAGTTCGGCGAAGACCCGGCGCAGTTCCGCCATCCGTGGGGCGTCGCCATCGGTCCCGACCACAGCGTCTGGGTGTCGGACATGAGCAACAGCCGCATCCAACGGTTCAGTGAGTTCGGATCGCTACTCGGCATCTACGGCAGCTACGGCTCGGGCCTCGGGCAGTTCGACCATCCCAAGGCCATCGACGTCAACGCCGCCGGTCAAGTGGCGGTCGGAGTCGC
>Ga0210085_1001047_pt1 | contig 11166 bp, 12 predicted proteins | sample China_Galinas_PW_5_FD_184866 | JGI IMG/M metagenome (GOLD analysis project Ga0210085, IMG submission 184866) | Wetland microbial communities from San Francisco Bay, California, USA, that impact long-term carbon sequestration - China_Galinas_PWC_D1... | ecosystem: Environmental > Aquatic > Marine... | reverse complement strand
AAGTCGAAGTAAGCATCAAAACCCAGGTCTCGGATCTCCTGATCCACGGAACTGGAGCGATTGCTGACCAGGCCCATTTTGTAGCCCTTCCTGCGCAGGGCTTTTAAGGTGGGATTGACTTCTTCCGGGATGATCGTTTCCGGCTGATATAACTCGTTGAATTCTGCCTGGACCTCCGATGCGATCTCTGCTGTTTGCAGCTCGGTCAGCCCGGCAGCCCACATCTTGCGTTTTAAATAGTGGAGCCAGAAATCATCGGTGAATTCCCCATACTGATCAAGATCCTGTTGGAGATCATCTGAGTTTGCCCAATAGCGAAAGATAAATTGCAATGTATCCCGGTGGGCTGATACCAGCAGCGGGAAACCATGTTGATCCAGAATCGTGAACAGAACATCAAGTGAGGAGGGATGGTGGTGGATTAACGTACCGTCCAGGTCAAAAAGCAATGTGTTGATCTGGAGAGGGATGGTCATTGTAAATAAGCCCTTGGATGGGACCAGTCCCCAGACTTGATATTCTTTCCAGGTGATCCGATCCGGATTATGATGATTGTTTCAGGATATCCTTTATAATAATACCGATTATACAATAGCTAAATATCGAGAAAGCAGAACATACAGCCAGCTAACAAAATTGTTATTTCTGGCTCCCTTGAGAGGCGTTTTGGATGGCCAATCAATATCCTAAACAACAGCGTTTGCAGATCATCCTCGCGGTCATCATAGGCTTGACTCTTCCCTGTTATGGATTGGGATGGTTGTTTGTATCCATCGACCGCCGCGGAGAGAAAACTGAAACACCGCGTTTGATTGAGACAGATACAGCTACTCCGGCGCAAATTTTGACTAAAACTCCTGCGCCAATCATTCCAACCCGTTTTCCAAGTTTTACCCCATCCTTGACACCCACTGAAACGATGACCTTGACTCCCAGTTATACGCCCAGTCCAACATCGTCAGAGACTCCTTCGCCCCAGCCAACGGACACTTTTACCGTCACTCTGACGGCATCGTCTACGGCGACCGCCACTTCTACCCAGCTGATTCCTACTACTGAACCACCTTCAATCACGCCCAGCGGAGAATGATCGGTTTCGTATGTGCTTGAGCTGAGTCCTTCAGTTGAAATTACAGGCAGTATTAATACTCCATTAATCCCATCTTCGCTCCGGGAAACTGTGGTTTAATGTCTCTTCTTTGAGTGAGAAGGTGAAAAATTATGGAAAAATATAAAAATGCAGGAAGGCGAAGGACGATTTCCAGAATATTGAGTCTCTTAATCTTGCTGGGACTGCTGGTGTTTGGCATCAGCTCCTGCAACTTTCCCTCAATTGGAAGTCTTCTGCCGGTTAATTCACCTACAGAACTGCCTGTAGAAAATATCCCTTCACCCACACCACTGCCAACACCTACACCTGATATCCCCCTGGTAAAACCCCGCACTTTAACCCTGTGGGTTCCTCCCCAGTTTGACCCGGATGATGGGTCGACTGCCGGAAATTTATTCAAATCACGCTTGAATGAGTTCGTAGCCCGCCGCCCCCAGGCAGATCTTCGTGTCAGAATCAAGCCCTTGACCGGTGAATTTGGATTGATGGAGTCCCTGGAACTGACAGAATCTGCTGCACCTGTCCTTTTACCGGATCTGATTGCACTGCCGCGTTCGCTGATGGAAAAGGCTTATGCGGATGGCTTGGTTGTTTCCCTGGACGATTATCTTGAGAACCCTAATCAGGACGATTGGTTCAACTATGCTGCAGATTTAGCTAAGATCGAGGAGCAAACTACCGGGATCCCATTTGCTGGGGATATGATGGTGCTGGCATATAAGAATGATAGCGGAGAGGCACCTCCTCCTGACTGGAATGCTGTCCTGGATATTGGGAAGGCCATGGCATTCCCTGCCTCTGATTCACGAGCCCTGGTCACCTTGGCCTGGTACCAGAGCCTGGGCGGTGAACTGCGGAATGAGAACACAGAGCCCTCTGTGATGAGTGTTCCCATGCTTGATATTCTCAGCTACTATCAGACAGCCCAGGCGGCCAATGTGATGCCGTACTGGCTGACCCAATTTGAAACGCCTCAACAAGCCTGGGATTCCTACCAGGAGCGACAATCCACTCTGGCAATTACCTGGACTTCTCTGGTGTTGGGATCAGAATCGCCCAATACCAGCTTAGCGGCCATGCCAACCCAGGATGGGACTGGATTCAGCTACGCCGATGGTTGGGTGTGGTGTGTGGTGGCTTCCAATCCGGAAACAGAGGCTTATGCTGTAGAGCTGGCGGAATTCCTGACAGATCCCAGCTATTTAAGTGCCTGGGATTTGGAGAGTGGCTACCTACCCGTCCGGCCTTTAGATTTGGAAAGCTGGTCAGAGTCTCCTTATTACCCGACCCTCAACCAGCTGCTACCATTTGCTCAGCTGATACCTGACCTCGAGATCCAGGATGTCTTAGGCCCTGAAATCAGGGATGCGGTTGTCAGTGTACTCAAGGACCAGGTTGAGCCTACCGATGCCCTGGACGTGTTGATGGGAAAATTTCCTGAGTAACGGAAGGATAGGAAGTTAACTTCAGCCTCAGACAGGGTTGCTCCTGCGTTCTAAGGTTTGATAATTTCAGCTTCCTTCCCAAATCAGAAACCGCATGATATAATCACCAGCCGTGTTTGAATAGGCATACTGATGGACTGGATCGACACTGTCGATCCGGGAAGGAATTATCGAATGGATGAGTTGATCAAATCTTTAGAGACACCTAAAAACCCGAATATCCCTGACCTGAACACCGGGGATACAGTCACTGTGTTCGTTCGCATCAAAGAAGGCGATAACGAACGCGTTCAGCAGTTCAAGGGCACCATAATCCGCATTCACGGCAGTGGAAACAGCGAAAGCTTTACAGTTCGCCGGATTGCCAGCAACGGAATCGGTGTTGAGCGTACCTTTTTAGCCCGTTCTCCAATTGTTGAAAAGGTCTCAGTCCAGAGCGGAGGGCACACCCGCCGTTCCCGTTTATATTTCTTGCGAGAACGGAGCGGAAAGAAAGCCAAACTGCGCCAGAAATTTTCTAACTAAAGCGTTCCACCGTTTCGACCAGAGGGCATGGAGTTCTTCTCGATGCCCTTTTTGTTATTAACCGGGAAGGTTGCCCAGGAAAAGCTGAGTATAATGAAACCCATGAAACCTTGGGGATTAATCGCTGCTCTGATATTTACTTTCGGGCTGACATCCTGCCAGGCATCCAATCAGACTGTTGAGCCAACTGCAAAGCCCCCTGGAGATTCATTCGAGTTCTTCCAGGATGGATACTTTCAGGCAGTTCTGCCTACCTGGGATGAATCGCCTGAGCTGGATGCTGATTCTATCTATATGGTATATAAAGACGGGCAGTTCATTGGAATTAATCGCTATCAGAATCTGCCGGATATCTTTGCCAATCAATTCCTCTCCGCCATCAAGGAAAATCCTGAGGCTTTTTTGGTCCTACAGTCGGATTTAGGTGGAAAACCGCTGTTCGAATTCACTACCCGGGAAAATAATCAAACCATGCGCATCCAGGCAGTTCTGGATTACTGCCAGGGCATGACCTACGCTTTGATTGCGGGCGGCAGGGATACTGTAAAGAACACGGAACTATTCCAGGAGGTGTTGAACTCAACCAGCTGCCAGGATCCTTACAAGATCCCTGACCTGGAAACAGGCAAGATTGGTTTGATGGTTAACGCTGCTGAGGATGAAACCTGGGAAGGTTATTATCCCGCCCTCCGGCTGGCTAAGGAAGCTGGAGTCCAGGTACTGCATACTTACTTGCAGTGGGCGGAAGTTGAGCCAAGTAAGGGAGAAAGGTTTTGGGAATGGCAGGATGCCCTGATGGGCTACCGCCTGCATGAAGGTTTTGAGATCTCTCTAGTGGTCAATTTGATCCATACCGGGGTTCGGGGTCCTATTCCTGAGGATCTGCAGGGCAGGGCATTTGATGATCCCGAATTCATCGAACGCTTTTCGGAATTCATCCTCGAAGTATTGGACCGCTATCCGGTCCAATACCTTGCCATTGGCAATGAGGTCAACGATTACTTTGTCAGCCACCGTTCCGAAATCCCAGCCTATAAGAATTTTTTCCTGGAAGTCAGGGAAAGGATCCAGGAACGCTATCCTGACATTCAAGTGGCAATGACCTTTGCATATCATGATGCGGAAACTACTCATTCATTGGATATCATCCGAGAGCTAGATGTGGGAGATTACTTGCCCCTGACGCTCTATATCTACAACCCGGGCTTTGAATTTAATCGGGATCCCCAGGAATTGGAAGATTATCTGGAACGCATCCTTTCACTGGCAGGAGAAAAACCAGTGGCAATTGTGGAAACCGGTTGGAACACTTCTGAAAGTCTGTCTGGTCATCAGTCAGACCAGGAAGCCTATGTCCATGAGGTTTTCCGGATGTTGGAGAAACATAGAGAGCAAATCGAGTATATTTCCTGGTTTGCGCTGCATGACAGTTTGATAGAGAATTCTTATCATACTGCCCTGACTTTCCTGCCGCCCGATGCTCCCCAGATTGAGGATGAGGAATTCATGAAGAGTTTCGTTGATTTCTTGAACTATTTTGGTTTGCTGGAGAATGACGGCACACCAAAAAAAGGCTGGGTTGCCTTTCAAGAAGAAGCCAGCTCTTACCTGGATGATCATGGGGAGGAGCAGTGATGAACTCCCTCAATAAGCGTAGTGGTCCGATCGGGATCTTTGATTCTGGGGTGGGGGGATTGTCAGTCCTGCGTGAGGTCAGCCGCCTGCTCCCAACTGAAGACTTGATCTATATTGCTGACCAGGTTCATGTGCCTTACGGAAACCGCTCCCGGGAAGAAGTGCTGGGTTTTTCTCGGAAGATCGTCCGATTTTTGATCGATAAAGGCAGCAAACTGTTGATCATCGCCTGCAACACAGCCTCCGCCGTGGCCCTGGAAGATCTCCGAAAGCTTCACCCTACCCTGCCTTTCGTGGGAATGGAACCTGCTGTCAAACCGGCAGCTCAGAAAACCAGGTCAGGGGTAGTAGGTGTGCTAGCAACTCCCGCTACTTTTCAGGGAGATCTGTACTCCTCCACAGTGGAGAAGTACGCCCGGGGTGTAACAATCCTTCAGGACACCTGTCCGGGTCTGGTGGCACAGATCGAGCAGGGGCGGATCGACAGCCCGGAAACCAGGCAGATCCTGGAGACAGCTTTGCAGCCTATGATCAACGATGGTGTGGATGAGATCGTGATGGGCTGTACCCATTACCCCTTTGTGATCCCCTTGATTCGGGAAATTGTTGGAGGGGGAATTAATGTGATCGATCCAGCTCCGGCTGTTGCTCGACAGACAGGCCGCCTGCTGGAGCATTTTGACTTGAGAAATCGATCTGGAGAGAAGGCTGGCAAGGATTACTTCACGACGGGAGATCCGGCTGCTTTTTTGGAAGTGTTGGAAAGCCTTCTTGGCGCGAAGGAAAGCGCAGCTAAATTATCCTGGGTTGGGGGAAATTTGCTGGATCAGGATGCACCGCAATCCTAGAATCTAGCTCTGATTCCTAATACTTAGCAACACAGCCGCGGCCAATGTGATCCCTGAAATCAAGATTGCCGCGATGACGATGATGGGATTCTTTGCGCTGGTTCGGAAGCGGGGTTCGCTGAGCGCTGGATCCGTTGCTGAAGCAGTTGCTGGTGAATACACAGGTTGGGTTCCTTGATAACCTGCGGGTGAGGGTGTGTGGGTGTACCTGGGTGGAAGGGTTGGGCTGGGTTGACCGATTGGGGTGTTGGTTGGAGTGTAGGAAGGCTTAATGATCACCACATCGCCGGGATTGACCACTGCATCTGGTTCTAATTGGTTGAGTTCCCGTAGTTCCTCCAAGGGAATGTTGTAGACAGATGCAATGATCCAGAGTGCCTGTCCTCCCGCAACAGTATGTTTGACTGTGCCATCAGGACCTGGGGTGGATACCACGATGGGAACTGCTGTAGGCATTGTTGAGGATATTGGGGTGCCGGCTGTGGGGGAGGGAAGAACTTTTGTAGGATCCGCCTCTCCCACCCAGAAGCCGCTGACTACCGAATAACAAACCAGATCATCTGTGTATGCTACACCCACTCCGATAAAAACTGAGTCTGGGTTCAGTAAGTTCTGCAGTCCACTTCCTTCATTCCAAACGTCATCAAGGACTTCAGTTATAGTGAGATCTAAACCGCAAGCCTCATTTTGGAAAACATGAATTTCTGCGCCAGATCCAAAGCCGGCTGCTGCTGCCCGTTCGTCAACTGTCGAACCGTTTTCTCCTAACTCGGTAACGTTCCCCAGCGAAGCCATGAGCTGGCTTTGCTGCTGGGCGACATCCATCAGCTCTCGGTTGACCAGCAAGGTTGCCAACCCCTGTTCAACTCGCCGCTGATTGATTGCGTTGATCACAGTTGTGGTGGTATCTCCCTGGGCATGGATCCCCTGAACGGGTATCAGAGAAGCCAGGATGATTATCCCTATCAGGAGGATTGCGAACGACTTGGGTTTCATAGGACAGGATTTTGGGACCAGCTTGGAGCCAGGGTTCAGCAGCAGGCCGGTCAGGTTGTTTTTAGAGCTCTTTTTTCAGATTCTCGATGGCCGCTACCGGAGTCGGATCAACATTGTAGGCCATTGCCAGGTAATAAGCAGTGTAATCGCCAAATTGGATCAGGGACCACATTTGGGCCAGTCGACTGCTGCCGCTGGCATCAATCAAATCCGTGCTGATGCCCTCGAGCATTAAATTCTTATTGGTCAGGTCGATTCTCCGCTGGTTGCGGGGATGGTTATGGCTGGATTTCAAGAAGAGGGCAATGGTTTTCATCAGAACTTCTTCCGGGTTTACCACACCAGCTAGAGTATTATGATCCGCTTCGGGCAGATCCTCGAACTGTCCCCAGGCTTTGGCGACCTCGCTGATCTGGCCTTTCCAGCGCCGAGCTACTGGAGCCAGCAGGTCTGCTCCAAAGACACTAACCCAGCGATCGATCAGCTGACCGGCCAGGCGTTTGGCTGGATTCTGATGGTCTGGAAGTTGAGGTGCTAGCAGCGCTCGCTGCTTATCCATTTCCTTGATAGCGTCCTGGAGCTCAATGCCTGGATCAGGGATAAAGTTCAGCCGGTAGAATGCGTTCAACAGCAGGGCAAATGAATATCCGACTGCCGCCCGGGGTTGGCCACGGTGGTTGAAGGTCCAGAGATTGACATCTTGCTGACCAGCCAACTCGGCAATCTTCCCTCCGGTTGTCACAGCCAACAAGCGGCAGCCGCGCATCAGAGCTGCTTCCATGGCCGATCGGGTTTCTTCCGTGTTGCCAGAATGTGAGGAGGCAATCACCAGAGTTTCCGGACCATCCGCCCAAGCGGGCAGATCGTAATCGCGATGCACCTGCAAGGATACCTTGGAAAGTGGAGCGATATAAGCCTTTACCAGGTCGGCTCCAATTGCGGAGCCTCCCATTCCTGCGACAATCACCTGCTGGATCCCCCTGTATTCTTCCAGGGGAAACCCACTGGCTTCCTGCCAGGCTGTACCCAGCTGTTCTGGGAGACCCTGGATTTCAGCCAGCATCCTCTGGGAGTCCAGTTCCGGGAATTTTTCGTGATCGTTTAAGTTCATAACTGTTCCTGTGATCGTAATGGGTGCCGATTAATTCTGTAAAGAGCGCAAACGCCCTGTCGTTAAGGATTTTGTTCGTGAGATTGTATTAAATCATAGACTTTGCTGCGGGGCCAGCCGGAGATTTTCGCCAGGGATTTTGCCAGCTGGCTGGGGCTGGACGCGCTGGAAATTTGGGTTTTTCGGATTTCATCTAGCAATCGGGATTCTGGCCAGACCTCCCCGGAAATTCTGCCTTCGATCACCAAGGTGATCTCTCCCTTGAGAGTGTTGGTCTGATAATGCTTGCGGGCAGCACTGATCGATCCGCGGTAGATCTCCTCATGGAGCTTGGTCAGCTCGCGCGCAACAACCATTCTGCGGTCTCCCAGGATGGATTGGAGATCTTCCAGGGAATCCATCAGGCGGTGAGGTGATTCCAGGAATACCAGGGTCCAGGGGAGATCCAATACCTTGTTCAACTGCTCGCGCCGGGCTGTTTTTTTCCGGGGTAGATATCCCAGATACAGGAAGCTGTCCGTGGCGATTCCCGATGCGGAAAGGGCGGCAATTGGTGCGCTTGGACCAGGGATCGGTGTGACTTCAAAACCAGCCTGAACAGCAGCTTGAACCAGGTAGAACCCGGGGTCATTGATAGCCGGAGACCCCGCATCTGATACCAAAGCCAGGTCTGCATTTCTTAGGTGTTCCAACAAGATTGCGGCAGCTGCTTCCTTATTGTGATCGTGATAAGGAGTCAGCTTAGTATCAATTTCATAATGATTGAGCAGCACCCGGGTTGTGCGAGTATCCTCTGCGGCAATCAAAGGAACCTCTTTTAATATCCGTTTTGCCCGGAAGCTGAAATCCTCAAGGTTGCCGATGGGAGTGGCGACTAGATAGAGTTTACCCATCTGTTCGCTCCTGGAGGGACAAGTTAGACTTGAGGCTGCGGGCCAGTTTACGGCGCGGCAGCATGATCTGCCGACCGCAACCCAGACATTCGATCTTGATATCTGCTCCCAACCGGATCACCTTCCAGCGATCTTCTCCACAGGGATGAGTTTTCCGGAGCTTGAGGATATCATTCATTTCCAAATCTGGCAGCATGGAGGGATTATATCATTTTCCGGTTTAATGCTTTTCCAAGCAAATAACTGGAAAGAGAAATGAGATAATTCAGGCAGAGCGGCTCTCCCTCTGCCTCAGGGAGCTGAATGGTATAATGCCTGCCAGGAGTTTATCTATGCTTAATATCAATCCCTCAACATTGATCTCTCGGCTGATCATCCTGGTGATTGCTTTTACTGTCCACGAATTTTCCCATGCCTGGACTGCCAATTCATTTGGGGACAGCACGCCGCGGATCAACGGCCGTTTGACGCTGAACCCCATGGTCCATCTGGATCCCATCGGATCTCTGCTGCTGATTTTCGCGGGTTTTGGCTGGGCGAAGCCTGTTCCTGTCAACCCGTATGTGCTGCGCCAGCACTCTCGTTCCGCGTTGATGTGGGTTTCCCTGGCTGGCCCATTCTCAAACTTTTTGCTTGCTCTGCTGGCAGCTCTTCCCTTCCAAGTCGGCCTGCTCACAACTAACGACCTGTACGCTTCCTTCTCTACCCAGGGATCCTCCCTGCTGCCAACACCTGCTGGCTTCTTGTTTGATTTCATCACCATCAATCTGGTATTGGGCCTTTTCAATCTCATTCCCCTGCCTCCCTTGGATGGCGATAAGATTGTCGAATTCTTCTTGCCGGATCGATGGAAGGATGCCATGACGAGTATCCGCCCTTACGGACCGGTGATCCTGATCATGCTGTTCGTGGTTGCCCCTTATATTGGTTTCGATGTGTTGGGCTGGATTATCCGGAAACCCCTCGGACTGCTGGTGAATTTACTAATCGGCTGATGATCTCCAAGATTCGCTATCGTGTCTGGCAGTTTTGGCAGTCTCTCAAAAGACCGCCTGACCTAACTGAATGGGAAAAAGTGGGCAATTTACTTTCCCCCCAGGAATTGATTCTATTCCAGCGGCTGCCAATCCCAGATCAAAATCACTCTCTGAGGGTGCTGAAATCACTTCAAGCAGCCGGTGAAACAGATCTTGACCTGCAAAAATCTGCCTTATTGCATGATATTGGCAAGAGCCTCCATCCTCTAGATCGCTGGGAGCGGGTGTTTGCCGTATTGATACTGGGGTTATTGCCTGGAAAAGCCCGGGAGTGGGGTAAGTTGGAACCCCGGGGCCTGCACCGCGCCCTGGCAGTCATCCTTCAGCACCCTGCCTGGGGAGCGAAGATGCTTCGGGAGGCAGGTTCCAGCCAGCGAGTGATCGATTTGGTTCGTTTCCATGAGAGGCAGGAAATCACTGGATTATTGGACCAAGGGGGCTTAGAATTACTGCATAAACTTCAAAATGCAGATGATCTAAACTAGGAATGAAAATGACTATTCAAGTGACAATTATCGGCCTGGGACAGATTGGCTCCTCTGCCGGAATGGCCCTCGCAAGATACAAGAAAGATATCGTCAGGGTTGGTCATGATAAATTGCGTGAGGCAGTGATCTTTGCTCAGGAACATGGCGCGATCGATAAAACAGCCCTGACTTTGAGCGGGGCAGTCAAGGATGCTGATATTGTGCTGCTCGCGCTGCCGATGCAGGAAATCCTTCCAATTGTCGAACATATATCCCAGGATTTAAAAGATGGTGCCTTGGTGCTGGATACCGCTCCTCTTAAAACACCACTCATCCAGCTTATTGAAGACCTGCTGCCTGACAACGTCAACTATATCAGCATTACCCCGGTGATCAAGGCAGATTACCTAGACGAAATCCGGCATGGCTATGAAACCGCTCATGAGGATCTATTCACAAATAGTTTGATGGGAGTGATTGTAAACGAGAATGCTGAAAAAAAAGCGGTGAATATGACCGTGAATCTGATTCAGCTGCTGGGGGCCTCCCCGTATTTTATCGACGCGGCAGAGATGGATGGCCTGATGTCTACGATCCACTTAATGCCCCAGCTGCTGGCGGCGGTAATGCTGGATATCAGCCAGAACTCTCCCGGTTGGCAGGAAGCCCGTAAATTTGCAGGAAAACATTTTTCACAAATGACAAATTCCTTTGGAAAGGATGAGATGGGAGGGGAACTGGCGACCTGGATGCAGCTTAATTCGGAGAACACAATTAGATTGATTGATGATCTGATCGGCGCGCTTGAGCAGCTGAGGGAAAAGGCCAGTGCTGTTGACCAAGAAGCGCTCTTAGAGACTTTTGAAAAACTGCAGCTTGATAGGGAAATCTGGCTCGATGAGCGGGCTGACAGCCCCTGGACCTCCGCTGAAAAAAACCCGATTCCCGAGCGCAGGGGGATGCTGTCACAACTGCTGGGGTTCCGGAAGTTCAAACCTCGGGGAGAGGACAGTGAGTGAGAGCGGTTTCTATTGTTATATTGTGGAATGTGCCGATGGGACACTGTATACCGGCTGGACGACCGAGCCGGAACGGCGG
>Ga0210085_1001046_pt1 | contig 11167 bp, 9 predicted proteins | sample China_Galinas_PW_5_FD_184866 | JGI IMG/M metagenome (GOLD analysis project Ga0210085, IMG submission 184866) | Wetland microbial communities from San Francisco Bay, California, USA, that impact long-term carbon sequestration - China_Galinas_PWC_D1... | ecosystem: Environmental > Aquatic > Marine... | reverse complement strand
CCCGCCAGGACAAGAAGTCCTCGCCGCGCGAGCCGATCTCGGCGCGGATCATGGCCAAGTGCCTGGAGGGCGTCGGCGTCGACCGCGTCCTCACCATGGACCTGCACGCCGGCCAGGTGCAGGGCTTCTTCCACGTCCCGGTCGACCACATGACGGCGATGCCGATGCTGACCCAGTGGTTCGTCGACCAGGAACTGAACGACGAGCTGGTGATCGTCTCCCCCGACGCCGGCCGGGTGAAGACGGCGCGCAACTTCGCCCGCCGCATCGGCACCCACTGGGCGGTGATGGAGAAGGAGCGCCCCGCCCAGCAGGTGGCAGAGATCGGCTACGTGGTCGGCGAAGTGAAGGGCAAGACCGCGGTCCTCGTCGACGACATGATCGACACCGCGGGGACGCTCTGCGCGGCCGCGCAGACGGTGCTCGACGAGGGCGCCGCGCGGGTGATCGCCTGCGCCACGCACGGCGTCTTCTCCGGTCCGGCATTCGAACGGCTCGCCTACGAGAACTCGAAGATCGAGCGGATCGTCGTCACCGACACGATTCCGCTTCGCCCCGGCGCCCCCGACAACATCACCGTGCTCTCCACCGCCGGCACCTTCGCCGACTCGATCCGCCGCATCTTCACCGACGACTCGGTATCCGAGATTTTCGCCGGTGAGAATCAACTGTTTTGAGCGGGCGGCTGCGGCGAGCCATGGCGTCTGGGCGGCCATGACCGGCGCGCTGCCGCCCCTCCCCGACGCTCCGCGTAGCGCTGCTACGCGGAGGTCGTCTCGTGACGACATCGCTTGATCCTGACCACCCAGCCATCCATGTCTCACCTTGCCGACCACTCTGAACTGCTGAGGATCGGGCACAAGGGTGCTGACCTAATTCATCCCGGCAATACTCTGGAGAGTTTTGAGAAAGCGGTGGAGGTGGGGGTGGACATCATCGAGTTCGATGTTCTGCGGCTTCGCGAGCCTGACTCCCCTCTCGTTGTCGCCCACGACTGGCATGACGCCGCCAGCCGAGACCCTTTGACCCTCGCCGAATGTCTCGATGCGTTTACTCGCCCGCCTTTGAACGAGGTCGAGATCGACCTGGACATCAAACTTCCCGGCAGGGAGGATGAGCTTGTCGCTGCGTTGCGCGAGCGCGAGCTGTTGGAGCGGGCGATGGTCTCGACGATGGAGCTCGCAAGCCTGGCGCGGATCCGCGAGCTGGAGCCGCGCCTGCGGCGCGGCTGGACCTATCCCAAAGTGACGAAGGACTGGACCTCGAAGCGCTGGGCGAAGGCGCCGATGCTGGCGGCGCTGGTCTGGATGCGCGAGCGCCTCCCCGGCCTCGCCGCCCGCGAGCTGCCGAAGCTCGGCGTCAGCGCGCTGTGGGTCTACCACCCGATCGTCAGCCCGCGCCTTGCCCGCATCGCCGACCTGGCCGAGGTCGAGCTGATCGCCTGGACGGTCGACGACGCAGCCCGCATGCGCAAGCTCACCGCCGCCGGCGTCCACGGCATCTGCACCAACGACCCCCGCCTGTTCACGAGCGAATGAGCGGTTGACGCCCCTCCAGGGGCATCAATCCTTCATCTGCGAGTCCGACCGGCCGGGCTCAGTCCGGCTGGGGCAGCCCGGGGCCGGTGCGGGCCCACTCGACCTGCCCCACTCCCTCAACCCGCGAACGCCCCTCGACGTCGTCCCACTCGTGCAGCATCCGCTTCAGGCGGGCGACCGCCTCGGGCGGGTGGGCGGCGACGCTCGCCGCCAGGTCAAGGGCAGCCTCCTCGGTCGTCGCGGTCGGGGCGACGCGGTTGACGAGGCCGAGGCGAAGCGCCTCGTCGATGCCGACCGTGCGCGACGTGAAGAGCAGGTACTTGGCGGCGGCAAGGCCGCAGAGGGTGACCAGGCGGGCGGGGCCGACCGGGACGCCCAGCGCGGCGCCCGGGAACCGCAGGCGCAGGTTGGCGCCGCCGACCCGCAGGTCGCAGGCGACGGCGATCTCGGCGCCGCCGCCGACCACGTCGCCGTGGCAGACGGCGACGGTCGGCCTGGGGAAGGCGACGATCGCGTCGTAGAGGTCGGCGAAGAGCTGCATCCGCCGCACCTTGCCCTGCTCGTCTAGCTTCTCCTTGACGTCGGCGCCGGCCGAGAGGCCCATCTGGTCGGAGGAGCTGACGACGAGCACGCGGACCGCGTCGTCCTCGCGCGCCGCCGCCAGCTGCGCGAGCAGCTCCTCGAGCATCGCCGTGTCGATCGCGTTGCGCGCCTCGGGCCGCTCCAGCCGCAGCAGCGCGACGCCCGCCTCGTCGACGTCGTAGCTGGTGCGCTCGCCGGCGCTCTCAGAGCTCATCGTCGTCGGAGGCTATTTGCTCGACCAGGCGCTCGGCCTCGTCGGCCGCCCGGCCGACCAGAGCCTCCACCTCCTCGCGCGGCTCGCGGAAGCGGCCGAGCACATAGGCGGCGACGATCTCCGGGTCGGTCGAGTCGGGCCTCCCGACCCCCGCCCGCACGCGCCAGAACTCGCGGCTGCCCAGTCCCCGCTCGAGGCTCTTCAGCCCGTTGTGGCCGGCAAGCCCGCCGCCGAGCCGGCTCTGCACCTCGCCGAACGGCAGGTCTATCTCGTCGTGCAGGACGACCACCCGGTCGAGCGGCGCCTTCAGCGAGCCACGCGCCGGCCCGGCGCTCTCGCCGGAGGCGTTCATGTAGGTCTGCGGCAGCAGAATCGCGACCCGCCGCCCCCGGCGCGGCCTTCGGCGATCATCCCGCCGAACTTCTGCTTGGCCCGCGGCAGCTCCCAGCGGCGCGAGAGCTCCGCCCCCACATCGAAGCCGATGTTGTGGCGGCTGCCGGCGTGCTCCCTGCCGGGATTGCCGAGGCCGACGATGAGGATCAGGGCTACTCCCCGCCGGAGTCGCCCGAGTCGCCGCCCTCGCCCTCGCCGCCCTCTTCGGCGGCCGGGGCCTCGCCCTCCTCGCCGACGAGCTCGGTTTCCTCCTCGAGCTCGGGCTCGGGCTCCTCCTCGACGCGCGGCGGCGAGAGGGTGGCGATCGTGATCTCCTCGAGCTCCTCGGCGACGAATTTGACGCCCTCGGGGGCGGCGATGCTGGCAAGGGTGACGGTGTCGTTGATCTGCATCTCCGAGACGTCGGCGACGAGCCGCTCGGGAATCTCGGTCGGCAGCGCTTCCACGGTGATCTCGCGGGTCACGTGCTCGAGCACGCCGCCCTCTTTGACGCCGGGCGCCGCCTCGGTGCCCTCGAGCTCGATCGCGACCTCGGCGTGGATCGCCTCGTCGAGCTTCACCTCCTGCAGGTCGATGTGCTGGAGCACGTCCTTGACCGGGTGGTGCTGGGACTCCTTGAGCACGACCGGGACGGCTTTGGAGCCCTCGACCTCGAGGTCGAAGAGCGCCTGGCCGGCGCCGAGCACCATCCGCACGTCGCGCTCCACCGCCTGGAAGTGGCGCGCATCCTCGCCGCCGGCGTAGACGACGCCGGGCACGAGTTTCTCGCCGCGCAGGCGGCGGGCGCTGCGCGAGCCGAAATCGGTGCGCGGGGCGGCCTTGAGCTTTTCGCGACTGCGAGCCATCGGACGGGAGAGGATAGACAAAACCGGTACAACCCTCTCTATGGCCGACGAGTCGAAGATCCCCAAGGGCCGCATGCGCCGCTCGGCCAAGCTTGGCTCGATCGCCGGACTGCAGGGCGCCCGCTACGCGGGGACCAAGGCGACCAACGTCGGCCGCTCCGAGGAGGCGGGCAAGGAGCGGCTCGAGCAGCGCCACCTGGAGACGGCGATGAAGATGGTCGGCGCGCTCGGCCAGATGAAGGGCGCGGCGATGAAGCTCGGTCAGTTCGCCTCCTTCATCGACACCGAGTTCCTGCCGCCGGAGTACGCCGAGATCTACCAGGAGCAGCTCGCCAAGCTGCGCACCTCGGCGCCGCCGATGCCCTGGGAGAAGGTCAAGAAGGTGCTCGATGAAGAGTGGGACGGCGAACCGGTCTCCGAGCTGTTCGCCGAGTTCGAGCAGGAGGCGTTCGCCGCCGCCTCGATCGGCCAGGTGCACCGCGCCGAGCTGCTCGACGGGCGCCGCGTCGCGGTCAAGATCCAGTACCCGGGGATCGCCGAGGCGCTCGACGCCGACCTGCGCAACGCCGGCATGATCGTCCGGCTCGCCCGCGCGCTCGCCCCCGGGCTCGACGCGAAGGCGATCGCGCATGAGATCCGCGAGCGGGTGATGGAGGAGCTCGACTACGAGTACGAGGCGCAGAACCAGCGCTCCTTCGCGCGCGCCTACCGCGACCACCCGTTCATCTACGTGCCGGAAGTGGTCACGCGGCTCTCGCGGCGGCGCGTGCTGGTGACCGAGTTCGTCGAGGGGCTCGACTTCGAGGCGATCAAGCAGCTGCCGCACGAGGAGCGCAGCCGCTTCGGCGAGATCGTCTTCCGCGGCAGCTTCGGCTCGATCTACCACCTCCAGCACTTCAACGCCGACCCCCACCCCGGCAACTACCTGCTGATGGAGGACGGGCGCGTCGCCTTCCTCGACTTCGGCATGACCAAGAAGCTCGACCGCGAGCAGATCCTGCTCGAGCAGCGCGCCTTCGACGCCGCCTCGCGTGACGACCCGGAAGCCTTCCGTGAGGCGCTGCACGACCTCGGCTTCATCAAGAACCCGTCGAAGCTCGACGCCGAGCGGCTGCTCGAGCACATGCGCGCCGTCGGAGGCTGGTTCGTTATGGAGGACCGGGAGCTGGAGATCACGCCGAAACGCGTGATGAAGATCATCGAGTCGACCAACGACCCGCGCTCGGAGTACTTCGACCTGATGCGGCGCGAGTCGATTCCCGCCGACGAGCTGATGGGGCGGCGGATGGAAATCGGCGTCGTCGCCGTGCTCGGCCAGCTGCGGGCGAAGCGCAACTGGCACCGGATCGCCCGCGAGTGGATCTACGCCGATCCGCCGGCGACCGAGCTCGGCAAGCAGGAGTGGGAGTACTTCGAAGGAAGAGGCGTACCGCGGATACCGATAACCGAGCGATCGCTGGAAGGGGAAGCGGGATGAAGAGGATCAAACGCGGTTGGGCCCTGAGCAAGAAGAGCTGGGGGCTGCTGAACGAGCACCGGGAACTGATCCGCTTCCCGCTCTACGGCGCGGTCGCAACGATCCCGCTGGCCTTCATCTTCCTCGGGCCGGGCCTCTACTTCCTCGACAAGAACGTCTTCGCCGGGGCGATCCCGCTGCTGGTGATCGGCGTCTACGTGCTCGCCGTCGTCGGCTTCTACTTCAGCGTCGGCCTGGCGGCGGCCGCCGACATGATCTTCCGCGGCGAGCCGGCGACGGTAAGCGACGGGCTGGCGGTGGCGCGTCAGCGCTTCGGCGCGATCTGCGGCTGGGCTGCGGTCTCGACCGCGATCAGCGTGCTTATGGGTGCGCTGGAAAACCAGGGCGGCATCGCCGGGACGATCGCCGCCCGGCTGGTCGGCATGGCCTGGTCGCTGGTGACCTTCCTCGCGGTGCCCGTCATCGCAATCGAGGGCACCGGCCCGTTCGCCACGTTGAAGCGCTCCGCGAGCCTCTTCCGCGAGCGCTGGGGTCAGCAGATCACCGGCAACCTCGCGATCGGCGGCGCCGTCTTCCTGCTCGGCATGCTGCCCAGCGCGCTCGTGATCGCTCTGGGCGTCGTCGTCTGGGCCTCGGCCGGCTTCGTCGGCGCCCTGCTGCTCGTCATCGGCGTCATCGGCCTGGCGATCTCGCTGCTGATCAGCAAAGCCCTCAGCGGCATCTTCGGCGTCGCCCTCTACCGCTATGCCCTCGATGGCCAGGCACTCGGCGGCTTCACCCCCGAGGAGCTCGAGTCCGCGGTCAAGTCCAAGCGCGACCGCAACGCCCCTCCGACCGCCACGCCGGGCACGGTCTCTTAACCGGCCCAGCTGGTCGGGTCCAAGCTGGTGGCGCCCTGGAACTCCTCCGGGTGGGAGAGGACGTGGTCGGCGACTTCGTCGCAGCGCGCGACCCAGGCCTGGGTTGAGGAAAGCTTGTTCAGGATGGATGCCAGGTTGCTCTCGCCGAGCCAGTCGAGGAGAGGGAGGTGGAGGACGATCGAGATGTAGCCCCCCTGTGACTCGATATCGCCGATCTCCTTCTCCAGGTAGGCGGTGAACGCGTCCGGGTCGAGTGGATCCGAAGAGCCCGTCATCTGCTCGCGCACCGGGTCGAGACCGGGGAGCATGGACGTGGCGTCGACGTGGCGCCACTGGAAGGGAAGCAGGGCGACGTCGTCTTCCATGCCCGCCTCTTCGCCTGCCGGCGAGGCGTAGCGCAGGCCCGCCTCGCGCAGGACCTCGACGCCGCCGGGTCCGAGCTGTCCGCCGGGTGGGCGCAGGCCCGCGATCTGCAGACCCAGCGTCGCTAACGCGTCGACTCCGCGGCTGAGGTTCGCCGTCTGTTCGGCGGCGCTCAACTCGCCCCACTGCTCGTGCAGCCAGGCGTGGTAGGCGACCTCATGGCCCGCCGCGGCGATCTTACGCAGCGCTTCCGGGTCGAGCCCTGCGTTGACGCCCTCGACGAAGAAGGTCGCAGCCAAGCCGCGCTCGGCCAGCCTTTCCAGCAGTGCCGGCAGCGCCCCCGCGGCGCTCGAGGCCTCATCGACGCCGAGGTTGTCGAAGCTGAGGCAGAGCGCGCCGCGGGCGCCGCCCGGCCAGGCGGCCACGCCGCCCTCAGTCCTCCAGCAGCGCCGGGCTCCAGCGCTCCGGTTCACGCCTTGCCTGCTCGCGCGCCCAGCGGAAGTGATGGCCGGCCGAGGCGAGCAGCACGGGGAAGCTGAGCAGGCCGGCGACGGCGAAGCCGCGCGAGCCGCGCTTCGTCTCCCTGGCCAGGCTGAGCCCGCTGGCGATGCCCCAGGCCCAGAGCACGGCGTTGTAAGCGGGGAGCTGCTCCTCGGTCAGGCCCTCGGCTTCGTCGAGCATCGGCAGGCCGCCGTGCAGCGACCACGGCCAGGCCTTGAAGTGGACCGCGACCCCGGCGGCGCCGACGCCGGCGTTGAAGGCCGAGAGGCGCTCGGCCCAGCGGCCGCCGCGCGCCGCCGCGGCGATTCCGAGCGGGATCAGCCCGGCCCACAGCGCGTAGGCGCCGCGCCGTCCCAGCTCCGGCTCGAAGACGAGCCCGACCCCGGCGCGGGTCTCGAAGCCGTTATGGGCGGCGAGCCCGAGGGTCGAGAGGGCGGCGAAAGGGCGGCGCAGTGGCATCGTCGAGCAGCCTAGCCCCTCCAACTAGAATCGCCCGACTGCCCGGATCGCCCGATCCGGGCTTTCTGCGATGAGCCTGCGTCCACTCTTAGAGATCGCCGCCGAGAACGAGCGCCTGCACGCGCTCGCCACCGAGGTGCGCGCGGCGACCCCCGGCGCGCCGGCCGAGGTCGGCGCTTCGGAGACGCTGCGGCCGCTGCTGCTGGCGACGCTGCTCGAGGACGACCGCGGCCTCGCCGAGCGCCCAGCCCTGCTGGTCAGCGCCGATGACCGTTCGGCCCGTGACCTGGCCGCCGACCTGCGCGCCTACCTGGCGCCGCGCCGCGTCCGCTTCTACCCCTCGCGCGGCACCGGCTACGCCTCGCACGTCACCCCGCCGCCGCACCTCGTCGGCCTGCGGATCGACGCGCTCGACGCGCTATCGGGCGAAGGCGGCGACGCGGTCGTCGTCGCGAGCGCCACGGCGCTCGCCGAGGCGGTTCCCGACGCCTCGCTGCGCCCGGCCGGCTTCGCGCTCGCCCTGGGCGGCGAGCTCGACCTCGACGCGGCCGTCCGCGACCTCGCCGGCGCCGGCTACCACCGCGTCGAGCAGGTCGAGGAGCGCGGCCAGTTCGCCGTCCGCGGCGGCATCCTCGACGTCTACCCGGCGACCGAGGAGCGCGCCGTGCGGATTGAGCTGTTCGGCGACGAGATCGAGTCGATGCGCTGGTTCTCGACCTTCACCCAGCGCTCGCTGGGCGACGCCGAGCGGGTCGAGCTCGCGCCCGCCGCCGAGCTCGACGCCGAGCACCGCGAAATGGCCGAGTTGGCGGCGATGGAGGCGGCCGAGGAGGGGAAGCAGGCGCCGAGCGCCGCCGACGCGCTGCCGCTGGAGCACTTCGGACCGCCGCTCGACCTCGTCCCGGCGGAGGCGGCTGTGATCCTCGCCGCCGCCGAGGAGATCGAGCCCGCCCTGCGCGACCACTGGGAGGACGCGACCGCGGCGATGCACGCCGAGGACGCGCGCCACCTCTACGTCGACGTCGCCGCGCCACTCGCCGCCCGCGCCGTGCTCTCGGTCGGTGGCGCCGGCAGCGACGACGAGGAGGCCTTCCGCGCCGCGCGCGCCGAGTCGCCGGCGCGCAGCGTCAAGGAGGCGGAGGGCGAGCTGGAGAAGCTGGTGCGCTCCGGCTACCGCACGGTCGTCGCCTTCGACGCCCGCGGCGAGGCGGAGCGCGCCCGCTACGGCCTCGACCGGCTCGACGCGCGCATCCTCGAAGGCGGCCGTCTCCCACCCGACCCGGGCCTGTCCTTCGCTGAGGCGCGCCTGCGCGAGGGCTTCGTCAGCCCCGAGCTGCGGCTTGCCGTCTACCCTTTCCGCCGCCTCGTCCACCGCCGGCGCAAGGCCGAGGAGCGCGTCGCCCGCACCGGCCGCGGCCGGCTCGCCTTCAGCGACCTGCGGGTAGGCGACTATGTAGTCCACGAGGATCACGGCGTCGCCCGCTTCGCCGGCTTCGAGACCAGGGAAGTCGGCGGGATCGGCCGCGACTACCTCTACCTCGAATACAAGGGCGAGGACCGCGTCTACGTCCCCACCGAGCAGCTCGCGAAGCTGAGCCGCTACGTCGGCGCCGGCGCCGAACCGGCGCTCTCGGCGCTCGGCGGCAAGCGCTGGCAGAACATGAAGGCGCGGGCGCGCAAAGCCGCCGGCGCGCTGGCCGGCGAGCTGCTCAACCTGTATGCGGAGCGCCGGACCCGCAAGGGCCACGGCTTCCCGCCCGACGGCGAGTGGCAGATCGAGATGGAGTCCGCCTTCCCCTACCGCGAGACCGCCGACCAGCTGGAAGCGATCGAGGCCGTCAAGGGCGACATGGAATCCGAGCAGCCGATGGACCGCCTGGTCTGCGGCGACGTCGGCTTCGGCAAGACCGAGGTGGCGCTGCGCGCCGCGGTCAAGGCGGCCTCCGACGGCAAGCAGGTGATGATGCTGGCGCCGACGACGATCCTCGCCCAGCAGCATTTCGGCACCTTCGGCGAGCGCCTCGCCGACCTGCCGTTCACGCTCGACTGGGTCTCGCGGCTGCGCAAGCCGGCCGAGGTGAAGGAGGTGTTGAAGCGCTTCGAGGCGGGTGAGGTCGACGTGCTGGTCGGCACCCACCGGCTGCTCTCGCGCGACGTGCGCGCCAAGGACCTCGGCCTGCTGATCGTCGACGAGGAGCAGCGCTTCGGGGTCAAGCAGAAGGAGCTGCTGCGCCAGCTGAAGCTGAAGGTCGACGTGCTGGCGCTCTCGGCGACGCCGATCCCACGCACGCTGCAGATGAGCCTCGCCGGCCTGCGCGACATCTCGACGATCGAGACGCCGCCCGAGGGCCGCCGCCCGGTCCGCACCTACGTCGGCCCCTACGACGAGGACCTGGTGCGCAAGGCGATCGTGCGCGAGCTGGAGCGCAACGGCCAGGCCTTCTTCCTGCACAACCGGATCGAGAGCCTGCCCGAGGTCGTCGAGCAGATCCGCGGCCTGGTTCCGGGCGCCCGGGTTGTCGAAGCGCACGGGCAGATGGAGGAGACGCAGCTCGAGCAGACGATGATGGGCTTCCTGCGCGGCGAGGCCGACGTGCTGGCGACGACGACGATCATCGAGTCGGGGCTCGACATCCCGACCGCGAACACGCTGATCGTCGAGCGCGCCGACCGGCTCGGGCTGGCGCAGGCCTACCAGATCCGCGGCCGGGTGGGGCGCTCGCGCGAGCGCGCCTTCGCCTACCTGCTCTACCCCTCCGCGGAGGCGCTGACCGAGGAGGCGGCGGCGCGGCTCTCGACCCTCGCCGACCACACCGAGCTCGGCTCGGGCTTCAAGATCGCGATGCGCGACCTCGACATCCGCGGCGCCGGCGACCTGCTCGGCGACGAGCAGTCGGGCCACGTCGCCGCGGTCGGCTTCGAGCTCTACTGCCAGATGATCGACGAGGCGGTGGCCGAGGGCGCGGCGCGCGAGGGGGAGGAGGGAGCGGAGGAACCCGAGCCACTGCGCTTCGACGTGCCCGTCGACGCCTTCCTGCCGGCCTCCTACGTGCCCTTCGAGGCGGCGAAGATCGACATCCACCGGCGCGTCGTCGCCGCCCGCGCGTCGGGCGAGCTGCGGGCGATCCGCGACGAGCTCGACGACCGCTTCGGCCCGCCGCCGCGCGAGGCGGAGAACCTGCTGGCGCTGCAGCGGGCGCGGATCGAGCTGCGGCTGGCGGGGGCGCGCAGCGTCGAGCTGCGAGGCGGCCGGCTCAGCGTGGTCGGGGTCGACCTCGATTCCGAGGGCTCGGCGGCGCTCGCGGAGCGGGTCGAGGGGGCGCTGTACGAGTGGCGCGAGAAAACCGCGTCGATGCGGGTGCCCGAGGAGCCGGAGGCGCGCCTCGCCGCCGTGCTGGCGCTCGCCGAGGGCCTGCGCGAGGCGGGCCGCTCGCCTATGGTCGAAAAAGATATGCTCCGAGCTTCGTGAGTCCGAATCAGGGTGGGAAAGGGACTGGCAAGGGTGCGGGCGGGAAAGCCCCCGGCCCAGCTGCCGTGCGCCGCCTCGGTCTGATCGTCTTCGGCGCCGCCTTCATCGTCCTCTTCGTTGTCGTCGCGATCGCCGAGGGCATCGGCAGCCCCAGCGTTCCTTCGGGCGACGTCGCCCTGGTCGAGAGCGTCCCCAGCGAAGTGGGGGAAGTGACGCAGGCGAGGTTCGACCACGCGCTCGAGCTGGCTGCCAAGCAGGGCGGCGAAAAAAAGACCCCCAAGCCCGGCGACGCCAAATACGAAGAACTGAAGGAAACGGCGCTCAACGCCCTCTTCGAAGCGATCTGGCTGCAGGGCCAGGGCGAAGAATGGGGCATCACGGTCGACGAACAGGAAGTCGCCAAGGAACTGAAGAAACTGAAGAAGGAAAGCTTCAAATCCGCGAAGGAATACAAAGAATTCCTCAA
>Ga0210085_1001045_pt1 | contig 11169 bp, 9 predicted proteins | sample China_Galinas_PW_5_FD_184866 | JGI IMG/M metagenome (GOLD analysis project Ga0210085, IMG submission 184866) | Wetland microbial communities from San Francisco Bay, California, USA, that impact long-term carbon sequestration - China_Galinas_PWC_D1... | ecosystem: Environmental > Aquatic > Marine... | reverse complement strand
CCACCGGCTTTGCCGGTGGTAAGGTGACTATATCTTGGCTCGCAGAGGGTATCAAATCAGAGATGGACTCGGTATTAAAATAGGCATGATAGAATTTTACCACCTTTTCAACCACCCGCGCCGAACAGCGCCTTTGCCAGAAGCTTATCCCGGCCGTACACATCCTCGTAGAAATAAAGAGCGTTGTCCTCCGGATTAACATACGCCGTGCGGTACAGTATGTAGATCGGCACCGGTTGGTCTAATACGACCACTTGCCGTTTGCCGCCGGCGATGACCTCATTGACGCGTGCCAGACTCCACCCATTCTCTGCCCCGCCCAGCACCCAGGCGGCCATTTCCGCAGGCCGGTCCATGCGGATGCAGCCGTGGCTGAACGCGCGCTGCTCCTTTTTGAACAGGCCGTGAGCCGGCGTGTCGTGCAGGTAGACATTGTACTCATTCGGAAAGACGAGCTTTACGGTGCCGAGGGCGTTGTCCGGCCCCGGGTCCTGTCGAACGCGGTACCTGTTCATGTCCTTCTTCGAGACTTTACTCCAATCAATGGTTGTGGAATCCAGTTCCGGGGCGTCCGGCCCCCAGCCCTTGAAAATCCGCATGTTGTTTTTCTTCAGATAGTGGGGATCTTTCTTCAGCTTCGGCAGCGTTTCATTGCTGGCGATGCTGGCCGGCAGGTTCCAGTAGGGATTGAATTCCACATACTTGATCGTGTCGCTGAAAACCGGCGTTTCGTGGTATGTTTTGCCGACGATCACAGGCATCCTCACGTCGAATGCTCCCGGCTTGCCGGCGACCGCCTCGAAACCCGCGATATTGACTGCCACGAAGCGCTCGCCCATTAGGGTCCGTTTCAACCAGCGATAGCGTTCCATGTTGAGAACAATCTGGTCGATCCTGTTTTCAACCTTCACATTCATGGCGGCCAGCGTCTGCTTGCCGACCGTCCCGTCCGGTGTCAAATTGTGGCGCTTCTGGAATCGTTTGACGGCCTCTTCCAGCGCCGTATCGAACACGGCACCGTCCATATTCCCGTAGGCCAGATCTCCCGTGACGGCCAGCCGTTTTCTGACCATGGTGACCCGTTGGTCTTCCGTGCCCGGTTTCAACGTCTCACCTGCGGGAATTGACGGCCAGCCGCCTTTTGCGGCAATGGCATGATATTCGGCCAGCTTTTTTCGCAGTTGGCCGTATTGAGGAAACGGCGGTGCCTGTTGCCGTGATATAATTCGGTGAGCCGCTTGTCGATATCCGCGGTCGTTTTGCCGTGTGCATCGATATTCAGGTAGGTGGCCGGCCCCATTTCCAGATGTTCGATGAACACGCTCTGATACGCATCATCAGACGCGGCAGTGCTATGGGCGGAGTGAACCATGAGTACTCCTATAACCAGGACAATGATTTTCGCGTAGTAACATCTTCCCATCGGTTTCTCCCTTCTCTTCCCGGGTTTGATTGCGGGGGGTCCTTGGCGCCTGGAGTTATATCGGCTTTTCAAACATCGTTATGCCAACTCATGGTTGCAAGAACCGCGAGCTCGAAAAGGGTCATGCCAGGAAACACCAGGACGCCGAAGCCGAGCAGAATGGTTAACGGAAGGCCCATCAACAACAGTCGCTCCGGGAACTGCCGGTTGATCTTGAGAACGCTCAGATCCGCATTGGCCGCATCCGTGCCAATGCTCCTTAAAAACGGCTGCATGACTCAGAAACGTGCCGTCGCCCACTGGTCCCAGTTGATCTGCGAAGCGGCTTCGCGGTTTACTGCCATGGGCTGGAGCGGTCCCCGGACGGCGTCCTGGACTGCGTTAGGGGCTTCAGATCTCTGCTCATCGGACAGCGGGGAGACCTCATCTTTTTCGTGCGCATCAAGTTGCGCCTCCAGATACTCGGCGATTATTTGGCGGGCTGCCCGCTGATCCCGAAGGGCATCGGGTTGTTCCGGAAGAATGGGGTGAGGCCCAGGACAACGTGACAGTTTAGCGGCGATGGTTAGTGCAAGTCAGGAATTTCGGTCGATGCCTTCGGGATAAAAGGATCGTTACTTGCAAATGGAAGTGGCCGCGTTCGGTTTTGTCCGTTGAACCCGCTGTGTCCGTTGAGCCGGTTAGGTCAGTTTTGTCAGTTAAAGGATATAATCGATTTTATCGGCTAAACGCTCATGGCCCTAAAGCCTCCACCTGTTCCGGGTTCCAGGTTCTGAGTTTCGAGTTTCAAATTTCAAGTTTCTATTTGGGTGATGTCAGCCGATCCGACTCCCTCGGGGAGAACGAATTCTATGGATTACTTGTGTTTTCATACTCCGTAATGCATTACCAGTCCGGCCATTGCCAGTCCCGGCGATCCTTAGCGTCAACAGGCAATTCGAGTCCTTCGGGATTCAGCAATCCGCCCCAGCTGGTACGCTCTATCATTTCGTTTCTGTTTTTTACCGAAAGGATTTCTTCACCTTCCCTGATCTGCCAACCGCCTCCCAGCGCCTTGTAGGTGGCCACAAGGTCCGTACTCACCTGACCGCTGACTTCAGTCAAACGTTCTTCTTGCGTGGCCAGAAACCGTTGGGAATCCAATACTCTTTGATAGTCAACGAGCCCCTCTCTGTATTGCAGCAAAGATAATTCTACCGATCGTTGGGCTGCAGTGACGCTTTCTTTCAAAAACCGCTCCTCTTCCTTGGAGCGGGTAAACGACACCATCGCATCTTCGACTTCTCGTTGGGCGTTTAAAACCGTATTTTTGTAGTTGACCACGAGCTCTTGAAGGCGTGCATCTTCTAACCGTACACTGTTTCTGATGCGCCCGTAATTAAGAATGTCCCAGTTGAAACCAGGCCCGGCGTTCCAGAACAAGCTTTTGTAGCTGAATATATCACCCAGCGAATTCTGGCCGGATACCGAAGATGCGTCTGAGGACCGCCATCCAATATTTCCAAACAGGAAAAATTGAGGGTACAGGTCTGCTTTGGCAATTCCGATTTGAGGGCTTTGGGTGGCGATTTGCAACTCAGCGAGCCGGATGTCCGGTCGACGTCTGAGAAGATTATTGGGAATGTCAATAATGACGGTCTCGGCTGCTGCCGGAATCTCTGTCGGTCCGATGAGCATTTCTTTCAGCTCCCCCGGCAACATACCCAGCAAGATGGCCAGAGCGTTTTGGGCTTGGCGCAGACCGGATTCCAACCGGGGAACCAGGGCTTGGGTATTGCTCAACAACATCTTGGCCTGGGCCACATCCAGCTCCGAAACGGCGCCCTCTTTGAATCGGATTTCGGCAATCCGCAGAGATCGCTCTTGCAGATTAACATTATACCCGGCTACCACCAACTGTTTCTCTAACGTGCGTATCACGATGTAAGTGCGCGCAACTTCAGCTGTCAGCGATACGAGAACGTTGTCATAACTGGCGACAGTGGCCTCCAGGTTGGCGACTCCGGATTGCACCGAACGACGAAACCTACCCCAAACATCCAACTCCCACGCAGCATCGAACCCGAGCCGCAGTGCATTAAAATTACTATCGATAAAGGGGGTGTCGGTACTCGTACTTATTTTGTTGTTTGACAGATCTCCAGAAGCCGATTGCTGCTGAGGGTACAAGTTGCCAACCGCAATACCCAATTGAGCACGCGCCTCATAAATACGGATGCCGGCGATCTGCAGGGAAAGGTTCTGCTGGTAAGCTTTTTCGACCAGATTGTCGAGCACAGGGTCGTCAAACACACGCCACCAATTGCTGTAGTCGGTTTGGCCGGCACTCAAGCCAGGCGCTTGTGTCTCCATCCACTCATCCAGCAGCGGTGCCTCCGGTTTGACGAAATCCGGTCCGACCATGGTGCAGCCACTCATCATCAACACAATTGACACCCCTGCCAGCCACCAGGGCCTCAATGGTTTGACCCATCTTGCGAAGCACCCAGTCTGGTCTTGATCGGTTACCCCATCACCTTTGCCAGTATGCATAACGCTCTCCCTTTTATAGCTTTGCCAATCCTGATCGACTATATTTTCTCTTGGGTTCAGCCGGGCACAGTGTCTGCCGGTGGTTTAACCCGAAAAAAGATGCTGTAAAGCACCGGCACATAGTTTAGCGTAAATAAACTGCCGATGCCCAGACCGAAGAACATGACAGATGCCATGCCGTAAAAAAGCGGATCATGGTTGATGATCAACGGCGAGAATCCAAGCATGGTTGTTGAAACCGAAAGCAGGATCGGTCTGAATCGGCTGACGGCCGAATTGACAACCGCATCGTAAGGTATCTGCCCGTCGCGCCGGTTTTCCTCAATTTTATCGATCATCACGATGCCGTTGTTGACAATGGATCCGGCCAGGGCCAGGAGTCCGAGGATGACCATAAAACCAAAATCGGCCCGCATCACCAGCAGGCCGACCACTGACCCGACAATGACCAGCGGCATGGTCAGGAGAATGATGGCGGCCCGCCGGATGGAGTTAAACTGCCATACCAGCAAAAACACAATGCCGCCAAAACATGGCAGAAACCATTTTGCGAGGTTCTTCTGGGCCTTGGCCGCGTCTTCCAGTTCACCTCCTACCTCCCAGTAGTGGTTTTTCGGAAATGTCATCCCGGCCAGGGTCGGCTTGAGGGTCGCGAAGATCTCGGAAGCCTTCAGCACCCGGTTTTTGGCGCTGACGGTGATCGTGCGCTCCTGATTGTAGCGCACGATACGGTTTAACTCTCCTACAGCGTACACATCGGCAACCTGGTTGAGCGGCACGCTGTCGCCGGATGACGAACGGATGCCAAGCGTTCGCAGACTGTCGGGGGAATCCCTTTCAGCCTCGACCCCACGCCCGACGATGGGAATTTGTACATTGCCCTGTTGGTAATTGGTGGTCGTCGAACCGTCGACGAAGAAATCCAGCGTATCGGCCACATCCTTAGATGTCACCCCGGCGCGGCGGGCGCGAGCCTGATCGACATCCGCGATGGCCGTGAACACCCGGTTGTTCCAGTCCTGTTTGATATCGATGGTGCCGGGGATCTTCCGGAGTGCGGCCATCAACTGCTCGGCCTGCTCCAGCAGCACCCCTGTATCGGGACCGCTGAGACGGATTTGCATCAGGCCGGTTTCACTGCCGCCAAGCCACATGGACTTGACCCTGCCGCGCACATTGGGAAAATTATTCAGCAGGTATTGGCTCGTACGCGAGACAAGTTCAGGCACCTGCTTGTTGGTCTCGGTATTGACGATTAGAAATCCGACGAACGGATCCGGGTCCACCGGTGATAGAGAAAGAAAAAAACGCGGCCCGCCGTTCCCCACATAAGCAATGGTTCCGGTGATTTCCGGGTTTTTCTGTTTATCCTGCAGCCAGGCGCTGAGTTCCCTCACGCTCCTGTCGGTCTCCTCGATGCTTGTTCCAGCCGGAAGGTCGAGATAGATCAAATACTGGTTTCTGTCCCCGCTCGGGAAAAAGGCCTGCGGTATAAACGTTGCCGCATATATGGCTAAAGCAAACGCGCCGCCCGTAAAGGCCAGCACCAGAATTCGATAGCGCAGGGAAAATTTCAGGACTTGACGATATAACCGATAGAATTTCCCCTGGTACGGATCTTTCTCCTGCTGTTTGTCACCGGCCTCGGCCGGTTTTGTCTTTAAAAACCAGTAGCACATGCTGGTGGATGAAAACATGGAGAAGAACCACGATGCCATGAGCAAAATAATCATCACCGATCCCAGCGAGGAGGTATAATCACCCGTTGAACCGATTTGCATCAGAATCGGTCCGAAGGCGAATACAGTCGTCAGTGTACTGGTGAGAAGGGGGACCGCAAGGGAGTTGCCGGTTTTTAAAACGGCATCCTTGCGTGCCATTCCCGTTTCCAGATTCACCTTTATGTCATCGGATACCACAATGGCGTTGTCCACGAACATACCCAACGCAATTATCATCGTGGCCAGTGACATCCGTTCCATATCGATCCCCAGCGCGTACATCGTCAAAAGGCCGAAAAGCATGACCAGGGGGATGAATGAGCCGACAATCAATCCGGTTCTAAGCCCCAGCAACAGCATCACCACCACCAGGACGATGACCACGCTTTCGATCACGTTGACCACCATGCCGCTGACGGCTTTTTTAATGAGTTCGGGCTGGTAGGTGGCAAATTCGAGCATGTAGCCCCAGGGAAGGGACTGCTCTATCTCTTGGACATTTTTCGTCAACCGCTCACCGAACGCGACAGCATCGACCCCTCTGAGGATAAAGACACTTAAAACGATGGCCGGATGACCATTGAAGTAGGCCGTATTGTGGATCGGCTCCACGTAAGCTTTTCTGATGGTTGCGATGTCACGCAGCGGAATCGTGGCCTGGGTGCCGGAAATCGGGATCAGGACCTCTCCGATCTCCTCTATGGACTCGAACCGGCCCTGGGTCTCCACGATGATTTCCACGTCGTTGACGTTTATCCTGCCACCGGGCAAAAGAATGTTCTGATCCCGCAGACTTTGACCGATAACCGCGATATCGATCCCCAGCTGCGCAATCTTGGCATTTGACACCTCGAGATAGATGCGCTCATCCTGCACACCGCTAAGATCGACCTTCTGGATTCCCTTCAACAGGTTGAGGTGCTCTCTGACTTGGCGGGCGGCTTCATGCATTTCCGCCATGCTGAATCCATCGCTCCAAAGCGCAATGGTGGCCACCGATGTATCACCGAACGTATCGTTGACCATCGGCCCGATGGTGCCTTCCGGCAGCTCGGATCTGACATCATCCATCCGGTTGCGCAGCAGTTTCCATGTCGCCGGGAGCTGTTCGGAGGGCACTTCATCTTTGATGGTGACATGGATCAGGCATTCACCGACTTTGGATGTGGAATCCTTGATCTTATCGACTTCGCCCATGCTCCGGATTTTCTCTTCGATGGGACGGGTAATAAGGCGTTCGACCTGCTCCACCGGCATGCCGGGGTATTTTGCCACCACCAACGCCTCGCGAATCGTAATCAAGGGGTCTTCCAGTTTCGGAAGATTTAAAAATGCATAGAAGCCTCCGACTATTACCAGTAATATGGTCATGATGACGGTTCGCGAATTATTCAGCGCAAATGCGGTGATCCCTTTCACATTCGGTTCCTTTTGTCCCAGGGGTTATCAAGATTATGCCAACAGCGCACAAATTCTTCTCGGTATGATGCGCGTTACCATTACGGTTTCATCAGTTTGACTTTCATCCCGTCGGCTAAAAAACTCACGCCGGCCAAGGCAATAATGTCCCCGGACGCAAGACCCTCGTACACGATCGCTTTTTTATGCTCTATGCCACGGGAACGGACCGCAGTTTTTTTAACCGTCGATGTCTTGGGGTCATACACAAAGGCATACCCACTGTTCGCCTCCGGGGAAGGCAGGAGTGCCTGGAGCGGAACCAGGTAACCGGCCTCCCGGTTGTCATCTTTTATAAAAAGATTTGCTTCAGCGGTAATGCCGGGTTTTACATTTTGATTCGGACCCATCAGCTCCACTTTGACTGGAAAGGCGCCGGCCTGAACAGCGGCGGAACCGATAAAAGAAATACGGCCCTTTGCGGATTCGTCCGGCAATGTAGGAAAGGTGATCGTCGCCTGGTCGCCGATGCTTATCCGGTCGATGGTGGTCTCCGGAACGGCCAGCTGTACCTCCATTGTCCCCTTGGCATTAATTTCAAACACTTTCTGACCGACTTGCACCTCTTCGTGCGGCTGCACTGACCGCCAGGCGATGGTGCCGTCGTAAGGGGAGAGCAACTTCGTTTTGCGCAGATTGCGATTGGCAAGATCCAGTCTTGCAATCTGAAAATTAACTGCACTCTGGGCGGCCTTATACGTATATTCTGCGACATCCAAATAACTTTTTGCGCCTGCACCCTGCTCGTAAATCCGCTTATGGCGCTCGTACTGTGACTTTGATTCGGCAACTTGGTCCCTGGCCTTTGCAAGCTCAGCCTTGATTGCATCCACATCCAACTGATAGGGTTCCGGATCAAGAGCAGCGAGCAGCTGTCCTTTTTCCACCCGATCTCCGATGTCGACTTTCACAGACGCCACCTGCCCGGCGACCTGAAAACTGAGGTCAGAGGAGTCTACCGCCGCGACAAGGCCGGAAAATTTGCGTATCTGCTCGGCAGCCTGATCACTGACGGTCATCGTCTTGATCGGCCGGACCACTTCAATAATTTCAACCTTTTCTTTGCATGCCGACAGGACAACCAATATGCAAAGAAGCCAGGTCATCCGCTTTAAAGTCTGTTTTGGCATATTAAACCTCATTCTTGGCAGTAATTTATGTTATTGGGTTTAGAGGTAAAAATGAATGTAACCCTTTTATTCATGAAATTGGAAAAATAATTGAAATTGATTTAGTCGTTTAGATCGAGCACACACCTCTTAAACCATCAGCGACACGCCGCTTTCAGCGAAATACACTGCACCCAGCTCATCATCTTTCCCAGTCTCTTCTATCAGCGAATCACGCAGTTTTCAAGCGACCCGGCGTTTTGATTGATTGTCTTAAAATCGCTTGTCAGTCAATACAATGATATCGTCCGGCCGCTTTCGCGGAAATGCCGAAGAAAATGCCGGTTTCAGAGACGAGATCGATGGTCGTGAAGATCTTGGAAGCCGGCCTGGTCTGATGCAAAAGCCCGCAGCCGGGCGTCATCAGGCTCAATCCTTTGTCCCGATAGCCACCTCTTCCACCTTTTTCCATGTGCTGTCAGGATTGAAGAGCTTTATGGCCTGAGCCGCCTTCTCGGTGTTCCGGCCCAAGTCCTTCTGATAAACCACTCCACCGTGATTCACGACAAAGGTCATGATGCCTGAAGACGCATACGTGGCAGGGTAGGCCACCATGGCAAATCCTCCGATCATCTTTCTATTTACCATGTAGTCGTAGGCCCCACCCAGAGCATCCTTCCCCTGCCCCATTAGAATCCTGTAATAATACCCGTAATAAGGAATGGGTTGGTCACCACTCGACTCGACGCTGTATCCCTTTTCCTGAGCGGTGGCAAAGAGGGGGCCCAAGGGGCTCTGCTTTTCAGCCTCTTTCACGTCCCAGTACAGGCCGTTCTTCATCCCCTTGTCGCTTCTAAATTTCTGGGCATATTGCAAAAGACCGTCGGCATCCCGGTCCTTGAGCGCATATTCCCGCTGAGCATCCACATAGGCCAGGCAGACTTGGATGGCACTCAATTCATTGCGTCCGATCCTGCGCGCCAGGATTTCCTCCCTGCCTTCCTCGGTGTCAAAACGCCAAAGGCCGTCCTTTTTAACCAGGGGAATGGGAAAGGGCCAATCCTCATTTCCAATAGAGAGAACCACCTCGTCGTCGGTTTGCTCCAACCTGTTTTCCTCGCCGTACAATCTGAGGAATCGTTCGCGCCCCGATTTATCCGCTACCGGATCACCGGACGTTAGGAGATCCCGACTGCCGGGACCGAAAATCGCCTCCAGGGCCTTTGAATCATTTGAATTCAAAGCTTCGACCATGGCTCTGACCGCTTCCTCAGGAGAAGTGAATGTTCGCTGTTTCACGGTCTGCGCCAGAGATAGGTCCGACACCGCCAAAGCAATAAACATGATGGTCATGAGAATCGCCCCACAGCGTTTCAACCAAAGATTTCTTTTTGCCGTATTGATCTGTAGCATCATGGTTATTTCCTCCGATCAAAATCGGTTGAGTGGTTTCCGGTCGATTATCTTCTGCCGCGTCCGCCGCCGCCTCGACCACCTCCACCACCACCTCGCGACATACCGCCACCGCCGGATCGCGAAGATGATATGCTTTGATGTCCCCGGCTGCTGGAATCCCTTGTCTGGCTCCCGCGATCGTAACTGCCGAAGGCGCTCTTGTCAGTCCGCTGCGTGCTTCCGGCACGATCTATTCCTCCGCTGTCTTTCCGTTGTTGCGCGTTGCCGCGGTCCATCGAGCCGGCCTCCGGGCGATCCTGAGAACCCCGGCTACCGCCCCCCGAGCGGTCCCGGAACTGGTCCGCGTCTCCACGGGCAAGGTCCTGTCTTCCTGTTTCGGCGCGTCCGCGGAAAGCCTCACGAGACTGCACGTCTTTGGATGCGCCTCTGTCGAACTTCTGAGCGGTGCCCTGGTCCCTGTACGACACTCCCTTACGGTGTTCCGGATCGTGCTTCCATTCGCCCCGGCCGCCTTGACCGGTCGTTACCTTGTTCTGGTACTTGCTTCGGTCGATGTTGTTATTGATATTCGTGTTTCTGTTAATGTCGATATCGACATCGCCGCCACGCCAGTTGCAGCCTCCCCACGCGTAGCCCCACGCCGCGCCCACGGCGACACCCACGCCAAAGGAGAACAGCGCCGCACCGGCCGCGTATCCGGGCGGATAGTAATAGTAGGGCGGATACGACGGATACCACCAGGTTCCATAGACCACCGTCGGATTGTAGGTTGGGACATAGACGACCTGAGGGTTTGCGGGCTCGATGATGATGGTCTGCGTCTCTTTCTCGACGATGACTTTCTGCTGTTCACTGCTCTTCAGGTTGCCCTGCGCTTCAGCTTTCTCACGAAGCCTCTGGACCGTATCCATCACGTCTTTCTGCTGGGCGAGAAACGCATCGCCCAGTTTCTGGGTCCAGTCCAGCTTTTCGTTCATCAAGTCCAGCACCTGGGGAAAATTCACCAGCGACTTGACACTGGGGTCCCAATTCTCCTTCTCCAAAGCTGCGCTGAGAGCATCTCCCTTGAGGGTCTGATTCGCCTTGATCCATCTCCCTGCCTGGACCACCTCAAGCGGATAGGTGGATGCCATGAGGATCTGGGCCAGCAGTGAGTCCGGGTAAAGAGCGATAGGTGCCAGTAACTGGTCCAACTCTTCCTGCTTAAAGGTTTTGTCCCCGCCCTCACTCTGCGCGATAACCCCTTGAGAGGCCCCCAGCAGGAGTGCCAGAAAGACAGCCAATGATTTTGTCAGCGTTGTTTTCTTCTTCATGTCTCTCCTCTCTTTTTTGCACAGCATAGAAATACTCCTCCGAAAGCCCCGCCCACTGGCTGGTACCTCACCCTTGTTATATTTTAGGCAACTACAAATGAGTTCGTTTAGTCCGCTATCTCGAAATCACCCGGCTTCCTGATCGTGATCCAACCAATCCGAACTATTCTCCCTTAATGAAACCCGGTGGAGTTTTG
>Ga0210085_1001043_pt1 | contig 11186 bp, 11 predicted proteins | sample China_Galinas_PW_5_FD_184866 | JGI IMG/M metagenome (GOLD analysis project Ga0210085, IMG submission 184866) | Wetland microbial communities from San Francisco Bay, California, USA, that impact long-term carbon sequestration - China_Galinas_PWC_D1... | ecosystem: Environmental > Aquatic > Marine... | reverse complement strand
TACCTGCCCCAGGAATCCAGTGCCCTGGTCAGCGACAGAAGCCTGTATGAAGAGGCGGAGACGGCATTCTCAGAGCTTCTGGCCTTGCAGGCCGAGGCGGAGAGGCTTCACCACGACCTGTCTGCCGCCGATCCTGAATCGGATGCTTTTAAAACCCTGCTGCAACGCCAGGGAGAGATTCAGCATGCCCTTGAAGGCAGCGAAATTTATTCGATTCGCGCCAGGGTGGAAAAGGTCTTGCAGGGGCTGGGATTTCTCCCCGAGGATCTGGAAAAGCCCGTCACCACCTTTTCCGGTGGTTGGGTCATGCGCCTGATGCTGGCCAAGATGCTCCTGGCGGCCCCTTCGCTTCTGCTGCTCGATGAGCCGACCAACCACCTGGACCTGGAATCGTTGACCTGGGTTGAGGACTTTCTCCGTTCCTATAAAGGGGCGATGGTGATCATCTCCCATGATCGGACATTTCTTGACCGGACCACGACGCTGACCTGGGAGATAAGCCTCGGCAAACTCACGGTCTACAAGGGCAACTATTCCTATTATGTGAAGGAAAAACAGGAGCGACATGAGATAGAGCGTGCTGCCTTCGACAACCAGCAGCAGAAGATCCGGCAGACCATGCGCTTTGTCGAGCGCTTCAGGGCCAAGTCCACCAAGGCAAAGCAGGTACAGAGTCGGGTACGGCAGTTGGAGAAGATGGAGATCCTGGAGCTTGAGGAGGACGAGCGGCAGATCCGATTTTCCTTTCCGCAGGCGCCTCCCTCAGGGAGAGACGTTCTGCAGATCGAAAGACTGACGAAAAGCTACGATGGCAAGCAGGTTTTTTCAGAGGTCGATCTCATGCTGCAACGGGGCGACAAGGTCGCGGTGGTGGGTGTCAACGGTGCCGGCAAATCGACACTGGTCAAGATCATTGCCGGTCTTATCGAATATGATGACGGGATGATTAAATTCGGTGCCAATGTAACACTTTCCTATTTCGGTCAACATCAAGCCCAGGAACTCTCGCCTCAGCTCACGGCGCTCGAGACCATGGCGCTCAGCGGCGAAGACATGACCGTCACCCGGACCCGGTCGCTACTGGGGGCGTTTCTGTTCCGCGGTGAGGAGGTGGAGAAGAAGGTGTCGGTGCTCTCCGGTGGTGAAAAAAGCAGGTTGGCGTTGGCCAGGATGATTGCTACTCCTGCCAACTGTATGGTTCTGGACGAGCCCACCAACCACCTGGATATGAGCTCCCAGGAGGTCCTGCAGGAGGCCATGGCCCAGTACGACGGTACCATCGTCGTTGTCTCGCATAACCGCTATTTCCTCGACAGTTTCGTCAATAAGGTTTTGGAGGTAAAAAACGGCCGGGTAACGCTCTATGAGGGAAATATCAGCGATTACCTGCGTAAGATGCAGATGATGGAGCAGGAAGATGTGGCAAACGGTGAAAACGGAGACGCCAATACTGCGATAGTAGATGTACGTGAGCTGCAACCGAGAGACAACCGCAAGGAAAAACGCAAGCAGGAAGCCGAGAAGCGCCAGGAGAGAAGCCGCCGGATCGGCCCATGGAACAAGAAGCTTGTGGAGGCAGAAAACGAGATAGAAAAACTCGAATCCCAGAAGGAAGACCTGGAACAGCTGATGGCCGACCCCGATTTGTACAAGGACGAGCAGGCCTGGTCTAAAACCAGCAGGGAATATGAGGGTTGCAAAAGACGGCTGGAGCGTTTGTATGATCGCTGGGAGACTGCCCAGACCAAGATCGATGAGATCGACGCTGAACTTGCGAGTGAAGGGCAGGTCCCCGGCGTGTAGGTTCAGGGTATGGTTACCGGCATATCCTCTTTCCACGAGGGTAATGGGTAATTGGTTGTTAATGCGATGAAATATCTGCAGTGAGTATAGGGAAAAGATGAACAGAAAGAGACAAAAGATCAGAAACGGGATCATCTTGGTCTCCTTCTTCCTGTTCCCAGCCGTCTTTTATTATATGTCACCGGCGCTGATTATTAACGCAAGCGCCGAGGGGACGGTCAACGGCAGTTTTATTATGTTCGGGCTGATGTTCCTTGCATCTCTTGTCCTGGGAAGGGGATATTGCGGGTGGCTCTGCCCGGCTGCCGGTTGTCAGGAGGCGATGTTTCTTGCCAGGGACAGACGGGTGGCAAGAGGAAACCTTATCAAATGGTTGCTTTGGGTCCCCTGGATTGCAGCCATTGCTATTTTTGCCTTTAAGGCCGGCGGCTACAACAAGGTCGATTTTTTCTATCAGACGACCCATGGACTCTCCATCGGCAATTTTCAGAGCCTTATTGTCTATTACCTGGTGCTATTCCTTCTCATCGTTCTTCCAGGACTTATAGTGGGGAAGAGATCGTTCTGTCACCATCTGTGCTGGATGGCGCCGTTTATGATCATCGGAAGGAGCCTGCGTAATACCTGTGGCTGGGCTGCATTTGCTCTTACGGCCGAGCCGGACAATTGCACCGGGTGCAGACTTTGCACTTCTCGCTGCCCCATGAGCCTGGAGGTGGAGGACATGGTCAAGAACGGCAAAATGGAACATCCGGAATGCATCCTGTGCGGGACCTGTGTCGATACCTGTAAAAAAGGGGCGATCGACTTCTGCTGGGCAAGGCCCGGTCTCTGAACGTGTTTCTTCATTTGGACAATGCAAAATTATGGAACTCATGAGTCTTCATACGTATCTAGCCTTTCTCGTAGCTTCTGCTATTTTGCTCGTCATTCCAGGACCCACAGTGCTTACGGTCATCAGTTATTCACTCAGCCACGGCAGAAAAGCGGGGCTGCCGCTCACAGTGGCTGTGGCTCTTGGTGATTCCACTGCTCTAGCTTTGTCTTTACTTGGTCTGGGGGCACTTCTTGCCGCTTCCGCTTTCTGGTTTGCGTGTGTAAAAATCGCAGGCGGCCTCTACCTTCTCTATCTTGGAATAGGGCTCTTACACTCGGGTTTCCAGGAGGCCGATGCAAAGGATCTTGTCAAGCCGGGTTCCCGCAGGCGCTTGTTTGCCGATACCTATCTGGTGACGGCCTTGAATCCGAAAAGCATCCTGTTTTTTGTAGCCTTCCTGCCTCAATTCGTTGCTCCGGGCAGAAATGTGGTGCTGCAGCTGTGGCTGTTGGCGATAAGCTTTGTGGTTCTTGCCGCCTTCAATACGGCAATGTACGCTGTCTTTGCCGCCTCGGCGAGAAGGGTGATGACCTCGGCATTTGCCGGGAGATACCTCCGCCTTACAGGCGGATCCCTGCTTTCTGCAGCCGGCATCTGGGCGCTTCTGGCCCGTCGTCCAGTGTGAGGTCTCAGTGAAAACGATCATTCTTCCCGGGCTGGCCGCTGATTCCAGGATGTACCCTTCACCGGCATATGAAAGTCTGACGGACGTAGCCTTTGTCGACTGGCCGGAATATACGGGAGAAAAAACCCTTGCGGCAATGGCCGAATCGATAATCGCTCGTTATAAAATCACCCGGGACATGTTTATCGGCGGATCCTCTCTGGGCGGTATGGTGGCTTTGGAAATTGCAAAAAACGCTGGAATCAGCAAGGTCTTGCTGATTGGGAGTGCAACAACACCTGATTCCGTGAATCCCGCCTTGGAAAAATTGAGCACCTTGGCCGAAATCACACCGATCAAGCTGATCCAGACACTTATCGGGAAAACAAATCTCAGTGAATTGCATGTGGCTCTATCCATGTTTGAACAATCAGACCCTCATTTTATCCAGGCCATGTGCAAGGCGATATTCAGGTGGGAAGGAAAAGGAGCATATATCGGGACAATTTGTCGGATCCATGGCTCGGACGACAAGGTGATTTTTCCTCCTGCAGAAGATGTCCGGATCATAGAAGGCGGCGGGCATGTGATCTCCATGACCCATGGCGATATCGTGGCCGAGTTTATAGCTGAAAACATAAGGTTTCCCTGATGCGCCATTCTCTCAGCGATAATCTATCGATATGCTGAAAATCTTCTGTGCACTGTTGGCTTTGTCGGCCATCCTCTCATCTGTTGATGCCCGCGCCCGTTATCTGGTCGGTTACCTGCCTTCCTGGCAGGGAGAGGTCGAAGATATCCAATATCAAAAGCTGACCCAGATCAACTATGCCTTTTTGCGTCCGTCGCCGGCGGGGGACGGCAGTCTGGATGCCGTCGGCAATCCGGAGAAGCTCCGAAAACTCGTTAAGCTGGCCCACACTGAAGGCGTCAAAGTAGCTATTTCCGTCGGAGGTTGGACCAATTTGAAGAATTCGGGTTTTGAAAAGCTTTCTGCTACCCCTGCGGGAAGGGCAGACTTTGCCGACAATCTGAGAGCATTCACCCTCAGTTTCGATTTGGACGGGGTCGATATCGACTGGGAGTATCCCAAAGAAGGCCTCCAATCCAAACATTATCTGCTGATGATACAGATGTTGGCCGAGAAGTTGCAACCTGAAGGAAAAAGCCTGTCGGTGGCTGTTGCCGACAGCGCCGAGTATGGCAATGGTATCCCGTCCCAAGTGTTTGCCTCAGTCGATTTTATAAGCATCATGGCGTACGACGGTGAAGGCGAGGAAGGACATTCGCCGCTTTCTCTTGCTCAAAGCGCACTTAACTATTGGCTGGGACGCGGCCTTCCTGCTGACAAGGCGGTGCTGGGAGTACCGTTCTATGCGCGGCCGAGTTTGAAAACTTACAGGGTGTTGGTGGAAACAGGGGCTGATCCCTATGCTGACCGGTTCGGGAATGATACGTATAACGGTCTAGACACCATTGCCGGAAAGGCGAAACTTGCAAGAGACAAGGCAGGAGGTATCATGATCTGGGAACTTTCCGGAGACATTCCGGGGCAGTATTCTCTGCTGTCTGTCATTTCCAAGGTGTTCGATCGACGCTAAATCGCAAGTATTAGAACCATTGGTGAGTTCATCAGTTCGATTGATAGATCAAACGCTTTGCCAGTGCCTCCTCCAGCTGCTGGAAACGGCTGAAAAAGAAATGGTCGGCATCATCGATGACGACGAGTTCGGACTCTGGATTCCAATTCGGCAGATGCCCTTTGATAATCTCCGGTGGAGCGATCTCATCGTCACTGCCGGTTATAACGAGTTTTAAGAGCGGCTGGGCGGGAGCGGCACTATAGTCCATAAAAGCTACCGGGGGGGATACCAGAATCATCGCCGACACCTCTGGCGGCAGCGAGGTGATATGACCGTTGACCCAGGCCCCAAAGGAATAGCCTGCCAAGTGGATATCTCGGAAGCCGCTTTTTACAAGGACATCGATTGCCGCCAGGACATCCTCCTGCTCCCCGATCCCGTTGGCGTATACGCCCTCGCTTCTCCCCACACCCCGAAAGTTGAAACGCAGGGTGGTTATCCCCTTTCGGGCATAGGTCTGGGTGATGGCCTCCACCACCGGATTGGCCAGGTCGCCACCGTAGAGAGGATGTGGGTGGGTAATGACGGCGGCTTGTTTTCTGGAATGGGGACTTATCTGCCCGTCCAATACCAATGAACCGGAATGAAAGGTGATTCTTGTTTCCATGAATTGTTTTCAATAAGACTTTTGGGAAGATGGATTTTATTGTCTGGTCCACTATTACCTCTTGCAACAACTCAGGCAAGAAAAAAGATCTAACCCGGATTTCTCATGAACCAGCATGGCTGGACCATATTGGCCTAACCACAACAAAAATTCAACAAACGACTCTTGCGGCAGAAACGATTTCCGGATAAACATGGTGTCAATTTGCCTACCTCTCTGAAAGGACGAAACATTTCAAAGAAACAATTGAGTTTTCAAATGTACACAGTGTTTATGAGAAATCCGGGCTAATGGATTTTTGAGCAACAACACATTTTGTGTTATGAAAAAGCACTCATCGGCAAAAGAGAAGTCTTGTCGAATAGCTTGTTTATGTTATTATGCACAAATGCAAAATGAACCGGCTACCGGCCGTATTTCTCAACAGAGCTTAACCCGGGTTTCTTTTTTAGATAAAATATTGAGGAGAATTATGGAGAAGAGCAATCATGAGTTCGTCTCGTTTTTGGAAGAATGGATCGATGGTCCCGAACTGAACAAAAAGGCCTTTGTGGAGCTCAAGGAATACCTGGAGGCCAAGGAGGGAGTGATGCTCAGCTTTCATCCCCGGGCGGGGGTAACCTATTCACTGCGAGCCCAACACGTCGACCAGAAGGAGAAGCCTCTGTTTGTCATGGTTGACGTGATCGAAGATGATCCTCGCTGGTTGTCCGTCTGCTTTTACGGCGACATGATCACCGACCCGGATGAAAAGGCTGATTTCGTCCCCGGAGGCCTGTTGGGCGAGGACGGAGGGTGCTTCGACATCAATCAATACGATAAAGACGATATCGCCTATGTTAAGAAGCGGATGGATGAGGCGTATGCGGCGGCTGCAAAATAGATGTTGGGAACTTCCCAGAAGTACCCCATTTCTTCAAGATCAATCGATGCAGCCTTCTGATTGTATAGCTGCACCGGCTGCCTAGAATACTTTGGGCTCTTTTTAAAAGTTAGGATAGTCTGTTTTTTGTATGTATACCATTTGGAAAATATAAAAATCTGAGGAGAGAATACCATGGCTAATTTTTTGTTTGTACTCCGTTCAAACGACAATGAGAAGGCCACCCGATGCTTCCAATTTGCCAAGATTGCCCAGTCCAAGGGGCATAAGGTCAATCTGTTTTTTATCGACAGCGGGGTTGAGTGGGCTGTGAAGGATAAGGACGGCAGCCGGAAAACCGATACCGGCGATTGTCCCAACGACTACCTGCCGTACTTGGTGGAAAACGAGGTGGAAACCGGTATCTGCACACCCTGCGCCAAAAACAGGAAGCTGGATGAGGCAAAATTCCACTCCAACATGATGCTCGACGGTGGTCCCCACCTTATTGACATGGCCGCCGAGGCCAAAGTCTTCAACTTTTAAGAGTCAACTCACGGCCTGTTTTGCAGGCAATTTCATATTCTCCGGCCAAAGAGTTTCTCGCTTCGGGCAACTCTTTGGCCTGCCGTCTGATTGTTCATGCCAACGTATCAAGAGGACTGGCAACGGGGGCATTATGGGAACGGCTATGATTTTATGCGTTTCCATGTAAAAAGGCGAGGGAGCTGAGAGACGTTAATAAAATTATACTTTTCTGTATATCCTCCCATTGGAAAAATCTCTAAAATTCTGATATAAAATGAATTCCAACAGCAAAATACATCAGATAAACTAATGATTTTCAATATTCGGCATACAAATAAAGGAATCAATCAAATATGAAATATGTTCACGGCTATGATCCAAGGGAAAACATACGTTTGCAAGATCAAGCTTCCACCCTTGTTGAATTACTTCATTCCGACACCACCTATCCAGCCGGAAGTAAAGTCCTCGAGGCTGGATGCGGTGTCGGCGCGCAAACATTAACTTTGGCAAAAAATAGTCCTCATGCCAGCTTCATATCAGTCGATATTTCAGAGAAGTCTATTCGTGAAGCCAAGGGAAAAATAAGGGAAGCGGGTTTCTCAAATGTAAGCTTCCAACAAGGCGATATCTTTAGGCTGCCATTTGAAACCGAATCTTTTGATCACCTCTTTATTTGTTTCGTGCTTGAACACTTAGCACAGCCTGTGGAGGCATTAAATTGCCTTAGAAATCTTATTAAAGTCGGTGGCACAATTACTGTTATAGAGGGAGATCACGGATCAACTTATTTCTACCCAGACAGCGAGGCAGCGCACAAAGCAATCCAATGTCAAGTTGAACTACAAAGGCGAACAGGAGGCAATGCCAATATTGGCAGGGAGCTTTATCCAATTCTCAAGAAAGTAGGTTTCAGTTCAATCCAAGTATCTCCCCGAATGGTTTATGTCGATTCAAGTAAGCCGCGGCTCGTCGAGGGGTTTACCAGGAACACCTTCACCGCAATGATTGAAGGTGTGAGGGAGCAGTCCATTAATTCCGGCTTGATTGAAGCAGGGGTCTTTGACCAAGGCATCAAGGACCTTTATAGAACGACAGAAGATGACGGAGTCTTTTGCTACACCTTTTTCAAGGCGGTCTCAACGAAAGAGTAAATTGCCGAACCAGGCGGTTCACTTGACACCGTGAAGCACAGCGGCGCTGGCGCGGCAAGCTCTTTGGCGGCGCAAGTGACCTTGGCCGTTCAACAGCTATGAATAAATCAAACTGGATCACGATACGGGTGAGAGGCGAGTTAAAAAGACGAGTACCATTTGGAAAGAATAGGTTGATAAGACTGGCCCCTTTGGAGAGTTATTTGGGGAGAGACGTATCAAAAAAAATAGAATTAATATACCTTCCTCCTCCCCTAGGACCTTGCAAACAACATGGGTCCAGTGAGGCAGTATGTTGGCGAAAGAAATGGTCGATATGAGTAATAATATTCAAGAATCAGACTGGAAGACTCTCAGGAAAATCAAAGATAGATTGTTAAATGAGTATTGTGACAACATATTAGAAGCAGTTGAATCAACAACTAAAAATCGAAAGGGGAAAGAGCATGAAACATATTTGGATGTTTGGAACATACTGGAAGAGAAAGATGACGAAATAGCTTATATGTTTAATGATCTCAAACGAAGCAACGCAATAATGAAAATATTTCACATGGTCCAGTTTGGGGCTATGACCTTGAATGAATTAGAGCAGTTTTCTCATGAAACTCGAGAAAGGGTAAAAAATCTTTTGGAAATATATCAAGATTGAACGAATTTTGGTATGCTCCAGAAAGATATGTAATAACCCTGTGTTATTTTTAAAAAAGTGAAAAAAGCAAATAGTGGAGCTCAATGGCATATTGTAAAAATTTTCGTTTTCAGACATTGCTTTTGCTCTCTTTCCCTATTGTCATTTACGCTGTCCTTATAGTGCATTACAGCGTAAATGTCCCTATATGGGATGATTTTGACAGTATACTCAATTATCTTGTATCCCCTTTGTCCCAACACAATAGTTTATTTTCCCAACATAATGAACACAGAATAGCCTGGACTCGGTTTGTTGCACTAAGTGATTGTTATTTTTTTAAGGGGATAAATTTCATAGATTTGATTTATGTAGGAAACTTGACATTGTTATTTATCTTTCTCCTTTTCTTGAAGATTTTTGATAAAGAAAAATTTCCGTTAGTACTCTTTATCCCTATCCCATATTTACTCTTTCTCTCTCAATCATGGGAAAATATGACGTGGGCTATGGCAGCGTTACAGAATTACTCGTGTCTTCTGTTTGCGTTGTTTGCCATTTACTTATGGAATAAAAAAAATATATGGACATATGGAGCAGCTGGACTAATCGGGACAATAGCCGCGTACACAAGTGGAAATGGACTGGCAGTCTTTATTGTTTTGCTTTGTTGGGAGATGAAAAATCTATTTCAGACATTTAATAAAAATCGATTGCTTTCACCGCGTCACCTCATTAAGAATCAGCTGCAATTTCCTGTTTTAATTATACTTACTGCGGGTATTTATTATTTATACTTCAATCAATATATTAAACCGCCAGGCCACCCAAAGCTTCTCGAAACATTATCTCAACCTGTTGTTCTTATACAATATATTGTAATGTTGCTCGGATCCTACGTCGGATATATAAATACAACGCTCGCATTTGTATTCGGACTACTGGAAATAGTGGCTTTTCTTTTTCTTACGTACATACGATACGACCGAAAAAACCCTGTTATCTATTACTATTTACTGTTCATTCTTTTTACCATTCTCATGATTGGTCTGGGGCGAGCCGGATTCGGTGTTGAGCAAGCACTTTCTTCTCGGTATAGAATTTATGGGATTTTCACCCTTATTTTAACATATTGGGCGCTTTTTGAGTCTTTTCCACATCTGTTTCTTTCGAAAAAAATTGTAATAAACAGTTTGGTTGCACTCATAATAGTTTTCAATGTCGGTTCAACCGCAATAGCAGTCCAAAAGCTTGCCAAAAGGAAAAATATTTTAATAGAAGGGGTTTCCCAATGGAAACATAGCGGCAAAGGGCTGTATTACCCCAGCCAAAGAGTGGCTTCTTCGATTTTAAAAAAAGCCATCAAACAGGGAATCTACACTTTGCCAACCCCATAGTCCTTAGCCAGGATTTCTCATGAACATGGTGTTGATTCATTTTTTTTGGTCTAAAACCCCCCGCACTTTTGTTGACAGCGTGTCGATGGAGAACGGCTTTTGGAGAAAATTGACGTTCTCTTCAAAAACTCCGCGGTGAAGGATGATATTGGATGTATAGCCTGACATGAATCTCCTTGAGGCTGGAATAATTTGCATCTTCCGGTTGCGTCCCCAAAAGCATTAGTTCCGTTTGTCCCACAATGACACTGAGCATATTGTTGAGATTTATGAAGCAGAACCTAGCCCGGATGAGAAATTCGGGTTAGTTGGTTAAAAAACCTTGTTCGATGGTGCAAATGCTAACTCCCTCAGCTTGAAATTTAGAAGCCCCTAACTATTGTAATGGGAAGGAGGCAAGAGAGAGGTGAGCGGCGCTATTTTCTGTATTCATCTGTAATATTCAATCGTTATTCACCTGAGAAACTTGCCTGTAATGATTCTTTTTCACTGGATTGTAGGAGGTCGATCATGAAAATTATTCGGATCATAGCCGTAACAGCGATCATTCTCGTGCCTGTTATGTCGCCTCGGATTGTCAATGCCTCGATGCGTTGGGGAGCATTCAAGCGTGATGCCTGTGTGCGAACAGGTGTGCGCCAATATTCTTCACGTCTCTGGAATATTCGAGGAGACTGGATGAGTGCGTGTCGGAGGGCTGCCGCAACCGTTGCCGGCCATCATTTCAGGCATCCCACCCGCTGCAGGAACCTTGGGATTGGTGGAATGTGGGGAGAGTTCGATGTCCCCGATGCTTCATGCAGTCCTCGATGGGGAGCATTCAAGCGTGATGCCTGTGTGCGAACAGGTGTGCGCCAATATTCTTCACGTCTCTGGAATATTCGAGGAGACTGGATGAGTGCGTGCCGGAGGGCTGCCGCGACTGTTGCCGGCCGACATTTCAAGAGTCCGACTCGTTGTAAAAACTTGGGTGTTGGTGGGATGTGGGGAGAGTTCGATGTCCCCGATGCTTCATGCAGTCCTCGATGGGGAGCATTCAAGCGTGATGCCTGTGTGCGAACAGGTGTGCGCCAATATTCT
>Ga0210085_1001042_pt1 | contig 11197 bp, 8 predicted proteins | sample China_Galinas_PW_5_FD_184866 | JGI IMG/M metagenome (GOLD analysis project Ga0210085, IMG submission 184866) | Wetland microbial communities from San Francisco Bay, California, USA, that impact long-term carbon sequestration - China_Galinas_PWC_D1... | ecosystem: Environmental > Aquatic > Marine... | reverse complement strand
TTTGCCCGTCAGCGTCGGAGGCGTTGATTTCTCCCCGTTCATTGCCATTATGGCTATCTATTTTCTCCAGAGTTTTCTCGTACCTACCTTGAGGCATATGGCAATGTGATATATGCCGTTGAGTGATTTGATAACGAACCGATTCGATTGATAGATGTAAATTATTCGAGAAAGAAGTATAATTACAAGGGAATATACTTATCCGGAAAGTTATACCATTAACCTTTGAATAGAATGGAGATCCACATGGCTATCACTCCACAGGCGATTAAGGATCAGGAATTTGTTGTAAAATTCAGGGGGTATGATGCTATCGAGGTCAAAGCCTATCTGGAAATGATCGCCGAAGAATTCTTCGAATTGTTCGAGGAGGTCAGGCAGCAGACCGAGGAAATTGAAAGATTGGTTGACGAAAAACAGGACCAAATCGAACGACACTCCTCCCTTGACAAAGATATCTCCGCTTTGATGGATAAAAATGATCGACTGGCTGAGGAACTTGCCAAGAGCAACGAGCAAAATACCGTTCTTACCAGGGAGATCAATGAGTTGAAAGAAACGATCTCGGATTTGGAGCGGGAAAAAGAAGAAAAGGATCTGGAACTATCTGCAGCCAGGGAACAGATATATGTGGAGAAGGAGCTTGCCGAGAGTGAGAAAAAAGAAAAAGAGGATTTTGTAGAGCGGCTGGCAGAGGTGGAAAAGAAATGGTCTGAGCAGAAAAATGTCGAAATCGACTTCAAGGAAACCTTACTTGCAGCACAGAGATTCTCCCGCGAGATGAGAAAAACCAGTGAAGATGAAGCCGATGAAATTCTCAAAAAGGCTCGTGCCGATGCAGAGAAACTTCGTCAAGAAACCTTTCAGGAGTTGGCCCGCTATCCAAAAGAGATAGAAAGGTTGAAAATGAAAAGGAACCAAGTGCGTGAAGATTTGCGGACGGTTCTAACTATCTGTTTGGAAAATCTCGATATATTTAAAAACGATGAAGAAGATGAGGAAGATTTTTCCGATCTTTTTCAAAGCATGGTCATATCTGATGACGGTACGGTCAATCATGAAGAACTGGCGAAACTAGATATGGAGCTCGACCTTCTCGAATCCATAAACCCAGAAGATGAAACCGTGTCGGCGGAGGGAAAGGACACTGATGCCGGCGACGTCTAATGAAAAATTCCTTCCCGTAACCCATGCCGTTTCTGTCCACGCAGACTGATGGTTCCTTGATACTCAGCCTTCATGTGCAACCAAAGGCGTCGAGAACCGGATTGGCAGGCATTCATGGTGATTCGCTAAAGCTTACCATTACTGCCCCGCCGGTCGAAGGCAGAGCCAATAAGGAGGTCATCGCCTTTCTGGCTTCCTTTTTCAAGGTTCCTAAAAAGGAAATAACCATTGTCGGAGGTCTGCAGTCGAGAGCTAAAAGATGCCGGATTGGCTCATTGACGGAAAAAGAAGCCAGGGCCAGAATCGTCGAGCAGATCGGAGAATTGGAATAAAAGAGGAGGGGAAGATGCAACGGTTTCTGATAGGCAACTGGAAAAGCTATAAATCACTTGCAGACGCCGGAAAATGGCTGGATGAGTTTGCCGCGCTTTATCAGCCTGTTACCGGGCTGTCGGTAGTCATCGCCCCTTCTTTTGTCTGTCTGGACGGCCTTGCCGGATATCTCCGGGAACTGGCATTGCCGAATGTTTTCCTTGCCGCCCAGGATATTTCGCCTTTTCCTAAAGGGGCTTATACCGGCGCAGTTGCTGCCGATATGGTCAAAGGAATGGTAGATTATGTAATTATCGGTCATTCAGAACGCAGGAGGTATTTTCACGAAACAGCTCAAGATATTGTCAACAAGGTACACGAAACAGAAGATGCCGGATTTGTTCCCATCGTCTGTATAGATAAACCTGAGGAACTGATGCAGCTTGAAGCCATACGGGATATGGACTGCGAGAACATGATCATAGCATACAGTCCGGTCGATGCGCTGAATTTCAGAATCCCTGAGTCCCCGAAGGAAGTCGGAAAAGCAGCAGGTCTTATAGCAGAGAGACGGCTCACCAAAACCATTGTCTACGGAGGATCCATTGATGTGGAAAATGCCCGGCAGTACGTAAATATTGCCGGAATTTCCGGCCTGTTTGTCGGAACAGCAAGTTTGCAAGCATCGTCGTTTGCGGCAATCTGTAATGCGTTTTTGTAAGCCCCAAACAAATACAATACCACACGGATTCCCTTTAAGATCTTATTTCCTGCGTTTTTTAGGCAGGAGAAACGAGGCCACGAAGCCCGCTGAATAGATACCTGACAGGATGAGACCGATGATACCAATGGTTCCCAGAATCCCGGGCCGTTGCGAGATACGATCCGCCAGGATCAGGATCGAGGAACCGACAATCAGGGCTGAGATGATCATGGCCATTCCCATCATCCTGCTGGAAAGATCGATCTTGTCCGCCAGATGTTCTATTCGTCTCAGTTCCAGGTTGAGTGTAAAACGGCTGTGCCTGATATAATCGAGAAAACGCTGGAGATCGCCGGGTGCATCCTCCAGGAGTTGCAGATAGCCAGTCAATGATTTCAGAGCCCTGTTTTTCAGGGCATTGATACCGTAGCGACGGGTGACGATTTCTTGTATCTGCGGTTCGACATGTGACAAAACGTCAAAAGACGGGTCGAAATATTCAGCGACTCCTTCAATAATGGTCAATGCCTTGGTGAGCAGAAGCAAATCGCTCGGGCATCGTATATGAAAGCGCTGCAACATGCTGAAAAAATCCGACAGCAGCGTAGCAATATCCAACTTCTGGAGCTCGGTCTCCTGAACTTGGGTTACCAGACTCTGGAGTTCCGAACGGAATTCCCGTTTGGCAACAATGACCGGGTTTGCCTCTGTAAGCTCAATAACCACTCGGCAAAGTCGATCGATATCACCCTTAATGACACCGGCGACAAGGTCTATCAACTGGTCGCCGGTGCGTTTGTCCAGCTGGCCGGTCATGCCGCAATCAATGAAGCAAAGCCTGTTGCCCGGCAGCAGAATGATGTTGCCCGGATGGGGATCGGCATGGAAAAAACCGAATTGAAGACACTGTTTGAACACTGCATTGGTTCCTTGAGCAACAATCGCCCGGCAAGTGGATTTAGACAGTTCTTCAGGTTTGACTGTTGAGAGCAGACGGCCTTTTATCTCTTCCAGTGTCAGAACATTTCTGGTTGTAGCCTCCCAGTAGACTTTTGGGAAATAAATATCGGGATCTCCTTCAAAGTAGCGACGGAGCCTGTCAGTGGCCTGTCCTTCGTAGATCAGATTGACCTCTTTGAGAAGCTCCCTGGAAAACTCCTTGGCGACTGCGACCGGGCTGTAACCGAGATTCGAAAAATATTGCTCGAGGAACTGGGCGAGACTTTCGACCAGAGCCATATCTTCTTCCACCAGTTGCCGGTTTCCAGGTTTAAGGACCTTGATGACTACCTCCTGCCCATCAGCAAGTTTGGCCTGATGAACCTGGGCCATGGAGGCGGAGGCCATCGCCTGCTCGTTGATGGAAGAGAAGAGGAGATCGAGACGACCGGGGAATTCGTTGATCAGAACCTTTTTGATATCGTCAAAAGGGACCTGGGTGCATCTGTCCTGGAGTTTTTTAAACTCATCTGCCCATTCCGGAGGAATCAGATCAGGCCGGGTGGAGAGTATTTGGCCCAGTTTGATAAATGTCGGCCCAAGTTCTTCCAACACCATCCGAATACGGACAGGACGTGGAAGTTTTCCGGAAATCTTCGTCTGATCGTCAGTAAGATCTTCTTTTCTGAATTCAAGAAGACGGGCGAGCCCTGTGTCTTCTATAGCCTGCCGAAATCCGAACCTGGTCAGGACCTTTATGATTTCAGCCAGTCGTTTGGTATTTCTGATCGTCCGTTTGATCGTATTGATCTTCATGGGCAGATTGAGTGGTCTTATCTACAGGCAGCCAACAGTCTGTTGATTCGCTCTTGAATAGGCGGATGGGTTGAAAAGAGATTCATTATCTGATTTCCCGTCAACGGGTTGACGATATACATCTGAGCGGTGGCGGGATTAACGGTCATGGGGCGTTGTCTGTTGGCATTTTCCAGCTGTTGCAACGCACCGGCCAAAGATCTGGGGCTGCCGCAGATTGCAGCTCCAGTGGCGTCGGCCTGATATTCGCGGCTGCGGGAGATGGCCATCTGGATGAGCATGGCGGCAAGGGGAGCGAGAAACATCATCAGTAACGATCCTAATAGACCGCCAGAGTCATCGTCATCCGAGCTCATTCCGCCGAAAATCATCGACCATTGGGCTATGCTGGCCAGAGAACTGATGGCACCGGCCATGGTGGCAGCGATGGAACTTATCAAGATGTCGCGATTTTTGATATGACCTAGTTCATGTGAGATAACTCCTGCAAGTTCGTCGCGATTCAGAATACTCATTAGACCAGTGGTAACAGCTAAAGCAGCATGTTCCGGATTGCGTCCGGTGGCAAAGGCGTTGGGTGTATCCTGTTGGATGATGCAGACTCTCGGTTTGGGCAATCCGGCTCGGGATGCCAGGGAACCAATTAATTCATGAAGGTCTCGCGCTTCCGCAGAAGAGACTTCCCTGGCGTTCGCCATGGAAAGTGCCATTTTATCACTGAACCAATAGGCATAAAAGTTCATACCTACGGCCAGTGCCAAGGCGATCATCAGACCACCGTGGCCGCCGATGGCCTGTCCCGCGACCATAAGAAGGGCGGTGAGACCGGCCATTAATACTCCGGTTTTCAATATGCTTGTCATCGTAATCTCAATGTATTGTCTGTTTGGTATAACTGATATCGAACCGATTTGTCTGATATGGAACATCATCAACTGCTTGGGCAATTTATAATCAGTAATATTGTAAGAATGCAGATTGGCTTGTCAATAATGATGGTCTTGTAAAAACCCTGGAAGACTGTAAGGGAAACACAATAAATCAATTGGTTACAATGATAAGCCGTCGGACAGTAATTTTTTAAAAGCCGACAATACTAAGCGGCTGGCGAAGATTATAAGTGACGAAGATCAAGCTCGGGCTGTCTTGAAAATGCGGTTAATGCGAGGCTTTTTATCTGGGAACGTGCATTTTTGAAAGGCGGGATGGCGGTGACATTTGGGAGGAGGTCTTCGACCGGGTCCGGAGGAGAAAGTCGTAATTTGGAATCGAGAGTACAATAATCACCCATGGCAACAATCGGTCCCTGAGGGTCGAATTCAATCTTCTCAGAGCCATCGAGCCCCCTTAAGAATTGAAGGATTCCGTCGATATCGTTTTTTCGATAGAAGAGGTTGATCTGTTCGCGAATAGTCTCATAGTCTTCGCTAAGCTCACTGATGGTCGATCTGTAATCGGTGATATGGTCAACGAGACTCTTATAGATATCGAAAAACATATTGATGAAACGCGATTTTCTCGTCAGGCCGTGGACCCTTCTGCCGGCTAAAACTCTTTTTCTGAGTTTCGAAGATGCATTGATCTCACATTCAAAGAAAAACCTTTCCGAAAGACCGGTTATATCGAAAAAGATATGGATCAGATCTTCGTCCCGCAGCAGCGTGTAGATACAAACGAGATCAATACCGATGCTGCTTTCCAGATCCAATGACAGAGTTATTATTTTCTGCCTGTAGGAATCTGTGTCTTCTTCAATAATTTTCCGGAACCTGAAATATCTGTCAGCTATTTCTTTTTTGACTTCAAAACTCAGGACCGAACTTATATCTTCCATATTCTCCTTTGAACCTGAGAGACTAATGCGGTCTTAGGGAAAGCATGTCGCCTGCGTTGTGAAAAGTTCAGGTATTGATCGGTGCAATATTCCATACATAGCGACATAAGTGTGAGGCGCTCATTAGGCAAGGAGCCGAGCGAGGAGCCCACGCAGCGTACACGATAGAACGTGAGTAGGCACCACAGCGAGCGACGCGGCATGGTGAGATGGATCGCACTTATGTCGCTGTGTATAACTTGTGCCCATCCTTAAACGGCTATTTCTGAGTCTGTGCTTACCTGCCCTAACTCTTTGTTGCGCTATCAAGTTTAATTACCGGAATTTTCAGTATATGCCTCCGGTTAAATTTGCCATCGCGCCTTTATTAGAATAATCTGTTTCGTTTCATGATGAACACTAACTCGTTGATTAACTGTGTTCCCGCAACTGTCGTTGAAAGTTTTTTCGAGACTATCACTTTTAATGATTTAATCTCTGGCAGAGTCGGCGTGTGCTTATTATAGTGTTTTTGGACCAGAGATTCATCCTTCTTTTTGTGGCTGAGGTAAATGACATATTCGCAACCGTGGGAAGGCGTTACCGCGCAGGTTAAAGAACGAGCTGATATTGTGCAGATTATCGGCGAATGCGTGGATTTAAAACGAAGTGGTGTACGCTATTTGGGACTATGTCCTTTCCATGGCGAAAAAACTCCATCGTTTTCGGTCCACTCCGGACAACAGTTTTTTCACTGTTTCGGTTGCGGAGAATCAGGAGATGTCTTTACCTTCATGATGAAATATTACAATCTGGATTTTCCTGGGGCTTTAAAGGAGTTAGCTCGTCGATACCAGATTGAACTACCTGAAAAAACAGTCTCCCCTGCTGAAAGAAAAAGAAAGGAACAGCATCGTCTGATCTACCGCGTCAACGAGAAAGCAGCAGCCATTTTCCGCAAGTATCTCGTGGGGGTAAAAGAGGCGGGACCCGCTAGAGAGTATCTGCAGGAACGGGGTATTTCTCCCGATATCCAGGAGAAATTCGCCATCGGTTATGCGCCGTCGGTTGATACAGTTGGCTGGGATTTTCTAGCTCGGCAACTGAATATAGATGAGAAGGCGGCAGCCGAAACAGCTGGTCTGGTGGTCAAAAAGGAAAGAGGAGGCGTTTATGACCGTTTCAGGGACCGTATCCTTTTTCCGATTTTCGAAAGCGATGGAAGGATAGCGGGCTTTGGAGGACGGATCGTCGGGGAAGGTCAGCCAAAGTATATGAATTCCCCTGAGAGTCCGGTCTTTGATAAAAGCAGACTGCTCCTTGGTCTCTACCAACAAAAGGAGGCAATTCGCCGGCAACGTCAGGTTATTCTGGTCGAAGGCAATTTCGATATGGTTTCCTTGGTTGCCGGTGGGTGTGAAAATGTCGCAGCGCCTCTGGGGACTGCTCTTACCAAAAAACAAATTCGCATTTTAAAACAACTCGTTGATACGGTTATTCTGCTTTTTGACGGCGATGCCGCGGGATTGAAAGCGGCAATTCGATCGGTCCCGCTTTTTCTGGCTGAACAGGTAGAAGGGAAAGTTGCCCTGTTGCCGACGGGGCATGATCCAGACACCTTTATCCGGAAAAAGGGGCTTCATGAATTGACCTCTCTTTTAAAGGAGGCTGAACCGCTGGCCGAATTTGTCTTGGATCAACTCATTCAACAGCACGGTCTGACGCTGTCAGGAAAAAGCAGGATTGTCGAAGAACTTTTACCTCTTATTAAAGAGGCAGGGTCCTCATTGCAACGGTCATTGATGATATCCCATTTCGGAGAAAAACTTGGCATCCCACCCGAGCAGTTTGTTTCATCAGTTATAAATGATAACAGTCAGGTAAGACCAGCCGTTGCCGTTGCTCAACCCAGAAAGGAGTCGGCAATGTCACCGGCTCAGAGACGTTTGGCAGGCTTTATGGTTATGTACCCCATGGCCTTGCCGAAATTAGAAGCAGCGGGAATACGTGGGTATCTCAGTGGCGGAATCGGAGAAATACTCTTTTTACAGCTCAAGTCTCTTCTGCAAAATGACCAGGACGTGCAGCCGGAGGAACTTCTAACCGTGCTTCCCAGTGGGCCGGAACACGATTTTGTTACCGAAATACTGTTAAATGCCTCATCGCTCATCCCTGACAATTTAGATGAAGACGGTCTTGAAAGTGAGATTGTCGAGGTTATGGAGTGGTTGGAAATTGAGAAACTGAAAAGGGAATCGGAAGCATTGCTCAGAAAAATTAGTGGTATTCAAGGTGGTTACGACAATGGAGAGCTCGAAGTTCTTTTGCAGCGGAAACAAAAGGTGGACAGGGAATTGCGGGGAATTGAAAGCTGAGTTGTTAGTTGATTAGGAAAAATTAATTTTCCGGTAAATTTTTCAAGAGGTTATTGAATAATTAATTTAATTTGCTATAGTGAAAGGTCGATAACAGCAGAAGTTGCGGTTGTACAGAAAACAGTTTGCGCTTCCTCGGGCATGCGAAAGTCGGCAAAAATGATGAAAGGGGATGAACATGGCCGTAAACAAGCAGGGTGGACCGGAATATGCTGAATCAATGAATGGTGATGAACTCTATCCGATTGATGAGGGACCTGCTGTGGAAGATTGGGCAGGAGTTATTAGTCTAGATCAATACGGAATGTCTGATTCGGATAGCAATGAGGAAAGGAGGGTTCCCTTTCCCGATCGGCGCAGCAGTATATTCAGTGATCGCAGAAAAATGGACAGACGGCGGCCTGCACGCACTTCAACCAAACAAAATAAGCATTCGGTTGACCCGATGAACATTTATCTCCGGGAAATGGGGAGCCTCACCCTGCTCAGTCACGAAGAAGAACTCAAGCTGGCAAGGATGATGGAGGAGGGAAAACGCCGGGTTCAGAATGCCGTTTTTTCCACGCCCCTTGCCATTCCTGCAATAAAGGAAATTGCCCGTGAGCTCAAAAACGGTCAGCGGAAAATATATGATGTGGTTCTGGGTATTTCCGACGGCCAAGCAAGTGAGATCAACAAGGAGTATAAAGAATTTCTCGATCGGGTTGAAAAAGCAATATCGCTGGATGAAACAAGAGAGTCCTTGCGCAAGGAGTTCTACAGCCTTGAAGACGGATCCGACGAAGCTGAGCGTATTTATCAGCGAATAATCGCCATAGGCGAGAATATTTCCAAACTTTTCCAGGATAAAATACTCTGTATGAGCTGTGTCAATACCGTGGCATCAGGTTTGGAAGAGTTGTCCCAACGATTCCGGCAAGTTCTGGTAGATGTTATGCAGGAGTACAAACTTGCTGTAGCTAAGGAGCAGAAAGAAATAAGCCCTCAAGCGATCGAACAGACCGTCAATCGGCAGTTGCAGGATGAGGCTGCTATAGATCGTCAAACCTTGAATGCCGTTCTTCACGAAATCGAGGCGGGACGGGATGCGACAAAACATGCCAAAGAGTCGCTGGTTCGTGCCAACCTCCGCCTGGTCATCTCGGTTTCGAAAAAATTTGTCAATCGTGGATTGCAGTTTTCTGATCTGATTCAGGAAGGGAATATAGGCCTGATGAAAGCAGTGGAAAAATTTGATTATCATCGGGGGTATAAGTTCAGCACCTATGCAACCTGGTGGATTCGGCAATCCATAACCCGCGGCATTGCCGATCAAGGAAGGACGATTCGCTTGCCCGTTCACATGATTGAGACCATTAATCGGCTTCTCAGGGTTTCTAAGGATTTTTTAATTGAAGAGCATCGTGAACCGACTCCGGAAGAGATGGCGGAACAATTGGGTACAGAGGTGGGCAAAGTCAAACTGGCGCTGAAGATTGCCAAAGATGCGATTTCTCTTGATACGCCTGTTGGTGATGATGGGGAGACTTTCCTTGGTGATTTCATTGAGGATTCTGGGAGGATGGGCCCCCATGACGCCTCTATGGTGGAGAGTCTGCGTGAGTGTCTAAGCCAGGTTATGTCATCGCTTTCACCACGAGAGGCGAAAGTTTTGAGGATGCGGTACGGTATCAATCTGGACTGTGATCATACTTTGGAAGAGGTTGGGCGTTGTTTCGCCGTAACCAGAGAACGTATCAGGCAGATTGAGGCACAAGCTATTCAGAAACTGAAGCATCCTTCCAGGATTGAAGAGCTGCGGGTCTTTATGATCGATCGGTGACGCCTATAGTCAGCCCGTTCTACAGGTAGTTTCTCTCCTTTTCCAGCCAATGCTTGATCCTGTTATTTGTCAGGGAACTGCGTATCGGCCAGTTGTATGTCTTCTGTGCCGGCATATCTCTATGTTCAAAACATATCGGATGATATTTGGTCATGAATGTATTCCAGTTTGTACAAGGACGATGATATGTCCCGGATCCTTGATTGGCTGACTCTCAGTCTGGTGTCTGGATTGGGCATTTCAGGCTATTGGCGTCTAGTGAAAAATTTCGGCGGCCCTGACCGGGTGCTTGCTGCGTCACAACAAGAGCTTCTTGCAATTCCGGGGATAAGACCTGCCCAAGTGGCAGGGTTTCGTGATATCAGCAACCTCTATGAGAGAGGTGAGAGGGTATTGGCAAGACATGCAGACTTCGGAGCAAAGGTGATCTGTTGTGATGACTCGGGCTATCCTGACTTGCTCAAACAGACGGAAGACCCTCCACCGGTTCTCTATGTTTGTGGCCAGGAAGATCTTTTGCAAAGTTGTTGTCTTGCCGTGGTTGGTTCCAGGGCGGCCACTGATTATGGTCGCAGTGTGGCCTTTTCTCTGGCTGAACGTTTGGCTGCCTCAACGATAACAGTTGTTTCAGGGCTGGCCATGGGGATTGATGCCCGAGCACACAGAGGTGCATTGTCTGCAGGCGGCAATACAGTCGCCGTACTCGGGTGCGGACTTGATATTGTCTATCCGAGTTTGAATAGAGATTTGTTCCATCAAATTCGGGAGAAGGGCGCGCTTGTCAGCGAATATCCACTGGGGACACGTCCTGAGGGCTTTCGTTTCCCTGCCAGAAATCGTATAATAGCGGGGATGAGCCACGGGGTAGTGGTGGTGGAAGCTGCCAGAAAATCCGGTTCTTTGATTACGGCGCAACTCGCCCTTGATTGGGGGCGAGAGGTATTTGCCGTGCCGGGCCGTGTCGATTCGTTTAAAAGTGCGGGGACCCATTCACTATTGAAACAAGGCGCCAAACTGGTACAAACAGTCGAGGATATCCTGGAAGAGATGCCGCAGGGATTTTCTCATTCACAGGCTGATCTGCGGATTTCCTGTTCCGTGCGTCCTTTGCCGTCGGAGCCCGATGCCTGTGCATTGTTGGGCTGTCTTGACGTCTACCCATGCTCGCGAGATGATTTGATCGTCCGTTCCGGGCTTGCGGCGGGAAGGGTCAACGAGCTCCTGTTGTTTCTGGAGCTGGATGGGTTTGT
>Ga0210085_1001041_pt1 | contig 11210 bp, 12 predicted proteins | sample China_Galinas_PW_5_FD_184866 | JGI IMG/M metagenome (GOLD analysis project Ga0210085, IMG submission 184866) | Wetland microbial communities from San Francisco Bay, California, USA, that impact long-term carbon sequestration - China_Galinas_PWC_D1... | ecosystem: Environmental > Aquatic > Marine... | reverse complement strand
CACGAACTGGAACCAGCGCGGCAGGAAGATGATCGCGCCGAAGAAGCCGATGGCGGCCAGGAACGTGGCCAGGATGGTGACCGCGTAGCTGCGGTTGCGGAAGAGGTCGAGCGGCACGATGGGCTCTGCAGCGCGCGATTCGATGAAGAGGAAGATGGGCGTGAGCACGGCCGCGATGATCAGGTAGCCGCCGACCTCGAAGGCGTCCCAGGGGGCGGTCTGCTTGTTGGTCAGGCCCAGGAGCAGGAAGATGACCCCGACCGCGAAGACGACCGCTCCGGCATAGTCAAGCTGGCGGGTCGGGCGCTCACCGTGGACCGAGGGCAGGAAGCGGTAGATGATGAAGAGCGCGACCGCGCCGATGGGCAGGTTGACGTAGAAGATCCAGTGCCAGCTCAGGGAGTCGGTGAGCCAGCCGCCGAGCAGTGGCCCGATGATCGAGGCGATGCCGAAGACGGCCCCGAAGAGGCCCTGGTAGCGACCACGCTCGCGGGGCGTGAAGAGATCACCGATGACGGCCAGGGAGATGGGGAAGATGGCGCCCGCGCCGATGCCCTGGATGCCGCGGAAGACGATCAGGCTCTCCATGTTCCAGGACAGCCCGGAGAGGGCCGAGCCGCTCAGGAAGACGGTGATGCCGATGAGCAGCATCAGGCGCCGGCCCCAGATGTCCGAGAGCTTGCCGTAGAAGACGCCGGTGATGGTGGCCGCGAGCAGGTACGAGGTGATGACCCAGGTGTAGAGCTCGTTGGTGCCGTTGAGGTCGCCGACGATGCGGGGCAGCGCCGTACCGACGATGGTCTGGTCGAGGGCCGAGAGGAACAGGCCCAACATGATGGCGAAGAGGATCTGCATCTTTCGCCGGTGGGGCAGGGCGAGCGCAGGATCCAACGCCGCAAGTTCGGCGTCGGTCCGGATGGTTTCGGACGTGATGGGAGGACTCCTTTCCGATTCGCCGTCGCACGGTTCCGCCCGTGCCGGCGGCCTTGACCTCAGTCGGGTGGGGGCTCGGTCTCACTGGCGGCGCGGGCCAGGGCACGCATGGCCCGGAGGCAGGCCTTCTGCTCTGCCGCCGACAGTCGCTGCACGAGGCGGCGGATCTCGGCGCGACGGGTCGACTCGATCTGGTCGAGCACACCCTGGCCCTTGGCGGTGAGGCGCACGAAGACCTTGCGCCGATCCTCGACGCACGGGGTGCGTTTGACCAGCCCCAGGCCTTCCATGCGGGTGATGGTCCCGGTCAGGCTGGGAAGGCTGACGCCGGCCTGGTCGGCCAGCTCGCTCATCGACTGCGGCTCGCGGACTCCGAGCAGCATGAGCAGGTGGAGATTGAGCTTGCTCACCGACCGATCTCGCCAGACCCTGGCCAGACGTCGTCGTTGCGCGGCGATCACCGTGCTGAAGGCAGCGGTGATCTCCTCCGCCGGATCGGTTCCGCCCTCCTGGTTCCCACCGCGGCTGACGGGCGCCCGATCCTCGACTTGCGCACTACTTCTTGTCACCTGAACGATTATTGCCAACTGAATGAACTTGTCAACAGCTGCGGCGAGACACTGCCGTACCTCGCAGTCGCAGACAGCCGCAGGCCGACACCAGGCGGTTACGATGGAGTGGAGGGAGCAGGTACACGAGGAGGAATGCCGTGAGCACGTTCACCGATCGACTGAACCACCAGCTCGAGTCCGAGTTCGGTGCTTCGCAGCAGTACATCGCCATCGCGGCCTGGTACGACGACCAGACCCTGCCGCAGCTGGCGGCGCACTTCTACCGCCAGGCGGTGGAGGAGCGCAACCACGCCATGATCATCATCCGCTATCTCCTCGACGCCGGCGCCACGGTCGCGATCCCCGGCGTGGCGGCACCGCGCACCGACTTCACCGACGCGGCGGAACCGGTCCAGCTGGCCCTGGAGCAGGAGCGGCGCGTCACCGACGAGATCCAGGAGCTTGCCCGCGCGGCTCGCGCCGAGGGCGATCTGGTGGGCGAGCAGTTCCTGGCCTGGTTCCTCAGGGAGCAGCTCGAGGAGATGTCCTCGATGACGGATCTGCTGCGCACCGTGGAGCGGGCGCTCGAGACCAACATCCTGTTGGCGGAGGACTACCTCGCGCGCTCGGCCCCCGGTGACCAGGGCCAGAGCCAGGATGCGCCGGAGGCGGCCGGAGGCGCGCTGTAGCGATCTCCTGCGCGCCTGGCGCGACTCGGTCCGCGGCCAGCGGGTGTGTTCAGGCGTGGACGACGACGACGTCGGTGGTTCCGTGTTTGCCCTTCAGCTCCAGGGAGCGCCGTTCAAGGCCATCAGGCACGCCAGCCGCTGCGGCTGCGCCTGAGCTCACGAGGATCTCACCGGTCGCGGCGGCAGAGGCCAGGCGCGCGGCGGTGTTGACCGTATCACCCAGCGCCGTCAACTCCACGTGGCTCTCGTCACCGACGGCCCCCACCCAGGCCCGGCCCGCATGTACCCCGGCGCCGAGCGGGACCCACGGCCCGTCGGGGTCCCTGTGCCCGGTGACCCGCAACAGCGCGATCGCAGCCGACACGGTGCGCTCGACGAACCCATCGCCGCTGAGCAGGGGGAAGAACATGGCCATGACCTCGTCACCGACGAACTTGTCCACGCTTCCGTCGTTGTCGAAGATGGCCTTGGAGGCCGCGGCGTAGAACCGATCCATGAGGCCTCGGAAGCGCACCGGCTCCATGGTCTCCGCCAGCGCTGTGGAACCCCTGACGTCCGCGAAGAGAAAGGCGCAGTCGATCTCGGCGCCGCCGTGGTGCGAGGCCACGAACGCGAAGCAGGAGCCGCACATCGTCGGATTACGCTCGGACGGGCGCTTGCCGATCAGCCGCATGAGCGGCGCGCCGATGCCGCCGAACGGCGCCAGGCACAACTTGCACCGAGGCCTGTCCGGGATCAGGCGCAGCAGCTGCCGTCCGCGTCGCTCACGAGCATCCCCGCGTGTGAGGTACTCGCGCCAGAACGCCTCACCCTCCTGCGCGCGCTCACCCACTGTCACCACCCTCGGCCAGGGCCGGGTTGGCTGCGCCCCCGCCCCGGCCTTCACGGATGTTGTCTCGTCCTACCTCGGGATCGAGCGTCCTCGCGCCCTGGTCCTGGGCCGTGCCCTGCGCTCGTTCCTCGGGTGGAGGCATCGGCACCTGGGGCTCGGCTGGGGGCATGACGTTGGGCGTGCCGTCCGGGTTCGCCAAGGACTGGACCGGTCGGCGACCCGGACCCTCGCCGCCCCAGCGGGGATTGGACCGATCAGCCAGGACCGGATCTTCGAGCGGCCGCGCCTCGTTCGGCTCGGCATCTGCCAGTGGGCCCCGGCCAGTCGTCGGTGCGCCAGGTGGTCGTTCCGAGTCCTTCCCCACCTCGCGCTCTCGCGGTGCCATCTGCCTTCAAGCCGGCGGCCGCGACTCCGAGAGGACGAGCAGATTGCCCTCGGTGTCGTGGAACCAGGCACCACGGAAGCCCTCGCCCGAGACGATGGAGGTGGCGGGATCGTAGCCGGCCATGTCCACCGGCTCGAAGTGGACGCCGCGCTGGGCCAGGTCCTGCATCTCCCGCTCGAGATCGTCGACCCGGAAGCTCAGCTGCGTGTGGTCGCCTGACGGTTTGCCCGTGGACGAGAAGACCATGAAGGCGTTGCCGTCAGCGGTCTCGTAGGTGACCTCGTCGTTGCCGCTGTCGTGCGGTGTGAACCCGAGTGTGTCTTCGTAGAACGTGCGCGCCCGATCGATATCGCCGGCCGGCAAGGTGGCATAGGCGTGTTGGGTAGTCAGCATGGTTCTACTCCTTTCCGCCCTCGACCCTCCGCCCCCGTCCCTCTGGGCCGAATCAAGGCCTCGGCCAAGCGACCTTGCAACGATGTGACAACCGTTCGGGGCAGCGCCGCTGCAGGCCCTGTGAGGCATGGCACCGGGGATGGGCCAGACTCGATCGACCCTGTCGCGGCCCGGTGCAACGTAGATGCAAGCGCGACCCCGCCGTCCGTTGAGGCGACTGCACGGGTCTCGCCGGTAGCGTCAGGGTGAGCCTGGAAGTCGGACGACCGGCCCGCTTCCCGGGCCCTTACCAAAGGAGGCAACCATGAACGACATCGCCCGCGTGACAGAGATCACCGCCCGTTCGAAGCGTTCTTTCGAGGATGCCGTGCAGTCAGGCCTTGAGCGGGCCAGCGCTACGTTGCGCAACGTGGAGGGGGCGTGGATCAAGGACCAGAAGATCGCCATGCGTGACGGCAAGATCGACAGCTACCAGGTGGACATGCTCGTCACCTTCGTCCTCGACGACGATCAGACGGTGGCGCAGAACGCCTGACCCGGGGCTGAGGCGGCGCAGCCGCCTCGCTCGGTGCCTGAGATGACACGTCTACCCTCGCGCCTCATCGATGCCCAGGGCCGCTGGGCGCGCCCGCTCGGCGACTGGACCGCCGGGTGGCTGACTCCCCTCATCGATCGGTCGCGATCGGTCAAGGACTTCCTCGTCGGGACGTGGCTGGACCATCCGCTCCACGCAGCGATCACCGACGTGCCGGTGGGGTCGCTCACGCTGATGGTGATCCTCGACCTGCTCGGGCAGGACACCGCCGCGGACGTCGCCCTCGGCCTCGGCATCCTGGCCATGCTGGCCGCGGCGGTGACCGGAGCGGCCGATCTCGTCGACGCGCACGGACGTTCCCGGATGGTCATGACCGTCCACGCCACGGTCATGGTGGTGGCGCTACTGCTGCTGGTCGTCGCAGCCATCCTGCGCGTGGTCGGCGCAGACAGCCGAGGACTGGGCGTGGCCTTGGCCTGGGCTGGCTACCTGGTGCTTCTCGCCGGCGCCTACGTCGGCGGCGAGGTGGTCTTCGCCCTCGGCCACGGGGTCAACCGGCACGCCTGGCGGTCGCCCCCCAGCGACTGGCAACGGGTCGACGCGGACGACATCCCCGAGGGGCAGCCGGTCAAGGCTCGTGCTGGCGCCCAGGCGATCGTGCTCGTCCGCGACGGCGAAAGGGTCTACGGGCTGGTCGACCGATGTGCTCACGCCGGGGGCCCCCTCTCGGAGGGCGCCATCGTGGATGGCTGTATCGAGTGCCCCTGGCACGGCTCGGCATTCGAGCTCGCCAGCGGCACGCGTCGACGCGGCCCATCGCTGTACGACCAGCCGCACCTGGAGGTGCGCCGGACAGGGGAGGGCGGATACGAGGTGCGCGCCGACTCGACGAGCTAGCGATCGACAGGAGGTTTCCAAGATGGGACAAGTGACACCCGCCACGCACCAGAGCCCCAAGGCGCCACGCGACCGCAGCTGGGACTGGTCGGGAACGGACAAGTTCGACCAGATCCTCGAGCACGGTGGTTGGGAAGCGGCTGTGACGGCGCATGCCTGGCACGACCCGGACGAGGATCCGGAGCATGACCCGCCACGCGAGAAGCAGGCCTACAAGCTGCCGCACCACGAGCTCATCGACGGTCGGCTGGAGGTCGTTTGGAACGGTGTCGTGGCGGCCATGACCGTGCTCAACGGCGCCCGCGGCGGCGTGGACATCCCCGAGCGCGACCGGCGCGCGGTGTACGAGCACCTCGCGGGCCACTATCGCGAGTTCGGCGAGGAACCACCCGAGCTCGATGGTGGTGGATGACAGGTCGATGCCCGTCCGCTTCGCGAACGACGAGTCGCCGGTCGCGACACGAGATGAAGGAGACATGAGATGGACGTCCGGACCGATACGCTGATCGCCGGAGCCGCCGCTGGTGCCGCCGGCAAGGCCGCGCTCGACCTCGCGTCCAACGTGGACATGCTCGTCCGCAGGCGTCCCGCCAGCAACGTCCCCGCGAAGGTCGCCGACCGGCTCATCAGTGGCACCCAGGCCAGCCTTCGCGGCCCGGTCGCCGATGATCCGCGCCCACCTGACGGGCCGGACGAGGGCGAGCGGGACGAGGGCGAGCAGCCCGGGCCGCGCGAACGTGCCGCTGGCGCCATGAGCGGCTACGCCATCGGTCTGGGCCTGGGTGTCGCCTATGCGCTCGTGCGCGCTCGGGCCGGTGCGGCCGATGCACCGAGGGCCGCGGTCGGGGGCCTCGCCCTGGCTGCATTGGCCATGGCCAGCAGCGATGTGCCGGCGGTCGCGACCGGGGCCACCACGAACCCTCGTGGATGGACCCGCTCTGCCTGGTTGGCGGATCTTCTGCCCCACGCGGCCTACGGTCTCGTGACCGCGCTGACCACCGAGTCGCTGCTCGGTCGACGATCGACAGGGGCAAGCCGATGAGCTTCCGCGAGACAAGCCGTTCGACCGTCCGGCGCTCGGCCACGCTCGCCCTGAGTGGTCTCGTGGTGTCGGTCCTCACCGCCGCCTGCGCGAACGACAGCGATGGCACGGGTGCGCGATGGACATACGCTCCCGTCGACGAGGCCGCCTCAGCGTCCCCCGCAGCCGCCGCATCGACTCCGCAGGCGGACGCCTCCACGCCACCGGATGGCTTTGCCTCCCCCGGGCGCGCGGAGCCGCTCCAGCCGCCAGCAGGCAACGTCATCCCGCGCTTCGTCGAGCCTGAGCGCGCCGATCGACCGACGGTCGAGGAGGCGATCCCGGCCCCCCTCGAGATCGACCCGGACGCCTTGGCCTCGCCAGGCGCGACGAGCGCGCCCGGCGCCTGATCCTCAAGCACGAAACGAGCCGGAGCAGCAGCAGGCTGCCCCACCCCCAGACAAGGAACGGAGGTCGAGAGATGGACGTACGACGATTGCTTGATGAGCCACAGCGCGTGTTCGCGGTGATCCTGCAAGAAGGCGACGAGATCGCTGCGAGCATCGAGCGCTTCGCTCGCTCCAGCGGGGTGGACGCGGCCTCCTTCACCGGCATCGGGGCCGTCTCGGCAGCGACGCTCGGCTTCTTCGACCCGGAGGCGCGCACCTACCGCAAGATCGAAGTCGCGCAGCAGGCCGAGATCGTGTCGCTCGTGGGGGACATCACTGCCGCTGCGCCGGGCGACGATGGCAGCCGCACGGTGCACGGGCACATGGCCCTGGCCCTGAGCAACGGGCACATGCGTGGCGGCCACCTGCTCTCGGCGACCGCCCGCCCGACCCTGGAGCTGGTGGTCACCGAATCACCCGCACATCTAACGGCGCCGGCACGACCCGGACACGGGTCTCACCTTGATCGACGCCGGACCCGAGGGCTGACCCGGGCCTGGGTGGCTTGGTCAGCTCGCCCGTCGCGGCAGTCCCGGTCGAGCCAACGCTGGCGCTACCGCCTGACCACGAGGGCGCCGACGAGTCCGATCAGGCCGAGCGACGAGATGACCGCCTTGCGGTGTCGGTCGAGGAAGAAGGTCGGTGCCGTCGAGGCGGCGCGGTCGTCGAAGGGTCCGTGCGCCCCCGGGTCGCCCGCCACCGGCGCGAACAGGTTGTCGGGCCGGTCCACCGCCGGCTCACCGGTCATCTGCCCGTCCCAGGCGGCCTTCGCCAGGTAGCGGTCGAGCAAGCCTGGGATCACGCGTTGGCCGATGATCGCCTGCCAGGTGGAGCGACCCAGCCAGACCTCGCGGCGACGCTGCCCGGCCGCCCAGGCGATGGCCTCGCCGGCCACCTCCGGCTGGAAGATGGGCGGCACCGGCTGCGAGCGCTCTGGCAACAGGCTGCGGACCCAGCGGAACTGGGGGGTGTTCACCGCCGGTAGGTGCACGATCGTGACGTGGACGTTGCTGCCGTCGTGGATGAGCTCGCTGCGCAGGGAGTCGGTGAAGCCGACGATCGCGTGCTTGGCGCCGCAGTAGGCAGACTGGAGTGGGATGCTGCGATAGGCCAGGGCTGAACCCACCTGCACGATGGTGCCCCGATCACGTTCCTGCATCCGTCGCAGCGCCGCCATCGTGCCGTGCACCACGCCCAGGTAGGTGACCGCGGTCACGCGGTCGAACTCCTCGGCCGACATCTTGCTGAAGCGGCCGAAGACCGAGGTCATAGCGTCGTTCACCCACAGCTCGATCGGGCCCAGCTCGTGCTCGATCCGCTCCGCCGCTGCCTCGACCGCTTCGCCGTCGGCCACATCCGTGGCGATGCCAAGGCCCCGGACGCCCGCGTCCTCGAGTTCGTCGACGACGGCATCCAGGCCGTCCTGGCCGCGCGCCAACACAGCCACGTCGTACCCCCGTTTCGCGAGGGCTCGAGCGGTCGCCCGGCCGACGCCCGCGGTGCCGCCGGTGACGACCGCCACCGGCCGCTGCCGCGCTTCGCGTTCGCTCTCGAGGAACGGCATCCGCCGCCCCAGATCGTCTACGTCCTGCATCACACCATGCTCCGTACCTGCGTGCCAAAGGCCTTGCGGGCGATCTCCAGCCCATCGGGCTCACCCCTGACCAGGGAGGTGGCGAACTGCCGCGCCTGGTCGACCGTGATATGCGGCGGCAGGGGTGGCTCTTGCGGGTCGACGACGGCCTCGACGAGCGCCGGACCCGGGTGGGCCAGCGCTTCGGCCAGCGTCTCGCCGCAGACGGCGGGATCCTCGATGCGGAAGGCGCGCACGCCACACCCTTCCGCGACCTTGGTGAAGTCGATCGGCTGAAGGTCGACCGCGAACTCGGGATTGCCGAGGAACACCATCTGTTCCCACCTGATCTGTCCGAGGTAGTCGTTCTTGACCACCACCACCTTGATGGGCAGCTCGTACTTCACGGCCGTGGCCAGCTCGGCCATGAGCATGGACAAGCCGCCATCGCCGACGAAGGCCACGACCTGTCGGTCGGGATAGGCGACCTGGGCCGCGATCGCGTAGGGCAGGCCGCAGGCCATCGTGGCCAGCGTGCCCGAGAGCGAGAACTGCTGACCCTTGCGGGCGCGGATCTGACGGGCCCACCAGGTGGTGACGGTGCCCGAATCGCAGGCCACGATGGCGTCGTCGGCCAGCGCGCGGCCGAGCTCCCAGGAGAGCACCTGCGGCTTCATGGGCATGTCCTGCCGGGTGCCTCGCTCTTCCATGATCTGCCACCAGGCTTCCATGCCCGACTGCGCTTCCTGCAGGAAGCTGCGGTCCCGCTTGCGCTCGAGATGCTCGAGCAGGACTCGCAACGTGCGTGCACTGTCGCCGACGAGCCCGATCTCGATCGGGTAGCGCAAGCCGAGGCGTACGGGATCGATATCGATCTGGACCGCCCGCGCCTGACCGGGTTCCGGCATGAACTCGAGATAGGGGAACGAGCTGCCGACGATGAGCAGCCCATCACAGTCGCGGATCGCGTCCTCGGATGGTTTGGTGCCGAGCAGCCCGATGCCACCGGTGGTGAAGGGGCTGTCGTCCGGGACGGCGCCCTTGCCCAGGAGGGCCTTCACGATGGGTGCGCCCAGCATGTCGGCCACCTGCTCCAGCTCGGCCGAGGCCCCGAGCGCGCCTCGGCCGGCGAGGATGACCACGCGCTCGGCCGCGTCGAGCAGCTCGGCGGCGTCTCGGACGCGGTCGATGTCCGCGACCGGGGCCATCTGCGTGAACACGTTGGCGCCGCGGCCGGCCACATTGCGCTTGGAAGGCTTCCCAGGCACCTCCCAGTCCTGCATGTCGACCGGGAAGTTGATGTGCGCTACGCCCCGCCGAGCAAGGGCGGTCCGGCAGGCCAGGTCCGTCACGTTCTCGACGTGGGCCGGTCCCATGACCCGCGTGTTGTAGACGGTCACATCCTCGAGCACGCGCGTGAGGTCGACGTCCTGCTGCGCATGGGTGTCGATGAGATCGTGGTAGTGGTGTCCGGTGATCGCCAGCACCGGCTGGCCATCGAGCTTGGCGTCGTAGAGGCCGTTGACCAGGTGCAGGCCGCCCGGGCCGGAGGTGGCCAGGCACACGCCCAGCTTGCCGGTCCACTTGGCGTACGCCGCAGCCGCGAAGGCGGCCGATTCCTCGTGCCGAACCTGGATGAACCGGATCTCGTCCTCGCGCTTGCGCAGCGATTCCATGAGGCCATTGATGCCGTCTCCGGGCAGGCCGAAGATGACGTCGACGCCCCACTCCTGCAAGAGTTCGACCATCGCGTCTGCGGCGCTTCGGGCCATTTCGTCTACCTCCTTGCAGGCGGCCCTGTCGATACGCGGGTCGCCTGGAGCTGTCGTCAGGTTTCCATGTCGAAGGTTTCCACGACTACAGCACGGCGCACGCTGCACCCGGCTAAGGCCATGGCTGGAGCGAGTTACAGACCCGTTGCGGATCGCTCGCGGGCACTTGTCATGCACGGGCACTTGTCATGCACCTGCAACGTCTGGGCGCGAAGCGCATGCGCGACGGGAAGCCCGCTGCCCTCACGCTGGTTCGATGACGTCGCACGGCTCGACCATCGAGCGGCTGGAGGCCAGCGCCTACACGATCCCCACGGAGCGTCCCGAGTCGGATGGCACGCTGACCTGGGACGCCACCACTCTCGTGCTCGTGGAGGCCATCTCGGGTCAGACGAGGGGGCTCGGCTACAGCTACGCCGATGCGACTGCCGCCCAGCTCATCGGCGACCGGCTGGCCGACGTCGTGCGGGGCGCGCCCGTGTCGGACGTGACTGCCGCCTGGTGGCGCATGGTGGCGGCCCTCCGCAACATCGGCCGCCCGGGCATCGGCATGTCGGCAGTGTCCGCGGTCGACGTGGCCCTGTGGGACCTCAAGGCGAAGGTCCTGGGTCTCCCGCTCGTGGGGCTGCTGGGACGTGTGCGCAAGGCCATCCCGGTGTACGGCAGCGGCGGCTTCACATCACTTGACCTGGACGAGCTGGCGAGCCAGCTGCGGGGCTGGACCGACGAGGGCATCGGGGCCGTGAAGATGAAGGTCGGGCGGGAGCCGGACGCGGATGTCGACCGGGTCCGCGCAGCCCGCTCGGCGATCGGGCCCGAGCCCATCCTGATGGTCGATGCCAACGGCGCCTACGACCGCAGGCAGGCCGCCCATATGGCCTGGGAGTTCGCCGCCTCCGACGTCCACTGGTTCGAGGAGCCGGTGACGTCCGACGACCTCGATGGTCTGCGTGCCCTGCGTGGAGCCGTGCCGACGTCGGTCGAGATCGCCGCTGGCGAGTACGGCTACGACGCCGTCGACTTCGTTCGTCTGCTCGATGGTGCCGTCGACGTGCTCCAGGCCGACGCCACGCGCTGCGGTGGGATCACCGGCTTCTTGCGGGTGGCCACCCTGTGCGAGGCCTCCTCGATGCCGCTCTCGACGCATACCGCACCGGCGCTCCACGCCCTGCTCGGCTGG
>Ga0210085_1001040_pt1 | contig 11219 bp, 9 predicted proteins | sample China_Galinas_PW_5_FD_184866 | JGI IMG/M metagenome (GOLD analysis project Ga0210085, IMG submission 184866) | Wetland microbial communities from San Francisco Bay, California, USA, that impact long-term carbon sequestration - China_Galinas_PWC_D1... | ecosystem: Environmental > Aquatic > Marine... | reverse complement strand
GCCTCTTCGCGGCGCCGATCTCGCGCTACGCGATCGTCCTCGGCCGGCTCGCCGGCACCGCCGCGCTCGGACTCTTCGCCTCGCTGTGGTTCTTCGCGATCGGCCTCGCCTTCGGCGCCGAAATCGCCGGCGGCGTGCCGGGAGCGCTGCTGGCGATCGCCCTGGTGACTGTTACCGCGGCGGCGGTCGGCGGAATCGGCGCGGCGATCGCCCTGCGCACCGGCAGCGCCAGCGTCGTCCAGGGCCTCTTCCCGCTGGTCCTCGTCGTGCTCTTCCTCTCCTCGGCCTTCTTCCCGGTCGGCCTGATGATCGAGCCGGCGAAGACGATCGCCGAATACAACCCCTTCAGCTTCATCGTCGAAGGCGTGCGCGAGCCGATCGTCTCCGGCGTCGACGCCACCGACACGGCGGAAGCCCTGCTGGCGATCGCCGGCATCGTCGTCCTCGGCCTGGCGCTCAGCGCGCGAGCCCTGCGCCACCGGCTGCGGGTGGGCTGATGGAAGCCGCCGCACCGCCCCCCTGGCGCACGAACCTGGCGACGATCGGCGCGCTGATGTCGCGCGCCAAGAACGAGTTGCTGCGGGTGCCGGGGGCGGCGATCCCGGGCGTGCTCGCGCCGACGATCTTCTTCCTCGGCCTCAACGGCGTGTTCGGCGCGCTGACCCAGCTCAAGGGCTTCGAAACCGGCGCCTACGAGAGCTTCATCGTGCCGGTCAGCATGCTCCAGGGGGCCGGCTTCACCGGCGCCGCCGCCGGGGTCAACATGGCGCGCGACATCGAGCAGGGCTGGCTCGACCGGCTGCTCGTCTCCCCCGCCCCGCGCTGGGTCCTGCTGGCCGGGACGGTGCTCGCCGCCAGCGCCCGGGCGCTGATCCCGGCGACCTTCGTGCTGGCGATCGCGCTGCTGCTCGGCGCCGGCTGGCCGGGCGTCGACGGCCTGCTCGTCACCTTCTTCATGGTCGCCGCGATGGCCGCCGTCGCCGCCTGCTGGGGCTCGATGCTGGCGCTGCGCTTCAAGAGCCAGTCGGCGGCGCCGCTGATGCAGGCGGGGATGATGGCGCTGATCCTGTCCACCACCGCGTACGCGCCGCTGGCGCTGCTGCAGGGCTGGCTGGAGACGGTCGCGCGCGTCAACCCGGTTACCCAGGTGATCGAAGCGGCGCGCCAGGGCTTCGTCGGCGGCGTCACCTGGGGCGGCACCTGGCCCGGCATCGCCGCGCTGCTCGGCCTGCTGCTCGTCTTCGGCGCCCTCGCCCTGCGCGAAATGCGCCGCACCGGCGCGTGAGCGCCGGCGACGGCCGAAGGAGCTATTTGTAGCGGTAGGTGATGCGGCCCCTATCCAAGTCATAGGGGGACAACTCGATCTTGACGCGGTCGCCAGGGAGGATGCGGATGTAGTGGCGGCGCATCTTGCCGGAGATGTGACCGAGCACATCGTGCCCGTTGTCGAGCTTGACGCGGAACATCGTGTTGGGGAGGGCCTCGGTGATCTCGCCCTCCATCTCGATCTTCTCCTCTTTCCCCATCACAAATCCTCGCGCTTCGCTCGCGGCGCGAAGAACCAGACATGCACGCTTGCTCGCTCCGCGCTCATGGGCCGGGAGCGTATAGGGCGCGGGTCAGCCGCGTAGTCTGCGCGCCCGCTCGATCGCCTGCGCGCGCGTGCTCACCTCGCCCGCGTACTGGGCGGCCTCGAGCTCCGCCAGCAGGTCGCCCAGCTCCGGCCCAGAGCGAATCCCCAGCGCCTGCGCCAGCTCGTCGCCGCGCAGCAAGGGCGCCGGCGGGCCGTCGCGATGCCAGTCGAGCGCCGCGTCGAGCATCTGCCGGGCGAGGTCGAGGTGGGCCTGGATCGCCTCCTCGGTGGCGAAGGGACCGCCGCCGCGGGCGGAGAGCCGGTCGGCGACGGTGAGCAGGGTGACGTCGGCGGCGACCGGTTCGGTCGCCCGCAGGTACTCGTGCACGCGGCGCGGCGGCAGCGGCTTTTCGTGGACCATGAAGCCGAGCCGCAGATGGTGCAGCGTCAGCGCCTGCAGGTGGCGGGTCAGCTTGCCGCTCGCCCGCAGCCGCCGGCAGATCCTGCCGATCGTCTCCGCGCCGACGCTGTCGTGGCCGACGAAGGTCACCCAGCCGTCGCGCTCGCCCTTCGTCTGCGGCTTGGCGATGTCGTGGAAGAGGGCGCCGAAGCGCAGCGCCGTTCCGCGGCTCATCTCGTCGGCGAGCGGTTCGGCGAGCAGCGCCCCGGCGTCGGCGGCCCGCTCGCCGGCGAAGCGCTCCAGGTCGGCCTCGACCTCGAGCGTGCGCTCGAGCACGGCGAGCGTGTGGCCGAACACGTCGAGGTGGTGATTCGGGCCCTGTTCGACCCCGCGCAGCGCCTCGACCTCGGGCAGGACGACCGCGGTCAAGCCGAGCTCGTCGAGCAGGGCGAGGGCGCGCAGCGGGTCCGGTCCGCCGAGCAGCCGGCGCAGCTCGGCGAGCTGCCGCTCCCCCGCCGGATCGGCGGCGAGCGAGGCCTGCGAGCGGGCGAGCGAGGCGGTCTCGGGGTCGACCTCGAGGCCCAGGTCGGCGGCGAGGCGGACGGCGCGCAGCAGTCGCAGGGGGTCTTCGCGGAAGGTCTCGACGCCGACCGCGCGCAGGCGGCGCCGCTCGAGGTCGGCGATGCCGCCGAAGGGGTCGATCGGCTCGCCGCCGGCGAGCGGCACGGCCACCGCGCCGAGAGTGAAGTCGCGCGCCGCCAGGTCGGCCGCGATCGTCTCGCCGCGCAGCGCGGTGGCGTCGACCTGCCAGGAGCGGTCGCGGGCGACCGCGCGCCAGGTGGCGAACTCGGCCGAGAGCTCGAAGGCGAACCCGTCCTCGGCGTCGGCGACCGACTTGGCGACACGCTCGGGGTCGCCGCCGACCGCCAGGTCGAGGTCGGTCACCTCGCGTCCCAGCGCCGCGTCGCGCACGGCCCCACCGGCGATCCAGACGTCGCGCTCGCCCGCCAGCGCCCGCCGGGCGAGACCGACGAGCGGCGCCGCATCGAGGCGTTCGGAGAGGCTCACCCCTCCACCCTGGGAACGCGGGCGGAGATGCCGCAGGTGATCTCGTAGTTGATCGTCCCCAGGCGGCGGGCGAGGTCCTCGGCGAGGATCGCGTCGTCTCCCTGGGCGCCGACCAGCACCGCCTCGGCGCCCGGCTCGACCTCGGTCCCCGGTCCGAGGTCGACGGTGACGTTGTCCATCGAAACGGTGCCGATGAGCGGGTAGCGACGGCCGCCGATCAGCACCTCGGCATCGTTGGAGAGTCCGCGGCGGACGCCGTCGCCGTAGCCGAGCGGCAGCACGCCGACGCAGGTATCGCGCCCGGCCCGCCAGCTGCGGCCGTAGCCGGCGCTGTCGCCGGCGGCGAAGGACTTGACGTCGGCGACGTAGGAGCGCAGCGAGAGGGCCGGCCGCAGGCCGCGCTCGGCCGGGTCGCCCTGGAACGGATCGAGCCCGTAGACGGCGACGCCGCAGCGCGCCATGTCGAAGTGGGCGCGCGGCTCGCGGAAGACGGCGGCGCTGTTGGCCGCGTGCACGAGGATGCCGGGAACCGCCTCGCGGGCAGCCGCGGCGACGGCGGCGAAGCGCTCGAGCTGCTGCTCGAAGAAGCCGTCGTCGGCGCCCGGTTCGTCGGCGGTGGCGAAGTGCGTCCAGACGCCGGCCGGCGCGAGGTCGGGGCTCTCGGCGCAGGCGCGCAGCAGCTCCAGCACCTCGTCGGGATCCGGGTTGCCTAGCCGGCCCATGCCGCTGTCGAACTTGACGTGGACGTGGGCCGGGCGACCGTGCGCCTGCGCGCGCTCGGCGACCAGGTCGAGAAAGCCGCGCCGCCAGGCGGACAGCTCCGAGCCGGCCTCGAGCACCGTGTCGAGCTCCTCAAGCTCCAGCGCGCCCATCGTCAGCAGCGAGACCTGGGGAAAGCGCCGCCCGATCCGCGCCGCCTCGGCCGCGGTCGCGACCGCCAGTCGCGTCGCGCCGCCGGCCAGCGCCGCCTCGGCGCAGACCTGCTCGCCGTGGCCGTAGCCATCGGCCTTGACCACGGCGCAGAGCTCCGCCTCGCCCAGCTCAGCCTTCAGCCGGGCGCAGTTCTCGCGCACGGCGCCGGCGTCGATCCGGGCCACCGCCCGCGCCACGCTCTACTCCTCGACGAGCGCGGCCAGCGCGTCGGCGCGGGTGACCATCCCCGCCAGTCGACCGTCCTCGTCGACCACCGGCAGGTGGTTGTGGTGCGAGTCGGCGATCTTCCGGGCCACGTTCTCGGCGCTGGTGTAGTCCTTGACGACGACCGGCTCGGCCGTCATCAGCTCCGAGACCTTCGTCGCAAAGGCCTTGTCGAGGCGCTTCTCGAAGCCCTTCATCGAGCCGATGAAGACGACCCCGCCCATGATGTTGAGGTAGTGCGGCAGGTGCAGGTCGGACTCCTCTTCGCTGAGCACGAGGTCGGACTCGCTGACGATGCCGACCACGCGCCGGTCCTCGTCGACGACAGGGATCGCGCCCTTGTCGGTCTGCGCGAGCAACTCGATCGCGCCGCGGGCGTCGGCCTCGGGCGCGACGCTGGGCACGGAGCTGTCCATGATCTCGGCGGCGGTCTTCATAACACGAGATTATTGGACAGACCGGAATGGTGCCTGGGGACGCACGTGGCCAAGCAGGTCGAGGACGCAGGGAGGCCGAATAGCAGCGCTATTTGGCCGACTGAGGACGCAGAGATGCGAAGCGCCACGTGCGTTATCCAGGCGACATCCCCGCTGCGATCGAGTCGATCACGTCGGTCGCGATCACCGACTCGGCGGCGCCGATCCTCGCCGCCGCGTCGCGGCCCGCGCGGGCATGTGCGTAGACGGCGGCGCAGGCGGCGGCGAAGGGCTCGAGGCCGCGGGCGAGCATCGCCGCGGCGATGCCCGACAGCACGTCGCCGGTCCCCGCGGTGGCGAGGGCAGGCGCGGCGAGCGCGTTGACGGCGACCCGCGCGCCATCGGTGACGATCGTGTCGTCGCCCTTCAGCACGACCACGGCGCCGGCGGCCCGGGCGGCCTCGCGCGCCGCCGAGAGCCGGTGCGCGGCGATCTCGCCCGAGTCGCGCTCGAGCAGCCGTCCGAGCTCGCCGGCGTGCGGCGTCAGCACGGTCGGCGCTTCACGCGCCGCGATCGCCCCCAGCTCGCCGGCGAAGGCGTTGAGGCCGTCGGCGTCGAGCACCAGCGGCGCCTCGATCCGGCAGACGGCCTCGCGCGCCAGCTCGACCGAGCCGGGGTCGCGGCCGAGGCCGGGCCCGAAGACACCCGCCGCGGCGCGCTCGAAGGCCCGCAGCAGCGGCTTCAGCGACGCCGGGGCGAGGCAGCCGTCGCCGCCGGGGCAGCCGACCGACATCACCTCCGGCTGGCCGGCCTCGAGGATCGGCTCGAGGTCGGCCGGCACCGCCACCGTGGCGTAGCCGGCGCCGGCCCGGATCGCCGCCAACGAGGACATCTGCACCGCCCCGGTCAGACCGCGCGAGCCGCCCGCGACCGTCACCTGTCCGGAGCTGAACTTGGTCGAGCGCGCCCCGCGGGGGGGCGCCAATCCCAGCACCGCCGGGCCGATCGTGCCGGCGACCGGAGCGCCCGGAGCGCCCGCCGGAATCCCGATCGGCGCCACCCGCAGCTCGCCCGTATGCCACTTCCCCGGGGCGATCCGGTGGCCGAGCTTGGCGGCGTGGAAGCTGACCGTGAAGTCCGCCTCGACGGCGGCGCCGGCCACCTCGCCGCTCGACGCGTCGACGCCGGAGGCGATGTCGCAGGCGACGACCGGCGCGCCACAGGCGTCGATCGCCGCGATCGCCCCCCGTGCCGGCTCGCGCGGCTCGCCGGCGAAGCCGGTACCGAAGATCGCGTCGACGATCGCGCCCGAGCCGGCCAGTCGCGGGCCGAGGTCGCCGCTCACGTACTCCGTATCGCAGCGCTCGAGGTTGGCCGCCGCGTCGTCGCTCAGCTCCTCCGCCGGCCAGAGCAGCAGCGCCTCGACCTCAAATCCCGCCTCGATCAGGTAGCGAGCGGCGACCAGCCCGTCACCGGCGTTGTTGCCCTTGCCGCAGACGACCCGCACCGGCCCGTCGAGCGCCAGCTCGCCGACAACCTCCGCCACCGCCCTCCCCGCCGCCTCCATCAACTCCAGCGACGGCGCCCCCTGCTCCTCGATCGCCCAGCGATCCACCGCTCGCATCCCGTCGGCGTCGAAAAGGGGGTCTAGCCAGGGCTCCATCCAGGCAGAGCCTACGCACCGCGGCAGGCGAAGACGCGGCGCTCCGATCCCGAATGAGTCAATGATATTTACAAAACGTCATCCTTTGATACTTTGCAAACATCATGGTCTTCCACCCTCCGGAGCTACGCGACGACGAGCGCGACGTCCTCGACCTGATCGCCGAGCTCCGCCAGGAGCTCCAGTACCGGGTCGCGGAGCCACGCCGCTGGCTCGGCTCGCTGCGAAAGATGGCCTTTGCCCGTGCGGTCCAGGGGTCCAACAGCATCGAGGGGTACAACGCCTCGCTCGACGACGTGGTCGCCGCGGTCGAGGGCGAGCCGACGCTCGACGCCAACGCGGAGACCCAGCTCGCCCTGGCCGGCTACCGCGACGCGATGACCTACGTCCTGCAGATCGCGGGGGACGAACGGCTGGAGATTGACGAGGGCCTGCTGAAGAGCCTGCACTTCATGATGATCAAGCACGACCTGCGGAAGAACCCCGGGCAGTGGCGCCCGGGTGACGTCTACGTCGTCGACCACGAAGGGCAGACGGTCTACGAGGGCCCGCCGAGCGACGATGTGCCGTCGCTGATCGCCGAGCTGCTGGACGAGCTCCGCCGCGACGAGAGCCCGGTGCTCGTCAAGGCCGCGATGGCGCACCTCAACCTAACCCTGATCCACCCCTACAGCGACGGGAACGGCCGCATGGCGCGCTGCCTGCAGACGCTGGTCCTCGCCCGGGACCGGGTCCTGGCGCCAGCCTTCTCGAGCATCGAGGAGTTCCTCGGCCGCAACACGCCGGCCTACTACGACGTGCTCGGGGAGGTCGGGGCGGGCTCATGGCGCCCGGACCGCGACGCCCGCCCGTGGATTCGCTTCTGCCTGCGCGCCCATTTCGTCCAGATCCGCACCCTGCAGCGACGCCGGGCCGAGGCCGAGGAGCTCTGGAACGGCTGCGTCGAGCTGACCGAGGACGCCGGGCTGCCCGAGCGCTGCGCCGCGGCGCTCGTCGACACCGCCTACGGACTGCGAATCCGGCGCGGCAGCTACCAGAGCGCCGGCCTGGCGATGGCGGGAGAGGAGATCAGCGATCAGAGCGCGTCCCGCGACCTCAAGCGGATGGTCGACCTCGGCCTACTGCGAAGCGTCGGCGAGCGGCGCGCCCGCTACTACCTGGCCGGCGAGGGGCCGCAGGCGCTGCGCGAGGCGATACGCGCCAAGCGCCCCCCGCGCGAGGCCGACGACCCCTTCCGGATCGTCCGCGAGCGACGCCAGCTGAGCCTGACCTGAGCTACTTCAGGCCGACGATCAGCTTCGCCGTCGCCAGTTCGCCCTGCGAGGCGCTGCCGAGGGCGAGGAAATCGATGCTCTTCAGGTACTTCTTCGCCTTCTTGAACCCCTTTTCGGAGTTCGGGATCAGCGCGTCGGCGAGGTGCAGGGCCGCCGGGCCGTCGGCGAAGCCGCCGATCGGCGTGTCGCCCAGCGCGGCGACCGCTTCTTCGTAGGCGGGGTCGTCGGAGAGGGTCTTGCCGTTGCCGGGGCCGCTGGTCAGGCCCGCGAGCGTCTGCGGCAGGCCGTAGCCGATAACCAACCTGCCTTCCCTGGCGGCGACGACGAGCGGCTTGCTGCCGAGTTCGTCGCTGCGGATCGAGAAGCCGCTGTACTTGCCGCTCAGGGCGGTGACGCCCGAGACGTGGACCTGGCGCAGCAGCTTGCCGATGTTGGCGACCATCTCGGTCGCTTCGGAGCCCTTGGTGCTGAGCACCAGCGCGCCGCCGAGGCTGCTTTTGTTGACGCCGCTGGCGAACACGGCGGCGTCCTGCAGCGAGCCCGACACGCCTTCGATGTCGATCCCGAGCTGCTTCAGGCCCCTCTTCAGCTGGTTCGGCGGAACCGTGCCCGGGATGCCTTCTTCGTCGAGGCTGTCAATCGCTTCCTTGAGCTGTTCGCCGAAGCCGCTGACAGCGAAGCCGGCGAAGGCCTCGCCGGGCAGTTCGTCGAGCAGGCCCGAGGCGTCGCCGGTCGGCGCTTCCTGGCCACCGAGGTCGCTGCTCAGCTCGACCGCGATCTGTTCGGAGCCGGGCACGATGCTGGCGACCGCCGTCGCTTCGCTCGGGTCGATGCCGGCGTTCTGCAGGACCTGGCGCGCCGTCGGGTCGATCTTGCCGCCGTTCTGGTCGATCAGCTTGCCGACGTCGACGTAGACGTCGGCGAGGCTGCCGTCTGAGGCTGCCGAGATCGCCTTGGTGAAGGTGTCTTCGTCGGCGAGCGCTTCGCCTTCGGAGGCTTCTTCGACTTGCTTGAAGAGCTTCTGGTCTTCGGCGATGACGAGGAAGTCGCCGACCAGGCCGACCGCCCGGCCTTCCCTGGCTTCGTCGTGCTTGTCGATGAATTCCTGCGTCGCTTCGGCGTCGGTCGATTCGACGATCACACCGGTGCCGGTGAAGTCTTCGCCTTCCAGCCGCTCGAAGAAGACGGCGCCGCGCTCGCCCAGCCACGGTTCGACTTCCTTGGCGAAGTCGACCGGTTCGCCTTCGCTTGCGGCTTCGCCTTCCAGTTCTTCGACGATCAGGTCGCCGAGGTTGTCGACGCCCGCGACCTGCTTGGCGATCGCGTCGACGTTGGACTTCAGCTCGCCTTCCGGGCGCAGCGTGCCTTCGACGAAGACCGGCGTGCCAGGCGGCGCCAGGCTCGCGAGGTCCGAGCCGGAGGAGCTGCTTCCACCACAGCCGGCGATCAGGGCGATCGTGGCGGCGCCGGCGAGCGAGGCGAGGAGCAGACGAGGCTTCATGCGGACCGGCATCCTACAGCCGCCATCGACAGAAGATCACTCGACCGTGACGGTCTTGGCCAGATTGCGCGGCTGGTCGACGTTGAGGCCGCGGCCGCGGGCGATGTCGTAGGCGAGCAGTTGCAGCGGCAGGATCGCCAGGATCGGCTGCAGGAGCCAGTCGCTGGCGGCGACCGCGATCGTCTGCTCGGCGACGGCTACCGCTCGCTCGTCGCCCTCGGTGACGACGGCGATCGTGTGCGCGCCGCGCGCCCGCACCTCTTCGATGTTGGAGAGCACCTTGCCGAGGATCGGGCTGTCGGTGGCGACGCAGACGACCGGGGTCGACTCGTCGAGCAGCGCGATCGGGCCGTGCTTCATCTCGCCGGCGGCGTAGGCGTCGGTCGGGATGTAGGAGACCTCCTTCAGCTTCAGCGCCCCCTCGAGGCAGACCGGCAGGCCGACGTTGCGGCCCAGGTAGAGGAAGAAGCCCTCGTCGCCGTGCGTCGCGGCGATCTCCCGCACGTGCTCCTCGCAGCCTTCGATCGTCGCGTCGATCTTCGACGGCAGTGCCTTCATCTCGGCGACCAGCTCGGCGAGGCGCTCGGGCGGCAGCGTCCCGCGCAGCTCGGCCAGGCGCAGACCCAGCAGGTACATCGCCGCCACCTGGGCGACGAAGGTCTTGGTCGCGGCGACGCTGATCTCCATGCCGCTGCGCGTGTAGAGGACCGCGTCGGCGTCGCGGGTCGCCTGGCTGCCCATGATGTTGGTCAGCGCGAGGACGGTCGCACCACGCTCGCGGGCGAGGCGCATCGCCGCCAGCGTGTCGGCGGTCTCGCCCGACTGGGTGATCCCGATCACCAGGTCGCCGGGCCCGACCACCGGGTTGCGGTAGCGGTACTCGGAGGCGATGTCCATTTCGACCGGCACCCGCGCCCATTCCTCGATCGCGTAGCGGCCGACCAGGCCTGCGTGGTAGGAGGTGCCCGCGGCGACGATCACGATCCGCTTCAGGCCGCGCAGGAAGTCGTCGGAGAGGGCGACCTCCGAGAGGTCGACGCCGTCGTCGCCGGGCAGGCGGTCGGCGATCGTTTCGGCGACCGCGTCGGCCTGTTCGTGGATCTCCTTCAGCATGAAGGTCTCGTAGCCCGCCTTCTCGGCGGCGGCCTCGTCCCAGTCGACCTCCTCGGCGGAGCGCTCGACCGGGTTGCCCTCGGCGTCGGTTATCCGCACCCCGGCTGCGTCGATCGTCACGATCTCGTCGTTTTCGATCGTCAGCGCCCGTCGCGTCTCGGCGAGGAAGGCGGGGATCGCCGAGGCGAGGAAGCTCTCCCCCTCGCCGACCCCGGCGACCAGCGGGCACTCCTTGCGCGCGCCGACCAGCAGGTCGGGCTGATCGGCGTGCATCGCGACGAACGAGTAGTGGCCGCGCAGCTCGCCGAAGGCGGCGCGCACGGCGGCTGTCAGGTCGCCGTCGTAGTGGCTGGAGATCAGGTGGGCGACGACCTCGGCGTCGGTCTCGGAGCTGAACTCGTGCCCCTCGGCCTCGATCCGCTCGCGCAGCTTCGCATGGTTCTCGACGATCCCGTTGAGCACGATGTGGACGCGGTCGGAGCTGTCGCTGTGCGGGTGCGCGTTCTCCTCGGTGACCCGCCCGTGGGTAGCCCAGCGCGTATGCGCGATCCCGGTCGTCGGCGGCGCGGTCGCCACGGCGACGCCGCCGCCGCTCGCGTCGCGCTCCTCGATTGCCGCACGCAGGTTGGCCAGGTTGCCGACCGCGCGCACGCTCTCCACCCGCCCGGCCTCGATCGTCGACACCCCGGCCGAGTCATAGCCGCGGTACTCGAGCTTTTCCAACCCGGCGACGAGGATGTCCCGGCAGGGCCGCGCCCCCACGTATCCGACGATTCCGCACATGAAGGCGGTTAAGGGTAGACGGCGGGGGCTTCAGCCCAGCTCCCGCCGGACCAGGTCGGCGAGGCGCTTGCAGACGGCGTCGGCCTCGTCGGCGGTCGGGGCCTCGGCCATCACTCGGACCAGGGGCTCGGTGCCGGAGGGGCGCAGGAGGACGCGGCCGCGGCCCTCGAGCTCGGCGCCCTCGCGCTCGACCGCGTCCCAGACGACGGACGCACCGGCGATCGCCTCGCGGTCGGCGACATCGACGTTGACCAGCTTCTGCGGCAGCTTCTCCATCGCCTCGACCGAGGC